>Ga0058696_1000035_pt1 | contig 50445 bp, 42 predicted proteins | sample AgamicMgSfrz_FD_55077 | JGI IMG/M metagenome (GOLD analysis project Ga0058696, IMG submission 55077) | Agave microbial communities from Guanajuato, Mexico - Mg.Sf.rz | ecosystem: Host-associated > Plants > Phyllosphere > Phylloplane/Leaf | place: Guanajuato, Mexico | collected 2012-05-30 | reverse complement strand
TTGTTGTTATTATCATTCATGGCAGTACCATTATTATCATCATCGTTGCCGCACCCTGTCATTATTGCTGTCAAGGCAGCGACGGCAAGTAAATGTTTCACTTTTTTCATGCCAGAAGCCTCCTTCAAATATGTTTCAAGTTAAGTTTCCCCTGGAACACACTTAAATATGCAAAGAAGGAGTTGTACTATTTTTGAGAATAAAAATAATCGTCTATTGGAAAAATAATCAGTATCTAAATAAGAAAGGCCGTATTAAAAAAGGCCTTTCTAGTTATAAACTGTCTTCATCTGTTTTCTCTAAGTTTAAAAAGTCACTTACATTACGTACATGCTGCTGCAGTGGGTAATTTTTGTATAAGCTGGTCGCCGACCGCACTGGATCACCAAAGAAAAATCGTTCGTATTGTGTTTGTCTGGTGCCATAAGCGCTCATTGTTATGTCCCAGCCTAAGCGGAAAATTTTATTGCGATCCTCTGCTTTTTTGTTGGCCCCTTGCAAATACTGAAGCAAATCATTCCGATTAGCAGAGTGAAAGGACTTCTCTGTTGGCAAGGTTACAAGGCCGCTTGCACCGATTAACTGAATTATTTCACAGAAGCGGGGATAATTTTTTGAGAAGATATTGCTTGAAACCTGAAGGGGGATAATACTTGGCACAAGAAATCCTGATTGATCACAGGTTGCATCATGCTCAGATTTCTCTAATAATGCTTTCATGGTCTCAACAACGATAATAATCTCTGACATTTTTTCTTGTATATGCGAATATTCCCTTACATCAATAGTGTCTATGATTGATTCGGCAATCCCTAATAAAAATTCTGTCTTCACGATTTGTCTTATCAGCACTTGATGCAAAGCAAAGTGGTGGAAAGAGCTCGCATTCAAAAATTGATTAGCTGCTTTCAGATTGTCATAGTAAAAAACACGATTCCACGGAACAAGCACATTGTCAAAGACAAGTATACAATCCATTTCCTCATATCTTGCGCTCAACGGGTAGTCCACCAGTGACTCGCCGCCTGAGAAGGATTCTCTGCATATAAACTTCAACCCTGGTGTGTCAGACGCAATGCTAAAGGCGAAGGCTTCGTTTTTATCAAATTTAGGTGCACCGAACACAAGGACTTCGTCTGTTATTCCGCCTTGTGTTGCCAATAGGCGTGCTCCTTTAATTATAAGGCCGTCTTTGTTTTTGGCGACTACTTTTGCGGAAATTGGTTCTTCACTGTCTTCCAAAAATGTTTGCGACCGATTAACCTGCGGAGTAATAAAGGTATGTGTAAAGGTTAAATCCCGTTCTCTTGCATCTACATATATATTATGGATATTTTCTGGAAAGCAATTCTCCTCATTTGCGAGCAGTCCTGCTGAAGCAGCCAGGCTCATCATGACCGTATTTAAATAATCAGGGCTCCTGCCCATCAATCCATAAGTCGCTTTTGCCCAAGTTTCCATCATTTTTCTTCTTTTCCGTAAATCCTCCATGGTTCTTGGCTGCAAATAGGATAAACCGACGGGATTACCTGTAAGGGGAGAAGCATAGGTCATTGTTTGCTGCATGCCCAAATTTGTCTGCAAGTCATATAAATCAGCCTTTGCTTGAAGTATGCCTTTAAATGCTGGATGTTTAGAAGGCGGTGCATCTATCTTGCAGCCGTCAAGCCAAATTTCTGTATTCATTTTGTCTATACGCTCCAATAAAGCTTTGCCATTAATTGCACCCATAAAATCCTTCCTTTTAATGTTAATGTAGTAAATATGCCTTATTAATTTAGTTTATTAAAAAGTTCAAATTCTGTTCCTTGTTAGTCGGCTGAAAAGTTATTATGTTGAAATATAGTAGAAGGTTGGTGATTAGAAGGTATAAAGAAAGAGTTCAAGGACTGTTATTATCTGTTGTAAACCAGTTTTAAAAATACAGAGAAGGAAAGAAAACCTGATTAGTTGTCATAAATTGCAAAATATCTTATATGGTATGAGGAGCACATCTAAAGGGGAGTGATCCTTTTGGTAAGGTTAAATACGCTGTATCAAGACAAAGAGAGAGGCTGGCAATCCAAACAGATCATCTTTCAGACAGCACCATCCATCGGAGAAACAATTAAAATAGACAAAAAATTTTACAAAATCACAAATATCATTCATTATGCAGAGGATGGAAGCCTAGAAGTGATTGCACAAGCAGAGTGAATAAAAATATNTAAGGTATTGGCATTAGTCAGTACCTTGTTTATTTTCCTTATTTAAATTTATCGCAAATAAACTATAATAGTGAATGATATGTATGGAAAGAAAAGAATATCTTATAGATCATCTTATTCCCAAGATTGGATAGACAAGCCTGTCTATTAGTAGTGAATTGTGATAAGGTATTAGGATGTTAAACTGTCTGGAATTTTCAAAGAGAAAAATGTTTAAGNTTGACTAATTGTATGCAGCAAGGAGGTNATTTTGGTGGGAAATAAAAATAAAGAGAGACTTTTAATGGCCATATGGGTTGTCTCCACCATTGCGACATTTGGCAGCCTGTTTTTTTCAGAAATTATGAAATATGAACCTTGTAAACTTTGTTGGATACAACGGATATTTATGTATCCCTTGCCCATCATTATCGGGATAGCCATTATCAGGAAAGACTATAATCAGATTTGGAGCTTTTTAACATTAGCAAGCTTAGGGTTTATCGTTTCTATTTACCATAATTACATTATGCTGTTTCCGCCAGAATTAGGATCATGCGGAAGGGTATCATGTACAACCGATTATTTCAACTTACTTGGATTTATCACGATTCCATTGATGGCTTTTATAGCATTTCTTCTAATAATCATTTTGTGTATTTTAGGTTTGAAAATGGACAAACAATCTGAAATTAATGCTGGAGAAGACAAAGAGTAATTCTTCAGAGTAAGCTGCCATACTGGCAGCTTTTTTTCATCCATATTTTTATCTTATAAATCGTATTTTCTACCTCAATGTTTAACGAACCCTTTAAAAGGTAATTAACTTGTATACACTTCTTGGAATAAGGAAGTTCACTTACAATTTTTACATAAAAGGGAGATAGTATTAAATGAAGACTAGCGAAGAATCTGGTTTTGTGAGTACATCTTCTGCAGCTCACACAAGAAAGACAGGAAAAGGGCAGAAAAAGCAGAAACTTTCACAAAAGGCCTACTTAAAATTAATTACATTCGTCTCAACGTTTGGAGGTCTTTTATATGGTTATGACACCGGGGTGGTGAATGGTGCACTTCCATATATGTCAAGAGAAGATCAGCTGAACTTGACTCCCTTTACACAGGGCCTTGTTACAAGTTCCCTTTTGTTTGGAGCAGCCTTCGGAGCAATTGTTGGAGGAAGGCTTTCTGACAGAAAAGGGAGACGAAAAACAATTCTCAGCGTTGCCTCCATATTCCTTATTGCAACAATAGGCTGCACACTTGCCCCAAATATGGAGATAATGGTGTTAAGCAGATTTGTTTTAGGTCTTGCCGTCGGAGCAACTTCGGTTACAGTTCCTGCTTTCTTAGCAGAAATGGCTCCCGCAGAAAAAAGGGGTAGACTTGTAACTCAAAATGAATTAATGATTGTCTCAGGGCAGCTGCTCGCATACATATTTAATGCAATACTTGCGAATTCCTTCGGGGAAATGGGTAACGTTTGGAGATATATGCTTGTTATCGCAACGCTTCCTGCAGTTTTTTTATGGATTGGAATGCTGATTGTTCCAGAAAGTCCACGCTGGCTCGCTTCAAAAGGCAATATTAAGGGAGCCCAAGCTGTGCTTGAAAAGATTAGAGAAAGAGTCCAAGCACGTAAGGAAATGAAGGAAATTGAGGATACAATTAAAGAAGAAGGAAAGCTAAAAAAGGCAACCTTCAAAGATTTAAAACTCCCGCATGTTCGCAGAATTATACTTATAGGAATAGGGATTGCCATGATACAACAGTTAACTGGAGTAAACTCCATTATGTATTATGGAACAGAAATTTTAAAGGATGCTGGCTTTTCGACTGAAGCTGCTCTCATTGGAAATATTGCCAATGGAGTTATTTCAGTAGCTGCAACATTTGTGGGAATTGCCTTGCTTGACAGGGTAGGCAGACGCCCGATGCTGTTTGTCGGCATGGCTGGGACTAGCACATCTCTGCTACTTATCGGAATCATTTCTATTGTTATGAAAGGGTCTGCAATGCTGCCGTTTATTATTTTAAGTTTAACGGTCTTATTTTTAGCATTCCAGCAAGGGGCGGTTTCACCAGTCACATGGCTGATGCAGTCTGAGATTTTCCCACTCCATATGCGCGGGTTAGCGATGGGAATATCCATATTCTGTTTGTTTATGATGAATTTCCTTGTAGGATTGTTATTCCCTGTTTTATTTGATGCATTTGGATTATCGACTACCTTCTTCCTGTTTGTAGGATTAGGAATATTGAGTCTTATTTTCATTAAACGGTTTGTTCCTGAAACGAAAGGTCGCTCACTTGAAGAAATTGAACATGCTTTCCGTACTTCTAAGAAAAAATTTGCTGCAAAACAAGGGTAGCACTATTTTTAGACGTTCCTGTTCACAGGGAGCGTCTTTTTTATGTCTTTTGCCTTTTTTTCCTGTGCAGTGTCGCAGATGCATTACTTCAGACATTTTATATTAAATAGCATTTTGAAAATAGGGAAAAGTGTTTTTCTAATACCTTATGTTGACAAATGAAGCGAGTAAATAATATTATTTATTTAGTACCTGATACTAATAGTTAGATATATGAATAGGTTATAATGAAAAGGAGAGACAACCATGATTTCTAAAGCAAGAATAACTGCAATCGGGACATATGTCCCTGATAAAAAGCTGACTAATGATGACCTTGCCCAAATGGTGGACACAAATGATGAATGGATTGTGCAAAGAACTGGTATCAAAGAAAGACGGATAGCAGGAGAAGAAGAATTTTCATCTACACTGGCAATCAAAGCGGTTGAAAATTTGGCTGCAAACGCAAAGAAATCACTAGATGACGTAGACTTTATTATTGTTGCGACTACTACTGCAGATTTCGGATTCCCAAGTGTTGCTGCACAAATCCAAAAGCATTTTCAAATAGATTCTACTGGAGTATTTGACTTAAGCGCTGCCTGTGCTGGCTTCACATATGGTTTGCATCTGGCAAATAGTCTGATTACATCGGGAATGCATCGTAAAGTACTTGTTGTAGCAGCAGAAACTTTGTCTAAGGTAACAGATTATACAGACCGAACGACATGTATTTTGTTCGGAGATGGTGCAGGTGCGATGCTAGTTGAATTCGATGATAAAAATCCCAGCTTCCTGGCATCCCATATGGGAACAAATGGAGAGGGAGGAATACATGTATACAGAACTGGACTGTCAGAGTCAATGAATGGTGAACCTCTCAAAACAAACGGAAAAATGGTCCAGAATGGCCGTGAGGTTTATAAGTGGGCAACAAGAACGGTACCAAGTGCAATGGCGGAGCTTTTGAAAAAAGCGGATATGAATACAGAAGAATTGGATTGGTTTGTTCCCCATAGTGCAAATTTAAGAATGATCGAGTCCATTTGCGATAAATCAGGTATAGCAATCGAGCGGACATTAACAAGCATGATACCATATGGCAATACATCCTCCAGTTCTATCCCACTGGCAATTCAAATAGGGTTGGATGACAAAAAAATCAAAAATGGCGACAGCTTGCTTCTATATGGATTTGGCGGCGGGCTGACACACCTAGGTCTTATTGTGAAATGGGATCTATCTTCATAATAAATGACAGGAAAGAGTTTATTGGCTCTTTCCTGTTCTTATGTTGTCGAGAAAATTCTCTCTTTACAATGTGCAGGTGAAAAAATAGAATAATTGTTAGTAGACTGCCTGCTAAAAGAAGGCTGTGCGGATGATAGAGAAACGGAGGCTAGGTATTAAGATGATTACTTTAAGGAATGTGAAAGAGTCTGATATAGAAAGATTGCTAATTATTGAGAATGAAGGGTTTACAAAAGAAGAAGCAGCAACAAAAGAAGCTTTTTTGGAAAGAATCGCATTAATACGGGATACTTTTATTGTCGCAGAGAAAGAGGGGAAAGTCATTGGTTATGTTAACGGGCCGATTATTCCTTCTCCGTATATCACAGATGATTTGTTTAAAAGTATTCGGCAGAATCCGCATACAGGAGGGTTTCAAAGTATTCTTGGGTTGGCAGTAGCAAAGGATGCCCGTAATGAAGGAATTGCAAACTTATTGATGGATAAATTAAAGAAGATCGTCATTGAAAATAAAAGGGAAGGGATTACTCTAACATGCAAGGATGAATTGATTTCCTTTTATGAGAAATTAGGTTTTAAAAACCNNGGCCTGTCAGAATCTCAACATGCAGGTACAGACTGGTACAATCTCATTTATATAAACAAAGAAGAAGTTTAAATGGAAAATTCTAAATATTTATTGAAAATATAGGTAAAATATTGCATAATGGATGAAAAGTAAATAGGGTTTCTCTATTCTGACATTGAATCAGATTTAGCACGGAAAGCAGATACTTTGAACACTATTACATAAAGGAGTTCAGTGTGTGAATCCTAAAAAACGGATTATACAGGCTAAATACAGGGCAAAAAAAAGAGAAATGCAAGAAAACAATAGATCAATTGTGATTTTTTATCTTCTGGCATTAATTGTTCTTATCATCCTGCAAAGTGATTTCGGAGAAGCATCGTTATTTCCTTACGAAAATGTTGGTAATAGTTACATGAAAAAGGAATAAAAAGAGATGTTTATCGTGTTAAAGACAGAATAGTAATATAGAAGTAAGCCTTTTACTAAGAGTAGAGGGCTTTTCGCTATGTTTTTAGATTAATAGTTCACTAAGGAAAGTAACTAAATCTAGTATGCAATGGCAAAAAATTACGAAAAGCAGATGTTTGAACATACATTTTTAAACTCCCTCTCATAGAATATATATATGTATTTAATATGAAAATAATGGAGGGAATAATAATGGATAATATTATTACAGTCCTGATTCCGTTTTATAATCCTGGGAGATATATTCTTGATGCTATCAGCAGTATCTACGCTCAGCCTTTTTTCTCTTGGAAAATATTGTTGGTGGATGATGGTTCTACAGATGAAAGTCCAGAGTTAGTTGAACAGTTTCTTGTCGATCCAAGAATATCATATATACGACATTCAGAGAATTTAGGACAATCAGCTAGCTTAAATACAGGTCTTCAGCATATAGATACTCCTTTTTTTGTACAGCTTGATCCTGACGATTGGTTTTATCCTAACACATTGCAAAGCTTAGTTGATGAGGCAAAAAAACAACCGGAAGAAGTTGCGGTTATCAGCGGCAATATCAATATTAGTTTCGAAGATGATACTGGACAAGTTTATTTGTCTAGAATCAAAAAAGGCAGACATTATACTAATCCATATGATTTTTTACAAGCAAACACCTCGATTTGGCCAAGATGCTTCAGAACATCTGCTGTAAAAGAGGTAGGAGGCTGGCCTGTAGATGATCCATATGGCGGGAGATACGTCGAAGATATAAGAATCTTACTGAAGCTTATCGTTTCATACCGTTTCTACTGGATAGACGAGCTTATGCTTTATCACCGCAGACATAAAACAAATAATACGAACGAGAGAGATGAAACAGCATCATCCCTGCGTTTACTTATTGAAGATACATTGAAAGAGTGGGGAGATGTTTATCGGCCAATCTTTAAATATGAAGAAGGATACATGATTTTGGAGGGACTAGAACCAACGCAAGCTAATGTTAATTCCAACGCCTAAAGGGAAGAAATAGGAAACGGTACGCCGTTTCCCATTTACATATGTATGTAACTATTAGCTTAGTTTACTCAAAGGGCATCATTACCGAAAGTTCCCTCAAAAAGTGATTCTTTTAATGGACGTCTGCCGCTTGGCTTTTCACGCTCTTGCAGATTTTCAGGCAGGATATTTTTTTCGCCTTGATAGCCAATGGCAATTACAGCATGAATAGCATAGTCTTCTGGCACATTCAGGACTTGACGAGCTTTTTCTTTATCGAAGCCCCCCATAGCATGTGTGACCAGACCCTTATTGGCAGCCTCTAGTGCAAGGTGACTCCAAGCTGTACCAGCGTCAAAAGCATGCCAAGCATTTTCTCCTCTTTCGGTCTTCGTTTCTGAAATGATAACAGCTAAAGCTGGAGCAGATTTAGCCCATGTAAGATTTCCAGGGACAACAAAGGAATGGAAATTTTCCAAATCTTCCTTCGTACGGGCAACAACAAATCTCCATGGTTGCATATTTGATGCAGAAGGGGCCCAGCGAGCCGCTTCAAAAACACTGAATAAGGTATCTTCAGGAATCTCCTTCTCTAAAAAAGACCTTGGCGACCAGCGGTCTATAAATTGCGTAGAAATCTCAAAATCAGGCTTGCGAAAATCATTTACATTTGTCATTGATACTCCTCCTAACTAAATAATAGCTAAAATATACCATATAAAAGGTTTAATAAACAGTAATGTGTTGAAATTATCAGAAAACACTAAAATACTCATTGATACACTGAGATTAAATGAATGAAATTCTCTTTAAATGCTATTAAGAAATAGGAATATATGGTAAAATTATCAGCGGAGAAATTTCAGGAGGAAAACTATGTCAATTTTTACTGGTTCATGGCAACTATTAAACTTAATTGGACTGCTATTGCTTGGGTATGTGTTATACAAATTTCTTACATTTAGAACAAAAAGGTAATGGTTATTTAAAATTAGAAGGCAATTTTCCCCTTCATTTTATATAGTTAAGAAAATAATAGTTTTTAAAGGAGTAGATAGCTGATGGGCAATACAGTCCTGCTTGTAGTTGACGTTCAAGAGGCATTGATGGCAGAGCATCCATATAATGAGCAGAAATTGATTGAAAATATAAAGCTGCTTATAAATGCCGCGAGAGAAAATAATCAAGAAGTAATCTATGTACAGCATGAAGAAGATAAAGGCGAGGAACTAGAGCGGGACACAGACGGCTGGAGAGTTTTTTCAGAAATTGCCCCAATTAATAGAGAGAAGACATTCGCTAAACGGTACAATAGTGCATTTTTGAAAACAGGATTAGGTAAATATCTAAAAGGAAATGGGACGGAAACGATAGTTTTAGTGGGCCTGCAGACAGAATACTGTATTGATTCCACTTGTAAAAGTGCTTTTGAGTTAGGGTTTCAAGTCATCATACCGGAAGAAACGAACAGCACATATGATAATGAATTCCTATCAGGGGAAAAAACCTATCAATTTTATAACTATAAGATTTGGAACAAACGCTTTGCGAATGTAGTTCCAGTTAATGAAGCAGTAGCACTATTTGCGAGGAAGTAATTGATTTCAGCTTAATAANAGCAGGTTTTAGAATCTAGATAAACAAACTTAAGATAAAGCTGGTTATCGTTCTTTTACTATTTTTCTGTCTGGACTTTTTCGCTAATCTTGTAAGAGTCTCATCCCTACGCTTTAATCAATTTCCTGATTTGAATTAATTTATCCTAAATTTAATAATCTCCTCTCAGTAGAAAAAAAGAAAAAGGGTAAAAATATTCTGACCTTTCTGCTGGAGAAAGAAATTTCAGTCTATATCTTGTATAATGGATTAAGTAGGTAACGAAATTATTACATTGCTTTAATGAGGGGTTAAATTGAAGAAAAGAAGAAGAATGCGGAAACTGCCTATTCTAATTTTGTTAATTATGATTGTGTATATTGGATACTTAGTGACAGCTAAGACCATTAAACAAACGGAACAAACGAGATTAGTTAATTATTTGCCTGATATCATGGATGAATTGGAAAGAAATGATCTGGAACCGGATGAGTTTGCACCTGTTTTGCTTGCGATAATGGACCAGGAAAGCCATGGGAAAGGCAATGACCCGATGCAGTCATCTGAATCTGCCGGTTTAAGCCGAAATGAAATCACCGATCCAACCGAAAGTATTAAACAAGGAGTCTTCCATTTTTCAGAAATGTACAGATATGGAGAGGCAAACGGGGTAGACCTCGATACCATTATCCAAAGCTATAATATGGGACCAGGTTATATTGATTATGTTGTCAGTAACGAAACTAATCATAGTGAAGATATTGCTAAATCATACTCTGAATATATGGTAGAAAAATCACCAGATTTGTATACTTGCAATAACGATAAACTAAATTTCCGGTATCCTTATTGTTACGGCGATTATACATATGCCGGGAAGGTTACGGCAAAAATGGAAGATATGAATAAGATTGTAGAGCATCACTTATAAGAATGAGTAAGTAGAGAAAGACCGGCGGCAAGATTGCTGCTGGTCTTTTGGTATATATCGATTAATTTTTCCTGTATTCATGACTGTGTTTATTGAAAGGGGTGAAATAAGAAACGGAGTAATCCAAATTAATTATTTCACTATACTCAAATACCTTGCCATTTTCTAGGATTCCTCTATTTATAATACTCATGGCGGCACTTCCCTTTTTACAGTTAAGCAGTTCCGCATCTTCTTTAGAAATATTAATAGCATGATATGTTGTGATAAAATGGGAAATTTGATAACCACATTGCTGTACATAATCATGAACAGATTTCTTTATTATTTCTTCATTAAGATCTGGAAAATATGAAAAAGGAAGAACCGAGGTTTCAATCTGCATTTTTTGATAGTCGACAATCCTTACCCGTTTATATTCCCATAATTTCGCATGAGGTATATTGCGTAAATCAAAAATCTTATCTAATTCTTGGTTAGGCTTAATTTTTTTAAAATAAATAATTTCTGAGCGAATTTCCTCGAATTTTTTTTCAGTCAACGAATTATAAATTAACGGGCTTTTATATTTCGTGTCTGATACGAAGATGCCAGAACCTTGAATAATCCTGACAACTCCAATATTAACGAGTTTTTTTAACGCTTCTCTAATGGTGTATCTTGAAACTAGATATATATTTGAAAGCTCCCTCTCTGTAGGGAGCTTTTGCCCAGCTTTGTATTTATTTTGGTATATTTTGCTGAGAATATCTTCTGCTATGAAATCTCGTTTTTTCATCCTAATACCTCAGTGATAAAATTATTTTTGCTGATTTTTGCAGAAGGAGCAGCATGCTTGGCAAGATTTAGCTACGGTGTATGGATGCTTCCATTTGGTAATCGGGCTTCTGTCCACTCATGCTTTCGATAGATGACAGGATAGCTATGCGCAAGTTCTTCATCAAATTCAACGCCAATACCGTTACTCTCAATGGGATAAATATAGCCATCTACCACTTCCACATTTCCTGGGAACATTATTTTCGTCCTTTCATCAGGCTCTTGAATTTCTTGAATCGCCGCGTTATGCAGATGGATATTTAAGTGTGTATTAACGGCAACTCCTATTGGTGTCATGTCAGAAGGGCCGTGCCAAGCGATGCGGACTCCGAAATTTTCACATAAGGCAGCAAGCTTTAAAGCAGGAGTAATTCCGCCGATTTGAGAGACATGGCAACGGATAAAATCAATTTGCCTGTTGACAATTAGATTACGCCATTCAAGGGGATTATTAAACAATTCTCCGGTAGCAATAGGCGTACTGCATTGACTCCTTAACGTAACAAGCCATTCATTTTGGTCAGGCGGGAGTATATCCTCTAGGAAGTATGGGTTAAAAGGTTCCAAATCCTTCGCAAGCTGGAGTGCCTCATTAGGAAAAAGCCTTTCATGAACATCGTGAAGGAAATGTATCGAATCGCCGTATCTTTCCCGCAAGTTGCGGAACATCATAACAACATCCTTCCGGTAAATGTCCGGATCAAAATATTCTCCATTGCCAATCTGTTTCGGCAAATGCATGTTATGGTTTTTACCGCCATATTTGCCAAGCTGACAGCGGATATGGCGATATCCCTTTTCTAGCAGACTGTCGACCTCGCTGAATAACTCCTCTATCGTCAATCCATCCGCATGTGCATAAGCAGCTATTGCATTTTTAGATTTCCCTCCAAATAACTGGTATAGAGGCATATTAGCAAGTTTTGCTTTAATATCCCATAATGCCATATCAATACCTGCAATGGCATTATTGATGACAGGCCCGTTTCTCCAATAGGAATTTACCATCATCACTTGCCAGTTATCTTCAATGTGATTGGCATCTCTGCCTAGCAGCAATGGTCTTAAATATTCATCAATTATTGTCTGAACAGCTAATGGACGCTGTTGAAAAGTAGCACATCCATATCCATAGATCCCTTTATTTGTTTCTACTTTCACAACAATAAGATTATGCCGGTGCGGGTTTGTTATAAATGATGTAATGTTAGTAATGATTGTCGGTTCCAACTATTAATCTCCTTCTCTCTACATTTCATTCATGTCAAATCAAGCCGTTTAGTGATTTCATTTAAGCACAGGGCAAAACAAGAAGTCAATTTGGTCAGGAAAGTTATCATTATATGTTCATTTACCGTACCAATTTGCTATCACAATAGCAGTGAAAACTAAGTATATAAAGGGATTCTTTCTTTTTTTGGTTGCTTTTAAACCGTTTTCATAAATGCTTGTGCTGTGCTATTATTTCCTTGTCAAATCAAGGCTCCATTTAGCAAGCTTTAGAAATGCATTTATTGAACCATGAGAGGATGCTGTTATATGAAGGAAAAAGAAGCTGTTAAAAAAATCATAGCCTATGTCGGCGGAAAAGAAAATATTAAGAAGGCTTGGCATTGTATGACAAGACTTCGGTTTGATTTAGTAGACCAGTCACTAATCGATCATGAAAATGTTAAAAAGATAGACGGAGTTATCGGGGAGCAATTGCAGAATGATCAGTATCAGGTCATAATCGGTACAAATGTGCAAAACTACTATTCTGTCTTAATGGAAGAGCTGGAAAACAAGGAGGAGAGAAGCCAATCACAGGAAGATAAAACGCAAAAAAGTTTGTTCGGGAGAATGCTGGATGTAGTTTCAGGGGTTTTTGGACCTATTGTTCCTGCAATAGCAGGTGCAGGTATGATNAAAGGAATCTTGGCGGGATTAATAGCTTTGAATGTATTGTCTAAGGAAAGTGAAACAGTCGTCATACTTGATTTAATTGCCAGCGGTGTCTTTTATTTTCTGCCATTCTTTTTAGCAGCGTCAGCAGCTAAAATTTTTAAAACAAACCAATACTTAGCCATTGCAGTAGCAGGCGGATTTATGTACCCGTCTTTGCTTGATGCGGCAAAGCTTGGAGAGGTTAGTCAATTTCAATTTATAGGTTTACCGATCCCGGTAATTAATTATTCTGGTACGGTAATTCCAATCATTTTATCTGTTTGGGCATTAAGTTATATTTATAGATGGGTAGATAAATTTATGCCCTCTGTATTACGAACAGTCTTTACACCAACATTGACATTATTTATTACTATTCCATTTACACTTATCGTATCAGGTCCATTAGGTAGCTATGTGGGAAAAGGCTTAGCCTATATGGTGGAATTACTGTTTGACATTTCCCCGATTTTAGCAGGAGTAGTGATGGGCGGAGCAAGACCTATTGAAATAGTATTCGGTGTACATCACGCCATCACTCCGATCGCCTTGCAAAACTTTGCAGATAAAGGCTATGATATGTTGATGCCTATGATGTTTATGACAAATATGGCCATAGCAGGAGCAACTTTTGCGATGTTTTTTAAAGCGAACAGCAAGACAGAAAAGTCAATCATCTTATCTGCGACAATATCTGCCATTTTAGGAATAACGGAGCCTGCCTTGTTCGGAGTGCTAATAAAAAATCGCAAGGCGTTTATTGCTTGTACAATCGGAAGTACTGTTGCTGCTACATTTTTTGCAGCAATGGGTGTGAGAATATACGGCTATATCCTTTCTAGCATTGTCAGCCTTGTTGCCTATGTTGGACCATATTTTCCATATGCGATTATTGGAATCATCATCGCCATAGGAACAGCATTTTCCATTGCGTTTATAACAGTAAAAAAGAACCCAGATGGAGAGGGGCAAAGGGAAAGTGCGGCCCTAAAAGCAGAGATATAAATAAGCAAAAAAGGAGGGATTCCAATTATGGACCCTCCTTTAAGTATCTTCAATTGTTTAGTTGGAATGGAGCGCTTTTTTAATTTCCTTTAAAATATTTAACAAGCTTAATTTCAATTCCCCTCAAATCTTCTTTTTCCATGCGAGGGGCTGTTCCCCCAATATTAGGTGCATCAATTTCTAGAATTACTGTGTCCATATTTGTTTCACCGTCTGGTTCCCCGACAAGAACAGACAGCTTAACTTCATACCAGCCGTCATAATTGCCTTTTCCGTTTTGTTGTTGCATGATGGCAACATCCTCTACCCTAACCGGATTGACAATCATTTCTTTTTCATATTGATTATGAACGATTTTAATCAATTTTGGTTCTATGATAGAAAACAGAATATCCTCTGTTGTAAAGTATCCATCCACTTTTTTAGGTTCAGATTCTGTTTTTGCAGAAACAAAGTTACCATTCCAGAGGACTGTCAACCCCAGCAGAAACATCAATATTTTTTTCATTATAATCACCTTTCTTCTATAAGTATTTAATTATTATGGACTAAGAAGAGTATTCATATTTGGAAACCTGCAACCCGCTGTCTTCCTGCCATTCTGCAAATAGAACATCTTTGTAATCATTTATTTGCTGTTTGGATAACTGCAGCTTAAGCCAGTGTTCATCAAAGCCCAGCTCCTTCAGATTTTGCTTATCCACCTTGCCATCAAGAATGACAGCATAGGCGAGATTGACTTTTTTTTCAGCGATTTTTAATTCTTCCTTTGTCGGGGTTGCGTAAGCATGCTTTGGTGCCACACTTATATTGCCGTCTTGCTCTAAAATTACATACTCCACTTCATATAAAGAAAAATATCCCTGTTTTCTTAATAGATGCTGCAGTTGGTTTAGGTCTAAATGATTTTTCTTTAATTTTTGAAAATCTATCTGCCCTTTGTTAATTAAAATGGAGGGCTTTCCTTCAAAGAAACTGCGCAAAACTAAGGATTTCTGTGTCAAAAACTCTACTATATAAATAAGAAGTCCCCAGAGAATAATGCTGAAAACAATCTCAAAAACGTTTGTATTTTCATCAAATATTGAATCTCCTACAAAATTTCCTAAAACCATCCCTGTAATAAAATCAAAAGGAGTTATTTGCGAGAATTGAATCTTTCCAAGAATTTTAAGCATAAAAAGCAGTGTGAAGAACCCGACAGTTAACTCAATGGTAATATCCTTATACATAACTCACCTAACATCCTTTAAACTTCTGTAAATTAGCAAAAAAATGAAAAAAGTGCATAGAAAATAATCAATGCCTTAAAAAGCATTGTTTATCCACATATAGGATGTGTCAAAGAGCATAAATTATACTAAATAACAGCGTTTAATAGTTACATAAAAAAATACCCCCTATTTTTAGAGGAAATAAAATAACAACTGTAAATAAACACTAACTTTTAAGTAAGACAATTTGCTAATAGTAACCTTATTAGTTTAATTGCAACTATATAAAAATATTTTAATTGAAAGCGTTGACATGTAATCGTTCTCATGATAAATTAAACCTATCAAATAACAACTTAATAAGTTCCTAGATGGAATGTTACCTTAAGTGGGCATAACCTGAACTAACTAGAACACGCTTTTAAAGTGTGGTTTAGTGAGCTCAGGTTTTTTATTTGTCAAAATTTCAAAAATAGATAAAAGAAGGAAGGGTCAAAAATGAAATATGAGCAGCTGGCAAAAGATATTATTTCTAACGTAGGTGGAAAAGAAAACGTTTCCAATGTTGTCCATTGTATTACACGCCTTCGCTTTAAGCTTAAGGATGAAGGAAAGGCGAATACAGAAGTATTAAAAAATATGGATGATGTAGTTACTGTTATGAAAAGTGGAGGACAATATCAGGTAGTCATTGGCAACCATGTGCCTGATGTGTATAAAGCGGTTGTGACAGTCGGTGGTTTTCAAGGACAAGGGCAAGTGGATGAGACAGAAGAAGGACCTAAGGGCTCTCTTTTCAGCCGCTTTATTGATATGATTTCCAGCATTTTCACTCCAGTTCTGGGTGTATTAGCTGCATCTGGTATGATTAAAGGCTTTAATGCATTATTTGTAGCACTTGGCTGGCTAACAAATACTTCCGGTACCTATCAAATTTTAAACGCAGCCGGCGATGCTCTGTTTTATTTCTTGCCAATTTTCTTAGGGTATACAGCAATTAAAAAATTCGGCGGTACACCGTTTATCGGAATGGCGATTGGGGCTGCATTAGTGTATCCGACCCTTTCGACATTAACTACAGGAGAACCGCTATACACTCTATTTTCAGGTACGATGTTTGAATCACCAATTCATGTGACATTTTTAGGGATTCCAGTCATTTTAATGTCTTATTCATCTTCTGTTATACCAATTATTCTGTCTACATTCTTTGCGGCTAAAGTGGAAAAATGGCTTCGTTCCTTTATTCCAGATGTTATTAAAACATTTGTAGTGCCATTATTAACATTATTAATTGTCATTCCATTAACATTTTTGATTATCGGACCAATTGCAACATGGGCAAGCAGCTTGATCGGAGCAGGTTCACTATTCCTTTATAATTTGAGTCCAGTTGTAGCAGGTATTCTGCTTGGCGGATTATGGCAAGTAATCGTAATTTTCGGTCTTCATTGGGGATTAGTTCCAATTGCTATCAACAACGTGGCAACAATGGGCTTCGATACTATTTTAGCTACTGTTTTTGCAGCATCATTTGCACAAATTGGCGCAGTGCTTGCTATCTTAATTAAAACAAAAGATAAAAAATTAAAATCATTGAGTATTCCAGCATTTATTTCCGGTATCTTCGGTGTTACTGAGCCAGCTATTTACGGGATTACATTACCATTAAAGAAACCGTTTATCATCAGCTGTATCGGTGCTGGTGCAGGTGGAGCTATTTTAGGTCTTACTAATGTAAAGGGTTACATTATTGGTGGTCTTGGAATTTTCGGTATACCATCATACATTAGTCCTGACGGGCTTGGTATGGATCTATGGGGAGCACTTATCTCAATTGTAGTTGCATTCATAGTTGCTTTCATTTTAACATATTTGTTTGGCGGAATCGGCAAAGAACAGAAAAACAACACAAACTCAGAAGTAAAGGCTTCTTCTAATGAAGTAGCTGCAGCAATTGTTCAACAAGAAGTGATTACAAGTCCATTAAGCGGGGAAGTAAAAGCATTATCAGAAGTGGAAGATGCTGCATTTTCAACAGGCGCTTTAGGTCATGGTTTAGCAATCGAACCGACAGAAGGAAAGCTGTATGCACCAGTATCTGGTACGGTTTCAGCACTTTTTCCGACTAACCATGCGATTGGTATAACAACAGATTCCGGTGCTGATATCTTGATTCATATCGGAATGGACACTGTTCAGTTTGAAGGAAAGTACTTCAAAGCACATACAGTGCAAGGAGAATATGTGGAAAAAGGCCAGTTGTTAATTGAGTTTGACATCGAAGAAATCCGCAAAGCAGGAAAGCTTTTAACAACTCCTATCGTTGTAACAAACTATAATGATTACAGCATAGAACTAACTAATAAAAAACAAGTAACAATAGTGGATGAGTTATTCAAACTAGATGTAAAATAGAAGGTAAATTACTGGAGAGCAAGGAGCGATTCTGCTCCTTGCCAATCAGCACACAAAAGAAGGAGGAGAAGTGTAATGGCATTTCAAAAAGGATTTTTATGGGGCGGCGCGATTGCTGCAAATCAAGCAGAAGGAGCATATCTTGCGGATGGAAAGGGTTTAACAACAGTTGATCTTCTGCCGACAGGCCAAAAAAGATGGGACATTATGATGGGGAATCTAACTTCTTATGAACCTATTGAGGGAGAATTCTATCCATCACATGAAGCAATTGACTTTTATAACCGTTATAAAGAGGATATTGCCTTATTTGCCGAAATGGGTTTCAAAGCTTTGCGTTTATCCATTTCATGGGCAAGAATTTTCCCAAATGGTGATGATGCGGAACCGAACGAAGCAGGCTTGAAATTTTATGATGATTTGTTTGATGAATTGAATAAGCATGGAATTGAACCAGTTGTGACAATCGCACATTTCGACGTGCCTGTTAACCTGGTAGAAAATTACGGCAGCTGGCGAAGCCGTGAGCTTGTTGGGTTTTTTGAGAAGTATGCGACAACTCTTTTCAATCGCTATAAAAATAAAGTGAAGTATTGGATGACCTTTAATGAAATCAACATGCTTCTCCACTTGCCGTTTGTGGGGGCAGGCCTTGTATTTAAAGAGGGTGAGGATAAAAAGCAGGTGAAATATCAAGCAGCGCATCATCAGCTTGTGGCAAGTGCACTTGCAGTTAAAGCTTGCCATGAAATCATTCCAGAAGCACAAATTGGCTGTATGCTTGCAGCAGGTCAGACATATCCGTACAGCTGCAACCCTGACGATGTTCTTGATGCTATGGAGAAAGACCGTGATTCATTCTTCTTCATTGATATTCAGTCACGCGGTAAATATCCTGGCTATGCAAAAAAATTCATTAAAGACAATAATATTCATATTGAAATGGAAGCTGATGATGAAGAAATTCTGTTAAACAACACGGTAGATTATATTGGTTTCAGTTATTATGCGAGCAGAACAACAAGTACAGACCCGGAAATCAATAAGACTACATCAGGAAATGTGTTTGGATCTATCGAAAATCCTTTTCTGCAAAAATCAGAATGGGGCTGGACGATTGATCCTAAAGGCTTCCGGATTACTGCAAATCAATTATATGACCGTTACCAAAAACCGTTGTTTGTCGTTGAAAATGGTTTAGGAGCTGTTGACATTCCTCAGGAGGATGGACAGGTTTCTGACGATCACCGCATCGACTATTTAAGACAGCATTTAAAAGAGCTGTCTCAAGCAATAGATGAAGGTGTTGAAGTGCTTGGCTATACTAGCTGGGGGCCGATTGATCTTGTCAGTGCATCTACAGGTGAAATGAAAAAGCGTTATGGCTACATTTATGTGGACAAGGATAACGAAGGAAATGGCACGCTTGCTCGTTCTCGTAAGCAGAGTTTTAACTGGTATAAAGAGGTTATAGCAACAAATGGTGAAAATCTATAAATAACACATTAGGAAAGCAGAAGGTTGCTTTCCTTCTTTTGAATTTTCGGAAATTAGTCCTTTTAGATCACTTTTTCTATTATGATAAAAAAACATACGATATTAAACGAATAGGTGGTTACATGAAAATAACCAGAGTATTTAATAATAATGTCATTAGTGTACTCGATGACAAGCAGGAAGAGCTCATCATTATCGGGAAGGGGCTCGCATGGCAGAAGAAGCCAGGTGATATCGTTGAGGAAGAAAAAATTGAAAAGATTTTCGAACTGAAAAATAAAGACATATCACAAAAGTTCAAGACACTTCTGTATGAGGTTCCCCTTGAATATATGGAAGTGACAGAAGAAATTATTAAGCTTGCCAAAAACAGGCTCGGCAGAAGCTTTACGGACAGTTTCTATATTTCCTTGACCGATCATATCCACTTCGCTGTTGATAGAATTGAACAAGGGCATCTTATTACCAATGCTTTGTTATGGGAAATTAAACGATTTTATAAGGATGAGTTTTCAATCGGCAAGGAAGCTTTGGAGCTGCTAAAACAAAAACTAAATGTGGATTTGCCAGAAGATGAAGCGGGGTTCATTGCGATGCATATCGTCAATGCTGGACTTAGCGAGGAAATGCCAAATGTCACTAATATTACAAAGGTGATACAGGATATCATGAATATCGTCAAATATCATTATAAAATGGAATTTGACGAAGAATCACTGAATTATTTCCGGTTTATTACACATTTGAAATTTTTTGCACAACGGCTGTACAGTAAAACATACTTGGCAGATGATGATTCATTTCTATTTGATGCATTTAGACAAAAACATCCTGGAAGCGTTCAGTGTACAGAAAAAATTACGGAATATATAAAAAAACAATTCGACTACAGCATCACGAACAATGAAAAGCTGTATTTAGCAATTCATGTCCAAAGGCTTATTAGCCGATAGAAAAAGGAAGGCAGCTGCCTTCCTTTTTTATTTACTCTCCCTTATCCCTGCACAGTACTATAGCTTTTGAAACGGAAATGATAAGTTGCTGTGACGATAATAATCAGGACGGTAAGCACTGTATATATATTGCTGTAAGTTAAACTGTCTCGAGTCTGAAGCAGCGGATTGAGCTGAACCATAAGGCTGCCTTTTTCCAGTGCTTTGCTCATTAAGGTAGTGAAAAGTGCACCGGAAATAAAATTCGTCATCATCAGTATCCCCATGCCAACACCTACATCAGCTTTAACAAGTGTGCTTGACACAGTATTAGATAAGGAAATTTGCATAAAAGTCTGACCAATACATGCAAACATTAATACGAACATAATAATGTACGGTGACAAGCCGGCCACAATGGAAAGGATACTATAACCAACAAAGAAACTGAGCAGTGCAATATACGTAAGAACATGATTCCCTTTCAAATCGGCAAGTTTTCCACCGCTTCGTCCTAAGCATGCTGCTAGCATTGCGCTTGGAAACATATACAAGCCGCTCAATATCGGCGACAATCCATTAACATCCTGCAGAAGCAGGGGTGTCAAGTAAGGAATGCCGAAGCCTATTCCTGAACATATACCGGAAATGACAATACCTAACGAGAATTGTTTGTTTTTAAATAAAGAAATCTGTACAAACGGGTCTCTTGCTTTCAGTATCCGCCAAATGAATAGTACGAAAAATAAACCGCACAAAGCAGCATATGAAATGGAGCTCTGCGTGATTGCCAGCAGCAAAAAGGCGAGTGTTCCAGCAAGGAATGCTGCACCGAAAAGATCGATCATTCCGCCTTGATGCTGCTTTTCTTCCTGTAAGTATTTGCGGAAAAATGGCAGCGTAACAAGCGATAGAAGGGATACTACAAACAAGTAATGCCAATTGAAGAAGCTCGTTACAAAACCAGCGGCAATTGGGCCAATTGCCGTTCCCAACGCCATTCCTGCAGACGTTAAACCTAGTACTCGGCCCCTTGTTTCATTGTTGAAGTAGCGTGTCGGAATGATCATTGAAACTGTTGGCATGACAGAGGCTCCCATTGCTTGCAGACAGCGGCCTGTAACAAGTAATGGAAAGCTGTTTGCAGTAAAACCGAGGATACTTCCCGCTGCAAAAGTTAATAAGCCAAAAGTTAACAAGGTTTTCAGCATGAATTTGTCAGCTAGCTTTCCATAAACAACAGACCCGATTGCATAGATAATGATGTAAGCAGTCACAATCCAGCCTGCCTCAGTCGGCAGCAGCTTGAATTCCTTGGTGATAGAAGGGATGGCCATGTTGAACATAGTGGAATTCATGACAGAAATAATTAGCGCAAAAACTAGTACTGTCACCAGTCTGTCAATGCTTTGTTTTTCTTTTTGTGCCGCGACAACCATTTTACTTCTCCTTTTAATAGTTTATAAGCAAGAATTCATAATCTTTATGTAGTTTTGTTAACCACTTTTAAATCAAGAGCATCGATGTTTTTAACAACCCTGTCGAAACGAAGTGGCATCGGTTCACGTGGGAAGGTGTAATGCTCATAAGGATCTCCCAGCGTGCGGAAAAACGGTTCGAATAGGCCAGAAGCAAGTAAGCCCACCATCTTAGTGTAGTGAGAGTCTAACCGATAAGAATGAACGGTGCCTGCTGGAACATGTAGGAAATCACCAGGAAGCATTTCAATCTCTTCACCGTTGGCCCACATGGTCATCTTTCCTTCAAGGCAGAAGAATGTTTCGGTATGATGCTCATGATAATGTTCGACAATTCTGTCTCCTGCAGGTCCGTCTGAAGCAACAATAATAAATTGGCCGTCCGTATTTTTCTGCGATGCAATAATGCGATGAAGCTGATCTCCTGTGAGGAGGCGGTCACCTTCACCTGAGTGGATGACATATGGTATGGCACTGTCAGGCAGGCTCGTGTTACCCGCGGGTGCTGATGTGCTGCAAGCAGGCTGTTGGCTTAATTGAATGTCCATTCGTAAAGTTGCATCCAGCAGCAATTCAGATGGAATTTCACTATTAATATTTGGAGGATATTCAGGTTGTGTGTATAAACTGCCGATAATTCGGTAAAGTTCTGCGGTTTCTCCATTTGCTGTGTAAGAGACAAATCTTGTTCTGTGAGCCTGCATGTTATAGCTGTGAACAGTTCCAGCAGGAATATGAGCATAATCGCCCTCAGTCAATAAGTAGTTAACACCATTAAGGACAATGTCCAGTCTGCCGCTTAGGATTAATATCCCTTCATGTGTTTGTTCATGTTGATGTGATGGAAAAGAATCACCTTTCCCTCCTGTGATAAGTACCATTCCGAAAATATTATCTGTACTTGCCGCATCGGCCATAATTGTCGCTACTTGTCTGCCGAATAAACGATGCTCACCAGTGCCGCTTCTTAGTAAATAAGGTTTTTTTTCGTTAGGTAATCCCGTTTCTTGTAATAATTTCATCCTATGATCTCCTTTGTAATTAACTAGACCGGTCTGTCTAGTATCATAATACAAAGGGGAAAAAAATTCTACCCTTTGTTTATAAAAATTTGCGGAACAACTTCACTAATGGCAAGCAGTGGGGCTTTATCCTTACGTGTAATAGACTGCATAATTCCGCCGCCAATCATGGAATTAATCAGCATACCCATCTTTAAAGCGTAATCATCATCGTACCCGTTTTCTACGAGTTTAGCTGCAAGGATTTTCTCCCATTTTGAGAATGCCTCTACACAGGCAAGGCGTAATGGCTCACTAATTAGTGCGGTTTCACTTGCGAGCAGTCCAACAGGAATCCCTTCAATATCTTCAGGTGAATCAAATTGGCCAGAAGTATCTGCGATAAATGCTTGAATCGCTTCTACTGGATCGCTGATGTCGTCCATTAGAGCTTGCAGCTTCCTTTCAATAAAACTGCTAGTATATTGGACTGCCTCGATTGCCAGTGATTCTTTTCCTTGTGGAAAATGGTGATAGATTGAACCTTTCGGCAATCCGCTTTCACTGATAATTTGGTTCATTCCTGTTGCATGGTAGCCTTGCAGCTGAAAAAGGCGCGAAGCTGTTTGCAATATTTTGTCACGAGAATTCAATTTAGTTTCCATTGTATTTTTACATCTCCTTAAATTGTGAGAATAGTCCTACCTTACTATAAAAAATAGATAGTCTATTGTCAAAGCAACAATTTTAAGTATGGAAAGAAATTGATNGTTAANAANNAGAATTATTATGGATTATACGAAATAAAAACAGCAAAAAAATATGCACTTGGAGCGAAAATTATTCTAAACCTCAAACTATGGGTACATATAAAGTGAGCATTAATATTCCGTTTTTTTCTCTAAAAGGAGTCGCTTGCGGTAATCAGCGGGAGTTGTCTTGTAATATTCTTTGAATTTTTTATAAAAATGATTGAAATTACTATAGCCTGCCTCGTCAGCAATTCGATTAATTTGCATTTGTGTATTTTCGAGAAGGAGCTTTGCTTGGCGGAGGCGAAGCTCTTGGACCATTTCACTAAAGGTTTTGCCGATATTTTCTTTCAGCAGCCTGCTCAAATAGTTAGGATGAAAGTGAAATTGCTTAGCAACCTCCTTTAAGCTTGTAGTCAAATAATGTTCTTCAATATACTCCAGAATATCAACAATCGTAATATTAGAAGCATCCTCTGCCGAAGAGTGGGTTTGTTGTTTAGACATTCTCATTAGTTCTGTAAACAAGAGCACAATATGGCAGCTAATTACCTCTTGTCCGCCAATATCAGGGTTGAAATATTCACAAAGACCTGCATTAACACATTGCCTGATTCTTTCATTTTCAGCCGAGGGGAAGTATAAGTAGCGGCCCTTCATTTTCGGTTTGTAGATGGCATCAATTACGAATTTTGAAATAAGGTCATTGTCTGTCAACCGTGCAAGTATATTATGATTGAAATAAGTTTTGCGAAGAAGGATATTTATGATAATAGTGTCTTTATCTGTCTTTTGGATGGTATGCATCACATCCGTATCCAAAATCGTCAAGTCTCCTTCCTTCATAACAACTGTCTCTCCATCAATCCACTGTGTAAATCCGCCAATATAGGCATAGCTTATTTCTAGAAAGTCGTGCTTATGTACTTTAATGTCGACATAACGGGGATGCTTCATAAAGATAATCTTGTCTGTTTTATTCATTAAAGAGTCTGCTGACAGAACAGCATCCCCAGCAGTATGCAAATCGGAATTAATGCTGGACATAATATCTTGCAGGTCATCTTTACCGGATGCCAATGCAAATGCCTCAATTTCGTTCTCTGCCAACAGTTTTCTTCTCAAGTCCTTCACCAACATAGCATCACCATACCCTTATCTAATAAGTAATTGATTGCTGATTTATTTAAATAATAACTGTGATAATGATATAAAATGATTATGACACCGCTTACAAGTTTTTAGCAAGAGTTTTATTTAATAATAAATCTATTTTTAAAAGGAATATAAACAATTGGAAAAGAAAAATAAAATGGAGAATTTTTTGCGGGAAATTAGGTTTATATATACAAAAAAGCTGGCACTAAGCTGCCAGCTTTTTATTATGACGTCCCTGGAGGGAATCGAACCCACGACACACAGCTTAGGAGGCTGCCGCTCTATCCTACTGAGCTACAGAGACACAATGTATTATTGTTTAACTGCTACCTTAAGAGGATACAACATGGGAAGAAATATGTAAAGTGATTAGCACTGGAAAATAAGTAAATTTTTCCTGTATTTTAGAAATGAGATTTATNAAAATATCCTAATGTTTCCATCACCTTGTCTGTAATTGCTCTATTATTTGCCAGCACATGTTCTACTGAATTTTGCAGTCTGACAATCTGGCTGAATTCTTTCGGGGGAGAAGCCGATGTATTGCTCAGAATTACTGGGATAAACAATCTGAATAGCCAGTTAAAAAGCGGATAATTCTTTTATATTCATCAAGCTGTGAGAGGCATGGATTTTCTCGAGGTAGTAGGAGGTCAACATACTGCCTGCACGATTATTTGCAGCAATAAGGTGATCTGAGAATGCGCTCCGTTAGAGTACTTAATTAATCCCTTATGTTGAACAATTCTTATTATTTCAACCGAAATTCCGCTAAATTTTCCCATGATTTGAAAACTTGCTGTTCACCATTGCTCATAATATTCTTTAGAAAGCAATAATATATTAAACTTGTAATATTTTTGTATGTTTCCTAAATTATGATTCACATGTCTGCTATATTATTGCCTAGGATAACATTTAACACATATAATTATACCTGTATTAGATATGCAACTAATTTAGAGATATACCTTACATACAAACTTNAAGTTATCTTAACTTAAATTAGGGGAGGAATATAGTGCAACCTCTTTACATGTTAATAAAAGAAAAGATTGAGGCAGACATGCATTCTGGCATACTTAAGTCAGGAGATCGTTTGCCTTCTGAAATAGCACTTGCAGCAGAGTTTAAAGTGAGCCGTGAGACGGTACGTTCGGCTATTCGGCTGCTTGAAGAAAAGGGAAAAGTGTATGTTAAGCACGGAGTAGGAACATTTGTTGTTAATCCTTTACCTAAGACACCAAATAGCTTAGAAAAGCTAATGAGCGTCACCTCCATGATAAAATACGCAGGCTTAGAGGATGGGGAAAAACGCGAAAGAATGAAGGTTGATAAACCTACAGATGAATGGATAAATTTCCTGCAGCTTGAAGAAGGAGAAGAGGTAATCATTCATGAAAGAATACGAACGGCAAACGAAGAACCGGTTGTGTTTTCCCAGAATATTTTAGCAGAATCACTTGTTAAGAAAAAAATGATCAATCAAGGCTCAATCGGGTCCTTATTCGACTATTTAAAAAATGAGTGTAATATTGATATAGCTAGAGCTACTACCGAAATTGTTGTTCCCCTTCATACGGATCGAAATTGTCATAAGCTACTTATTCATCCTGAAACGACTGTTTTGTTATTAAAACAACTTCATTTCGATTTTCAAAATCGTCCTGTTCTGTATTCATTGGATTATTTTAGAAATGACGTTTTTACATTCACTGTTAATAGAACAAGATAAAAATGAATAGGGTAAACCGACCAATTTTTTTTAATGTCGGTTCAGATTGTCGACAAAAGGTAACGAGAAGTTCTTTCTCGCTATCTTTTGTCATTTTTTTGTTTCGAAATGCTGCAAAGTCAAGCACCTTGCTAAATCCATGCTGCCTGTTTCTTTAAAATTATGGCAGCAAAAGAAAGCATCGCTTACATGGACCATTTTTTAATCCCTCGTAGAGTTGTCCAACGCATATCATGCTTTTCCTTCGCATCAGCAAAGACAAGTTCAATCGTCTCTTTGCGTCTCTTTTGTTTCATTGTATAAATGTGCTGTATATAAACTGCCTCTTCTATGTAAGCCTTCCAAATAGGACGCTCAAGTGAGCTAATGGTGGTTCTTACTTTCCGTAACTGTGATTGAGAAGGCTAGTTGAATTCATATACTGTTGAATCTCAGGAACAATCCCAGAAGCTACTATTGTCTCCTTAAAACAAATACTATTTCCTCCGCGGCTGTATGGTTCGGTCATCCCTTTACATAGTAGCCGCTTTTGCGGTCTGTGGTACTTTCCTTTATTTCTTGTTATAAATTAATTGGAACGGAGTGTGGACCGTCCGTGGAAAGCATCCACCCGGAGTGGAAATCTTTTCACACGGATTATCTATCTATATAAAAAGACTGTAGGCAAACTCGCAATTATTCTAGTTTGTCTACAGTCGGAATCGACAAATGCTTTTAATTGGTATTTTTTTTAGTATTTATAAGAAGTCTAGACAACTCGACAGAAAAATAAAGAAAGTTATGAATTTTTACAAGAAAACAACAAAGAGAATAAAGATTATTAATATTTGTTTGCTAAATTAAAACTAAGAGGTATAGACTTCTTAGTTTTTTAAATCATTATCTGAACAGGAGAGGAGAAGAGATATTGTGGTATTTTAAAACACTTGGTAAGGGGAAAATAGTTGAATTCATTCTACTTGCGATTTTCCTTCTATTCTTTTTTGGACCGTTATTAAATCTACTGTTACTAGCGTTTTCAGGAGAGTGGCAATATCCTGATGTTTTACCAAAGTCTTGGTCAATGGAATGGTGGAGCTTCGTCTTAGCGGATGAGTCAATACTAAGATCAATGTGGTTATCCTTTCTAATTGCTGCCATTGTTACAGTGATCTCCCTTATTATTTGTATTCCCGCAGCATACGCTTTTGCACGGATCAGTTTTCCATTAAGGAGGTTTTTTCTGTTCTCCTTTTTACTTACAAATGCTTTTCCGAAAATGGGATTATATGTTGCAATCGCAGTTTTGTTTTATCAATACAACCTTATGAATACATTCATTGGGATTATATTAATACATCTNATTAATACGCTTATGTTAATGACATGGATTCCTTCTGCAGCATTTGAGAACGTTCATCGGTCTCAAGAGGAATCAGCTCGTGATGCCGGAGCATCTCCATTAAAGGTATTCTGGTATATTACTTTACCGATGGCTAAGCCGGGAATTATTGTGGCTTCTGTATTTACTTTCCTATCTTCTTTAGACGAAGCACAAGGAACCTTACTGGTAGGTATACCAGATTATAAAACGATGCCAGTTATTATGTATTCCATAATAGCAGACTATCCAAGTACAGCAGGTGCGGTTTTTTCTGTAATCTTAACACTTCCAACTATCATTCTGCTCTTTGCGGCTAGAAAATTTGTCGGGGCAGATTCATTTGCAAACGGAATGCGTCTTAAATAATGATTACAATCGAACTAAGAGAAAGGAAGGTAATCAAGCGTGTCTATTAGCTTATCAATAACTAATTTAAGTAAGATTTATCCTACAGGGGAAGGTGTTAAGAGCTTTTCCTTGGATATTCAAAACGGAGAAATGGTTACGTTACTTGGGCCCTCTGGATGTGGTAAATCTACGGTTCTTCGCAGTGTGGGTGGATTTATTGAGCCTAATGAAGGATCTATTATAATCGATGAAAAAAAAGTGAATCACCTTCCACCCGAAAAGAGGCCAAGTGCTATGGTTTTTCAAAGCTATAATCTCTGGCCGCATATGAATGTATTTAATAATTTAGCATTTAGTTTAAAGCTAAAGAAAATCAAGAAAACGCATATCATCGAAAGAGTGAAATGGGCGTTAAACCTAGTTCAGCTTCAAGGATATGAGAAAAAGTATCCAAGTGAATTATCGGGAGGTCAACAGCAGAGGGTTGCTCTGGCACGTGCGTTGCTGCTTGAGCCGAAAGTACTGTTGCTGGATGAACCATTTTCTGCTCTTGATGCAAAGTTAAGACATGAATTACGGGAGGAACTAAGAGAGATTCAAGCAAAACAGCAGCTTACCATGCTATTTGTTACACATGATCAAGAAGAAGCACTTTCCATCTCCGATCGTATTGTCGTAATGAATAAAGGGGAAATAGAGCAAATTGATTCTCCTCAAAATATATATAACTATCCTGCATCCTTATTTGTTGCCCAATTTATAGGGAAGATGAACTTTCTTGGAGGTTATGCGCAAGGAAATAAAATTCACATTGGTTCTCTTAACTTTCCTAACATGAATCGATATAACGAAACTGTTACTGTTGCCGTCAGACCTGAAGATGTTGTCCTTGCTAGTGAGGTGGAAAATGGCCTTGATGCAGTGATTGAAAAAGTGATGATGTTAGGTCATTACGCAGAGGTAAGCTTGAAAACGGAGTTTGGTAAGCTCAAAATGTTTGTTGATCGAAGTGAAATAAGTCAATTTAAAATGGAGCATAACATCCGAATAACTTTCGCAACAATCCAAACCTTTACAGAAGAAAATGGCATACATAATAATGGTTTTTCAAAAATACAAAATCAAACCAAAGAGGAGATTGATGTATATGAGAAAGTCTAAATCATTAAAAAGAATGTTAACAGGAACAATTTTAGCGGTTAGCACCTTTTCATTAGTAGCATGTAATTCTAGCGAGACAAACAGTGCGGCAAGTGGAGGAGACCAAGTAACAAAAATATCTCTATATAGTTCAGGTTCTCAAAATGTAGAGACTTTCTGGGAAACAGTTATTCCTAAATTTGAAGAAACACATAAGGATATCGATGTAGATTTTGTGTTTGTTCCGTCTGGTACTGGTGGACAGGCTACGATTGATCGAATTGTTGCAGCTAAAAAGGCTAATAAAGATTCAGAGATTGATATTTATGAAGGAGCACTAGCAGACATTATCCGCAGTGAAGATGAAGGTGGACTATTTTATGAACTTTCAACAGACTCTATTGAAAATCTAGAGAATGTTCAAGAGGGAAATTTGGAGGGTACTCAAAATCTAGCAGTTCCTTATCGTGCTTCATCTGTTGTTCTCGCGTACAATTCAGACAAAGTAAAGGATATACCGAATACAGCCGAAGAATTGAATGCTTGGATAGAAAAAAATCCAGGACGCTTTGCTTATAATGATCCAAATACAGGCGGAGCAGGGAGCTCATTTGTACTCTCTACTGTATATAACGAACTTGATGAAAATGCAATGAATGTCCAGGATGAAAGCATTATGGAAGAGTGGGACAAGGGAATTGATATGCTAAAGGACATGGCACCAAACCTATATAAAGAAGGGGTTTATCCTAAAAAGAATCAAGGAACTCTAGACCTGCTTGCAAATGGAGAGGTTGATATGGTCCCAGCATGGTCTGATATGGCTCTAGAACAAATAAATTCAAAATTATTGCCAGATACTACTAAACTAAAACAAATTGATCCAGCATTTACAGGGGGACCTGCCTATTTAATGGCTGTAGATAATGGGAATGAAGAACGAAAAGAAGCTTCAGAAACCTTTTTGAATTATGTTCTTACTCAAGATGTCCAAAAGTTAGTTATTGATACAATGTACGGCTATCCAGGAATTAAGTGGGATTTATTATCAGCAGAGGATCAAAAGAAATTTGAATCAGTCAGCGGCGGTTATCGTACTTTTAACGGTGGCGATCTAGCAAGTGAATTAATGAAAGTTTGGCAAAAAGAGGTAGCGAGTCAATGAGCAGGGAAGTTGCCTTAAGAGAGGGTTTTGTAATAAAGAAAAAAACAAAATTAGCAGTGTTAGGAATTGGGCTAGTAATGCCCTCTTTCCTAACTTTGCTTGTTTTGGTCATATACCCAGTAGCCCTTGCTATAATGGAGAGTTTTCAAAATGAAGATGATGTGTTCTCACTTGAAAACTATCAATATATTTTTACCGAACCATTAATATTGCAAAGTATTCAACATACGTTAGTTATTACGTTTATTTCTTGTATTTTAACGTTAGGAATAAGCTATATATTAGCTATCTATCTAAACTTTAGTAAAAGTGTTATTTCTAAAATAATCAACAAGCTGTATTTTATCCCGTTGTTTATTCCTGGGGTTATCGCCATTTATGGATTTTTAAATTTTTATAGAGATAATGGCTGGGTTTCAAGAATCATTGGTGAAAACAATATGCCCTCCATTATTTATGACGTGAAAGGCTTACTAATGATTAATATGTGGTTTAATATTCCCTTTACAACCATGCTATTAGTATCTGCTTTACAAGCGATTCCTCGTTCTGTCATTGAAAGTGCAAAAGATACGGGGGCATCCAAGTTAAGGTTGTTTATTCACTTTATATTACCCCTTTCTTATAAGACAATGCTAGTTGCTCTGACGTTTCTTTTTATGGGCTTAATTGGAAGTTTTACAGCGCCTTTTCTTATTGATAGAAATGCGCCTCAAATGTTAGGTGTATCCATGCAGCAGCATTTTTCTGTATACAATGAAATCGGTCAATCAAGCGCCCTTGCTGTTTTTATGTTTGTTCTTTGTTCAATAGTAGGCTATGTGTATATTCAGAATAATATGAAGAAATCAAAGAAAGATATGTTCTAATTTAAATTTTGGGAGATGGATATGGTGACGGTATTAAATCCTATAAAAATGAAGCATTTAGAACGTGATCAATCTAGCATTATTATTGAAGAAAAAGGATATTATGCGATTAATCTTAGAGCTTTGGCATCTACCTCTTGGCAGGAAGAAAACAATGAATCTCTCATGTTGAGACTGTATTTGAATCAGGTACATCATCAGGACATTGTCTTATTTTATGGAAGACAGAACTTTACATATAAGCGTCTTCTTGGAATGCTAGAGCCTGGAACATACGAAGTGGAATGGGTTTGTGACTCTCCCCGAAACAAGGAAGCATTTGCTCAAATGGAGAGCTGCACGTTTGAGAAATTAGCGTTATCTGACCGAGAAACACTCGCTGTTAAGTATGCTCCTAAGCTTTACGGCCGAGCAGTTTACAGCCAATTAGATAACTTGTATACGGACACTCCTTTAGAAATGATTTATTTTTTTGATGACTGGGAAAAGGGAGCAGTTATTGAATATCATATGGTATTTAGTCATGAAGACGAGGGTACCCCGGCAGTTCTGTTAATGTCAAAGTGGGGGCGCTTATTAGATATTGAATATATGGCAAGAGTTTATTTGAATGATGTTAATGAAATAGAACATGTTGAATATCAAGGGGCAGAACATCAGGTTAAATCCTATAAAGTAGATGATAAACAGATCACACTTCAAACAGCTACATGCAATGGGAACTTTACTGATGAAATTACAAGTTCCTATCATTTTTCCTTTATTCCTAGTTATGAATGGAAAATAGAAGAAGAGGCTCGAGAAACAGTCATGCAGCGGTTTCCATATATCAATCATGTCATGAAGTGGGAAGCTGAAAGACAGTTGAAAAACTCTCCCTTACCTTACAATAGAATCCAAAATGTTAGTCAATATATTTATATTCAATCGTCTGTCTGGGGGATTAAACATGGTTTCCCAAGTATAGATTTTCTTTGCAGGCTTAAAGGAGAAATGAAGTGGTACTCGAGTTCATTAAATAATAAAAAGTTAGGCGTATTCTCTGCAGCTTACACTGGACCCTATAATCACTTTGGAACAGCTATTTGTCTGCCAGAAGGGAAATCTATTGAAGATATAGTTGAAATAAAGATTTCCCTTATAAATGAACAGCTATCTACAGTCAATGTTAAAAATTTGAAGGTTTTTGCTTACGATGAAAATGGCGACTTGAAGAAATATATAGAAAAAACCTATGACGAAAATTTAGATAGTATTGAATGGGAAAAAAATATTTGGCGAAAAGAGATGTAAGGAAGGTGTAAAACAACAAGATGAGAGAAGAATGGGAACATATATTATTTGAAATCAATTCAAGCATTACGAATAAAAGTATGCAGTCACACATAAAACACACCTTTTTTGTCCCAATTGATACGGACGCAATTTATGTAGATTTTTCTTTTGATCCGCCACATCAATCAAATGTAAATGAAAATAAACGACTAATGGAAGAAGCATCCTTGTATTATGAAACAAAGTTACCGCAGAATAGTGGAGAAATAATCAGAAACCTTCTGACATTATCCATTGATGATCATGATGGATTTAGAGGGGCGCGTCATTATCATTCNCCTGTCCAGCATGTAAGGATTAGTGATTCCGATTCCACCCCTGGATTCCTTAATAAAAGAAATCCAGCTGGGTTGTGGTCTATTACGGTAAGTATTCATGCATTGGTAACGGAGAGCTGTAAATTTCAGCTCCGAGTATATAAAAAGGCTCACTCAGCAATTAATACCGTAATTCCGTGGAGAGATAAGCCTTTAAATCAATTTATAAAAGATAATGGTTTAAGTATTCCAAGTTATCCTCCTTTAGAAGGACCATTGAGTTGGGTGCCATCTGAATTGCACACACATACATTTCATAGTGATGGTAAACAGTCGATGATTGAGATGACAGAGGCTGCAAAGGAAATGGGCCTTAAAGCAGTCGTTATGACAGATCATAATACTATTAGTCCTTTTGAAGAAATGGAACAAGCAGAAGACCTTTCAGGTTTCCATATTCTTTATGGTTTGGAATGGACCACTTTTTACGGACACCTGTTAACGATAGGATATGATTCGCCAACCTATACGGATTGGCGGGTAATAGGACCTTTAGATATTGAAAAGGGGATAAGTGACATTCGTCAACATGGGGCCTTGGTTGGCATAGCGCACCCATTCCGTATTGGTAACCCAATCGGGACAGGCTGTCACTGGGAATTCCCAGTCGAATCAATCGGTGTATTTGATTTTATTGAAGTTTGGAATTCCACAAGACCAGGCTCAAAAGCTTATAATCAACATGCTTATCAATATTGGACAGACTTGTTGAATAAAGGCTATAGAATAACAGCAACGGCAGGAAGGGATTGGCACCATAATGACGAAATAAATCCTTTACCAGCAATAACTTTTGTACAAACGCCTCAAGTCAGTGACGATAAAAATACGTTCAGAACAGCTTTTTTACATTCTATTAAAGCTGGCCGAATCAGTATTTCATATGGAAAACCACTTGAATTAATGGCGATGCTAGGAGAACGGACTTATAGAGTTGGAGATATGATAAATAAAGTCGAAGATCAACCAATCATTGTGCAAGTTTCTTCAGAAGAGTGGGATTATAATGACCGCATTGATAGAAATAGCGGATTCTTGGTGATAGTAACTAACGAGGGAGAGTATTGTACTGGTATGACTGGGCTCTATCAACTCGATACAGAGTTACTTAACAAAGGTTTAAAATGGGTTCGTGCAGAGCTATATGCATCGATTGATAAAGGAGAACCAGAGTTGGTGGCATTCACCAATCCAATCTATATAAAGTAAATAATACAAATGGAAGTCGGTCTCAGGAAGATGGGTCCAGTATTGAACCTGACCCATCTTCTTTAGAGATTATTTGTTTAGTTATTATATACTTTCCAATTCTACTAGAAAGTCTATTACAATTTAAACTTCTTAACACTGTCGCGCAAACTTTCAGCCATTGTAGACATAGTAGAAGCTGAATTTGCAATTTCTTCAAAGATTGCTGTTTGTTCTTCAGAAGTAGCAGCAATTTGTTGAACATTGCTGGTAGTTTCAACAGATATTGAGCTAAGTTCCTCCATTGATTTGGAAACTTGCTGCACACCATTATTCATATCCTCAATTGCAAGATTAACTTCTGTGATTTGCTTGTTGACGCCTTCAACTGACTCTTGGATGTTGATAAAAGCACCTCTGGCCTGATCAAACGTGGCAACTCCATCTTCTAATTTGTTATATCCGGTATTCATTGCTTCTGCAGCATTCGAAGATTCTACTTTTATTGTTTCTATTTTATTTGTAATATCATTCGCTGCAGTTCTTGATTCTTCGGCTAGTTTTCTTACTTCCTCCGCAACGACTGCAAATCCTTTACCATGCTCACCAGCTCTTGCAGCTTCTATCGAAGCATTTAATGCTAAAAGGTTAGTTTGGTCTGCGATGGCAGTGATTAATGTAATTATTTCACTGATTTCATTTGTTTGTGTGCTTAATCTATTCACAACTTCAGAAGTATGCTTCATCGACTGATGAATGACATTCATTTGCGCAAGAGCTGAGTCAATAACCATTGAACCATTTGTGGCAATATCAGCAGTTTCATTCGAATTGATGGAAACTTCTTTTGCATTATCAGAAATGAGTTCCATTCCTTTAGAAACATCAAATATTCCTTTATTTATTTTGTCGATATTTTGAGTTTGATTTTCCACACCATTTGAAACTTCCTGAATAGATTCAGTTACTTGAACAACAGAAAGATTTGTTTGCTCTGCACTAGAGCTAAGTTCTTCAGCAGTTGTTGAAACTTCTTGGGCATTCTGAGCAATTTTATGTATAAGGGTATTAAGGTCTGTGACCATATGCTGAACTCCCACAGCTAGCTGTCCGATTTCATCTTTTCTGTTTATATTTAAATCCTTTATAGCCAAATTGCCATCAGCAACTTCATTTACGTAATCTTTTAAAGTAATAATTGGTTTAGTGATTCTTTTGCTGACAAAATATGCAATGACTATTCCTAAGATAATAAATATTAGTGTTAAAGCTAATGACGTATAAAGGGCAGAAGATTTTAGACTATTGATAAAGGATGCATCCATATCAACCCCAGCAATCATATCCGTTCCTTTTATAGGGGCAAAAATTGATTTGTGAATGCCGAATTCATCCTTATAAATATCACTGAAATGAGTTGTCCCTTCGGAAAGAGTTTTTTTCATTTCATCTGAAAAAGCATAGTCTGAACCCTGTGCATCTGTATTGCTTAAGGCAACAATATATTCTTTACTATCCTTTTTCGCCAGAACATAAGTATTTTCAACCTCATGTTTTACTTGGTATTGATTTACTGTAGCTATTAACTCCTGATAGCTTGTGCTGTTTCCGCTGTCGGCGCTTTTAACTAAAGCTGGATCAATATTTTCTACCATGTCATTAAGAACAGTTTCAAGGCGATTTTCAAATTGATCAATAACATAATTATTGATAATATTCATTGAAAAAGTATAAAGAGTAGCACTAAAGATTACAGAAAATATCGCGATTGGTATAACAAAATCTAGAATATTTTTAAATAAGATGGATTTATTTCTAGAGGGAAACTTCAACTTTTAATCCCTCCATCCTTTTAATAGATTTTTCAATAGCATTAATAAAATGATCGATATGTTCCACTTCCGTATATGGAGAAATAGTAAATAATTTTGCTACATAAATCGGCTGGCGCTCTTTTGAATCACTAACATAAACTAAGCATTGTTTTTTTGTATCTCCAAAGAACACATCTTCCCGCTGTTGGCCGAGTATTTCAAATAATTCATTGTTTAATTCGTTTGTATGTATGATTTGCTCTGTAGTTGCTTGTCCATTTTGTTCTAAATCCCATTGAACTGTATCTTGATATAGTCGAAATGTGGTGATAGGACCTATATTTTGATAATTCGTAATACCCATATTAGGGATTCTTTCTGTTAATTTCTTTCTAAACTCCATATTTACGCGCACATAATTAGCGAGTATTTGCTGATATCCCTCAACCCCAAATGCCAATAAAGCTGCATAAATAGCAATTGCGCTTCCCATCCTTGAGCATTCTAATGTATAACCTGTATGGTAACTTCCATAGCCACGATTACCAACATAAGGAGTTTCAAACTCTTCGAGGTCAAGGAGGCCAAAGTCTTCTCCGTTTTTCACTAAGAAAAGGCTTGTTAAATAGGGTGTTTGTCCGAGCTTTTGGAAATCAAAGCATAAACTATCTGCCAATGAGATATATTGCATTCTCTCATTGATTTGTACCAGTCCTTCTAATACTTCTTTTTCAAATTGAAGAGGGTTCTGTTCAAAATCATAGGATGAAAATAAAGAGTAAAACCCGCCTAAAGCAGAATCTGCATGAATATGTATTGGTTTTAACTGGTGTTTTTTCTCTATTTCAGCGGTGATTTCCTTTATTTGCTTCACATCATCAATACCGAAACTATCAGTTGTACCAGTAGTTGCGACAACATACACTGGAATACCGCCTTTTTGAATAACATCTTCCAGTTTGTTTCTGAAATCTGTCATATCCATTGAAAAGTCGTTTCCTGCTTTAACACGAATTAAATGGTTGCTTCCAATTCCAGTTGCTTCAACAGATTTTAATAAGCTATAATGAGCATTCTCAGAAGCGAAGCAGTATAAGTTGTTTGGTATACCTTCCTCTTTAGCATTTGGGAACTGCTTAGCAACAGCTAAACGGAGACCGCTAAAAACGGCGCCCTGGCCACCCCAAGTTGTATAGCCCCAGCTTTTTTTGTAATCATAACCAACTAACTTGGACATCATTGAAATAACCTTTACTTCTGCTTCAGCAGCTGCAGGACCATATACGTCCCATAGGTTATTTCCATTTAGAATAGATGTTGTCAATAGTCCAATAATCCCTGGTATGCTAGCCATTGGTAATACATTGGTTACGAAATTTCTTGTATGGTAAGGATGTCCATTTGAGAGCTCGACTAACTTTTCAACTATTTCCTCCATATCAATTCCTGCTGCCGGAGTAGCAGCAGTCTCTACTATTTCTTTGTAGAAATCATCACTTTTTTCTTGCATTGGACCCAATGTTGCTTTGTTAGGATCCTTTTTGCTGTCAATACCGGCAATTAGTTGTTCGATATATCCTAATAGCCTTAATTGCTGCCCATGATCTCCATCTTCACTTGGAAATAACTGCTGTACTTTCTGTAAATCCATAATTTCCTCCTTAAAATTATTATTTAAAGGCTTTTGCGTCCTTACAAAAAAGCCCTTAGTAAAAGTAAGGGCTGCAAAGACTAAGCTTAAAAACATCTTGCAACCCAGCCGTCTTAGCGTTTATTTCGCCTTAGACCTGAAGCTTTGCGTCCTCATTTTTCAACGAGTTTGCCAAAAAAAATTTATGTAAGGAACTTGGTTTTTATCGGTCTAATTTCCTATTTTTTTAGGAAATTTTTAAAGTTTATGAATTCTAAATATTCACTCTGAATGTGCTTTAATTATTATGGTGGCAATTAGCTAAAAAACAATTAGGCAACCCATCAATAGTAGTCTAATAAATAACACGGGATATTTTAACGAGTCTTTGATCGGCTCTATTTTTGTTAAAAATTCATGCGAATTCATATATAATTAAACGGATAAAATACAATATAAAAGTTTAGGAGATTTATTATGGATTGGAAAATAAAAACTTTTAATGAGCTGACAAATGTAGAGCTTTATACGATTTTACAAGAAAGAACAGCTGTTTTTGTCGTCGAGCAGAACTGTCCCTATTTAGAAGTGGATGGGAAGGACATAGATTCTTATCATCTGTTCGCAGAAAAAGCTGGAGAAATTTCCGTCTATGCCAGACTCTTGCCAGCGGGGATTTCTTATGCAGAAGCATCAATTGGCAGGGTATTAGTAAAAAAGGATTACAGAGGACAGGGTCATGCCCTAGACTTGCTGAACAAAGCAATTACGTTTATTCGCGATGAGTTAAAAGAGCCCGCGATTAAGATACAGGCTCAGAGCCATTTAGAAAAGTTTTACGCTTCTTTCGGCTTTAAGTCCATTTCAAGTGAATACTTAGAGGATGGTATTCCCCATATAGATATGCTGCTCACTTTTTCTTGAGGTTGATGAAGGGGAGTGGGGAAAGNGAAACACAAGCAGCTTGATGACTATTTGCGCGGTCTAGACTATATTGAAGAACTTCAAATTAAAACCGGAGAAAATGTCAATGACTTTGATGGACATGAATTACATATAGAAAACGGTGATGCAATCCCAAGAATGAGGGAAGAATATTTTTTCCATAGAGGACCAATCTTTATTAATAAACATATATGGTAGTTATTTAATTAACAGCTACTGTCATGCATGGAGTTGCACCCCAACTTATTTAATACGGAAATATAATCTATAAGGGAAAAGGAGACAATCAAAAAGTGATTGTCTCTTTTTCTTTAACAAATAGTATTTCCGCTATTTTAATAATATGGTAATGTATTATATGTAAAAATATAGAAAGTGAGGGAAATCATGCATCAAGACTGGCGGCTAATATGGCGTTTTTTAGGCATATCTTTTTACATACTCTTTTATTTTACATGTATATTTATCATTAATGTTGGTCAATCTTCCTACAGCATTATCAGCGTCCCGGTTGTGTTGCTGCCAATATTACTGATTTGGATAACAGGATTAAAGCGGAGAAAAGGACAGTTAACCTTCAAAAACAGCAAGTCCCTACTGTTGTTTTCCATTCCGCCAATAATTTGTTTGTATATGTTAGGTGAAAATGAATACAAATCTAAATTTACGACCGACAAATGGCTTGAAAATGAGTCAGAAAGAACCTATATGATAGATAATTTATTAAAAAACCATCCATTAGAAGGCAAAACTCAGCAGGAAATCATCGCCATGTTAGGAGACAATATAGAGATGAATTATTTTCAAGATGAAAATAATATCGTCTATTACCTTGGGGATGAACGTGGACTTATCTCCGTCGACAGCGAATGGCTCATTATCCATTTAGATGACAATGAAGTAGTTGATAAGGTGGAGGTTGTCACGGACTAATTGAAGTAATATAGGTTAATTACTGATAGTTCAAATAACAGTTCCCTATCTAATTAGTACAAAACGAAAATTTTCCTTATAGTTAAGAAACGATAACCAACTAATGAAGGTGAATGGGATGAATAATACCAACGAATTAGAACTGGAAGAATTAGATAATCAACAATCTATCGAGCACAAGGAAACTCGCGAAAACTCGCAAAAAAGGAAAAAAGTTAAGCAAATATTTAAATGGGTTCTGCTTAGTATCGGAAGTGTTGTATTAATTGCGGCTCTTTTCGGAGGGTATAAGCTGTATAAGGTTATGTATGCTAATAAGTATACGGACGGGGCTATGGAATCGAAAAGCGAATCAGAACAACTTGACTATTACGTGGAGCCGACTAACAGTCCAGAACCTGAGATTAAAGCGGGGATGATGCCAAAGGATGAATGGCATCAAGATAAAGTTATTCATACTATGCACTTAATGACACACCAAAAAATAGTCGCTGATACTAAATGGGGAGCAGTAGAAATGACTCCAGAGCGAGTAGCAGTTCTTCATAAGTATGTCCAGGATACAGATGAAAATGATTTCGAGCATAAGGATACATTACTCGCCATTCTAGTAAAATGGAAAGCTGGCAATTTTAGCAGTGTTGACGATGACCATAATATTTTATGGGGATTACATGACGGTACAAAGGGAGAGGCAACAGGGATTTTTACAAAGGAGCAAGAAAAGGATTTTGTTGAACGGGTATTTTAAACCAGAAGTAGCCCCGGTCTTTTATTTGCTTTTTTATAAAGTATTGAGCATATGTCAGAAAGAGGGGAAAACCTATGTCCATTTGGAGTACAGACTCAGATTATTATAATCTCGGTGAACTGCTTGATGAAGATATTCAGTTTGCAGAGGAGCATTTTCAAGTGAAACTGCCTAAAGCGTATGTCGACCTGCTGAAACTACAAAATGGAGGCAGTTTGATTTTTAATGCTTTGCCGATTGCATTCAACCGATGGGATAATGATGATTATATTGAAACAGACCATTTATTTGGAATTAAGAAGGGTGAAGGCATTCTTCAAACAGATTATTTTGTTAAAGAATGGGGGATTAATAGAAAAAATATTATTTTGATATGTGGTGATGGACATAGCTGGATTGCCTTGGATTATAATAGCAGAGAAGAGCCGTCGGTTATTTATATTGAGACAGATGAAGAAAGAATAACGGAAATATATCCAACCTTTCAAGCTATGCTGGAATCCTTATACCTTCATGAAGATGAGGGGTGAGAGTCCAGTGATTGGGAGCTGCCTTCTATAGAGAAGGCTAGGCATTTAATCCAGAGTAAAGATAAGGAAGAAAGGTATCAAGGAGTTTTAATTTACTCTGCTTATATGTTTGATAGCAGCATCCATGAAGAATTTTATGAATGTTTAAAGGACTTCATTAAGTGGCGACTATGACTTGAAATATATTGCCACAGAGGCTGTCTGTAGAACGGCAGATAGGTGTGAGGGAAAGCTAGCACTTATAAATATGTTAGTTGATGAACTTAAAAGGGATAAAACTCCGGAAATACAGGAATTAATCGAAGACATAGACAAGGCAATAGAAAATAAAAACAGCAGTGTTTAAAAGAATACCACTTTAGAAAGACTTTAAAAAGCATAGTGTGGGTGCAAACTATGCTTTTTGTGTTGTGTAATTTGTGCTAATACATTCATGCAGACAGTAACAAACTTTTTAGTAAATTCAGCAGAATCACATGATATACTTAATGAAAAGCGGAGAAGGGGGAACTATACCACTTTGTAATAATACCAATATGAATAATCTATAAAGATTGATTTCTAAAGGTACATAGCAATCTGTATTAGTGAAAAGTCGATAAAAAGCTTCAATTGCAAGGCAGATAATCTGCAATTTGTTAACATCTTTCACCGTCAGGGGGGGTACCAATGGCGATGGCACGCGGCCGTTTGCTTATAGTTGATGATGAAATTCTAATAAGGCAGGGGATTAAGCATTATATCGATTGGGAACAAGAAGGCTTTGAAATTGTCGGGGAGGCAGCACACGGACAGGAAGCCCTTGAATTAATTGACGTTGTGGAGCCGGATTTTATCATTACCGATATTGTTATGCCGATAATGGATGGAGAAGAATTGACGAGAATTGTAAAGGAAAAATACCCTCATATCGAAGTTATAGTGTTAAGCAGCTTTGGAGATTTTGACTATGTGCGGTCCACTTTTCAAAATGGTGTCCTTGATTATATCCTAAAACCCAAGCTAGATGCGGAAAGCTTGTTAAATGTATTGAGGACTATGAAGACAAAGTTGCCTGCGCAAATAATGGATGAACAGGAGGCTGAAGCTTCCTTCATTAAGAATGCTGTCCGCAAAATGCTGTCAGGCTATGAAGTAGAACATTCAATTGAACTAACAGCCCCATTTTTACACAGCACATATTGCCTAGTTTCTTATGATGATAAAGGGGGACAAGGGGAGCTCACTAATTCTGTTAAACAAAAGATAAACAATGATGCAAGTGAACAAGGCTATATCTGCTTTTTTACAGACAACATCCTTATTGTAAACGGTGATAATTTAAAGGCACTGAACTCTATCTTAGAAAAGGTAGTGAATTTCGAGCCGAATATTCGTTTTATAAGGAGTGGCGAATTTGAAGACTTTACCCAAGTTGGAAAGATATATAAAGAAGAGATTTTGAAATTAGTTAACGGCAGATTTTATTTTCCAGATATGCCAGTTTTAACAGCACAACATATGCAAATCAACGCCTCGCCGTTTGAAAAATTTCATTTAGACTGGTTTATCAATGAATTCAAATGTAAACGCTTNGATTCTGCTTTTGCCTATTTAGAGGAGCATGTAGAAACTATTTCCTCGATGTATACAATGGATGTTTATGAGTATAAGTCTTTTTTCAGTAATATTATTTTTAACATCACTATATTGCTTGGCAATATGGAATACGAGGTTAATAGTTTGGAACAGGCCAAATACGCCTATCTGAAAGGAATTGAAGATGCCCACCATGCAGCAGAAGTAGTCGATTTGCTTGAGCGTTTTTTAAGTGATACAAAATCAGCGATTAGCGTTATCCGTAAACAGCCGGAAAATGTTAATATCAAAAAAATCATTTCTTATATGAATGATCATTATCGCGACCCGTTGACACTTACAGGTGTTGCCCAGCACTTTCATTTTAATCCTTCCTACTTGTCCAGCTATTTTTCAACACATATGAATGAAGGTTTTAGTGAGTATCTAAACAGAGTCAGAATTGAAGAGGCTTCTAAACTTCTTATAGCAGGAACTTCACCGATATCGGAAATCAGCGGAATTGTCGGCTATTCAGATCACAGTTATTTCTGCAAAGTATTCAAAAAAATGAAAGGGCTATCACCGAGTCAGTTCAGGCGAAAACAATGGGTGGAAAAGTAGTGGAGCGAATATGAAGCTTATTCCAGAACGTTTTAGACACAGCAATTTATTCATCACAATGTCTATGATTACTGTAATGATTATTATCATCGTTTCCATAATCATTACATGGACAACAATTCGCATGAGTGAACAATTCTTTTTTGAAAAGTTTAGCATTACTAATGCGAAAGTGATGAATCAAGTCAAAGAAAGTTATGAAAAGTATCATTATTCTGTAGTGCTCGCTACAAACAGTTTGCAGCAAAGTATAGCTATTAAGGATTTACTGATAGAGAAAAGAGGTTCAAATGCTGTTCAATTTCAATCAATCTATGGAATGAGCCAGTTGATTAAACGAGTTGAACCTAATATGGCNGCATATGAGGTAGGNATTATTGTTGTNGGTGAAAATGGACTAAGCTATGCGACAAATGACCGAACCTTTTGGCCGATAACCGATGAAGAGCTAAAGGAAAGCAGCTTAGCTAAAAAAACAGCTGAGAATTCGAAAAAACTTATTTATCAATACGACGAGCGACAAGGCAAAGAAGAGAGCAGTTATTTTGTCGCTTCAAAGGCGCTTGTGGACAGATCTGGGAACAATTATGGAGCAGCATATATTTCCATANGAGAGAAAGAGTTCCGAAAGTTTTACTCTAGCTATACAAGTCCAGGCAATGATGTTTTTTTAGTCGACAAAGAAGGAATGATTGTGTCGAGCAGCTTGCCGGATAAAATTGGCAGCGCTTCTAAAGAACTGAAAGAGTATGCCTTAGAGCTTGGAAATAATGATCATAATGATTATCTTGTTGGAAAATTTATGGGCAAAGAGCAAATAATGATGATGGAATATATACCATCCTTTGATATGTATATGTTCAATATTATTGATAAAGATACAGCTTTCGGTGATTTAATTGACAAGAAAAAAATCCTGCTCATTTCCATAAGCATCGTCATAGCAGCACTGTTTATCGTGCTTCTTGTTTCCCGGAGGCTGACAAATTCCTTGTCTAGTCTTGTCAAGCAAATCGAGAGTGCATCAGAGTATGATTTTGATGAATATGTGTCNGTATCAGGGACATATGAGACACGTAAAATTGGCATTGCTTTTAATTCTATGCTGGATGAATTACATGAATATGTCGATCAGCTCGTTTTGTCACAGAAGCAGCGCCGAAATGCGGAACTTGCTGCCTTGCAGCAGCAAATCAATCCACACTTTCTTTACAATACACTAGCTTCCATTAAATTTATAGCTAACAAAGGCAATATTGCAGAAACAGAAGCTATGATTAATTCGCTAATATCTTTATTGCAAAATACAATTGGCAATGTTAGTGAGACGATTACAGTTGACCAAGAAATGAATAATTTGCGCAATTATGTACTTATTAATCAAAAACGCTATGGTACCCGTATAAAGGTAAATTATTTTGTTGCGCCTAACTGTATGGATTTTCTTATCCCTAAGTTAATTCTGCAGCCATTTATGGAAAATTCATTTTTCCATGGCTTTATTCATAAGCAACAAGGATATATTCATGTCCTTGTATGGCAAGAGGGGGACAGCTTGATTTGTGAAATCGTCGATAATGGGGATGGAATGGTAGTAGGCGGAGAAGATCTGCCACAAACAAAGCGNAAGCAGCAGTTCTCTGGCATTGGCGTTAAAAATGTTCATGAACGGATTCAGTTGATTTATGGGGACTCTTACGGGGTGGAGATATCTAGTAAGCTGAACGAGGGAACAAAGGTGCGGATCACACTCCCTGTTCAAAAAAAGTTATAAAATCTAAAAAAAGTACAAATCCGAGGGATGGAAGCGGATTCATTTTGTGAAAATACTACAAAATGATAATAATATCTTCCTAACGATTTACCCCAATAGATGATAACATAATAGTTGTAAGTGATAACGCTTACAAAATAATTCATACTTGGGGGGAAATAGATGAAAAAGATTCTTGCACTAATTCTAGCCAGTGTTCTTGCTTTGGCAGCCTGTTCGTCTGGCTCCAATACAGAGGATGCATCAGGAGACTCTAAGGATACAAATAAACTTACGGTATGGGCATGGGATCCTAACTTTAATATTAAAGCAATGAACTTGGCAGTTGATACGTATGCGTCCGAGAATTCTGACCTTGATATTGAAGTAATTGAAAACGCTCAAGATGATATCATTCAAAAGCTTAATACATCTTTGAGCTCAGGAACGACGAAGGGGCTCCCAAATATCGTCTTGATTGAGGATTATCGAGCACAAAGCTTTCTTCAAGCTTATCCAGATATGTTCTATGAAATGACTGATTCCTTTAAACAAGAGGATTTCGCTCAATATAAAATTGCACCTACAAGTGTAGATGGTAAAAGCTATGGTCTCCCATTTGATACAGGGGTAGCAGGTTTATATGTCCGTACAGATTATTTAGAGGAAGCTGGTTATACAGTCGATGATTTGAAGGATATTGATTGGAATGAGTATATTGAAATTGGTAAAAAGGTGAAAGAAGCCACAGGCAAAAACATGCTGACACAAGATCCTAATGATCTTGGCTTGATTAGAATGATGATTCAATCTGCTGGATCTTGGTATACGAAGGAAGATGGAGTGACTCCTGACTTATCCGGAAATGAAGCATTAAAAGCTGCTTTTGAAACATATAAAGCCCTTTTAGATGCAGATATTGTTGCACCAGTTTCAGACTGGAGTCAATTTTTGAAAGGTTTTAATAGCGGAGAAGTAGCGACAGTTCCTTCAGGCAACTGGATTACTCCATCAGTTAAAGCCGAAAGCTCCCAATCAGGAAATTGGGCAGTCGTTTCCTTGCCTCGTTTACCAGATGTGGATAGCTCCGTCAACGCTTCAAACTTAGGTGGAAGCTCTTGGTATGTTCTAAATGTTCCAGGAAAAGAAAATGCAGCTGAATTTCTTGCAAAAACGTTTGGCTCGGATGTAGATTTTTACCAGACATTGAATAAAGAAGTAGGTGCAATCGGCACTTATTCTCCTGCAGTGGAAGGTGAAGCCTATCAAGAAGCAGATGATTTCTTTAGCGGTCAGCAAGTCATCGCCGACTTTGCGAAATGGACAGAGCAAATTCCGCAAATAAACTATGGCTTGCACACATATGCCATTGAAGATCTTCTTGTCGTAGAAGCTCAAAACTACCTTAAAGGTAAAGCTCTTGATACTGCCCTTGAAGATGCCCAAAAACAGGCTGAGGCACAGATTAAATAAAACGAGCAGAGATTTCGAGCCTTGGATTAGTAAAGTAATACCAAGGCTCGATTTATTAACAAAAGCAAGGAGTGTTGAGTTGTGATTCCAGCGAGAACGAATCAGGATATTCAGACAGCAAGAACTTCCAGAAGCCTGCGTACAAAAAATACCACCATCGGCTGGTCATTTATAACGATTGCCGCTGCCATGATTTGTTTATTTTACTTTTATCCAATGGTTCAGGCTTTTATTCTATCTCTCCAATCAGGAACAGGTACTAATCTGACTTTTGTCGGCTTTGATAACTATATCCGTTTATTTAAAGATCCGACATTTTTGACAACAGTAAAGAACACGGTCATTTATCTCATTATCCAAGTACCAGTTATGATATTGCTGGCATTATTTATCTCAGTCTTATTAAATGACAAAACGTTAAAGCTGAAAGGTGTATTCCGTACGGCTATCTTTCTGCCTTGTGTAACATCATTAGTAGCCTACTCGGTCATCTTTAAATATCTATTTGGAAGTGACGGAATCATCAATCTATTTTTACTGAAGATTTCTATCATTTCTGAACCAATTCAGTGGCTGACAGATCCTTTCTGGGCAAAAATTGCCATTATTGCAGCAATCACTTGGCGCTGGACTGGCTATAATATGATTTTCTATTTATCTGCCTTGCAAAATGTCGACCAATCAATTTATGAAGCTGCAAAAATGGATGGTGCATCTAGTATTCAGACCTTTTTCAAGATTACGGTACCGATGTTGAAGCCAATCATTTTATTTACATCTATTACTTCTACAATTGGCACACTCCAACTGTTTGATGAGGTTATGAATATTACCCAGGGAGGACCTGGAAACGCCACGATGACAATTTCCCAGTATATTTATAATCTTTCATTTAAATACACCCCAGACTTCGGCTATGCTGCGACAGTCTCTTATGCCATTGTTATTATGATTGTAATTTTCTCCATCATCCAGTTTAAAGTGGCAGGTGATAAAAATGATTAAAAAAATATTCAGTTATAGTTTTTTAACGATTGTTTCTATCGTTTCGATTTTCCCCTTTTTATGGATGATTGTCAGTGCAACTAATAAATCGGTTGATGTCACAAAGGGGCGTCTATTGCCGGGAGGGCATTTTGTTGAAAACTTTAAAAATCTGCTTGATACTGTAGATATTATTCCAGCTCTGATTAATTCAGGGAAAATATCTGTAATTACAACTGTTTTGTCTCTGCTGATTGCTTCTCTTGCAGGATATGGTTTTGAAGTCTACAAAAGCAAAGCGAAAGACATGGTTTTTAACATTCTGCTGCTGTCAATGATGATACCGTTTGCAGCCTTAATGGTGCCATTGTTCAGGATGTTTGGCATGATTTCACAATCAGCGCCATATATAGGAATTGATACGATTGCAGCTGTTATTTTACCGACAGTCACAACAGCATTTTTGATTTTTTTCTTCCGTCAGAGTACAAAGATGTTTCCTAAAGATATTTTAGAAGCAGGCAGAATTGATGGATTGTCAGAGCTGGGCTGTTTTTTCCGGATCTATGTGCCGACAATGAAAACAACATATGCAGCTGCTGCCATCATAACGTTTATGGCAAGCTGGAATAGTTATTTATGGCCATTGGTAGTACTGCAGTCTCCAGAAAACCAAACGGTTCCATTATTGATTTCTGTTCTTGGATCGAGCTATTCTCCAGATTTCGGTGTGATTATGACTGCAATTGTTATCGCGACATTACCGGCAGCATTTATCTTTTTCATCATGCAAAAGCATTTCGTTGCAGGCATGATGGGATCAGTGAAATAGAAGCATGGGAAGGAGCATAAAAATGACAAAAATTATTCCATCATTAGATTGGCTAGAGGATGTAAATGTGTTTGCTGTAAACCGTCTTTCAGCCCATTCAGATCATCTGTATTATGAAACAAAAGAGGAGGCTAAGCTTCAGGCAGCAATGAAGCTACAGCACTCCTTGAATGGAGATTGGAAATTCCATTACGCAGAAAATCCCTCTAGCAGGCCAAACCAGTTTTTTAAACTAGATTTTGATTGTTCAGGATGGGATTACATAACCGTTCCTGGTCATATTCAACTGCAAGGGTATGGTAAACCACAGTATGTCAATACGATGTATCCATGGGACGGCCACAATGATATCCGCCCGCCTGAAATTCCAGCAGACCATAACCCTGTTGGCAGCTATGTTAACTACTTTTCTGTTCCAGAAAATATGGAGGAAAAACCTGTTTATGTGTCCTTTCAAGGAGTAGAATCGGCCTTTTATGTTTGGCTGAATGGTGAATTTGTAGGCTATAGTGAAGATTCCTTTACTCCTGCTGAATTTGAATTGACGCCATATTTGAAAGATGGAGAGAATAAGCTTGCCGTTGAGGTATATCAGCGCAGTACTGGGAGCTGGCTCGAGGATCAGGATTTTTGGCGATTTTCTGGGATTTTCCGGGATGTTTACCTTTACACTGTGCCAACTATCCACGTCTCCGATATCCATGCTCGTCCAGAACTCGATGATACCTTTACAAAAGGTGAATTGAAAGTAGATGTAAAGCTAGCTGGAAAACCTGCTTCTAAACTAATTGCAGAGCTGACAGACAAAAACGGAAAAACAATCGCTTTAACAGACGGAGTAGAAGGGGGCAGCAGCTGGTCGATAAATATTAACGTGGATCACCCGTCCTTATGGAGTGCAGAAAATCCTTATTTGTATACTTTATTCATTAATGTTTATGACGAATCTAATAAGCTAGTAGAAGTTGTACCCCAAAAGTTAGGTTTCAGGCGGTTTGAGCTTACAAACAAAATTATGCACCTTAATGGTGAGCGAATTGTGTTTAAAGGGGTAAACCGTCATGAATTTAATCCTAGAGGGGGCAGAGCGATTTCTAAAGAAGACATGCTGTGGGATATTAAAACATTAAAGCAGCATAACATTAATGCTGTCCGTACTTCTCACTATCCTAACCAGAGCTATTGGTACGAGTTATGTGATGAATATGGGGTTTATGTCATTGATGAGATGAACCTGGAAACACATGGATCCTGGCAAAAGATGGGGGCGGTTGAACCTTCGTGGAATATACCAGGCGATAAGCCAGAATGGAAAAACATCGTAATGGACAGAGCCATCTCAATGGTGGAACGGGATAAAAATCATCCTTCCATTCTCATCTGGTCTTGCGGTAATGAATCCTATGCTGGAGAAGTTATCTTGAATGTTTCCAATTATTTCAGGAAGACAGACCCAAGCAGGCTTGTCCACTATGAAGGAGTGTTTCACAATCGTGCGTATAATGATACAAGTGACATGGAAAGCCGCATGTATGCAAAACCTGATGTTATTGAAAAATACTTGTCCGAGAATCCAGAGAAACCATATATAAGCTGTGAATATATGCACGCGATGGGAAATTCTCTTGGAGGCATGTACAAATACACTGATTTAGAACAAAAATATCCTATGTATCAAGGTGGATTTATTTGGGATTATATTGACCAATCCCTCTATAAAAAAGACCGGTTCGGCAAGGAATACTTAGCATATGGCGGCGATTTCGACGACAGACCGACAGATTACGGATTTTGCACAAATGGTATTGTGTATGCTAACCGTGAACTGTCTCCAAAAATGCAGGAAGTGAAATTTCTTTACCAAGACTTTAAGCTTTTACTAGACGAAAATGGTGTGACGATAAACAATGAGAGCCTCTTTACAAATACCGACAGCTATCAATTGGAATATAAGCTGTTTTTGGAAGGGAAGGAATTGTACAGAAACAGCACTTTGGCAAGCGTAGAACCGCAAAGCTCTAAATATATTGAGTTCCACTTGCCTGAAGGTTTAGATTCAGCACCTGGCGAATATTGCATTCAAGCATCGTTAACCCTTAAAAACAGCACTCTATGGGCAGAGGCCGGCTATGAAATTGCGTTCGGTCAGTATGTGTATGAAAGAGGCACTAAACAATTCACTCCAAAAGCTGGGGAACTGCGAACAGTCCACGGAGATGTTAATATTGGTGTTCATGGCAAAGACTTTACTGTGCTATTTTCTAAGCAGTCTGGCAGTCTCGTTTCTTTAAGCTATGCTGGCAGAGAAATGATTTCATCCCCGCCAGCTCCAATATTCTGGAGAGCAACGACGGACAATGATCGAGGATTTTCACAAAGCTATCATTCTGGAATATGGTATGCAGCAAGCCTTGCAAGAAAATGTACTGACAATCATGTGGAGGAGAGCAGCAGTCATACAAGTGTAGCTTTCACGTATGCATTTTCCGTACATCAAGAAATAGAGGTCAAGGTCATTTATACTGTTTACCCAGATGGAAGTGTACATGTAAAGTCGGCGTATAAAGGTGCTGACAATCTACCACAGCTGCCTATTTTCGGACTTACATTTAAGCTGCCAGCAG
>Ga0058696_1000034_pt1 | contig 50531 bp, 55 predicted proteins | sample AgamicMgSfrz_FD_55077 | JGI IMG/M metagenome (GOLD analysis project Ga0058696, IMG submission 55077) | Agave microbial communities from Guanajuato, Mexico - Mg.Sf.rz | ecosystem: Host-associated > Plants > Phyllosphere > Phylloplane/Leaf | place: Guanajuato, Mexico | collected 2012-05-30 | reverse complement strand
GATCCGATAGTTCAGCGGGAGAATACATCCTTGACAGGGATGGGGTCGGGGGTTCGAATCCCTCTCGGATCATCAAGAAAAGGTCACTTTCCAAGAGAAAGTGGTTTTTTTTTATGCCTTGATACTGCAATAAAAAGACTTAATTTATATGCCCATTTTACGTTTGAACAACATAATTGTCATATGGAACATAAGTATATAAGTCTAATTAAAAAAAATATTTAATGTGATTGATTAATAGTTTGGTTTCTTTGAAAAACAATAATTAAAAATCTTAGTGGAATGGAGCGGAGGCTACTCGACTCCTGCGGGATATAGAGGGAAAGATGAGACCCCGCAGGCGAAGACGAGGAGGCTCATCTTCCTCCCCGCGGAAAGCGAGAGGACGAGCGCGCAATGAAATGAACTAATTTTTAAAGCCATACTCTATTTTATATTTTCATGCTACATTGTCTCAAAGTTAGATATAATATTATTTGTGTTTAGATAGGTTAATTTTGTTTTGTCCCATCCTCTTTGCATTTATATGATTAGTAGGTAAAGTAATAGGCAGTTAGTTAAAATATTTACTTAATGTATATGCAATTCCGTCTTCTTCATTTGAGCGAGTCACTTCATCCGCAACAGCTTTTAAATCGTCTACTGCATTAGCCATAGCTACACCAATACCAGCATATTCGACCATTGTAGCGTCATTATGCCCATCTCCAAAGGCAATCATTTCTTCCCTTTTGTAACCTCTAGGGATAAGGACTGTATCCAACGCTTTTGCTTTATCTATTCCTTGAGCTGTAAATTCAAAGTAAAAGGGTGCCGTAAACACACAATTTAATTTATNTTTAAAAGGCTCCATCATTTCTTTATAATGCTGCTGAAGATAATCAGGAGATCCTGCAGTTAGGATTTTATTTAGTGGATAGTCAGCAAAAGCAGCTAAATCTTCTATTTCACATAAATTAAATTTACCGCCGCGGGATTCATATTTTATGATGTTAAGAGGATTTCCATTATAATCTATCTCATTGTTAAACACATCATTGACAAACATATAGTTATCTTTATCAATCATCGGAATAACTTCAAACTTTTTCATATGCTCAAGCACTTCTTGACCTTCGTCCACACTCATCGTTTCATTAAATAATACTTCATCTGTTTCACAATCCACCACTTTAGAACCATTAAAAGAAACTAAAAGTCCATGATGCTTTTCCATTTCTAATTCTTTTGCAATATCCCTTAGTCCAGATGTTGGTCTTCCTGATGCTAGAACTAAAATGGCCCCAGCTTTTTGCGCCTTTACTAAGACCTCTTTTGTTTTAGCAGTAATTACTTTTTCATTATTAGTTAACGTACCATCTACATCCATAATAATTACTTTAATATCATTCATATTGGGATCCTCCCTTATTTTTACAGTTAGTAACTATGAATTTCTACAATATCGTATACTTCATTTTTTTGAATTTCTTTCCTAATCCTAATTTTATAACAATTAATCTTGCATTATCCATCAAAATTGGGTTTAATATTATCAAAATCGTATAATTTGGGAGGATGTACATGAATTCGGCATTAGAGATTTTTTCAGATGCATCAGAAAGATTAAATTATAATATACCAGGTTTTCCGTTATATGCTCGAAAAGGAAGGCTGCATTATTTTGATAAATATGCAGCCCCAAGTCATTGGCATTCAGATTTAGAGTTTATCGTCGTGCTAGATGGTTCGATGGAATATTTTGTGAATGGTCGAACGGTGTGTGTGGAAAAGGGTGACGGAATCTTTGTGAATAGTAAACGGATACATTATGGCTATTCTAATACTATGAATGATTGCCATTTTATTGTTGTTGTTATTCATCCAGCCTTGCTTGGGGAGCATACTCAAGCAGGAAAGGTTTACCTTGAGGAAAAGTTCGGATCAAATACGGAGGATTACTTATTATTAACTGAAAGTNTTTCATGGCAACGAGAAGCACTGAATTCATTAAATGACATTTACCAAGAAATGCAACAAAACCAAAACCCGCTACGATTAATGGCACAAGTCATGGCACTATGTGCAAATATCGGTGATCATATCAAACAAACTCCCAAGAATTATCTTGATGACAATTCTTGGGAGACAGTATGGAAAATGACTACTTTCATACATGAGCATTATGAGGATAAAATAACACTTGATGACATCGCATTAGCCGGTAATGTTTGTAGAAGTATTTGCTGTAATTTGTTCAATAAATNTATAGAACAAACCCCAAATAATTATTTAATCGGCTATCGAATTCAAAAAAGCTGTGAAATGCTGAAAGAAACAAATAGATCAATCAGTGAAATAGCAATTGCATGTGGGTTTCAAAGCGGCAGCTATTTTTCGTATACATTTCGGAGGAAAATGGGCTATGGGCCACAGGACTATCGCAAGCAAATTACTATTGTTACTCCTGATTCTACCTGCTAAAAAGTCAGCTAGTGCAACTTTTTTAAGAGTAACGAGAAAAGTTTAATAATATACGATTTTGAAAGAAAGATAGGAGATTTTGATAGAAGAGAGAGAAATAAACAGATACAATTTTTAATAGGATAACTATTGAAGCATAAAAGGAGACATAGTAAATGACAATGAGAGACAGAATTCATTCAGGGAAGTTATTTACCGACAATTGTGAGGGATTACCTGAAGATAGGATGCAAGCAAAAAGAAGAATGAAGGAATTTAATGCTACAGGACCAGAGGCTATTGATAAGCGAGTTCGACTTATGGAAGAAATTTTTGCTAAAAAAACAAATGCGTGGATAGAACCACCATTTTATTTTTGCTATGGCACAAATATTGAAATTGGTGACGGTACTTATATAAATTTTAACTGTAATTTTGTTGACGATACGAAAATTATCATTGGAAAAAATGTTTTGTTTGGCCCTGCCATAACTATTGCTACTGTTGGTCATCCAATTAACCCTAATTACAGAGAGTATATGTATGCTGATCCAGTTAAAATTGAAGATAATTGCTGGATTGGAGCTGGCAGTACGATATGTCCAGGAGTAACCATTGGCGAAAACAGTGTTATTGGAGCTGGCAGTGTAGTGACNAAGGATATTCCGGCTAACTCAGTTGCTGTAGGGAATCCTTGCAGAGTAATTCGTACAATTAATGAACATGATATGGAATATTACTATAAGGACAGAAAAATAACGCAAGAGGATTTAGCTGAGGAAGCAAGCTTAAGAGCAAAGAAGCCAGTCGTAAAAAAATAATTTTCCCATTACAAAACAATACCCATTTTAATCGTTGTTAAGAGTGAGGATTACCTATGTTAAAATATCAAAAAATCGCCTTGGAAATGGCAAGACATATAACTGAAAATTTACAACAAAAAGACAAGCTTCCAGTCATAGAAACGTTAATTAGTCATTATAATGTTAGTAAAAGCACCATCATAAAAGCGCTTAAGGTATTGGAGGATAAAGGAATCATTTATATGGTGCGAGGAAGTGGGATTTTTGTAAGAGGTGAAGGTAGAAAGGGATATTATAATCTTTTGGGAGTAAATGAGCTTCAGGAGGATGCTAATGATAACCGTTATGATTTGTTGAACATAATGGAAATAGAACTAATATGTGCATTACCTGAAGTTACAACAGCTCTTGGATTGGAAAAAAACGCAAAGGTGTATTCTGTAAAGTATGTTTATTATCTGGATAAGCAAGTAACATGTTTGGAGCAAGTTTTTTTAAATCAGAAGATAATATCCAATCTGGACGAAGAAATAGCTCTCAAGCCGATTTTGAAGTATATCAAGGACGTTCTCGGAATAAAAATGNGGTTTCCAGATATTTATGTCAATGTGGATAAACTGAATGCGGAAGAAGCCAGTTNTTTCGGACTAAATGCAGGAGATCCAATGCTGTGTAAAGAAATTATTTATCATCTTGCAAATGGCCAGCCATTTTGTTATTCAAGAGCTGTTTTTCATTACAAACAAGCTAAGTTTTTCCTTAAAGTAAATAGTCCTAACTAAATTAATGNACTAAGCTATTATCATAAGAAGTTACTAAATGAATAAGACTCACTTATTAAAGTTTTTTAATAAGTGGCAGCAAAAATAAATAGATATGTGCCTATACAATCTCTTTTCTTTTTTAGGGGGACACAGTTGAATTTGATGATTTACGAGAAATAATTGAATGGTTGTTTGAGGTGCAAATTATGCTGAAAAGTCAGGTTATTGTTAAGCTTAAAAGAGGACTACAAGCAAGAAACACGGTGAAATTTTTTGTTATTGCTGCTTCATTTGAGTGTGAAATCCATATTATTCATAATGGAGTTACTTGTGGAATTAATTTAATGGATATTATGAATTTAAATGTTTTAGAGGAAGACGAAATAATGATAGTTGCTAATGGGAGGGATGAAATATATGCTATTTCANCATTGAAGCAATTTTTAAGTGAAGGACAAAGTGATGTTCCTTTAAAATAGAGGTTTGAGAACATTTTAAAAAACCAAAAAAAACTGTAATAAAAAAGTGAATTTACCTAATTACTTGTTAAACAAAGAAGCGGTTCTCGATAGGAAGAACCGCTTCTATCCTTCTAAGCTCCCCTTAAAAAAANCAAGGCACTACTTCCTAAATCCTCTACTTGTTTAGCTACAACACGTTTCTCTTAAGTAATATTCTTTTTTCCTTCCGAGAGGAAACCAAGGAGATGAAAAAGGCAGTAAAACAAGTTCCAGCCAGAAATATAAATGCTGCCTTCATAGATAAATGCTCATAAATACTGCCACTGATAATNGGAAAAGTAGTCATACCAACAGCATAGACAGCCTGGAAGAAGCCCATCGCTGTAGAGCGCTTTTGCATTGGGACCGATTGGAGTGCCTCGGAAGTTATAAGTGAAAACAATATACCAGTACCCACACCTGGAATTAGTTGTAAAAGACAAACAATCAAGATGGAACTAGATTGAGGAACTAATAGACAGTAGATGCCTAGTAATAAAAANCTAGAATAAATCCACTGTTTTTTNGTAAGCAACTCAAGGAATTTAGTTGAAGCAAGCTTGGCAAAGAAAACGGCAGAGAGCATATAGATGATGGATGAAAACCCAATTTCCATATTTGTAGCGCCAAGTTCCTTAATGATTTGGTTTGTAAAAGACATGGTTGTAGACATTTGCACACCCTGCTGTACTAGTGCTAAACACGAATAAAGCAAAAGGTTTTTATCTTTAATAACCTGTAATAACTCGATTACACGTATGTTAGGTCGTTTTTCCGGTTTTGTTGTCTGAAGGAAAAAGGAAAGGAGACAGGCTATAAGTCCAGCTCCTAAACTGAAGGCACAAATTACCATCATGCCGACAATATCATACAAAAAGGTGCTAGTGACAAAGCCGAGTAACATCCCTGTGTTATTAGCCATAATAATTTTACTGGTTGCACGAGTTTGATCTGCCTTTTTAAAAAAGCTCATATACAATATCATAAAGGAGATCCAGGTTGCACTGGCAGTACCTGATAATATATTTGCCATTAAAAAGCCAACCTCATCAGGTAACAAAATTCGCATGAAGGAAGCAGCACCAGCTAAAAAGGCTCCCAAAATAATAAAAAATTTATGATTGCTGCTAAGATCAGCAAGTACACCTACAGGCAATCGAAGCAGAAGCTGGGAAATACCATATGCACCAATAATAGCACCAACTAAATTACTAGAAATATGTGCTAAAAGTAAATAGGTGGTTTGATAGGGGACATATACATATTGAGCGAACCAAAAAAACGCCACAATCCATAAAACAAGCGATGCTTGCCTTTTTTGTACAGTTTGCATTTTCCAATAGCTCCTTTCGGATATATTTATCTAGTAAGTAGAATAAGTCTAAAGAGGATGATTTCGGCATAATACGAAAGCGTTTTCTTTACCGTTTTTTTGAGCACGGTGTTAAGTAAGTGTTTCCATATGTATAAGGGTAGACGAAAAAGAATGAATGTTCAATCATTTCATACTTTAATGCAGTATAATATTCTAAGTTGGAAATTAGTACATATTAATTTTTTTCTATTTAATAATTATAAAGAAGAGTCATTATTCTAAAATGTCACAAGTAAAATAGAAATTCGAAAGATGGATGTGGTTATTTCTGTTGTAGAAAGTGGTTTTTGTATATTACGGAGAGAAGGCTCAAAAGGTCATTGGACAAATGATGTTTTGAGCCTATCTTTATGATTGGAATGACATTTGTAAAAGCTTTTACAAGACTGAAATTAATATAGTATAAGTGTTACTGCATTCCCCCCTAAAGCCAAGCCTAATAGGTGTATCACTGAACTCCATTCAAGTATGGCAACTGATTTTCAAGATTTACTCTCTTATAGTTTCTTCCCCATTCATGCATTTCCTCTAGTATCGGCATAACGCTTTCTCCAAGTTTAGTAAGTGAATACTCTACTTTAGGAGGAACAACTGGATAAACTTCACGATGAATGATAGAGGCTTCTTCTAGTTCTCTTAATTGATTTACAAGCATTCGATGAGTTATTGCAGGAATTAATTTTTTTAGCTCGCCAAAACGTTTGGTCCCTTCTTTTCCTAAGTGCCATAGAATTGGTATTTTCCATTTGCCGCTAATGATGGAAAGTGTAAGTTCCTTTTCACAATTAAACTTCTTTTCACGTAGATGACTCATTTTTCCCTCCTCTAGAAAGCTTGATGTCTTAATTATAGTAATCTTGTGAAAAAAGGATTGTAAAAAAACAACATAACTGTCGNTTAGCTTAAAAACCATTCTGTTGTCAGACACTGGAACTCTAATAAAGAGTGGTTTATTTATGACCATGTCAAATATTCGTGAAAATCTTTTTATATTGTTTAGGTGTTAACTGGATAAATTTTTTAAAGCCTTTAATGAAGTGTGCTTGGTCGTAGTAGCCGTTCTCATAGATAATATTCAGCAAATTTTCCTCACGGCTGTCTAAGTACATATCAAGTGTATTTTGGAAGCGGACGATTTGGCAAAATTGCTTAGGCGAAAAGCCGATATAAGCTTCAAACTTCCTGCGTATATGCTGTTCTGAAAAGCCAACTGCAGTTGATAAGTCATGTATATTAATTGTGCCACTAGACAAATAAATTTGATCAATTGCAAAACGAACCATGCTTTGATCTTTTGTTAACTCCATCTGACGTTGTTGCAGATAATCTCCAAACAATTTTATTTTTTCGCTAAAGTTTTCACCAGACATGATTAATTCTATTAATGGCTCGACATCATTCATAACGTCAGTTAACGGAATTTGTTGTGCAAGCAGGAGAATCATTGCTTCATTTAAACGGAANATACTTTGTTCCGGAAAAAAACGAATGCCGAAGTACTGACAGTTCTTTCGAAANTCTGGTTGCTTCGTACGATAGAAAGGGCTAGTCCAAAGGTATGCTGAGGGATTGGCAGTATCACAGCAAAATAGAATATCAAAACATCCATCTGGAATAAGTGATAAAAACGTATAGGTATCTGCATTCGTAGTGAATTGATAAAACAGGGCTATGTTTTGGCTATACCATCCACCAGCAGGTTTAAGCTCTTGATAAAGGTGCGTGTTTTGCTTAATTTCTGGTTGAGAAGGAAAATACTTGTAATTTACTAATGTTTCCAATTTAGGGCTCCTTTCTTTATTGAAAATGGATATGATTTAACCTAATTACAATTAGTTAATTGAATAATTTGAATATACGGAAAATAATAACAACATAATCATGTTAAATACAGTTTCTTGTCAGAAGACCTAACATATAAAAATAATCATAGTTCGTTTTTTACAATAAATTNATAAAAAAACTAGCTATTCTAAACATGTAGTTAAGTTAAGCAAAACCACATCCACTAAAATTCAGCAAATACTGGAGGTAATTTAATGAAAGCATCTGAAGTGAAAGTAAAGGCAGCAACACATCCTTTAGAGCCGTTAACAGCAGAGGAAATTACAAAGGCAGTAGCTATTTTAAAAGAAACAAATAATTTAACTGAGTCTGTACGGTTTGCTCAAGTGGTTTTAAATGAACCTGAAAAAGATGTCGTGTTGTCTTTTAAAGAAGGAGATTTGTTTGAAAGGGAAGTTTTTATTATTTTATTAGAGCCAGAAATAAATGAAACGTACGAAGCTGTAGTTTCCTTGACAAAGGAGCAAGTAATTTCCTTTGAAAATATTCCCGATGTTCGACCTGGTTTTATTCTTGATGAATTTGAAGCAGTCGAAGAATTAGTGAGAAATGATTCTGATTACCAAGCAGCTCTTATAAAACGGGGGATTACTGATCCTAGNTTAGTCATGATTGATCCATGGTCGTCTGGTTACTTTAATATCCCAGAAGATGAAGGGAAGCGTCTTGTTCGTGCATTAGCGTGGGTTAGGCCGGCTGAAGGAGAGAATGGCTATGCTTTTCCGATTACAGGTCTAATCCCTGTCGTTGATGTAAATAAAATGGAGATTATTCGCATCGAAGACTACGGGGTGAAACCAATTTCGCCAACAGATGGTGCTTATACTCCTGAAGAGGCTAAGAGCTATGCTATTANTACTCGTCAAGACGTAAAAGCATTGGATATCATCCAGCCTGATGGGCCAAGTTTCGATATTGATGGACATCATATTAAGTGGCAAAAATGGAATATTCGGTTTGGTTTTACACCAAGAGAAGGGCTTGTTCTTCATACTGTCGGATATGAGGATAAAGGGAAGGTTCGTCCGATACTTTTCCGTGCGGCCTTATCTGAAATGGTGGTACCTTACAGTGATACAAACCCGGCACACAATTGGCAAAACGCATTTGATGCAGGAGAATATGGCATTGGTCAGCTCGCCAATTCATTAGAGCTAGGGTGTGACTGTGTCGGCTTTATTAAGTATTTTGATGCAGTGATGTCAAATAGCAAAGGAGATCCATTTATCGTGAAAAATGCTGTTTGCTTGCATGAAGAGGATTNTGGGGTCGCATGGAAGCATACCGATTGGCGAACAAACAGTGTNGAGGTTAGGCGTTCTCGTCGCTTAGTTCTTTCTTTTTTTGCAACAGTTGCGAATTATGATTACGGATTCTTCTGGTCCTTCTATCCTGATGGAACGATTGAGTGTGAAGTCAAATTGACTGGTATTTTAAATGTAGGTGCACTAGATGTTGGCGAAACTCCTAAATACGGAACANAGGTTGCACCACAAGTGAATGCACCATATCACCAGCATTTCTTTAATTTCCGAATTGATCCAATTTTGGATGGTGTGAAGAACTCTCTTGTTGAATCATACACAGTCGCAGAAAAGGCAGGTCCAGAAAATCCTAATAATAATGCCTTTTATACAATAGCAAATGCCTTTAAAACAGAAACAGAATCAGTCAGTAATATTGATTTGGCTACCCAAAAAACATGGAAAATCGTCAATCCGAATTCAAAAAACTACTTGGGTCAGCAAGTTGGTTATAAGCTTGTCACTGGTGAAAATTGTTTCCCGTTCGCAACAGATGAAGCTAGTGTCATTAAACGGGCAGGCTTTATTAAAAATCATCTTCATGTTACAAAATACGATCGTGACCAAATGTATGCGTCTGGAAAATACCCGAACCAATCAAAGGGTGGAGATAGCTTAGAGCATTATGTTAAGGCTGACCGGAACATTGAGAACGAGGACATTGTTGTCTGGTATACAATGGGACACCACCATATAACGAGACCAGAGGACTGGCCAGTTATGCCAACAGCGTATCAAAGCTTTCAATTAAAACCAAATGGATTTTTTGACCGTAACCCAGCACTTGATTTGCCACGGCCAAAAGCAAAAGCTTCCTGCAGTACAAATAATGATTCCACTTGCCATTAACAAAGGAAACGGGAGCTTGGCTTTTAACCAACTCCCGCATTATAACAAATGAGGTGAAGACATGTTAATTATTATTAGCTCCGCATTCATCGTTGCTTACACGATCCTTTTTAGTATATACACAGCCTCCAAAAAACACCTTGTNAGTGCTTCTACAGGAAAGTGTATTTCCATGGGCGTAGGGATGGTAAGCAGTACGATGATTGGTCTCATGCTTTCAATATTAATTCCAGGCGAATTAGCGTATACCACTATCTTGTCCATATTCATCAGCAGTGTTTGTAGCTATTTTACAGGAAAGCATTTTGGTATTAATGGAATGATCGAAACATTATCAGCAAGCTTTATGGGAGCGATGATGGGAGCCATGCTTGGAGATATGACCCCAGCAAACAGGCAAACCTTTATCATTGTGGCAATGGATATCATCTATTTATTATCGATATTATCCTTACTATTTACCATTAATAAAGAGGCTGTTAAACAGGATGCGATGCAAAAAACAAAATTAACTCCCATTTTTGTAAGTATGATTCTCTCTATTTCCGTACTTGGTATTGCTGTAATAATGGAAGCAAATGCAAAGGCTGCAGATGATGCTCCCGAAATGAATCATCAACATCAGCATTAAATTTAATTAATCAAAGGGGGGATTGGTGTTGTCCAAAAAACTATTCATCCTGCTTTTTTTCTTACTTACTCTTGTGCCAATTAATACATTAGCAGCAACAGAACCGGTAATCGATTCAGGTGATACAACCTGGATGCTTGTTGCAACAGCGATCGTTATCTTTATGCATGTTCCAGGATTAGCTCTTTTTTATGGAGGACTTGTGAGTGATCGCAATGTTGTCTCCACAATGATGCACAGCTTTGTTAGCCTGTTAGTTATCACACTAGTGTGGGTGTTATGGGGTTATACGTTAAGCTTCGGAACAGATAATNGCGGACTTATCGGTGGCTTGGAATACTTAGGATTTAATGGGGTTGGTGGAGAAGCTGCGTTTGGGACTTATACGATTCCGCATTATACGTTTGCTATCTTCCAATGTGCCTTTGCAGCTATTACCGTTGCGATTATTTCTGGNGGGATTGCTGGGCGAATCTCTTTCCCTGCATGGATTCTCTTCAGTGTTTTATGGATTACCTTTATTTATGCACCGATGGCTCATTGGGTTTGGGGAGGCGGCTGGTTAGCTCAGCTTGGCGAACTTGACTTTGCTGGCGGAACTGTTGTTCATATTCTATCTGGAGTCAGTGCGCTTACTGCCGCTATCATCATTGGACCTAGATATGAACATTTGAAGAAGAAAAACAATCCCCATAATATCGTTCTATTTTTAATTGGTGCTGCAACATTATGGTTTGGTTGGTTCGGCTTTAATGCAGGCAGTGCACTGGGCGCAAATGAGGTAACGGCACTTGCCTTTGCAAATACCCAAGTCGCGGCCTCTGCTGGCGGGTTGAGTTGGCTTTTAATTGAATGGAAAGTGCGCAAACGGCCAACCTTAGTCGGCACAGCCACAGGAGCAATTGCTGGTCTAGTTGGAATTACACCAGCAGCAGGGTTTGTAACAGTTCTATCTGCCATCATTATCGGTGTACTTGCTGCACCGGTTAGCTATTATGGAATTAACTTTATTAAAGAAAAATTCCGATATGATGATACATTAGATGCGTTTGGTGTACATGGTTTAGCTGGAATTTGGGGATCAATTGCAACAGGAATTTTCGCGACAACAAGTGTAAATGCAGCAGGCAATGACGGCTTGCTTTACGGNAATCCTAGCCTGATTCTCCACCAAGTTACAGGTGTGGCAACAGCATTAATTCTTGGTGTAGTTGGTACATTTCTTATCCTAAAAATAGTGAAATTATTTGTGCCTTTACGTGTTACAGAAGAAGAAGAATTAATGGGATTGGACATTAGTCTCCATGAAGAAAGAGCCTATAACTCAACAAGTGAGTCTATAGACATGAATGACTCACATGTATCATAAATAATATAATACAAAATCTGTGACAAGCATCATTTAGACGCTTGTTTTTTCTTTGTGAAAGACATGTTAGCATCCTATTTAGGTGAAATTGTTAGAAGTACCTAGTAATAAAAAAAACTATCTTTTGAATAGACAATTTTAATTGTCTCCACATACCTGAAAAGACCATCTTCTAAAAGAAAATGGCCTTATTCCTTTTTTGCGTCATAAAGGCCCAATGCTTTCAAAACGCGATGATACGGACATTTTATTGGGATTGTATCATCATCACGGAGAAAATATTGCTTCCATTCTTGATTATCTACTTCTCCATAACTATTCAAAGCAGGATGAATGTCGATTGAGTCATAGTTCCCAAGTCTTTTTCGAATTTTAGTTTTGATTCGCCCAGCTACTGTAGGTTTTTGATTAAATTCCTGCAGCACCCATCTTGGGGTTATGGCAAGCATCATATTATGTGAATTTCTGCTTTGCCGATTTATATGTGCAGGTGTGGCACAATACATGAAGTATTGTTCACCAAAAAAGCAAAATTCCCATAAAGAATGCTCAGGATCCTTAGGGATATGTTTTGGCCATTCCATGTCATCAAGGCTTGCTAGTTTGACTAGCTGCTCCCAAAAAATCTCTTCATATTGTTCCACACTAATTTGCTGCAAGTCAGCAGGTGTTTCATAAAAGACAATTAGGGAGGTGTATTTTCCAAAGGACCGAGATGCTCCTGTGTAGGCCTTCAGCAGATCAGCGAAATCAGAGCTGCTTTTATCTAGTCTGGGATCACCGAGAAATCCGTATCTTAATTCATTTGTGGTAAATCCAATCACCGCAGGAATGCACGGAAAAGGCTTTTCTTTATCTGTCATTTTTATTTTAAACGCTTCAAAGGCTTCCTTCTGCCATCCATCAGGACTGTTTTGTTCTAAAGTATCCTTATCAAACAGGCTATTAATTATTCTCACCTCACTTTATGCACTAATACTGTATTCAATACAAATCAAAAGGGAAGATGTCCAAACCTTTTGGTTGAGGAAGAGCTAGTAAAATTAATATCGAGAAAGGGTTTACAGAGTTCTTCAAGAATAGATATATAATGCTTAAAAATAGATAATTTCTAAAATACATTATTTTTTTGATTGTGGAGTGAGGAACTTGAACAAGAGGCGGTTAATTTGGACGATAATAATTGTGTCAGTTGCTTTCTTATTTTTATTTAGTGCATATAAATGGATGAACTCACGTACATTTCAATTGGTTGGCACTATAGTAGATCATGTGGAAACAAAGGAAAAGCTGGTAGCTTTGACATTTGATGACGGACCGACAGGAAATGTGGATGACCTCCTTCTGCTTTTGGACAAATATAATGCCAAGGCAACCTTTTTTCTAATAGGAAGAGAACTGAAAGAAAATTTACCAACTGCAGAAAAGATAGTAGCCGCAGGGCATCAAATCGGCAACCATACCTATTCACATAATCGTATGGTTTTCAAATCTCTTAGCTTTATTAAAGAAGAAATAGAAACCACGGATGCATTAATACGGGAGGCAGGCTTTGAAGGAGAAATAGATTTTCGTCCGCCTAACGGTAAAAAACTAGTAGGATTGCCCTATTATTTAAACAAAAATGACAGAAAAACAATTACATGGAATCTTGAGCCTGACAGTTATTATGAGAAACCAAAAGATAAAGTGAATTATGTTAAGGAAAATATAAGCCCAGGCTCCATTATATTGCTTCACCCAATGTATGATAAGACAGGAAATGAATATAAAACAACTGAAGGGATAATATCGGTATTAACAGATATGGGATACAGGTTTGTAACCATAAATGAGCTTCAAGAAGCAGAAAGTAGATGAAATAAAACATCCTTTAGCTTTTTATAGAATTGGATTAATTTACATAGGATATAATCATTGCTATCCGGTTTCATCGCTCATATAATAAATGATATACAGTACTAAAGAACTAGTTAATACGGAAATAGAAAGGGTTAATCCTATGGACTTTACTCAGCACCTTTCTTTTTTGAAGCATCATGAGGGCGAGCTTCGCCTGCTTATTGATATGATTGAGGAATTTATTGTCTTAAAGGACGGTTCAGGCAAATGGATTTTGGCGAATAAAAAAGTCATTGAAACATATTGTTTAGCTTCTATTTCGTATCAAGGCAAAACAGATCTGGAGCTTGCTGAATTGATTCCAGAATTGGAAGAAAAGTTTATTAATAATTATCAAACAGATAAAGAAGCATGGAATTATGGCAGTTCCTTTAAGATGGAAAAATCCTTATTTGATCAACATGGTGTTGAAAATACTTGGGAGGTTATAAAGACCCCTGTATTTGATGATGAGGGAAACAGAAGTCATTTGATTATCGTTTCCCGCAACATAACGGACCGAAAAAAATCAGAGGAATTACTATATCAACGTGAGCAAAAATTTAGAGTGATTACTGAAAACATGAAGGATATTATCCTGCTCGTTAACAGTGATGGTTTCATTCAGTATGCCTCGCCATCTTATGAAAAAGTATTGGGTATAAACCGTGACTTGCTAAAACGAGAAAACATCTTAACACAAGTTCACCCAAATGATGTAAGTGACATACAAGAGCGGCTTGAAAAGGTGTCAACAAGGAAAACACTTGAACATAAATTTGAATTAAGACTAATTGATGCAAACAAGCAATATCGATGGTTTGAAGCAAACTGCTCTTGTGTGAAAAAACAATCCGATGATTTAGAGTATATCATTTTAGCTGCAAGAGAAATTTCTGAACGGAAACAGTATGAACACCGTCTGGAAAAAATGGCTTATCAAGATTACTTAACAAAAATACCTAATAGACGGTCTTTAATGGAGAGCCTGCCTAATTTAATAAAGAATGCAGCGGAAAACGAAAAATTGCTAGCAATTGCATATCTTGATCTTGACTTTTTTAAACAAATTAATGACACATACGGACATGAAATCGGTGACAGGTTGTTGGCACTGTATGTGAAAAGGATAGAAAGTAATTTACGTGAGACAGATAAAATTGCAAGAGTAGGTGGAGATGAATTCATCATTACGATTGAGGTGCTTAACAGTAAAGAAGAAGCAGTTAAAATCATCTCCAGATTATGTGAGAGTCTTAAAGAGCCTTGGAAAATAGATGATGAGCATATGCTGCTAACAACCTCTTCATTGGGTGTTTCCTTGTACCCAACGGATGATACGGCTATTGAAGCATTATTGAATAAGGCGGATATCGCATTATATGCTGCTAAAAATAACGGCAGAGGGCGATATCAATTTTATTCAGAAGCGACTTGTCATATTTAGAATAGTAATACAAAAAACAACTTCTTAAAAACTCTAAGAAGTTGTTTTAGTTAGAATAATAATCTGCAGTATCATCAGATGATTGCAGCAAAAAAGCTGTTTCAGACAAATTTAATTCATTCGCAATTTTCTGCTCTTCCACTTCAGTCAAACTATCTGCATTTGGCACAACACCTGCAGGATTACCGCCAAACGATTTGGGAGTAAAAGCATCGATATGGAAAAGTGGTAACGATTTCATCAAAACATTCTCCTTTATATGTAGTTACTTCCTCCATCTTATTTCGATCTAGCAAACAAGTAAATGAATTTGTATTAATAAGAGAGCATTAAGCCATTTTTCTGAGTAATTTTTCTTTGGTTGCAAAATAGTTATTTATACCTATTAGATGTTTAGTGAAGGATATATTAAAACTGGAAATCATATGGTATTCTTAGTTTGACATAGGATAAAAGTTGGGGTGGGGAAATGATTTTTACAAAAAAGAGAGAAAAACAGGGTATAGATGCCCAGTTCACTTTAAGGGATGTAGAGTTGAACATTGATACACATAGTGAGGTCTATAAACAGGTCCAAATGATTGGTTTAACGTCAGAGGATTTAATCCAAATAAAAAGAATGCATCCATTTGTGCTGCAGCATATAGATGCAATTGTAGATAGATTTTATAAAAATCTGGAAAATGAGCCGTCTCTGTTGAGGATTATTAATGATAACAGCTCGATTGAACGATTGAAAAAAACTTTACGGACACATATATGTGAAATGTTTGCAGGTGAAGTAAATTCACAGTTTATTGAAAAGCGTATTCGCATTGCCCATGTTCATGTCAGGATTGGCTTACAGACTAAATGGTATATGTGTGCATTTCAGGATTTGCTTCTGTCACTACTAGCAATAATAGAGGAACACTTTCCTAATAAAGAGTCACATATGCCGATGATAAGAGCTGTATCAAAAATACTAAATTTAGAACAACAACTCGTGTTAGAGGCTTATGATGCCGAATCAGCAAGGATTAAGGAAGCAGCGGAAAAGGATAAAAGCCTTATCCGTCACAGTGTTACAGAAGCCTCTCAAAACCTGGCATCCATTTCAGAGGAAACGAATCAATCGTTTCAAAGTCTTATTACCCAGTCAAATGATATTATTGTTTTCGCCAAAAAAGGTGCAGATCTTGCGAGACTTGCAGAAGGCAAGGCTTTACAAGGAAAACAACAGATTAACAGCCAAGCAGACAATATGATAAACATCAATCAAAAGGTAAATGACATTTCAAAGGATGTCCATGCTTTGCTTTCTATCACAAACCAAATGGCCGAAATTATCAATATTGTCAAAGGAATTGCCGACCAAACCAATCTTCTTTCATTAAATGCTGCAATCGAAGCAGCGAAAGCAGGGGAACATGGCTTAGGTTTTGCCGTTGTTGCCGGCGAGGTGAGGAAGCTTTCCGATGATACGAAAAAATCTGTCGCAAATGTAGCAGCACTAATCCAGAATACAAATGGCCAAACGGAAAAATTAACTGCTTCCCTAGATGAAATTATGGATGAGATTACAAAAGGCAATGAAAGTATGCAGGAAACTGCAGAGCACTTCCAGCATATTTTTGAAGCGATGCGTGAAACAAAAGTGCAAAATAATCGAATAGATGAGGAGCTAGCTTCGTTCCTTCATGTAATAAATGAAATGGGCATTGATTTCAAAGAAGTAGCTGTATCTGCGGACAAATTAACCTTGATAGCTAATGATATGGAATAAACAAAAAAAGCTGGCAGCGCCAGCTTTTTTTAGTGGTTTGTTCTTACATGCTGATCAGAAGTTCGTTCCTTCGGAGACATAAATAACATACCGATATTAATTAATCCTGCAATACCAACTACGCCGTAAATAATTCTAGATAATGCTGCATCTTGTCCGCCGAAAATTGCTGCAACTAGATCCCATTGGAAGAATCCGATTAACCCCCAGTTAATTGCCCCGATAATAGTAAGAACTAATGCTGTTTTCTGTAATGCTGTCATGACTATTCCTCCTTAAAGTGTAGTTTGTTTTCTTAGTTTGTATTTACACTGTTTGGAGAGAAGTGAAACATATTGTGGAAAGGTAAATGTATCCAAAAAAAGACGGGTCAAACAAAAAAACTTAATTTGAACACGAAGAATAAATAATTTTATCTAACTTTGAAAGACTGCAGCTTGAGACTAATTGGCTTTCTGAAGGGAATGTCAATAACAAATACTATGATGTATTAGAGAATAGGTACTTTGTATATGAAGATAACGGCATAAAAGGTTGCGATATGCTTTCAACAGGAAAAAGCTTAAGTCGTTATATCACATTAAACAATTTTAAAAGCAAAAACTTAGAGTTTGTATATGTAGACAATAAAAACGATAATTTCATTACTTATATTGTAAAAATTAATACAAGAGGCTTGGATATAAGTATGTAAATCTTCTTCAAAACCAAGCTACGCCAACGTTAATTATTAATAGTTTGGTTTTTATGTATCCGGTTTAAAAAACATAAATAAAAATCTTAGTAGAATGGAGCGGAAGCAACTCGACTCCTGCGGGAAATAGAGGAAAGGCTTAGACCCCGCAGGCGAAGACGAGGAGCTTCCTCCCCGCGGAAAGCGAGTGGGTGTAGCGAAATGAAACGGACTAATTTTAAGTTCATACCCTATTTATTATCGCCATGAATGATAATAGCCACAGGCAATGCGATGTAGCTCTTGTTTCCAAAGTATAAATAGCCTCCACCGTATTCATTAATCGGCTTGTCTATCTTCAAGTTGAAATTGCCAATACGGATATGGATTGAAATATCTTGAATAGAAAAAATAAAAAACTCACATAATGTTAAAGGAGCATTTGACCATTTTTGGAACCAAATGGACCTTTTGTTCATAAAATTAGCTAAGCAGGCAATCTCTGATGAAGAAAGTAGGTGGAAAAAGTGGACATCAATAGAGCGAAACAGATCTTATCTTCTCCTGCAGAAATCGAAGTCCAATACAACGGAGTATCCATCTGGATTGATGAGATTAAAGAGGAAGATCAGACGGCCGTTGTGCATTTAGTTGGCGGTATAGAAGAAAGAACAGAAGTGGATATTGCGAGCTTAAAAGAAATGTAAAGGCTTTAGTATAATAATCAATAGAGGAAAAGCCCATGTTGGTCATCGGGCTTTTTTTGTTTGAAGATAAAACCGCCTGTTCTAATTAATCTGTGCCTTGCATACATTTTGAAAAAGATTTGTGCTTATAGGAGGAGTTTATGAAAACAGATGTCTATTTAATTAACGGTTTTTTAGGCAGCGGCAAGACGAGCACCCTGTTGAAATGCATGCAATATTTTAAGACGATGAACAAAAAATACGCGATTATTCTTAATGAATTAGGGAATGCCAATTTGGAAAAGCATTTATTTGAAGATGAGTCACTATTTGAGCTGTTAAACGGCTGTGTATGCTGCTCTGTCAAAGATGATTTGCGCACAACTCTAGATGAAGTTGCCGCTTTAGCGCATAATCAAAAAATAGATATAGTGCTTCTAGAAGGAACAGGTGTAGCTAATCCATCGGAAATAATCGACACCTTTCAAGAGGAGCGATTTAAGGAACATTTTCGGCTAAAGGAAAGTATATGTGTGGTGGATGGTCTGCGTGTCAGCGAATATACAAGTATCTTTTCCAGCACGAAGGAAGTAAGGCAGCTTCAGAAAGAGCAGATTGAAAGAGGCAGCCTGCTTATTTTAAATAAAATGGATCAACTAACAGAAAAAGCAGCGATTGAAAAAGCAGAAAAAATAATCCGAAAATACAATAAACAAGCACCGATTATTCATACAGCTTATGGAGATGGCATCACTCTTTATTTAGACGGAAATGATACAACCATCCCTTTACCTAAAGAGGCAGAGGGAGGACACCATCACCACCACCATCATATTAAAGCAGTTAAGCTTCATTTTAACCAAGTGGCATCAAAGCAGGATATATTAACAATGCTAGAACAGTATGAGGATAAGCTGTTTAGAGCAAAAGGAATTGTAAAAATTAAAGAAGACAAAGAATGGTATCATTTTCANTATGCTTCAGGGCTAATGGAATGGCAAAAGCTAGACAAAAGTCCACATTATGCAGGTGAAATTGTACTTATTGGTGATAACTTACAAAAAGAAGAGTTACATATATAAACAGGGCTTGTCTGCAGGAATAATTCTGCAGACTTTTTTATTAGAAGGAAAGGTAGACATAATGGAAGACTACTTCGCATAGAGTAAAAGATAGAGAGAGACAAGCTGTGAACAATTATTAAAAGGAGATAGATATGTCCATACCTACTAGTATAAAAGATGTTATCGTATTTGCATTATTCCTATTTTTGATGTATTTATTTTTCTTCGGAGATGTTTCAGCCCTTCCGTTTATTGAGCAATTACTGTCAGAGGATGTTCAGTCTATTTTCATCGTTTTTCTTGCNATTTTTCTTGAGGCACTGCCTTTTCTTCTACTTGGAGCAATTGCTTCGTCTGTTATCAATATTTATGTATCAGAAGCAATGATTGCTAGAGTTATTCCGAAAAATCCAATCGCCGCTATTTTTGTTGGGGTTCTTGTTGCTGTTATCACGCCTGTGTGTGAATGTGCAATTATCCCTGTGGTCCGGAGGCTCATTCAAAAAGGGGTTCCTGTTCATGTCGGAGTCGTATTGCTGATGTGTGCACCGATTTTAAATTTTATTGTATTCGGCAGCACCTATTACGCATTCAGATTAAATATGCCGATTGTATATGGTAGATTTATCATTTGTGTTTTGGCTGCTGTTATCGTCGGTTTTATCATGCATCATTACTTCTCCAAAAAAAACGTTTTAAAAATGCATAAAGAAGATTTAGTCGGAAATGTTCCTATTAACGAAAATAAAGGTGATTCCAGGTGGAAAGGAATACTTCATCATACTAGCTTTGAATTTTTTGCAGTCGCTAAGTATTTCATTATTGGCGCGCTATTTGCCGCAATTGCGCAAGTCTATTTCCAGGATGTATTATATGGACTTGCAGGGGAGAATCCGTTTAAGGGAACGGCTGTTATGATGGCTTTAGCTTATATTCTGTCATTATGCTCAGAAGCAGATGCATTTGTGGCAGTATCTTTCGCAAAAACCTTCCAGCCAGAAGCAATTTTAGGCTTCCTTGTTTTTGGACCGATTCTGGATTTCAAAAACACGCTTGTTATGCTCGCATCCTTTCGATTTAAATTTGTACTTGNTTTTATTATGGTTGTCTCTGTGATTGTCTTTACCTTGTCCATTCTCGCAGGGTATTTCCTATAATTTCCTACTGAATATACTGCTGTGATAAAAGGGAGAAGCTAATGTTTAAGTAGACTGTCATAAAGGAGGAAAGTTAAATGAGGTTGCGGTGGAGTCCGTTGTGGCAGCTTTCGAATGAAATGCAAGGAATTATTATGATCGGTTTTAGTCTTTTGATTTTTAAGCTTTATGCGAAAAATATGATTACTGCCTTTGTTGCGCCAAAGATGGAGCCGTATTTGCTTATATCGATGGGAGCCTTGTTTTTGCTCGGTTTCTTTCGGCTGTTAAACAGCAATTTAAAAGGCGCTGATTGTGACTGTGATGTATGTGATGAAAATGTGCCCCCGTGGAAGCTTGCGCTAAACTATTGCTTCTTTTTAGCACCGCTTGTGTTGTTTTTTTCGATAAATGATTACTCTCTACATGATGAAGCGTTGTCCAAGTTAACTGCTCATGATGGCAATACAACAGAGCTTGCTAATAGTCCGCAAACAAAAGGGGAGGTACAAGCTGTCGTTAATGATAAAAAGCAAATAGAGGTAGGAGACGATAATTATTTCCAGGTAATGGACGTACTGAACAATAAGCTTGATGATGTGGAAGGAGCATCAATCGTCATTAAGGGGTTTATATATAGGGAGGACGGCTTCTCTGAAAACGAGGCAGTTATTGCTAGATATGTAATGACACATTGCATTGTGGATTTATCTATTTACGGATATATGCTAAATGGGGACTTGCACGCTGCTAAAACAAATGGCTGGTATGAAATCAGAGGAACTGTTATTAAACAAGAAATGGATGGGCAAGTGATGCCGGCAATTAAAGTGGACAGCGTAAAGACAGCAGATCCTCCCAAAGACGAGTATTTATATATGTTCTAGTCTAGCAATCTTGCAAATTCAATTTCTTTCTTATAAGATAATAGTAATTAAATATTTTTCCGGGAGCTTGTGGAATCAGGCTGAGAGGGTGGCTAGAGTCATCGACCGAATGAACCTGTTGGGTAATGCCAGCGTAGGGAGGTGTACATATTATATCGACACTTTGCTTAGGCGAAAGTGTTTTTTCTTTTTTAAGCCTTGTTTGCTAAAAAACCTCCTTAAAGTTAGACGACTGTATGGGAGGATTTTTACTAAACATAGGCTTTTTTTATTGAATATTATCACAGTGGAAAGCAGGGACTTAAACATGACAAACGTAAATAATCGAAAAGATGTGGCAGGACTTCTGACGAGGATGAGGGAAAAAGCACCGCTCATCCACAATATCACAAATGTTGTGGTTACGAATTTTACAGCAAATGGTTTGCTTGCAATCGGAGCATCACCTGTGATGGCTTATGCAAAAGAAGAGGTTGAAGAAATGGCGACAATAGCAGATGCTCTTGTATTAAATATCGGCACATTAACAGCTGATAATGTAGAAAGCATGATTATTGCAGGGAAAGCAGCAAATGCAGCCAACACACCTGTAATCCTTGATCCAGTTGGTGCTGGCGCCACAAGCTTTCGCACAAAAAGTATTGAGCGCATCCTTAATAATGTGAAAATCAGTCTATTAAGGGGAAATGCTGCAGAAGTGGCGAATGTGGCAGGAATGGAAGCGGAAATCAAAGGAGTTGATTCTGTTTCTTCATTAGAAGATCATGCCGTCATCGCTGTTCATGCTGCCAAAAAAATTGGTGTGTCAGTGTGTATTACAGGGGAAAGAGACGTAGTGACAGACGGGCAGGAACTTTATTATGTTGGAAATGGCCATCCTATCATGACAAAGGTAACAGGAGCAGGCTGTCTATTGTCGTCGTGTTTAGCAGCATTTATTGCCGTGGAAGACGATGTTGTGCGTGCAAGCATTGCAGGCCTTGCGGCTTATGGCATTGCTGCTGAAAAAGCAGTTAACAGCAATCCGGCGATTGGGCCGGGAAGCTTTCAAGCTGCCTTCTTGGACGAGCTTAACAGCATAAGTGAAGAGGATATAAACCAGTATAAAAAAATCGAAGGATCTCAAGGTGAGTGACATGAAGCGCAATATAGCATTGACGATAGCAGGTTCTGACAGCGGTGGCGGTGCAGGAATACAGGCAGATTTAAAGACATTTCAGGAGCTGGGTGTTTACGGTATGTCGGCAATTACAGCAGTGACTGCTCAAAATACGTTAGGAGTCGATGCAGTCTATCCAATCCCGCTTGATGCGATTGAAAAACAAATTGATGCAGTCGCAACAGATATTGGCACAGATGCAGTTAAGACTGGGATGCTTTTTGATAGTAATATTATTGAGCTTGTTGCTGCAAAAATAACTAAGTACAAATGGGATAATGTCGTAGTGGACCCTGTCATGATCGCAAAAGGTGGCGCAAGTCTGTTGCAAAGGGAAGCTATTGCTGCATTAAAACACCAACTTCTTCCATTAGCAACAGTCATTACGCCAAATATTCCAGAGGCTGAGGAGCTGACAGGCTTTTCTATCCATACAATGGAGGAAAAAAAGGAAGCTGCAAGAACCCTGCATAGTCTTGGGGTAAAGCATGTTATTATGAAGGGTGGTCATGGAGAGGGCAATGATTTAGTAGATTTGCTCTATGATGGAAATGCCTTTTTTACCCTTGAATCGAAAAGAATAAATACCAAAAACACGCACGGAACTGGCTGTACCTTTGCTGCTGCAATGGCAGCAGCATTAGCAAAAGGCATGTCTGTACATAAGTCATTTGAAATCGCCAAAAGATTTGTGTATTTGGCAATAAAGCATGATTTAAACATTGGCAAAGGTCATGGACCGACAAATCATTGGGCATATGCAGATCATGGAACGTCAAAAGAATAAGCGGGGGTAAGTCAATGGAAAGATACTCAGCAGAAAAAATCAAACAATTATTAAAGCTTTACTTTATTATGGGCAGCAATAACAGCAAGCTTTCACCTGAAGAAGTGCTGACACAAGCGTTAAAGGGCGGTATTACTATTTTTCAATACAGGGAAAAAGGGGAGAACGCTTTAAGCGGTAAAGAAAAAATGGAGCTTGGCAAAAGACTTCAGCAGCTTTGTAAAGAGTTCAGTGTTCCATTTATTGTAAATGATGATATTGATTTAGCTCTGGAGCTTGATGCAGATGGTGTTCATATCGGTCAGGACGATGAGACGGCGGAAGCAGTACGTGCAAAAATAGGAGCTAAAATACTTGGTGTTTCCGCTCACAGCCTTGAAGAGGTAGAAGTGGCAATCCGTGCCGGTGCTGATTATGTTGGAATTGGACCAATTTATCAAACAAATACAAAAAAAGATGCGAAAGAGGTCAGAGGCACTGTTTTAATAACAGATGTTAGGAGACAAGGTGTTACTATTCCGATTGTGGGTATCGGGGGAATAACTGCAGCTAATGCAGCACCAGTATTTCAAGCTGGTGGAGATGGTGTTGCCGTTATTTCCGAAATCAGTGGAGCAGATCAGCCGTTTGCTAATACGCAAAGCCTTCTTGACGTTTTAAATAAAGAAGTTTAAAAAATATGGGTTTTCAGCAAAAAAATAAGGCAAACACCCAACCAATTAGCCCGATTGAGCATATGATGATTTTGTAAAAGGCAGCAAAGTTAAAGAAATAGCTGCTAAAACGAAAATCAGAAAGGGAGATGTTCTATGTACGGTTACGGATATGGTCATGGTGGATATGGATACGGCGGCGGATGTGGCGGCGGATATGGTGGCGGCTTCGCATTGATCGTTGTATTGTTCATACTATTAATAATTGTTGGAGCAACATTTATTTGCTAATAAAAATAAGAAAAAGCTGGCCGAAACTTGGTCAGCTTTTTTTCATGTAAGATTTGTTAACGTTTACTAAGTTTTTGTCGGCCGAACTTGTTGTCTTATATTAAAATAAAAAACATTTGAATAAGAAATCAGCTACATACATATTGTTAGTAAATCGCTATTTATAAAGGAAAATAGCGGGTGATTACAAATAATTTAAGTTTTTTGAAAATTAAATTTATAAATCATATTGACAGAATTTTTAATATAGGTAAAATAAGGTTTATCAAGTGTTAGATTATATGACACTTAGTGTTAGTAATACTACACAAAAGGGGGAAATGGCTAAATGGATAACTTAGAGTTTTTAATGAACAGCTTGTGGACGATGATTGGTGCAATTTTAGTTATTTTTATGCTTGGCGGATTTATCTTATTGGAAGCAGGGTCCACAAGAATGAAAAACGCTGGTCACATTGCTGGTAAAACAATTTTTACATTTGGAATTTCATCACTCGTTTTCTGGGCGGTCGGCTATGGCTTTATTTTTGGGGGAGATGCTAACTTCTTCGTTGGTATGTCAGATTTCTTCTATTCAGGTGCTCAAATTGCAGATGCGTCAGTACAAACAACTGTATTTTTCGTATTCCAGCTCGCGTTTGCAGGTATTTCGTTAACAATTGCACTTGGTGGGTTTGCAGAAAGAGCTAAGCTATCAGTTTACTTGATTTTCTCTGTTCTGTTCTCTGCGATCGTCTATCCGGTAATTGCCCATTGGATCTGGGGCGGCGGTTGGCTTGCTGAGCATGGAAAGCAGGATTTCGCAGGATCAACGGTTGTGCATTTAACAGGTGCGATGGCAGCATTTGCTGCAACAATTTTACTTAAACCTCGTATCGGAAAATACAATGCAGATGGATCTGCTAATCCAATCTTTGGTCATAACCAAGTGTATACAGCATTGAGTGTCCTTATTCTTTGGGTCGGCTGGTTTGGATTCAACGCAGGAAGCACAGTTTCTGTTGCAGATGGNTTCTTCGGCTTCGTTGCCTTAAACACTAACTTAGCTGCAGCTGCAGGTGCGGTTTCTGCCCTATTAATCTCGTGGGTTGTTCTAGGAAAATCAGATATTACTACAATGCTAAACGGGGCATTAGCTGGGCTTGTTGCTATTACAGCATCCTGCGCATTCGTAGATACATGGGGAGCAGTTGTAATCGGATTAGTTGCTGGGATTCTTGTATTCTACAGTGTTCGCTTCTTTGAAAACAGAAAAATTGATGATCCGATTTTCGCTTTGTCTGTTCATGGTACTGCAGGTGTTTGGGGAACATTATCTAACGGCTTGTTCGCAACAAAAGAATTGGCTACTGTTGGTCAGCCAGGTCTATTCTACGGCGGAGGATTCCACCAGTTGGGAGTTCAGGCGTTAGGTGTTGTAACATGTGCATTGTTCGCATTCGTTGTCAGCTTCGTTATCCTTTATGTCATCAAAAAGGTAAGCGGTCTTCGCGTGACAGAGGAAGAAGAAATTATGGGTCTTGACATCAGTGAGCATGGAACATACGGATATCCAGAGGTGTTCTTGCCAAAGGATGAAACAAAAAGCATGTAAACAAAGATGGTAATGGAAGCCTCACTTTTTATAAGTGAGGCTTCTGCCTTCTAAAAAGAAGAATATGATAATATATAAATAACTATATATGTGCAAGGAAGTGCGTGAATGTGCTCATATAATGGAAAATTATTAGAGTTAAAAACAGAAAAAGAAAACTTCGGTCAATTACAGGATTTTACAAATGAAACCTTAAACGACAAACACGACTTTATTATGAAGCAAGTATTTTCTTTAGTATTTGATGAATTTAAACAAAAGCATGGCGACCCACCATGTGAGTTCGTCTGGTTCGTGACAGGAAGTGCTGGCAGAAAAGAGCAGGGAATTATAAGTGATCAAGATCATGGAGTAATTTTCAATAACGATGATCCTATCGTTCAAGAATACTTTCTTGCACTTGGGTCTGTTGTGAGTGATGGGTTGAACACAGTTGGTTATCCTTATTGTGAAGGTAATGTGATGAGCAGTAACCCAGTATGGTGCAAATCCTATATTGGCTGGAAAAAGCAAATAGAAAAATGGATGGAAAGAGAAAATTGGGAATCTATTCGTTATTTGCAGATTTTTTATGACAGCAGAGGCCTTATTGGCAATGAGGTGCTCGTTCATGAACTAAGAGATTTAATTCATCAATATCGCCACAAGCATCCATCTTTATTAACGCGTTTTTTGAATAATGTCATGCGCATAAAAAAAGGCGTTGGGATTTTTGGTCAATTTTTTGTCGAGCGCACAGGCGCGCATAGAGGCTCGCTTCATTTTAAAAACACGATGTACTTGCCTTATGTTAATTCTATAAGGCTCCTTTCTATAAAGGAAGGAATTACAGCAACATCTACTTTAGAAAGAATTGGGATGTTAAGGAAGCTGGGGAAATATGAAGCTTTGATGAAGGAATATGACAGCTCCTTCCGGCGTATCCTTTGTATTCGAATGTCTTCATTTAAGGATGCTGTTGATTATAGTGATGTTCACTTTCTGAATATTAATAAACTAACAAAAGATGAAAGAATGGAAGTAAAGCATTTGCTCAGAAAAGGCATAAAGCTGTACCAGCAAGTGAAAAGGCTAATTGAAAAAGGGTGTTAATGTGGGAGTAGAGTCTTTTTTTCAATATATGAGAGATTTATATGGCAAAATGAATGCGAATGTCCATAATCAAGGAACAGGATTAATGAACTCACAGCAGCTTGCATTTATGAGGCAGCTGCAGAAGGATGTCAAGGTTGAGCTTGCATCACAGCTAACACTTGAGAATATGGAAACAGTGGTTTTTGATATTGAAACGACTGGTTTTTTTCCAGATAAGGGAGATCAAATTATCTCAATAGGTGCTGTCAAGGTAAGGGGATGTGTAATTACTGATGAAGAATTTTACACATTGGTGCAACATAATGGACCTATTTCAGAAGAAATCTCTGCGTTAACAGGAATATATAAAGAAGATACGGAACAGGCACCATTGTTATCTGAGGCACTTATTAACTTTTTTGAGTTTGCGAAAAATGATACACTTGTTGCCCATCATTCCTCCCATGAAAAGAACTTTATGCAATCCGCCTGCTGGAAGCAATTCAAAACACCATTTAAGCATCGGATTGTTGATACTGCTTTTCTTTTCAAAATTGTCGAGCCGCAAAAATCAATCGTCAGCTTGGAGGATTGGTGCAGCTTAAACGATATACCTGCAGAAAATCGGCATCATGCTCTTGGNGATGCAAGATTAACTGCTTTGCTTTGGACACGGTACTTAAAAAAAGCACAGGGGCTAGGCTGTGTTACTTTGCAGGATATTTATGAAAGGCTTGCAAGAAGATAAGCAGACAAACTAATTTTAGAAAAGAGTTGGAAGCAATGCCGCAGATAAGCGACAGATTACTGTTAAGAAGCTGGAGTCTGGAGGATGCCGACGATCTTTTTGAATATGCCAGCAAGGAGGAAGTCGGTCCAAACGCAGGCTGGATGCCTCATAAATCAGTGGATGAAAGCAAGCAAATTATCCAGATGTTTTTAATGAAAAAGGAAAGCTTTGCGATATATCTGCTAGGGGAAAATAAGGTGATTGGCAGTATTGGTCTTCATCAGCATAAATCAAATTACAACAAAAATTCCTTAATGAAAGAGATGGAAATTGGATTTGCGCTACATCCGTCCTATTGGGGGCGTGGAATTGCTCCAGAAGCAGTCCAGCTTATTTTAGAGCATGCTTTTTTAAATTTGGATGCAGATATCATTTGGTGCGGTCATTTTGATTTCAACGAAAGATCGAAACGAGTTCAGGAAAAATGCGGCTTTTCTTTTAAGTTTACAAAGCAAGAAAAGCTGAAGGTTTTTGGTGGAATGGATGTCACAAGTCTTTATTATGCCATAACGAAGGAAGAGTATATAAATAAAAAAGGGACAGAATTTGTTTAGAAAAACATCTGTCCCTTTTTTTGTCTATTAATAAAAAAAGCCGCTTCCTGTGAAGCGGTAAGTAATTAAATATTGAGAAGGATTATCACAATATATAGATGTGTTTTTACAATAACCATCTATATATTGTTTTTTATACTATCATAATCGTTTCAATCATGCAATTATTTGTTAATAAAATACTAAGACGCATTTATTTAGGAAAACAAAAGCACAATATAAAATGCAAATATGAGTATGAGCGCAATCGTTATTAGCTTGTTAACCCATGATTTAGGGAATTTTCGTCGCTCCTTCTTTAGGCCGAAGCCAATTGAAGAGATAATATTTACATATAAAACTAGTGTGATTATCGCAAAACCGATGAATTGGGCGATGAAAAGTAAAAGCAAGTAACTCTTACCCTGGAACATTGACGCATCGGGAAAGGATGTACCGCTAATCAGCTGAATGATTACATCGTTTATTGTCCCGAATAAAGCGAAAAGAATGACGATTGTCGCAAGGATTTTTATAAATTCCAAGTAATAATAAGAAAGTTTGTTCATACGTTGGTCCTTTTTTGAGAAATTTGTTGAATTCTGTTATTAATTATAGGAGAAAATGTCGAGTGACGCAATCTGTATTGCGCATTTCGACACGCTTCGATAGATTAGGCGAAAAAATGCAAATTTTTAAAAAGTAAATAAAACAATCAAAAACTATCAAGTTATGAATTTTTTTGATTGTTTTTGAAAGAAAATGCTTGAAATCTGAAATCGGTTACAGTATTATTAACCTATCGACAACAAACCCAAGATATAAAAAGAAAGGTAGTGGGAAGTTGTTAACACCTGAAAGACATTCACTAATTTTGCACTTATTAAAACAACAAAACATTGTTAAAATACAGGATTTAGTTGATGCGACGGAAACTTCCGAAAGCACAATCAGAAGAGACTTGACTCAATTGGAGCAAGAGGGATTCCTTAAAAGGGTTCACGGGGGAGCAGCCCGACTCCAAGGGAAAATGAATGAACCAAGCATGGATGAGAAATCAGCCAAAAACCTTCAAGAGAAGAAAATAATCGCTGCCTTCGCTGCGAATCTTGTCGAAGAAGGGGAGAGCATTTATTTAGATGCTGGCTCCACTGTAACGGAAATGATTCCGTTCTTAAAAGATAAAAATATCGTCGTCGTTACAAACGGTCTAATGCATATGAAGGAGCTTATTGCTTCAAATATTCAAACCTACTTGATAGGCGGATATGTTAAGGAAAGAACGAATGCACTTGTTGGAAGGGGTGCCCTTCTGAGCCTAAGCCAATACCGCTTCGATAAATGCTTCATGGGCGCTAACGGAGTTCACCCTGAATTTGGGTATACGACTCCAGACCAAGAGGAAGCGATGGTCAAAAGTAAGGCAATTGACCTATCGAGGGAAGCCTTTTTCCTGGCTGATGATAGTAAGTTTTCAGAAGTATATTTTTCGAAGATTGCTGATATTCACGAAGCTTCCATTATTACAAATGAAAATGATGGAGAGACTTTAAATATGTACAGCAAAAAAACTAGTATAAAGGTTGTGACATCATGATTTATACGTTGACATTGAACCCTTCTGTTGACTATATCATAGAACTTAGTGAAGTGAATTTAGGAGAATTGAACAGAACAGAGCAAACAAGCAAGTTTGCAGGCGGAAAAGGCATTAATGTTTCCAAAGTTCTGCAAAGGATGGGCGTGGAAAGCAAGGCGCTTGGATTTNTCGGTGGATTCACTGGCGACTATATCAAGAATCAGCTGANGCAAGAAGCAATCCATACAGATTTCGTTCAAGTAGANGAAGATACAAGAATCAATGTAAAGGTAAAATCTGCAGATGAAACGGAGCTGAATGCAGCAGGTCCTACTATATCTGCAGAGAAATTAGCTGAGCTGAAAGAGAAAATCAGCAAGCTGAATTCAGAAGATCTATTAGTGTTGGCAGGAAGCATTCCATCAACGCTACCAGCTAACACATATGAAGAGCTTGTGAAAATTTGTTCAGAAAACAAGGTTTCCTTTGTGGTAGATGCTGAAGGGGAGCTTTTGCAAAAGGTTCTTCCATACAATCCGTTTTTAATTAAGCCAAATCACCATGAGCTTGGAGATTTATTTGATACTACGATTACGAGTGCGGAAGATGTAATACCATATGGAAAAAAACTGCTTGAGCTTGGTGCCCAAAACGTGATCGTTTCCCTTGCAGGTGATGGTGCTGTGTTTATTAATCAGCATGAAACTATCATAAGCACTGTTCCAAAAGGAGAAGTGAAAAGCTCTGTCGGAGCAGGTGATAGCATGGTAGCTGGTTTCCTTGCGAAATATAAGGAGACACAAGACTTGAAGGAAGCATTTAGGTACAGCATTGCTTCTGGCAGTGCAACAGCATTCTCTATCGGCCTTTGCACGAAAGAGAAAGTGGAAAGCCTGCTTCCGCAGGTTGTTTTGAAGTAACAATAAATAGGTGCTTATGTGACAGGTAAGAAGCATAGGCACCGTCATAAAAAAATAGAAAAAGGGGCGTTACAGATGAGAATCACAGAATTGCTGACGCGCGATACAATCCTTTTGAATATAGAAGGAACACAGAAAATCGAAGCGATTGATCAATTAGTAGCAAAATTGGATGCAGCAGGAAAACTTGCTAATAAAGAGGAATACAAAGCTGCAATTTTAAAAAGAGAAGAGCAAAGCACAACTGGAATTGGTGAAGGAATTGCAATTCCTCATGCGAAAACTAGTGCAGTTAAAAACCCAGCTATCGCTTTTGGTCGGTCTGTTGATGGACTTGACTACGAATCACTTGACGGTCAGCCAGCGCATTTATTCTTTATGATTGCAGCTCCAGATGGTGCTAATAATACGCATCTTGAAGCATTATCAAGACTTTCCACAATCCTATTGAAGGAAGAAGTTAGAGCAAAGCTATTAGCTGCAGCGACAGAACAGGATGTTGTTAACATCATTGATAGCTATGACGAGGAAGAGGAAGAAGAAGAGCAAAACATTGCAGATAAAAAGAATTTCATTGTTGCCGTAACAGCATGCCCAACAGGTATTGCACATACGTATATGGCAGCAGATTCATTGAAATCTAAAGCAGCAGAACTAGGTGTCGACATTAAAGTGGAAACAAATGGTTCAGGTGGAGCGAAAAACGTATTAACTGCTGAGGAAATTGAAAACGCTACAGCCGTAATTGTTGCAGCAGATACAAAAGTTCAAATGGAGCGCTTTAAAGGAAAGCATGTCATTGAAACACCAGTTGCTGACGGAATTAGAAGACCAGCTGAGCTAATTGACAAAGCGCTTAAGCAGGAAGCACCTGTATACCAAGGTGGAAATGGTGCAAATGCTGATGAGNAAAGCAGCAAAAAAGGCGGAGCAGGTATTTACAAGCACTTAATGAACGGTGTTTCTAACATGCTTCCATTTGTTGTCGGCGGTGGTATCTTAATCGCTATCAGCTTCATGTTCGGTTATAATTCATCTAATCCAGATGATCCAAGTTACAATGCATTTGCAGCAGTCTTGAAGCTAATCGGTGGAGACAACGCATTCTCCTTACTAGTACCAGTTCTTGCTGGATTTATCGCAATGAGTATTGCCGATCGTCCAGGATTTGCACCAGGTATGGTTGCAGGTCTTATGGCAGCAAATGGCGGAGCAGGCTTCTTAGGCGGCTTGATCGCAGGTTTCCTTGCAGGTTACGTTGTTATTGGGATTAAAAAAGCACTTTCTGGTTTACCAAGATCATTAGAAGGTATTAAAACGATTCTTCTATTCCCGTTACTAGGTATTTTAGTTACAGGTTTAATCATGAATTATGTTGTAATTGGTCCAGTTGGAGCACTTAATACGGGGATTACAAACTGGTTGTCAGGTCTTGGCACAGCAAACGCAGTACTGCTTGGTATTATCCTTGGCGCTATGATGGCAATTGACATGGGTGGTCCAATTAATAAATCAGCTTATGTTTTCGGTACAGGTTTAATCGCTAACGGTGTATTTGAGCCGATGGCAGCTATCATGGCAGGTGGTATGGTTCCACCGCTTGCAATCGCATTAGCGACAACACTGTTCAGAAATAAATTTACAAAGCAAGAAAAAGATGCTGGTACTACAAACTACATTATGGGTCTNTCCTTTATCACAGAAGGTGCGATTCCATTTGCGGCAGCTGATCCACTTCGTGTTATTCCATCAGTTGCAATCGGTGCAGCTATCACAGGCGGATTGTCCATGTTCTTCCATATCGGTTTAAGAGCACCACACGGCGGTATTTTCGTATTCGGTCTTGTGGATGGCAGCTGGTTGCTTTACTTGCTTGCAGTAGTAATCGGTGCTGTTGTAGCAGCAGTTTTACTAGGTATCTTGAAAAAACCTGTTGCAGAAAAGAAATAAATGATATTAGGAAAGAGGGTCTGCAAACATGATGCAGATCCTCTTTTTTGTTTGTATTGTAACACTATTAAAGCAAAAGGAGAGCCAATTTTAATGGGCATTTCCTTTTGCTTTTATACGGAAAAGAACAGCTAATGCTGCAATTGCTGCAACGGCTGCCAGTATATAAAATTGGAAGCTTGGGATTTCCTTGCTTAATACGGCCATTATTGGCGGTCCAGCTGCTACTCCAATGAATCTCATGGAGCTATATAGACTAGTAATGGTGCCTCGTTCTTCCTTTTCAATTCCTTCGGTTATAAGGGCATCCAACGGTGGAAGGCTTGCTCCGATNCCAATACCAGATATGGTTAGTACCCCAATGATATACCATAAGTTATCACCAAAGCTCAGAGCGATAGTGCCAATGATGATCAATACAATCCCTGTAAAGGTAATCCATTTCATTAAGTTTTGGTCCTTTTTAATCTTTTTACCTGTTATAAAGGATGTCAGGCATAAGGCTCCAAGTGGAATAGCCAAGTACATTCCTTTTTTTATGTTTTTGATATGATATTTTTTTTCTAATATGTCTGATAGGTAAAACTGCTCTGCAAAAAGGACAAACATGACAATGACACCAATGAAAAAAATAGCGTATAGCCATTTTTTGTCTTTTTTCATTACTTTTCTTGTGTGTTGAATAAATACCCTGAATGGAGGCGGTTCACTAGGTCCGCCAGGCACCTTAACAAAGATTATGATAAGAAGAATGGAAATCAGGCAAAATACGGGAATNGCCCAAAACGGCATGAACCAAACTATCCCGGCAATAAGCGCCCCAAGAACTGGGCTGAGCACCTTACCAAGTGTGTTGGCCGTTTCAATAATACCTAATGTACTGCTGACTTCTTCTTCTTTTTTGAACATATCCCCAACCAATGGCAATACAATTGGAAATGCACCTGCTGCCCCTATCCCTTGCAATGCCCTGCCTGCAAGGATAATCCAATAAGAGTTCTGTATTTTCCATGCAGCAAATCCACATATCACACCACCAATTCCGGCGATGATTAAGCTTGGGATAATGACTTTTTTTCTGCCAATATGGTCTGACAGATATCCAGCTACAGGAATTAGCAATATCGCCAAAATACTGTATACGGTAATGATCATACTCACCTTAAAGGATGATATGCCAAGCTGACGCTCAATGTTCGGCAGCACAGGTATCAGCATACTATTGCCAAGTGTCATCACTAAGGGGATAGAAGAAATAGAGAAAATAGACATTTTTGTTACTTTTATTTTTTTGCTTTTATCGGCAGTGCCTTTTTTTGTTTTCTCCTTTTTATCCTGTTCATCACTAAAACTGAAAAAGCCTTTTTCCTCATTTATGTGATCCATTTAAATTCTCCTTGATTTAAATAGTGCTGACTAATAATAATATGTACGTGAACATTAGTAATTACACTGAGATTTTTAGGAAATAAGGAAAAATTCATCCTATTCGGATCGTGCTAAATAACGGTATAATAAAAGGATAAAAAAGCATAAGGAGGACAAAATGAAGGGAGATATTATCACATTAAGTGTTGGTAAGCCAAAAATCTTTGATTGGAACGGCAAGCAAGTTTCCTCAAGCATTGGCAAAACAATTGTGGACCAATGTTTTTTAACATTTGACAGTTTTACAGGGGATGGCGTCGCGAATGAAGATTTTCATGGCGGCAAAGAAAGAGCAGTATGCTTTTACCCATATGAGCATTATGTTGATTGGGAAAAGCAATTTAATGTAAAGCTGGATCCGCCTGTGTTTGGAGAAAATATTTGTGGTACTGGCTGGTTAGAAAAAGATACATATATTGGCGATGTTTTTTCAATTGGAGATGCAATTGTTCAAGTAACACAAGGGAGAATTCCATGTAATACAATCTCAAAATACAACAGTGTCCCTACTTTTTTGAGTCGAATTGTCGAGACTTGTTACACTGGTTATTTCATGAAGGTGTTAAAGGAAGGGGAAATTGAATCTTCGTCCCAGATTGTGCTGCTTGAGCGCAAACAAGAGGATATTTCTGTTTGGGATGCAACAAAAGTAATGCTGCTTGACCGCAAGAATAAAGCAGAGGTGGAAAGAATGCTGAAGCTTGAGGATTTAGCAGAGGATTGGACAAGCCGCTTCCAAAAAGCATTGCAAAAATAAAAATTCTTTCTTGACAATCTGATTCATGTCTTTTATGATTGGTATAACATAAATATAAGCGATGACGAAGAGTAGTAACTATTGCTGGAAACTTAAGAGAGCTGATGGTTGGTGTGAATCAGTGTTACACAATAGCGAATGGACTTCTGAGCTTCTAAACCGAAACCTTTAAATGGAAGTAGGCTTTAGCGAAATGTCTCATCGTTATAAGAGACCGAAATATGCGCCAACATTTTTGAGTGCATTATTTCTTAGAGTGAGCTTATTAACTAAGCTAATGAAGGTGGCACCACGGGTTTCTCGTCCTTTTTATAGGAGAGAAGCCCTTTTTGTGTTCTTTTTTAATAAACATTTTCATAATAAAATCAATGATTAAGAGTAGTAAGCTAATATGTCTGGTGTAGAGAGTCGGTGGCTGGTGAAAACCGATCCAGAGGATTAGCTGAATGGACTTAAGAGTGCTGGTCTGAAACAATAGTAGGACTCGCCGGCTTCCACCGTTAAAAGGATAGAATATTATTGTATTCGAAAAGAGAGAGTGTTTACACTCTAACTGAGGTGGTACCGCGGTTTTTTAATCGTCCTCTACTATGCATTGCTTAATTGCAGTCATAGTAGGGGACTTTTTTATTGCAAACAAACGCCTAATGATATGGAGGAGACAAAATGAAAACAACAGGGAGCCAAATGGTGATTATTGAAAAATTGGAAGGTGATACATTAACACCAATCAGCATTTATCAAAAGTTAAAAGGGGCAAAGAAATTTCTCCTAGAAAGCTCATTGAAACATGAAGCATCAGGAAGATATTCTATTATTGGCAGTGACCCTGTGTTTGAATTGATTGGCAATGGAGCTAAAACAACAATTGTAAAAGCAGGCAGTACAGAACTTTATGAGGAAAAAGCATTAGAGCTTGTGAAAAAACTGCTTCCAATCCATGATATCGATTTGCCATTTGGACTTCCGATAAATGCTGGAGCGGTCGGATATGTAGGCTATGATAATATTAGGCAATACGAAAATATCGGACCAGAAGCGAAGGATGAGCTGCAGCTGCCTGACGTGCATTTACTGTTTTTTGAAGATTTCGTNATTTTTGANCATTTAGAACAATCAGTTTACTTAGTGGCGTCTCCTCTATGTGAGTCAACAACAGAAGCAAGTCTTAAAGCAAGGCTTGAAAAAAGGAAGCAGGAAATTGAAGCATCGTACACAGAAGTTACGGAGGATGTTCACTTATCCGCCTTTAAAGCTTCTGTTACAAAAGATGAATTTGTCGAAAAGGTCAAAAAGGCCAAGGAATATATCACAGAAGGTGACATATTCCAAGTCGTCCCATCCCAACGGATGTCAGCAGACTTTAAAGGCTCAAGCTTTTCCTACTACAGAAAGCTACGTGTGAAAAACCAATCACCATATATGTATTATCTTGATTTTGTAGATTACGCAATTGTCGGAAGCTCGCCAGAAAGCTTAATTAAAGCGACTGATGGAACGGTTATCACAAATCCGATTGCCGGCACNAGACCGCGCGGAAAAAGTATTGAAGAGGATCAAGCACTTGAAGCAGACCTGCTACAAGATGAGAAGGAATTGGCTGAACATAAAATGTTAGTCGACCTTGCAAGAAATGATGTCGGAAAGGTCAGCCAGTTTGGAAGCATTAATATTGATAAATACATGAAAGTCGAAAAATACAAGCATGTCATGCATATTGTGTCAGAGGTTAGCGGGCAAATCAAGGATGGTCAGTCAAGCGTTGATGCCCTTATATCATGTCTTCCGGCAGGAACTGTCTCAGGAGCTCCAAAAATTAGGGCGATGCAAATCATCAATGAGCTCGAAGGAGTCAANAGGGGAATTTATTCCGGAGCAGTCGGCTATTTCTCCCAAAATGGCAATATGGATTTTGCTCTCGCTATCAGGACAATGGTTATTAAGGATAATAAAGCCTATATACAAGCAGGTGCAGGTATCGTGCATGATTCAGTGCCTGAAAAAGAATATGACGAAACCATTCATAAACTAAAAGTATTCTTGGAGGGACTTTCATGATTTTATTAATTGATAATTATGATTCATTTACGTATAACCTGTATCAATATTTAGGAGAATTAGGCGAAGAAGTAAAAGTCGTACGCAATGACGAGCTAACAGTAGAAGACATAAGAGCAATGGCTCCAAGGAGTATCGTCCTTTCTCCAGGTCCAGGCCGTCCAGAAAATGCAGGCATCTTAATAGAAGTGATTCAGAATTTGTATCAGGAATTTCCGATCTTAGGAATTTGCCTTGGCCATCAAGGAATTGGTTATGCATTCGGTGCAGAGGTGAAAAAAGCAGACAATATCATGCATGGAAAAACCTCTTACTTAACTAGTGTTCATCCAAACACCATCTTTACAGAGCTTGCGGAGCCGATTGAAGTGATGCGCTATCATTCCCTTGTTATAAATAAAGACACACTACCAAGTGATTTTAAAATTTTGGCTGTGTCTAATGATGATCAAGAAATCATGGCAATAAAACATAAAAACCATCCACTTTACGGATTTCAGTTTCATCCTGAATCAATAGGAACAGATACAGGAAAGCAGCTGCTAGCGAACTTTATTAAAGAAACAAGAAAGGGTGTATTGAAATGAAGCATTATTTGCAAAGGTTAATGAATCGAGAGTCTCTGACAGAAGCAGAAATGCTTGAGGTATCCAGAACATTTTTCACAAATAGTGTTACTGACAGTGAACTTGCTGCCTTTATAACAGCNTTGAAGCTTAAAGGAGAAAGTGTTGATGAAATTGTCGGCTTAGTGAAAGCTGTAAGGGAACAAACACTGAAATTCAGTCATGTTGCTGGCTGTATTGACAATTGCGGAACTGGCGGAGATGGCTCACACAGCTTTAACATCAGCTCCACATCTGCTTTCGTCTTAGCAGGTGCAGGCATTCCAGTTGCGAAGCATGGCAACAGAAGTGTTTCAAGTAAAACAGGAAGCGCAGATGTACTGGAACACTTAGGCATACATTTAAATGTAACTCCAGAGCAAAATGAACAGCAGCTGAAGGAAATCGGGATTACCTTCTTGTTCGCACAGCATGTCCAGCCGAAAATGGGCAGAATCATGAAGGTAAGGAGAGAGCTAGGCATTCCAACTATCTTTAATTTAATTGGTCCACTAACAAACCCGATTGAATTAGAAACACAGGTGCTTGGTATTTATCGAAGAGACTTTACAGAGCTGTTCGCAGAAAGCTTAAAGCGATTAGGACGAAAAAGAGCGGTTGTCTTAAATGGTGCTGGCGGCATGGATGAAGCGTCCCTTCAAGGAGACAATGAACTGGTCATCTTAGAAGACGGCAATATTAGAAAAATAAATCTCCATCCGGAAGAGGTTAACCTGTCTGTTTACAGCAATGAAGCGATTCGTGGCGGCGATGCAAAGGAAAACGCAGATATCTTATTGAAAGTATTAAAGGGAGAAAAAGGAGCCTATAAGGATACTGTGCTATTAAATGCAGGTATCGGCATTTATGCAGCAGGGAAAGCAGACAATATTGAAGGTGGTATAGAGCTTGCCAGAAACAGCATTGAAAGTGGCGCAGCTTTATCTAAACTAGAGCAGCTAGTAGCAAACAGTTCATTGTACGAGAAAGCAGGGATATAAGATGGAAACTATTTTAGATAAAATCATCGCAAAAAAGGCAGATGTAGTAGAAGAATTAAAACAACAACAAGCGGTACTGCAAAACAGCCCCGTGATTCCAAAAAAATCTTTTATCGAAAAATTAGCAAATGCAGATCAGCTGGCTATTATTGCTGAATTTAAACGTGCTTCACCTTCAAAAGGGGATATTAATATCGGACTTGATCCAAAAGACCAAGGCTTAAAATATGCCCAATTTGGTGCAGACGGGATGTCTGTTTTGACAGACGGACCTTTCTTTAAGGGCAGCTATGATGATTTAGAAAGAGTCAGCAGTGCTGTATCGATTCCAGTTTTGTGTAAAGATTTCATCATTGACGAAATTCAAATTGACTTTGCAAAGCATCATGGTGCAAGCCTTGTGCTGTTAATTGTAGCGGCCCTTGATGATGATAAGCTCCACTCGCTGTATGAGTATGCTGTAGGAAAGGACCTGGAGGTGCTGATGGAAGTCCATAATGAAGAGGAGCTAGAGAGAGCTCTGCAAACAGACTGCAGCTTAATTGGCGTCAACAACAGAGACTTAAAAACCTTTAACGTTTCCTTAGAAGTGACCGAACGACTTGCCCCGACGATTAAAGCGGCAGGCAAGTATTTAGTCAGCGAAAGCGGGATTGCCACACAAGCAGATATTGACAGAGTTGTTGCAGCAGGGGCAAATGCCATTCTTGTTGGAGAAACCTTTATGAAAGCATCTAATCTACGTGAAACATTAACAAGCATGAAAGTTAAGCTGTGAGGANGTGAAAACATGAATGTAAAAATATGCGGAATAAGAGCAGCAGAAGAAGCGCTTTGCGCCGTTCAAAACGGTGCAAAGGCGATCGGATTTGTATTTGCAGACAGCAAGCGGAAAATTGATCCTAAAAAATCCCGAGCCATTATCGACAAGCTTCCTGAAGATGTTTGGAAGGTTGGTGTGTTTGTAAATGAAACGAAGGAAAGAATCGAAGAAATCGTCCGAATTTCAGGCATCAATGTCATTCAGCTGCACGGAGATGAATCAAGTGAATTCGCAGCATCCTTCCAATTACCAGTGATTAAGGCGTTTAGCATAAAAGGGGAAGAAGACTTAGCAGCAATCGCCGATTTCCAGTCCGATTATATTCTGTTAGATAGTGCGCGTGAACGTTACTTTGGCGGAAATGGCAAAGCATTTGACTGGAATATCGTGAAGGATTATGACTTTAAGGGAAAAAAAGTCATTCTTGCAGGNGGCTTAAACAAGGAAAATGTTCGTTCAGCAAGCAATATGGTTAACCCATTTATGCTTGATGTATCAAGTGGTGTCGAAACAGACGGGAAAAAGGATTTACAGAAGATCGAGTCATTTTTAGGAGAAGCAATTCCTACATACTAAATAAGGAGGCAGCACATCATGACAGTAAACTATTCATTTCCAGACAAAACAGGACATTTCGGGATCTACGGGGGAAGGTATGTTCCAGAAACATTAATGACAGCAGTAGTTGAGCTAGAAAATGCCTATATCGAGGCAAAAAAAGACCCAGCCTTTCAAGAGGAATTAGATTATTTATTGAAGGACTATGTTGGCAGAGAAACACCGCTTTATTATGCAGAAAGACTAACGAAGCATTTAAAAGGTGCGAAAATTTACTTAAAAAGAGAAGATTTAAATCACACAGGTGCACATAAAATCAACAACGCAATTGGCCAGGCACTACTTGCAAAAAGAATGGGTAAAACAAAGGTAGTTGCCGAAACAGGAGCTGGTCAGCATGGAGTTGCCACAGCGACAGCTTGTGCTTTACTCGGATTAGAATGTACGATTTTTATGGGCGAAGAGGATATCAGAAGACAAAAGCTGAACGTATTCCGGATGGAGATGCTTGGTGCAAAGGTGGAAAGTGTTACCTCAGGAAGTGCTACCTTGAAGGATGCTTGTAATGAGGCATTACGCTACTGGGTGACAAATGTGATGGATACACACTATATTCTCGGTTCTGTTATGGGACCACATCCATTTCCAATGATGGTTCGCGATTTCCAAAGTGTAATCGGCACAGAGACGAAAGCACAGTTCCTTGAAAAGGAAGGAAGATTACCAGAAGCAGTCATTGCTTGTATCGGCGGCGGCAGCAATGCAATGGGAATGTTCTATCCATTTATTAAGGACGAGGAAGTTGCTCTTTATGGCGTCGAAGCATCAGGACATGGTCTGCATACAGATAAACATGCTGCATCATTAACAAAAGGGAAACCAGGTGTATTGCATGGCTCCTATATGTATCTGTTACAGGATGAGGATGGACAAATTCAAGAAGCACATAGCATTTCCGCTGGCCTTGATTATCCTGGAGTTGGTCCAGAGCACAGCTATTTAAACGATATTGGCAGAGTGAACTATGAATCAGTTACAGATGATGAAGCTTTCGAAGCATTGCAGCTGCTATGCCGTCTTGAAGGAATTATTCCTGCATTAGAAAGCTCTCATGCAATCGCCTATTGCTTGAAGCATGCTCCAAAAATGAAAGAGTCAGAAGCGATTGTTGTTTGTTTATCAGGCAGAGGAGATAAGGATGTTAATACAGTAATGGATAGAATGGGAGTGACAGAGTAATGACGACAATTGCTGAACGTTTTGACGAAGTGAAAAGAAATGGCGACAAAGCCTTTGTTCCGTATATTATGGCAGGCGACGGTGGCTTGGAAACATTAGAGGAAAAAATTAAATTCCTTGAAAATGCTGGAGCAACAGCAATTGAGCTTGGCATCCCATTTTCTGACCCTGTTGCAGATGGACCTATCATCCAAGCTGCTGGAATTCGTGCACTTCAAGCAGGAACAACATTGAAAAAAGTATTTGATACTTTAGCATCCTTTCGTGAGACGACAACAATCCCGATTGTTTTTATGACCTATTTAAATCCAATTCTGGCTTATGGCATCGAGGCATTTTTTGCATCATGTGAAAAATCTGGCGTAAACGGATTAATTGTCCCTGATATGCCGATTGAAGAAGAGGGCCTACTGCTGTCCTCTGCCCAAAAGCATCAAGTCGAAATCATTCGCCTCGTAACATTGACAAGTTCAATTGACAGAATTGCGCAGATTGCCAAAAAAGGAAACGGTTTTTTATATGCAGTTACTGTAACAGGAATAACTGGCTCACGCACAGTATTCCAAGCGCAATTAGGTGAACATTTGCTTAAGGTGAAAGAAGTAAGCCCCATCCCTGTATTGGCAGGCTTCGGCATCTCCACACCTGAGCATGTTAAGGAAATGACTAAGCATTGTGATGGCGTTATTGTCGGCAGCAAAATTGTCGAGCTGTTTCATAAGAATGAATTAGATGAGATCAAAAGCTTAATTGCAGCAAGCAAGAAGGTATCCGTTTAGAAATATCTTCTGTAATTTTTAAAAAATAAAACTGGTGGATTAACTGTCTGCCAGTTTTATTTGCATGAAGAGAAAATCTCCTTTTGACAATTATTTCGTTCATTAGTGATAAACCAACGGTGAAAAATAATATAAATAAAATAGGATGGAGGTAATGTATGATTGCGATTGTTCTTCTTACCTTAGTTATTTTATTGATTCCATTTTTATTTCTTTTTTTCAATCTAAAAAAACAAACGAAAACACGTCGTATCCTCCTCATTTTAGGGTACTTCATCTGTGCTGCACCTATGGTCTATGTGGTTATAGACGATTGGATAAATCATTACGAAGATGCAAATATCGGTTTAGGTCTGGGGATATTTTTAACATGGGGGCTTACAGCCTGCGTTTATTTAGGATGGTGCATTTTTTCTGTTATTAAAGCAATCCGTAAAGCTAATAAATAGATTTTTATTGTTTAGCTGTAACCTGAACCTAACTACCTATATTTAAAACTCTTTTAATGGTTCTGTAAAAAGATAGGAAAAACAGTTGTAAAAACTAATGGTATTAGTTATTATGTTAATTAGATTAGTTTTGCGATGAGAGGAGCAATATGATGCGAATAACGAAAATTGGCAATATTTATCAACTTTCCTTTATGCCCCGATTCTTTCCTGTAAATTGTTATTTTGTTGAAGAAAAGGAAGGCTTGACCTTGATTGATTGTGCACTACCTTACAGCAGTAAACATATTCTTGCAGCTGCTAAGAAAGTAAATAAACCTATTACTCGGATTGTGCTGACACATGCCCATGATGACCATGTTGGATCATTGGACGCATTAAAGGAAGCATTGCCACATGCTCCTGTCTATATTTCTAGAAGAGATTCTCGCCTTTTAAAGGGGGATACTGGACTTGAATCAGGTGAGCCTGACACTCCTATTCGCGGGGGAGTACCTAAAAAGATAATAACGAAGCCAGATATATTGTTAGAGGACGGTGATGAAATAGGAGCTTTGCTGACCATTTCAACTCCTGGACACACTCCAGGTTCATTATCCTTTTTCGATAAAAGCAGCAGAGCGATAATTACAGGTGACGCCTTGCAAACACGAGGAGGCGTAGCTGTTGCGGGTCAACTAAATCCGCTGTTTCCATTTCCGGCATTTGCAACATGGAATAAGGAGCTTGCTTTAAACAGTGCAAACAAGCTGCTGGAATTATCTCCTTATGTCCTTGCTGTCGGCCATGGTAAGATGATTACAGACCCAGCTGGTCTCATGAAAAAGGCAATAGAACGCAGTCAAAAATAAAGAGAAGCTCGAAGGGAAGTTCCGATATGTCGCCAAGACCTGGACTGGATTTACAAACAATTTTAAAAACTGCTACAAAACTCGCTGATACAAATGGTCTTGAAGCAGTTACTTTAGCTACATTAGCTAAAACGCTGCAAGTTAAATCACCGTCCCTATATAATCATGTAAAAGGATTACAAGTATTAAAAATTGAAATGGCAAAATACGGATATAGGCAGCTGAATGACCAATTAGCTGAAGCTGCCATTGGCCGCTCGCAAGATGCTGCTGTTCATCATCTCGGCAAGAGGTATGTAAGCTTTGTCCGCAGTCACCCTGGGCTATATGAGGCAATGCTTCGTGCACCTCGTGCAGCAGATGAGGAGCTTGAAGCTATTCAAAGCAGAAGTATTCAAATCGTCCTTCAGGTGATGAACGAATACAAGCTTGGCGAGGAAGAAACCCTGCATGCTGTCAGGGGATTAAGAAGTATTCTGCATGGATTCGCATCCCTGGAACAAAACGGGGAATTTGGTTTGCCATTAAAGCTTGATATAAGCCTAGCGCTGGCGTTAAATGCTTATCTTGCAGGTATTAAAGCATTAAATGACATTAATAGTTCTTTACGTGGAAGCTGATTGTTTGATTAAATTAGTTATCCATATAGAAGGTTTGTTTGTATTTTTAGNAAGTATTTATTTGTACAGNTAAACGCTNTTTAGCCTGGCTGTTATTTATTTTTTTATTACTTAATGCTAGTCTAATTGATCAATAATCAATTAGGCTCCATCTGATATAACCCCTATTTNACACACAGCTAGTGGATCATTGTGATAAGGACAGGATATATGGTCACTGGATGCATTTGGATTTCATTCTTTCAGCACATATCGGATTAGTCAGGATAATGGGTTATCGGGTAAAGTACCTTCATAATTTTAAAAATATACAAATGAATAGACTATAAATCGTAATAAAAACCTTTCATTTGACAGGAGCATATGATTATACTAAATTAATAATGAATGTTTAATTCATTATTAAGAGGTGTTTATTATTCAAGCAAAAAAAGAGGAAGTAAAAAAACAAATTGAAGCTGCGGCATTAAAAGTATTTTTTGAAAAAGGTTTTTCAAAGGCGAAAATGAGTGATATTGCAGAAGAAATTAATATCTCAGTTGGCAATATATATACGTATTTTAAAAACAAAAATGAGCTGTTTTATACAGTAGTTCCAGCATCCTTAGTAGATTATTTGCAAACAATATTAGTGGAAAGCATACATATCGTAAATCAGAACTTTTTTGACGATACGAATGAAAAAGAGGCTGCAATTTATCAAGAACAAATCCATCTATTAACGGAATATCATATGCAAATTGTCATTATTTTTGAAAAAAGTCATGGTACTATTTACAGCAATGCCAAAAACGAACTAATAGATTTAATGATCGCAACAAAAAAGCCGTACATGAAGAACACCCACAAAAAATCCGATATTAACAAGGAAGAAAACATTATTTTATTAAACATTCTTGCTAATAGCTTCGTCGATATGATATTGGATTTACTAAAGCGCGAGATGAGCGTAGAAAGCAGAAAACGAATTTTTGAAATGCTTAATATTTACCGACTGCATGGAGTAAAAAGCTTAAATGAATAGTAAGTGATTCACCGATATACGCCCAAATTGTATAGAGGTGCTATCGCTTTTTTTTATCATTAATAATGAATGGATAATTCATTATTAAATGTAAGGAGGACAATATTTCATGAAGACAGGTTACGCATTAAAGAACTGCCAGGTAATATATGGAGAGATGGGAAAAAAAGCTGATACAAATAGGACTATTTTAATTAATGAACAAGGGATAATTCAGGATATCGGAAAATCAAACGATCTTTCAGTTCCAAGTAATTATGAAACGGTGGATATTTCAGGGAAATATGTAATGCCGGGCCTCATCAATGCCCATGTCCATCTTTTTGCGGATGGTAAACCTTTTTCATTGTCTGTCAGTGAAGGAATGCTGAATTTTGCGTATCATCATATCTTGGATACGAAAATTGGCAGAAGTGTATTAAAGAAACGAATGAAAAAAAACGCCATTACTGCACTTCACGCTGGTGTAACAACGATGCGCAGTGTTGGAGAATTTTTCTATCAGGATGTTCACTTAAGGGATGAAATAAAGGCAAACAAATTTGTTGGACCAAATCTGCTTGTATCGGGATATTTTCTGAGTGTGACAGGCGGACACGGGGCACCTTATTTGGCTTTAGTCGGCGACTCTCCTTGGGAAGCGCGCAAAAATGTCAGAATAAATGTTAAAAACGGAGTGGACTTAATCAAAATTTGTGTCACTGGCGGTGTTACTGATGCAAAAATGGTCGGTGAAGCTGGCCGCTTACAGATGACAGAGGAAGAGGTTGCTGCCATTTGTAAGGAAGCACATAAACTCGGCATGCGCGTTGCAGCACATGTAGAAAGCACAGAGGGAGTAAGAATTGCTCTTCGAGGTGGAGTAGATACGATTGAACATGGTGCAGAGATGGATGAAGAAATTATCACATTATATAAAAAAAATCCTAACGCATTAAAGGGCTACACGGCATTAATACCTACATTGCAGGCAGGTTATCCTAGTGCAAAATTAGACAGAAGTCTTACAAGGGTGAGTGAAACAGTGAAGGAAAACTCGCGACTTGTCTATGATTCCATGCTGAAAGGAGTACAGCAGGCAGTAAAATATGATATTAAAATGGGAATTGGAACAGATGCAGCCATGCCATTTGTGACCCACTATGATATTTGGCGGGAATTAGACCATCTTATGAGACAAACAAATCTGAACCCAATCCAACTGATTGAAAAAGTTACAAAAACAAATGCAGAAATTTTAGGAATCGATGACCTGACAGGGACAATAGAGCTTGGAAAACAAGCAGATTTAATCGTGCTAGACCAAAATCCGTTAGACAATATAAAAGCATTGGCGGATATATCAATGGTTATGGTTAAAGGCAATCTTATTAAAGCGCCAGCTGTTAAAAGAATGAAGGAAGTGGATGAGCTGCTTGATTTGGTTTGGTAGATTGGAAGATTGATAGAGAAAAAATAATGAAAAACACTTGCCAATTCAATGGCCGAAAAGTGTTTTTCATTTATTTGCGTTGAATAAAATATGGACCGCATTCTGTTTCATGTGTCATGATAAAAGTCCATTTGTTATTCCAATCCATTACATACATGTCTTATAATACATATCACCTTCTATATAAGGTAGGTCCTTTATTGTAAGTGTGTCTGCATGCTCATATAGGTATGCGTCATCAATAAACTGATAAAATATTGTATATTTATGCTTGGCTTGCTGATGAAATGCTGTTATTGCATCATCTTGCTTAAGACATTTTACCTTTTCCCAAGAACATAAGTGCCACAGAAAATCATTCAGCCAAATCTCCTGTTGTTCTTTTAAGGAAAGATGGCTTGCAAAACATTCACGCCATCTACCACGCAAGTATGTTCCCCACTTCGGAATTTCCAGTTGCTTTAATTGTTTCTTTTCCATAATAATAAGCTTCCTTTCTAGAACTTAAATGTAGTGAATTCCTAGCACACATATCTTGTATTTTTCTGCTGATATTCTTATATATTACTGTATTTGAACAAGACCGAATACAAATTGGGATAAATTTCTATATAATAGATTAGTATATATGTAAATTTAGGAGAATGGGTTTTTAAGTTATGAATTAAATATATGTACTAGGTGATGTGATGGGTGAAAAATTAAAGAAAATAGAGCTAAGCCAATTAGTTCAAGTAAATCATGTGAACAGAAATTCACTTCATGCGGAAGTTCTACATTTCTTTTATAAAATGATAGGGGAAGTTTGTAAAGAAAAATACCCTAATACGATAAAACAGTTGCTGCAGTTATCATTACAAAATCCATTTCCGTATCAAGATTCATCTAAAATTCAACAAGATTTTAAAAAGCAATTATTAGAAGAAGACTGCTTAATCGCTGATTTAAATACATATTGGATGATGATCGCAGGTAGTTTAAGTTTCCTCATAAGAGGTCAATCTAGGAACATCTCTCCTAAATCAATTGCGTGGTTGCAAATGTCTTTCTTTGAAATTTTTAAACAATATCAATTTTTGGAACCTCATATTGATCAATATCCTTATTTTTATAAAGAGTATATTCATTTCGATAAAGCACGCCATTTCATATTATTTTACTTATTTCTTCAATCATCAAATGATGTAATCAGGGAAGAATTGTAAGAGCTAGAAGGAATAGCATGCCTTTGTGTTGAATCTGTATATCGATAAGAAAAGCAATAATCTGTTTTGCTAAATATTCTACTAGGAGCTGAAATAATGTTCAATCAAAACAAAATGATTCCCACACAAGGAACAGAAGTAGAAGTAGATAATATTTATACTATTTTACCTCCACCTGGAACAATTATTGGTGAGGCAACAGAAGCAGAAATGGAAAAAGCAGCAGAGCTAGAAATTAAGCATATGGCGTTCATTCGCTTGCAAGACATGAACATACAATTTGATGGTACATCTTATAAAGAGCTATTAAAGGATTTTCAAGAATTTGAAGCAGAGACAACTGCTTTTTGGAGAGATATTGCAAGAAGGTTAGCTGTTCCGTATGAGTGGCCAATCAGAATTGACCATGCAAATGGACCAATTTATCTTGGCGAGCATGATATATACGTGGAAGAGGAAGAAGAGACAGAAGATTGATTGCTCCTTTATGGTAGCAGTCTATAAAATCAAGTCAGCCCCAAGACCGGCTGACTTGATTTTTTTTGCGTAGATTGTGATGGAACAAACATTTAGCCATTATGTGTTGCTGTAGTTTTAATGAAAAGAAATAAAAAACAAGAATTACTTGAATTTATTTCCAAAGTAATGTAAGGTATATATAACATTTGTAATATATATATTGCTTTTGGTGGTGATGCTGTGAAAAATCATGTGAAAATTTCCAGAATGAAAACCTCGATGACGCAAGAACAATTGGCAAGAAATGTTGGGGTTACAAGGCAAACTATTGGATTAATTGAAAAGGGGATGTATAACCCCAGTCTTAATTTATGTATTGCCATTGCTAAACAGCTTAATAAAACATTAGATGAATTATTTTGGGAGGTAGAAGAGTAATGAAATCCTGGATAACGTATTTTTTGCCTGACGACGAATATAAAGAGAAACAAATTTTGTTTTTTATTACAGAAGCAGCTATACTTCAAATATTTTCAATAATATTAATGCTAATCTTAACTGTTTTTCTAGAATTTTTTAAGGCTGAAACGATTTTACTTATTTCATGTGTGATTTTTCTTATATATGTTACTGCTAGGTATATACTTTCTGGAATAGAGTATTCAGATATCACAACAGAGAAGGCTTTTAAAAAAGAACGAAGAGCTATTCTATTAAAAACTAGTGTTTTTGTCAGCTTTTCATTAATTATATTGGGTATTATAACTATTTTTAATGTCAGTGTATTGTTTGCTAATGAAGATGATTGGATGGCATTTATAGGGTTACTAATTAGCGCAAGCATCTTGATGTTTGGTGCGAACTATATTTCGTTGAAACGCTCCTATAGAAAAAACAAAGAACTACTATAATACTGGATATCAAAAGTTAATATAGTTAGAAGATAATAAAGCTTAGAGGAGGGGCAGCATGGAAATTAAAGTGCTTGAAAAGAAGGATGCTGATCGCTATAAAAAATTAAGATTAGAAGCTTTAAAATTATGTCCAGAAGCCTTTGCATCCAGCTATGAAGAGGAAAAAGAATTCACCCTAGAAACATTCGAGAACAGGTTGAGCAATTCACATTCATATACTCTAGGTGCATTTGAAAACGGTGAGCTTTTAGGTGTTGTGACATTGCAGTTAGAGCAAAAAGCAAAACTAAAACACAGGATAACTATTTTTGCGATGTATGTTGCTGTTGAAAAACGAGGAAAAGGCTTGGCGAAAAAGTTATTAAAGGAAGCCATCACAAAATCTAAGCAAATGGTTGGGATTGAAGCAATATATTTAACGGTTGGTGCTGCTAATCAGCCTGCAAAAAATCTTTATAAATCATTAGGCTTTGCAACATATGGAATAGATAAAAAAGCATTAAAAATAGATAATTCCTATCTCGATGAGGAATTAATGGTTTTATATTTTTAGCAGATGTCTAATGGCAGCTATTAATATAGTATGCATTATGGAAAATAATGATTGTGTCAGGAGAGTATGATGGCCATATATTTAGTACAGTTAGAAGCAATACCACATAATGATAATCCCGAAAAGGCAGAATGTATTGGTGCATACGTAAATTGCTGGGTTAAAGCAGACAATATGAAAATAGCATTTCAAACCGCAACAAAGTACGTAAACAATCAAGGCTGGGAAGTAGTTTGCGTAGAGGATCAATTTGAAGTACATCGAGAAATATATGTAGGTGAGGATGGAGAAGTGGAAGAGGAGCTCCTTGACAGCTTAAAATCCTTTGATGACGCAAAGAGAGAAGGGATTTCTGCCATTTATTATACATACTCCACTGAAGATGACATGGAAAAGACAGAGACAGACTGTTTGCATTAAATATCCTTGTGGCAGTAAGCTAAATGATAGGAGTTTAACTAGGCCAGAAGGAATAGAAAACATTAGGTGAGTTTTTCAAATAACAATAAAAAACTCCACATGTGCAGACATGGGAGTTTATTTTTAGCTTGCTGGCGGAATTACCTTTGCGATTAATAAAATAAGGATAATTAGTCCAATTACCGTGTAACCGATCGCTACCCATAGCGGTAAATTTACTCTATAAGCAAAGGGTTTCGTCTCTTGAATTATACCAGTTTGTGCAGATACTTGACTGTCAGTTACCCTAGACCAAGCTCCACCAGAGCTATTAAACGAGAATAATAGACCAACAAAAGCAAGGCCAATAAAAAACATTGGCTCAATGAATCGGATGTGAAACAATACTGCGGCAAAATAATTAATAACGACCATTAAAACTAATGTTATTACAGGGGTTATCAGATTTCCTTTCATGCTTGTCACTCCTTATGATGTTTTTATTCTATTTTTAACTTTATCAAATTTTTTCATAAAATTAAACTTTTTTGGAATATTTTACTTTAATTAAACTTTCTGTATTTTTTAAATTGAAATTAGAGTAATGGATTCTACACTTGCTAAAT
>Ga0058696_1000032_pt1 | contig 51161 bp, 41 predicted proteins | sample AgamicMgSfrz_FD_55077 | JGI IMG/M metagenome (GOLD analysis project Ga0058696, IMG submission 55077) | Agave microbial communities from Guanajuato, Mexico - Mg.Sf.rz | ecosystem: Host-associated > Plants > Phyllosphere > Phylloplane/Leaf | place: Guanajuato, Mexico | collected 2012-05-30 | reverse complement strand
GGGTCGGCAAGCAGATCGGGCCGATCGCGAAGCCGAAGGACATCCGCTTCGGCGACAACCTGCCGAAGACCCGCTCGGGCAAGATCATGAGGCGCCTGCTGCGCTCGCTCGCGAAGGGCGAGGCGATCACGCAGGATACGTCCACGCTCGAGAATCCGGCCATCCTCGAGCAGCTCACCGAAGTGCGCTGAGCGCCTGCCGGTTGCGCATCACGCGCACGAGCCCCTGCGCGGCAATCCCGATTGCCCGCGCAGGGGCTTTTTGCTACATAACGGCATGACCGTTCCGACCCGTTCGGCGCCTGCCGCGCCACCCCCCGTTCCCGAACCGCTCGCGCGTGCGCATGCGCGCTACTGGCGCTTCAACGTCGCGCTGATCGCGGTGCTGATGGTGACCGGCTTCGCGGTGTCGTTCATCGTGCCGTTCTTCGGGCCCGCGCTCGCCGGCGTTCGCTTCGCTGGCTTCAGCCTGCCGTTCTATGTCGGCGCGCAGGGAGCGATTCTCGTGTACCTCGTGCTGATCGTCGTCTACATCGGGCTGATGCAGCGCGCGGACCGCACGCTGCGCCGCGCGTACGACGAGCATGCGGCGCGCGCCGGCCATGCGAACGGCGAGCGCTGATTCATGCTGACGCATCGACTGATACGCGCATACGCGCTCTACACGCTCGGGTTTCTCGGCTTCGTGCTGCTGATGTGGCGGATCGAGCGCGCGACGGGCTCGGGCGTCTGGATCGGCTACGTGTTCCTGTTCGTGCCGATCGCCGTGTACGCGGTGATCGGCTTGTTGTCGCGCACGTCCGATCTCGTCGAGTACTACGTGGCCGGGCGGCGCGTGCCGTCCGCGTTCAACGGGATGGCGACGGCGGCCGACTGGCTGTCGGCCGCGTCGTTCATCGGCCTGGCCGGCTCGCTCTACGCGACCGGCTACGACGCGCTCGCGTACGTGATGGGCTGGACGGGCGGGTTCTGCCTCGTCGCGTTCCTGCTTGCGCCGTATGTGCGCAAGCTCGCGCGTTACACGATTCCCGACTTTCTCGGCACGCGCTTCTCGAGCACGGCCGTGCGTGCGCTCGCGGCCGGCGCGGCGATCCTGTGTTCGTTCGTGTACCTGGTCGCGCAGATCCAGGGGATCGGCCTGATCGCGACGCGCTTCATCGGCGTCGATTTCGCGATCGGCATCTTCTGCGGGCTCGCGGGCATTCTCGTGTGCTCGTTTCTCGGCGGGATGCGCGCGGTTACGTGGACGCAGGTCGCGCAGTACATCATCCTGATCAGCGCGATCCTGATTCCGGTGTCGCTGATCGCGATGAAGAACGGGCTCGGCCCCGTGCCGCAGTTCAATTACGGCAAGCTGATGGAGCGCGTCGCGGCGCGCGAGGCGCAGGTGCGCGACGCGCACGACGAGCAGCAGGTGCGCGATGCGTATCGCCGGCAGGCCGCGGCTATCCAGACGCGGCTCGACCGGCTGCCGGCGTCCTATGCGGATGCGCGCCGGCATCTCGTCGACCAGCTTGCCGACCTGCGGCGTCACAACGGGCCGCTGCGCGAGATCAGCCAGCGCGAGCGCGAACTGGCCGATTTCCCGCGCGATCCGGCAGCGGCGCGCGTGGCATGGACGCAGGCGCGCGACGACCTGCTCGCGCGGGCCGAGCCGCCCGTGCCGATGCACGAGCCGTTTCCGGCCGCGAGCGAAGACGAACGCAAGCCGCGCGAGCGGAATTTCCTCGCGCTGCTGCTGTGCCTGTCGCTCGGCACCGCGAGCCTGCCGCACATCCTGACGCGCTACAACACGACCACGTCGGTCGCGTCGGCACGGCGTTCGGTCGGCTGGACGCTGTTCTTCATCGCGCTGTTCTACCTGAGCGTGCCGGTGCTCGCGGTGCTGATCAAGTACGAGATCCTCGCGAATCTCGTCGGGCGGCCGTTCGCCGAATTACCGGCGTGGGTCACGCAATGGCATCACTTCGAACCCGACCTGATCAGTGTCGTCGAGGTGATTCGCGACGGCATCGTGCACTGGTCGGAAATCCAGATGCAGCCGGACATGGTCGTGCTGGCCGCGCCGGAGATCGCGGGGCTGCCGTACGTGGTGTCGGGGCTGATCGCGGCCGGTGCGCTGGCCGCGGCGCTGTCGACCGCGGACGGGTTGCTGCTGACGATCGCGAACGCGCTGTCGCACGACGTCTATTACTGCATGGTTGCGCCCGATGCGTCGAGCCAGCGGCGCGTGACGATCTCGAAGGTGCTGCTGCTGGGGGTGGCGCTGTTCGCGTCGTATGTCGCGTCGCTCAATACCGGGAAGATCCTGTTTCTCGTCGGCGCCGCGTTTTCGCTGGCGGCGTCGAGCTTCTTTCCGGTGCTGGTGCTGGGGGTGTTCTGGAAGCGCACGACGACGCGTGGCGCGATTGCCGGGATGGTGACGGGGTTGGCGGTGTGTGTGTACTACATCGTGTCGACTTATCCGTTCTTCACGCAGTTAACCGGGTTCGCCGGGCGTACGTGGTTCGGGATCGAGCCGATCAGCTCAGGCGTGTTCGGCGTGCCGGCGGGGTTCGCGGTGGCGATCGTGGTGAGTCTGTGCGACAAGCGGCCGGATGAGTATACGCGGGCGTTGGTGGATTACATTCGGCATCCGTGAAGGGGAGACCAAGTCGTGTCTGCCCGTGTCTGCCTCGCAAGCAAGCCTTAATCTGCATCCATTGCCAATTTCTCAGTTTGCTGCCGGTTGTTGGCCTATAGAGAGTTATAGTGTTACTGGGATTTCTAGTATTTTGGAATAAATAGAGGGCCTTCGAATAAGAAGGTAAGAGAGGAACGGGGGAAGTCATGGAACCAGTACAGGGCCAAGCTACGTCTGTGGCGGGCGAAGATCAGTCCATTTTCCAAAGCAACTTGCCGCTCGCCGAAAAACTGGAGCGCGCGCGGGTTGAGTTGCTCGATTTGTCAGCGCGCAATCGCCTGCTCAATATGCCCCGAGGGGCCCGGGGAGGCCGGTCCATCGAAATCATCGACGAGAAAGTCAGTGAGATATTTCGGTTGCTGGTCCGAGAGGGGAAGACTTTCACTTTTGTAGCGGGGCGAGCCGCCGAGACCAAAAATCCCGAATCTGCCGGAGCTGATGAGTCTTCCGGCGATGGGACTTCGACCCAAATGATCGAGCCTGACGAGATCGAGGATTTGGCCCAGCCTGAAGACGACAGCATGGACGAGCGAGGTGTTTTGCGGCGGCATACCGATACGCGCCTGCAAACCCGCTTGACCAGCAAAGGGCTCCAGAAACGTCTCCTGGAGCTTTATCTGGATGCACGCACGTTGGAGGAAGAGCAGGGCGTCAACGTGCTCTTCTTGGCAATGGGTGCTCTGAAGTGGGTCGATCCAAATAACCCTGGGAATACTCGGTACGCGCCGCTACTACTGGTCCCAGTTCAGCTCGATCGAGGTAATGCCGGCGAACGCTTCAACCTAAAGGGAAGGCAGGAAGACTTTGCATCCAATCTGTCGCTCGAAGCCTATCTCGATCGAGTACATGCGCTTCGTATGCCACCTTTTGATGCGAGTGACGTGTTTGATCCGCTCGAATACATTGAGCTGGTTCGGAAGAGTGTCGAAGCGAAGGATGGGTGGGAGGTGTTCCCCGACCAGATGTCGGTGGGATTTTTTTCTTTCGCTAAGTTCTTGATGTACCGAGACTTGGATCAAGCAGTCTGGCCCAAAGGGGGCGCGATAGGCGACCACCCGCTGGTCCGTTCACTGCTGGCGGACGGTTTTACCGGAGGTGAGGACCTCGCGCATGAGGACGCTAATATCGATGCGCTGATTCCGCCATCCGAAATGCTCCATATTCTGGATTGTGACAGCTCGCAGGCGCTCGCGATTCACGAAGTGCGACGGGGCAAGAATCTGGTCATTCAAGGTCCTCCCGGTACAGGTAAAAGCCAGACGATTGCAAATATCATCGCCGCGGCGGTCAAGGACGGGAAGAGCGTACTCTTTGTCGCCGAAAAGATGGCAGCATTGGACGTTGTAAAGCGCCGTCTCGATGACAAAGGCGTCGGCGACGCGTGCTTGGAACTGCACAGTAACAAAGCTAACAAACGCATGGTATTGGATGAGCTGCGGCGCACGTGGGAATTGGGCGCGCCCAAGGTCGCAGATTCCGGAAGTCTTTTCGCGCGCCTAACCGAGGCGCGCGACAGCCTCAATGCGCATGCCAGGAATCTGCACGCCATCGATTCAAAATCGGGGCTATCGCCATTCCAGGTAATTGGGCACTTGGTTCGCTTACGTGAGCAGGGTGAGCGCCCTAACGACATTCAGTTGGAGAACCCGGAGCAGTGGGGGGAGGACGGCTTCGCGGCGCGTCAGGACTTGCTGGCGGATTTGGCGAACCGTGTGACCGAGATTGGGCGGCCGGCTGATCATGCTTGGGTAGGTGTGGGATTGGCCGCGATCTCACCGATGGATGCGGAGCGTTTGGTTACGCGTGTGCGGCAATTGCTGGAGCAGGTGTTGACCGCGCAGCAGCAGTTCGCCGTTGATGCTGAGCTCTTAGAGCTCGAACCACCGCTTCGCTTGTCCGACCTCCCGCCAATGATGGAGCTGTTTCAGCGTATCGCGACGGCCCCTCGGCTATCCGCGTCCGCCATGGGACATGACAGTTGGCAGAACGCTGATCCCATCCTGCATTTGCTTGAGTTGGGTGAACGGTTTGCTGCTCAACGAGAGGATTTGACCGGGCGAATTGTCGAGGATGCATGGGATGCGGAGCTCGGCGGCACTCTCAGTGCTTTCGCGGAGCTTCCCGAGACTTTTAGTGCGGAACAGTTTCAACGCCTCGCCGGAATGGCGGAAGAACTCCCCCGTTTGCTGACCGAGGCCGCAGCGCTTGCTCGCCAACTTGGGCGTGAGCCAGGATCAACGTTTGGAGACTTCCAGACGCGGACGCGTATTGGCGAGCGAGTGGCCTCCGCACCACCTGCGAGCCCAGAAACGTTCGCGTCGGATCTGTGGGACGGAGGGATCGAGCGTGCGGGAGAGGTCGCTCAAGCCGTGGCTGACTTTGAAGCGGCCAAGGTCGCCGTGGGAGCTCAACTGACCGAGACGGCCTGGTCTCTCAGTCTGGCACCAGCGCGTGCAACATTGGCGTCGCGTGGCACGAGCATTTTTCGTTTTCTTAGCGGTGAATGGCGGGCGGCAAATCGATTGGTCAGTTCCGTCCTAGCGACACCCAATCAGCCGTTGCCTGTCGTATTGGGGTTGCTGGATACGTTGGTCAAAGGACAGGACGCGAAGAGGATTATCGAAGCGGAAGATGCTTTTGGACGCAGCGCGTTTGGCGATGATTGGCGCGGAGCGAAATCGCAGGCAGCGCCGCTCTTGGCATTGGTGGAATGGATGAGGTCCCTGAAAGGACTGGGTGCTGAACCGCGATTGATCGCCGCACGTAGTCCGGAAAAAGCGGAAGTGGCGGCGCGTGCGAAGCAACTATCGTCGGTTTGCGAGAAGATCGAATTCGGGCTAAAGGAAGTATGGAGTGATCTTGGAGTAGCTAGGGATGCGGTATTTCGTGAAGTGGCTGCGGTGGAGCGTGCAGATTTAAGTTCGCTGCTTCAGCTCGCGGTGCGATATACGGAAGCGCATGCGGCAGCAAGCACACTCGTCCCTGCCGGAATCGTCAACGCTGGTAAGACGAGTGCCGTTTTGGAGGCGCTGGTTGCTGCTCAGCGAGATCGCCGAGCCGTTCGTGAGGGCTTAACACTTGGGCGTGCAGCCTTTGGTGGTGAATGGCACGCGGAACAGTCGGACTGGGTGGCGCTGAAGTCTGCAGCAGATTGGATTGGACAGAACCCGGACATCCGAGCCTTAGCCGGACGGATCGAGGAGCGAGAGCATTTGGTGTCTCGTGCCGAGGCGCTAGCGGCATCTCAGGCGCTTATCCAGACGCACTTAAAGGCTGTGGCTGACGAACTCCAATTGGATCTGGAGGCGTCCGTTGGCGGCACGATTCTGGATGCACGGCTTGACGTCCTTGTTTGGCGGTTGCGGCGATGGGGCGAGGAGCACGAACAGCTTTTCCGATGGGTGAACTACCGGGATCGCTCCGCGCGGGCTAGGAGCCAAGGCTGCAGCGACTTGGTAGAGCGCCTCGATGATGGTCGACTTGCACCGGAGGCATTGGCTCGGGCGTTCGAGATGGCTTATTTCGAGGCGACCTATGCGCGCTTGGTTCGTCTCGAACCCGACCTTGCTCGATTTGATGGAGCTACCCACGGGCGCCTTGTCCAGGAGTTTGTTGCCCTGGATCGGCAGCGGATTGTTGCAGCGAGCACGGAAGTGGTGCAGGCGCATTACCGAAACGTTCCTTCTCGGGATGGCGGTGCGCTGGGCCCCCTCGGCATACTGAGGGGCGAGATCCAGAAAAAGAAAGGTCACATATCGCTGCGCAAGCTCGTAGAGAGGGCTGGTCCGGCCCTACGGGCGCTCAAGCCGGTGTTTATGATGAGTCCGCTGTCGGTTGCGCAATTTCTCGTTCCGGGAGCTATGGAATTCGACTTGCTGGTGATGGATGAGGCCAGTCAAATTCAGCCTGTTGATGCCTTGGGTGCCATCGCACGTTCGAGACAGGTCGTTGTGGTCGGTGATCCGAAGCAACTCCCGCCCACGGCTTTCTTTGCCAAGATGACCTCAAGCAACGAAGACGAGGATGACGAAGGCGCGACGGCAGTTGCCGATATCGAGAGCATCCTCGGCTTGTTTACGGCTCGTGGCCTATCTACCAGGATGTTGCGCTGGCACTATCGCAGCCGTCACCAATCGTTGATTGCTGTCAGCAATCGTCAATTCTATGAGAACAAGCTCTATATCGTGCCGAGTCCCTATACAGCGGAGGGTGGAAGAGGGCTGCGGTTTCATCATATACACGAAGGTTTGTTCGACGCGGGCAACAAGCGTAATAACCTGATCGAAGCGAAGGCGGTGGCGCAAGCGATCATTGCTCACGCGTGTACCCATCCTAAGCTTTCCTTGGGTGTAGCAGCTTTCTCCGCCGCTCAGCGACGTGCCATCATTGACGAACTCGAACTCTTGCGCCGTGGGTTGTCGCCGGAGGTTGAGGAGTTTTTCAAGGCGCATCGTTCGGAACCATTCTTCGTCAAAAATCTGGAAAACGTCCAGGGCGATGAGCGCGACGTCATCTTTATCTCTGTCGGTTATGGCCGATCTGTACCCGGCGGCCGGGTACCAATGCGCTTTGGCCCATTGGGTACGGCGGGCGGGGAGCGGCGGCTGAATGTTCTGATTAGCCGGGCCAAGCAGAGATGCGACGTGTTCGCGTCCATGACCGATGAGGATATTGATCCGGCCTATGCGGCAGAGCGCGCGGGGATCAACGCATTTCGGATATTCCTACAATACGCCCGCACGGGGCGCCTGCCGACGGCGAATGTCACCGGGCGCGACCATGACAGCGTATTCGAGGCACAGGTGGCCAACGCACTGAGAGCGAGGGGCTATGAGGTACAAGCCCAAGTCGGCCTGGCGGGTTTTTTCATTGATCTGGCTGTCCTCGATGCCGAGCGGCCAGGCCGATTCTTGCTGGGTATCGAATGCGACGGCGCGGCTTACCACAGTGCTCGCTCGGCTCGAGATCGCGATCGACTGCGACAGGCTATCCTGGAGGAGCATGGTTGGACTATCCACCGGATTTGGAGTACGGATTGGTTTCAGCGCCCGACTGAGCAATTGGACGCGCTGATTCGTCGTATCGACGCCCTTAAGGCAGATTTCGACGAACGACGGGAGGACGTCGCTCTAACTGAGCAGTTGGATGCCGAGGCGCCTTACGTCGAGCGTGAGGCGGTGACTGATGAAGAGGATGCCGCCAGCTTTGCGCCTTATGAAGAAGTGACATTGGTACGGCCGAGCCATCTTATCGGGGAACTGCATGAAGCGCCCCAGGGGGCGCTGACGGAATTGGTGGTGCAAGCTGTCCAAGTGGAGGGGCCGGTGCATCGCGACCATATTGTCACGCGGATGCGAGAGGCATGGGGTTTGAAGCGGACCGGCGGTCGAATTGAAGAGGTGGTCGGGCGATCCATTGATATAGCGACGACGACAGGTCGCATTGCTCGTTCGGGGGCGTTCTTATCTACACCTAGCTCTGTGCCTGTCCCCCGTGATCGTTCAGCGGTTAATGCCATCGCCCTTCGTCGGGCCGATATGCTGCCGCCGGCGGAGATCGAAGTTGCTGCTCTTCAACTGATTGAAAGGAGCTTTGGTGCAACGCGGGACCAGGTTATCCGGGCGGTGTCGCGTGGATTTGGCATCCGCAACACAAGTGGTCAGGTTCGGAGCGTGCTTGAGGAGGCCGTCGACACTCTGATTGCTCGACAGCAATTGAAGGAAGTCGAGGGGGTACTGACCACCACGGATGAGGCGAGGCGATTCGTGCAATAGCGAAAGAGAAGGGGCGTCAGCGTACCGGGTCAACGGCGGAGAACAGATCAATTTCTCCGCGACCTCTCCAGACAGACATATTTGTTCTGGCGAGTTGTCGTAGATGCCGATGACTCTCCCTGATTGGATGATGAGGGCAATCTCGTATCGACGCGGCGCAAGAAAATAGTGAGGAAAGTGGCTGTTCTCGACTGGCGCCATCCGAAAAGCTGCAGCCTAAAAATGAAAAACGGGCCGAGAGGCCCGTTTTTGCTGATGTCCTGGCGGAGAGAGGGTCCGTCAGTATTGAATACATCGGCGTTCATCGAAGTTCACAGAATATCGCTGAGATCATTGTCTGTACTGGGTTTCATGGAAATTCGCCGTCAAGTGAACGCAAACGAACTGCGCTACAATCGCGCTATCATTTGATAGTCGAATTGATAGTTGATCTATGCCGAGAGCCATAAACAAACTGAGCCCACTGACCGTCACCAAGATGACCAAGCCGGGGCTGTACGCCGATGGCGGCGGTCTGTATCTACAGATCACTACTGCTGGAGTCAAGTCGTGGCTCTTCCGTTACATGCGGAAGGGCAAAGCGCGCGGAATGGGTCTTGGACCTGTACACACGATCGGTCTTGCTGACGCCCGAGCACGCGCCCTCGACTGCCGCCGCCAGTTGCTCGACGGCATCGATCCCATCGACTCACGCAACGCTAAACGAGCGGCACAGGGGATCGCACAAGCCAATGCGGTGACATTCCAGCATTGCGCCGAGAAGTACATCGACGCGCACCGGGCCTCGTGGAAGAACGCCAAGCACGCGGACCAATGGACGAACACGCTCACCACATACGCGTATCCGATCTTCGATTCGCTGGCCGTCTCCGCTATCGATACTGCTTTGATCATGAAGGTGCTCGAGCCGATCTGGACGACGAAAACCGAGACAGCGTCCCGCGTTCGAGGCCGGATCGAGTCGGTACTCGATTGGGCCACGGTTCGCGGCTACCGCAATGGCGAAAATCCTGCTCGCTTGAAGGGGCATCTGGACACATTGCTGCCGAAGCGCTCCCGCGTCCAAAAGGTAGAACATCACCCGGCCCTCCCATACGCCGATCTTCCTGACTTCATGAAAGAACTGCGAGCTGCGGAAGGCACTGCCGCGCGCGCACTCGAGTTCCTTATCCTGACCGCCACGCGAACAAACGAGACGATTGGCGCGACTTGGCAGGAATTTGATCTGAACGAAGGCGTCTGGGCGGTCCCGGCTGAGCGCATGAAGATGCGCAAGGAGCATCGCGTACCGCTCTCGGCGCGCGCGATTGCACTCGTCAGGGCCCAGCAGAAATTGAAGCGGGGCGACTATGTCTTTCCGGGAGCGCGCGACAAGAAGCCTTTGTCCAACATGGCGATGCTGCAACTGCTGGAACGCATGAAGCGCAATGACATTACCGTACACGGCTTCCGGTCAACCTTCCGCGACTGGGCGGGAGAAACGACCCACTACCCGAGGGAAGTATGCGAAGCCGCGCTGGCACACGGGATCAAGGACAAGGCCGAAGCGGCTTATGCTCGCGGCGATCTGTTCACGAAGCGTGCGGCGTTGATGCAAGACTGGGACAAATACTGCGACTGTAAGCGGGCGGTGATGACGCCGCCCGCACCGACGGAGCCTGATCACGTACCGGCCTCAGATGAACGCGCGTGATGCCGAGGAACAGCTATGAAGATTGACTATCTGGATTTTCGTGCTAGATTTCTTTCCTCGTAGATCGGTCGGTTAATTTGCCGCAATGTTCTGATCTGGAGCCGTGAGCCGGATCGTTTCTGACAAAGCGACCACCTCCATCTACCAAATCGGTGTAGTACCCGAGTCGGAGTCGTTAGCCGACCTTCGGAGCCGTCAGCTGAACGCCCGTCACACTGCGTGAGTGGGGTTTGCCTGTATCTGTTTATGTTTGCGCGTCCAGCGCAGCGCACGCTTTGGCGAATTGCCGGCGCGTGCGTGAACAGATTGGGTAAGCCCGACTGCGTCTGGACGTTGCACACATGAACGTGTGTCAACCTGATACCAGTACGCAAATGGACTCACGCAAAAAATCTCCCGTCCCGTCGCCTCTGGCCGCTGCCCTTTCGGACGGCTCTCTGGTCACGACTAATTCGTCGGTCGCACAGCATGCGGTCGCCATGCCGCCGTCGGACACCGGAACGGCCAATCCGACCGCGCCCGCCGTCGAACCCAATTACCTCGCGCACGAAGTCTGCCAGATGCTCAAGTTCGGGCGGACAACGTTGTACAAGCTCGTCAAGTCCGGCGAACTCGTACCGCTGCACGTCACTGCACGCATCCGTGTGTTTCCGCTCTCGACGATCAAGGCATTTCTGGCCTCGAAGGAGGCTAAGTAAATGGAGCAGCAAAAAACTGTGACGCAGTCGGTCGGCGTGCCGCCCGCAAGCACCGCCCCGGCAAACCCGTCCACCGAACCCATCCCGGACGCAACAGGCTCCGTAGTGAAGGCCGCGAATGAGAACGCGACTGACCACGGGGAGCAGCCGAACAAAGGCGTCGTACTCGTGACGAGCACCGATCCGACCAGCTTAGCGGTTGCAGTTGCGGCCATCGTCAACGGCATCCATACCACCGGCACTATCGCCGACCTGCCAGTTTGCCCCGTTTCCGTGATTACGTTCCTGCATTCGCCTGGCGCGCGCGACGCCGAGTCGGTGAAGGCATATGCGCGCAAGGACGTGCAAGCAGGCAAGCTGCTGGCGAAGTCGATTAAGCATTGCCGCCGCTTCGACCCGCTGTGCCCCGGCGGCGTTCCGCACGTGATGCGTTACCTGAAGCAGGGAAACTGCGTCTTCGCGTTCGTGGACTATCGAGACCTGACGCGCGACGACGCGATTGCTGCCCTCGTCGATCTCAATGCAGAGGCGGTCGCGTGCGGCGCGCTCGTCGTTATCTATGTCCAGCATACGAAGAAGCAGGATGTGACGTGGCTCCGCGATTACTGCATGGCAGCAGTTGAGGTTCGCAAATGCGAGCCGGGTCCGGGCGCACCCGTCGCGATCACGCTGAACAACCTGACTCTCGCGAGCGATCACATGCTCGGTGTCGGTCGTGTCACGATCGATGTATTCCGCGCCCCGGACGGCGGCTGGACCTACCGGCCTGAGCCGTTCATCGCGGAGCGCGCCGTCATCCGCCTGGCGTGGTACCTCGCCCACGAAGGCATGAAGCTCCGCGACATCGCGAAGATTGCTGGCATCGCCGCGTCGAACATTTCGCGTGGATTCCAGTCATTGTTGATCCAACCGAAGAGCGCAGTCGGCCTCGCGCCTCCGGTTGGCTGGCGCGCACGCTGGGGGCGCGACTACGACCTCGATGCGGGCAGTCCGAGCACGACGCAAGAACCGGCAGCCGTCCCGTCGCATCCGTCCACGTCCGAAGTACTGTCAACCACGCGTGAAAATCGTAAGGTGTAGTTCATGGTAACGCGGCTGTTGCGCTTTATCCGACAGGTCTGGAATTGAGCGCAACAACCGCAACATGACATCAGCGGGAGCTTCGATCACTGCCTTTCCGTTCGATTTTCGTGTCCGTAACCCTAGCGAGGAAAGTCGACCACGCACACGGCCCAATAAGCGCATCGCCATGCCGGAAATGCCCTGAAAAATAGTGGCATCGAGGGAAATCAGTGCGGTTTCAATGGCGGCACGATCTAGCTGGGAAAGTCAACCAAAAGGAGCCGCATTCGGAGCCGGATCGGCGCCTCATTCTTGACGGAAGTCCTATTTTAAGGAGCTTTAGCTCGCCCGGCATCGAAGATGCTACGCGACTGTAATAACAGATACTCCCCTATATAGATATCCATCCCTACTCACAGGATGATCTGGCTAACGAATCCAACTCGGATTCTTAACGCTGTAAATGATCTGGTCCGGTGCGGGTCCACGTGCGTACCTCATCCCGTAATCAATTTGATATTCTTCATGGACATTAATTTGCATGCCTAAATTTATACCTGAACAAGAGACCGCCACGTACCCACTCGAACACATCGTCGAGATTGGCGTGGACAAGTTCAAGTTCTGTATCCGCACGGAGCATGTTGACGCTGCCTTCACTGAATTTCTGAAGGGGCAGTTCGACGCGATTGCGAAACGACCGGGTACGATAAGACGCTCGCCGCAGCGCAAGGCGTTCCAGCGACGCCTGCACGTTCCGGTCGGCGGGAATCTCATTCTGATCGAGGGCCAGCCCCACAAGCCGACGTATCCGTGGGCGGCGACGGTCGAGTTCAACCCGAACCCGTATTTGCGCAAGGGCGAGAAGGCGATTGCGTATCTCGGAAGCTTCTTTCGCTTCCTTTTCGGGCCGGACTCGCATCGCATTCTGGCGCAAGCCGTCACCACGATGTTCCACGTGAACGTCGACTACGACATCAACCCGCTCGAAGGCACCCTTGTCGAAGCGAAGGGAAAACGCAGCGGCGCGAAGGTCCTCTATGACTTTGGCGGTGATGGCGTTCTCGGCTCGCTTTACGTCGGTGCGCTCCATTCAGATCGTCGGCTCTGCATCTACGACAAGGCAGCGGAACTCTTGGCTCGTGAGCTGGGGCCGCAAGCCAACAAGATACTTGCCGCGCTCGCGTCGGATGAGTGGGATATCGAGGTGGCAAAGCTGAAGGAAAAGCTTGATGGTCCGCCGCGCTGGCGACTTGAGGTGCGCTGCGAACCGAAAGATGCGGTGCCAGTTTCGGATATTGCCGATTTCGCATCGAGCTTTGACGGTATCCGCTTCCTTCATCTGCCGCATGACGTTACGCCGTTCAACGAGCCCGAGGGCCGCCTGTTCATCGCATGCGCTCGCCATGACGGTCTCAACGCTGCGCTCAATGCACTCGACGAAAATCAGCGTCGCCGATTTGTGCGCAAGCTTGCCAAGCAGCAGGAAGTTGACTGGTTCAATTCTGAACTACTGGGCGACGCGATCGGCCAGGTGATTGGCAGACTCTCGCCGCTCTTCGCCCCGCTGAAGCAGGAGATGAGAGTAGCAGGCACGTTCGCCGGTCAGTCGCACGCGGCAGCATCGACCGGTCCGGCGAACGGCGTGATATTCGAGCGGACGCATCCCGTGCTCGGAAAGCCGGGAGCGACGGGTACGCCGGTTGCAGCGAAGGTGCCGACTCGCGGAAAACGCCCGCGTATGATCTGATGGCATCGTCCGCGGGCCGAGTCTTCTCGTACTCCTCGTCTCTGTCAGCAGCGGACTTTTCCTCCCAACCATGCGGACACACTGCGCTCTGGAATGAACGGCTGCGGAGTACATACGCTATTCCGCAGCCGGTTCGACCTCATCGTATAAACACGTTCCAGAGGTGTGTCAGTCGCCGTGAACGGGTTTTCCGTTCTCCGTCAGCGTCTTGCCATCGTAGACGTATTTCCGCGCTTTGCTATTTTGGAATTTCGAAGCAAATCAGAAGTCTGGTGTCGACGCGCAGGGGCGAACGGGGCAGGTTTGTGTCTGAACCCGTCCGCCTGTCGCCACTTATGCGATCCAGCCAGCCAAGATGCTGGTGCCAGTAACTGCGCCCAAGAACAATCCTACGCATTGCGGGCCGACAGCCCAGCACATCCTCGCCCAAATCGCATCGGAGATTCCACCGGTCGTGACAATGATGTCCGGCCGGAAGATTTTCCGTACGCCGTCGCCCAGCCTCACGCCGATGTAGCCAAGCCATGCACCACCGAACCAAAGAAAGAGCAACTTGAGAGCCGGGTGGCTTGGATGTTGAGGCATGTACACGCCCGTCGCCAAGAGCGCGACGAACAGAGCAACGATGATCCATGCTGCTGTTCCCAACTTGCTTCTACGAATCGGGGAGGCAGTTTGGGTTTGGGTGGTCGTGGCGCTGCCCGTCTGGTCTCCAGAAGTATTCATTGAAAGCCCCTTTGCAGTTTTGAATTGATGCCCGCTGTCAACGCGACGCAGGGCGACTGTTTCGTGAAGTTCCGCTTCGTTCATGCCGGTCTACCGCCGTCCAGCGGACGGAAGTGTAGCGTAAACATGTTGCTTATAAGATTCCGTTAATAGAGGTTTATAAGACGTGTTTCTAAAGGCGTCAGAACAGCATTCTGTACGCCATGAGTACGAAACCGAGAACCCGTGATCGGCGTAACGCCGTGGCAACCGCTATCGGCAAGCGAGTGAAGGCGTGCCGGATCGCGGCCGAGAAGTCTCAAGAAGAGTTGGCCTACGAGGCCTGTCTCGACCGGACCCGCGTCAGTGCCATCGAGCGGGGCATTGGCAACCCCACTGTGGAGACGTTGGCGACCATCTGCTACGTGCTTGGGATCACGCTCTCGGACCTATTCGAGCCACTGAAAATGGCGCTTAAACCGACTGGCGAACACCGGGGCGAAGCACCGCAGCCGAGACGCCGGCCTCTGCGGTAATGGCTGCGGTTTTTTCGTCGCCTCTGTCGATCGGGGCTCGTCATGACGCACCATCGCATTCGTCTCGTTCGGCCGCGATCACGGTGACGCGTACCGTCTCTCCGAGTTGATCGTCGTAATGCGCGGCAAGAACAGAAGCGGCATCGCCCGTGGTCATCTCGCAAACGGCGTAGGCAGCCGCCGCGACTTCCCGCAATCGAAGGGTTGCCGCACCTGAAACCATTAAGAGCAACCCAGCCGCCATTGAGAGTCGTGCAGAGCCGATATCGTCTATCGCCTGTTGCGCTGCGCCCTTGATGCGGTCGGGGCCGCTTCTTTCGCCGACACCGATCACTGCGCCGGTCGCGCCGCTGAACGCTTCGCGCACGTCGAGAAAATCGCTGCCTGTCGGCATCCTCCATTTCTGCGACAGCGAGCGCGCCCCATGCATCGCCATCAGATAGGCGTCGACCAGACAATGCAGAACGGAAGGGTGAGGAGATTCGGGAACAAACACGACAGCGTCGGCATAGCGTGCAAGTTCCGTCGCGACGGTTCGAACAAGATTGCCTGGAGGCATTGGCGGTTGAGCCAGCAGCGCAACGACGAGTGTACCGGCCGCTCTTGCGGCTGCGCTGACGACCGCCGAGACCCGCAGCGCATCCGGTTCGCCGGTGGCTGCAATGACGATTACTGCGCTTGCCCCCTCGAACGGTACGTGACCGGCAACGAGTTGCCCGTCGTCGGACAAAACCCCGTTCGTTGCTGCGACCTGCTGGAATGTGATGCCGTCATCGACGCCGAGTCGGTAGTAGAGGCCGGCGGCCAATCCGCCCCCAACTTCTCCTACACCAACAATATGGACCGGCGAATGACCGTGCCCGTGGTCGATTGAACGCCGCGCCGGCCATCTCTCGAATTGGATTCCGTCCGTTGTAGTGCACTTCTGTATGGTGGTTGCAGACATTTTTCTGTTTCCCCGGATGGCCGCAGGCACGTGCCCTTGGTCTGTTTGTACGGTTAACATATCAAATAATGAATGGTTTGAGCGATGGTATTTGCTGCGTTGAGGCGGCATCCTCTTGGTCATGAAAGCACCCGCCCCGCCCACTGAAGAACGCAACCCCATCACCGTCGCCGTCGGAAAGAGGCTCAAGGAAGTCCGTCGCCAGGCTGGGAAGAGCCAGGAAGACCTTGCCCATGAGGCGTCGGTCGGCCGAGCCGCGATCAGTTCGATAGAGTCGGGGGTGACGAACCCGACAGTGCTGACTCTCGCTGCGTTGTGTGGACCGCTCGGCATTTCGCTCGCAGAGTTGTTTGCGCCGCTGACGATGACGTTGGAAGACAAGGACACACGGCGCGTCAATGCCGCCAAGCCGCCCAAGATTGAACGCTCACGATTGCGCTGACGCTGCACTACGGCGGCCGAGCCTTCCTCTCTGCCGCTGTTGCTGGTGACCTGATCGACATTGCGCCGGTGAGCACGACTTTCCGTTGATCAAACCCGGTGACGTATTGGGCGTTTCCACTCAACCTGCCGCGGTCGGCTGCTGTCCGTGTCAACCGCGCGTTGTAGGCCGCGAGTACAGGCTCGGCTTCGGCAGAATCGACTACCAGCAACGTATGTCCGTCGAAGGTCGCCCCGATCTTTCGCCCCTCAATACCGACGGCCACCACTGCATGCAGGGTCGCGCGGCGTGACTGTCGAAATGTCAGGATCACCGGCCGACCGCGCATCACTTCTCGTTTGCTGAACCGGAAAACATCTGTGTGCGTTCCCTCGAAGCAGGCTGGGCGTAGTCCCCAGTCGAGTTCTCGAATCAGCGCTTGCAACTCTTCGAGCGACACGCCGGAGAGATAGAGCGGCTGTGCACGACGCCAGAATTCCGCTTCCGGGGCGCTACGACGCGACGACACATGCAAGGGATCGGACAAGAACCCAAGCATGGCAAGCGCCATTGCTGTCGCATGCCACGCGCAGCCGCCGTCCCAGCAACCCTGAAACGAAAATGCTGGAGCATTCGAATTCGCGAGGGTGAGACGTCGGCCGGACTGAAGAGCCGGATGGAGTTGCTGCACGGTGGCCTCCATCGGGTCAGTATTCGCACGGCAACAAGAGGGTTGTCGCCCGCCGATTGGCTTCCGTGATGACCCACAGCCGTTCGCGACGATCGCCCAGCTCATATGCAGACAGCAGACGCGTTCCATGCGTCACCGCGAGATCGTTCGAGCGAGCATCGGCCGCGCAGACGACACCCCAATCACCGCTACTGTGTCGCCGAAGCAGGCCATCGGCGTTCGTGCCGGCTCGGTCGAGTAGATCGAGCGCGCCCGGTGTGGCAACAATCAAGCCGAGAGGGAACAAAGGTTCACGACGATGCGTATCCATAATTAGGTATCCAGAATAATTAAGGCGAGCGAAGGCACCGAACTGATGTTCGGAAACAATCTCAAGGGTGGAAAAGACTGAAACGCGAGGCGATATAGGGGCGTTTCAGGAAAGCGAGGTGCGATGAATGGGACCGCGAGAGCCGTTGAAGACGCGATGCCTAGGCGCAGCCGTAAAACGTGCAGGCAACCACGAGGCAGAGAGGCAGAACTAGGGATTTTCGCTAAAAAACGACCAAAAACACCCCAGAACGACTCTTCGGCACGGAAAATGTAGCACAACTCGACCAAAACCGATAAAGGGGATCGATCAATCACCCTCAAATCGGTAATTTTTGCTTTTTAGTGTCTTATGGCCGGTCTCGAACGCTCCGGCAGTGCTGGAAATGACCCTCTGACTTATTTTCCGGCCCGCCAGGGGCCCCGATTCACTCCGGATAGCGTTTGGCATGGGCGCAATCATGCGGCGGCGCTATGAGCCGTTTCTTTGTGTCGAAAGTATTTTGTAATGTTCGCGCGACATGGCAGACGCAGGATGGAACCGTTGCAGGGAAGAAAAATGGCCGTCTTTGCTCATTTTTTGAGCAAAATAGGCCATTCCAGGTACTTTGCATCCCGAAATATAGGCTGATGCCTTTATTACCGCCCAAACCGGGCGCTGAAATGCCAAAACGAGGCTCGATATTGGTTTCCAGTCCGCTCAGAATCCGCTCAAGCGACGCCGAATCAAGGTTCTGACGACTTAACGACCTCATAGCGACGCATCCGCCTCGTTTTTTCCAGGGTAATCTGCGAAAGATACTGACATTGAGCGCACCAGTTGCCCGCTGACAAAACCTGCCGGGGCCTCGCCCACCATCGATGGCCGCGCGCACACTCCCATTCGAGCCTCGTGTTGTTGTCGACATAGTGCTCAGATACGCACATGCCGCCCCGGTTCGCAGCGATCGATCGCATCAATTCGATGCCCTGCCGCTGCCTGTCTTCGGTACGACATGTCGGACACCAGTGCCCCTTCAAGATTTCCGTACCCCACGCCATCCACTCGTGTCCCCGGTCGCACTGAAATGGGTAACGAGCCTGAATACGTTGATAGCCGGATGCGAGGCATCTGCCGCCGTGCTCCGCTGCCTTCGCTTGCAGTTTCGCAAGTCCGTCGGGAATTCGCCGCGCATCAACGAAGCATTTTTGACACCATGCCTTACGCAAGATGTCGTAGCCAGCGGCCTCCCATTCATGCCCATGCCCGCATCGGAATCGATACTTCGCCATGCGGCCGTTATAGACGGACGACAAGCATTCGCCGCCGCGCTCTCGCGCACGATCCTGTATCGGTTTCAGCCCGCCTTGATATCGACGACGCTCAGCTCGTCGTTCGGTGGAGCACTTTGCACACCAATGATCGGCCAAGACCGAAGCGGCTGTGGCCTCAAACTTATGGCCTGCAGCACAGACGAAGCGGTAGTGTGCGCTTTTTCCACGATACCGCTTACTCAGGCACTGGCCTCCAGCCGAGCCAGCGGTTTCGTGGATTCGAGTCATCGTCTGCTCGATCCGGCATTGACGGCATCGCAGCAAGCCCCGCGTCCCTCGGACGAGGCGCAAAAGACTAGCTCCCGACTGCGAAGAAGCGTGACCGCTCTCGCAACGGAACCGGTACTGACTCGATACGTCGCGCCACTCACGGGCCATCAGCGTGAATCCCGCCGTGGCGAGGTAGTCACGAATTTTCGAGAGGCGATCGCTGCCTGGTGCCATAAAGACTGCTCTTGTTACCAATAACGAACCGTGTGTTACCCGACAACCCCGCTTAGAAAAAGTGTGCCGGGTATTAGGTGCTACACATCAGCGATGTGCAGATTTCGATACACTTCCCATGACGGTTGTCGACACAGTGCCGCCGTTTCGGTCTTAGGCTCAAACGAGACTTGAGATTAGGTGACAGCCGCATGTGGCGCGGTGGCCGTGCCGTGCGATCGGAATACCATCATCAGTCATTGACGGATCGCCTTCCTCTATGAGATTAGGCGACACATTGGGATGCTGGGGGCACGAGACACGATCGCCCTTACGGGCGACATAGCGGCCATCGAAACGCATGGTCGTGGAGCCGGTTTCAACCTTGCCGCCGTGATCTGTCGCGTCACCGATACGAATCAAATTGATCATCTGCCGTCTGTTCAGCGGAAGTAAAAATCGAGGTCACCAATTTTTAAAGAAATTAAGCCTGGCCGTACAAGCGTTGCGGTCCTCCTGTAACTTTGCAGCAGTCATCTTGCAATTCAGATCCACATATTTAATCCAGCTCGGATTGTTTCCGTCGGGGGTGTTTTTTATTAGCTTCGATATTACCTTGGTGGCATCCCCGTTTTCGTAAAGATTTGCCATCACGGTCAACGACCGCCTGTAATCATCCATGCCGATCGATGACCCTAAGTAGCGAATCTCGTTCGTGCGCGCCTCCGTAACAGACGCCAAGCAAGTCCATTTATCGATAGACGCTTCTGCCCCAGGCGCAGTAGCATCAAAAGCAGCGTTGCAATATTTTTCCTTATATGCAACCCAAGCCCTTTGGGTTGCAATAAGATTTTGCTTCTCTGGTGCAGCAATTTTCCCAAGAAGTTCGCTGTAGCTTTTGTTTAATATTTTATCTTCGGCGTCGTAGTTTGCTTGTGCGCAACTGGCCAGCTCCACATTATTTTGGCCATTGCAGGCCACCTTCGAGAAGGCGGCACTCGAAACAAGCATCAGCATACAAACAGCAACATTCTTCATCACACTTTATCTCCAACAATCACAAACCATACCTTTTTCGAACAGAACCGCCTCCTTCTCTCGTCGTTTGAGTAGGCCGTCGTTCCCGGTTCCTTCCCACAGTACTTTCATGGCACGTAATTGTGCCGCGACTTCAGGAAGGTTGCTGTTCTGAATAGCCGCCCTAATGTTTCTCATGTGGACTCGTGTCTTCTGTCCAGGTTTGTCTTCAAGCTGAGCCCCACGATTATAGACCAAGCTGAGCAGTGCTCCCTGACAATGCGGGTGTAGCTTTGTAACGCCTGGGAATGCATCAACGGTAAACTGAGCGTAACGACGCTTAACCCTCTTCGACATCTCGAGGGCTTTGGGTTCGGAGATTTTTATATCATGAAAAGAGGGAATAAATGCGCGCGCTGCATCCCCTCGCTTTCCGAGCGCAGTTAATAGCCGAGAAATCTCTGCCTCCGTAAAAAAGCCGTTCAAATCGCTTCGGACCATTGCTTCAGTTTGTTGCCCCAAATCATAGCCATAACCAACCGTCACGCCACTAGATTGACTATTTTTTGGAACATACGGAATTTCACCAAACCCTTCCGTGTCGAGAATAAGATGAAATCCCTCTACAGAAGCATAGTACATTCCCTCCGTCGTAGGAAAATCCAGTACATCAGTTTTACATTTTTCGCTGCAACTAGCCATGAAATTCCCAATCAACCCAATCGGATGAAAATGCCATGGCTTCGGTTCTTTCGGAAGAATCTTCGAATCAATACACTGAACATCTTCCCACCACTGAAGCTTCTTGATCCGCTCCATCTCGTTCTGCCATTTCCATGGCACGAGCTTCATATGAGGCGTGATGTCCTCCCACTTCCCCATATTGCCGCCCCATTCGCTTTCACTTTTCACGACTATGTGCGAAATCGCTTCGGCTAACCATGGCGTCTTCTGCGCATCCGCCAATTCCGCGGCAGTAACCTTGCCATCGTGATTGATATCAATGGCTTTTTCGAGCCTCTGGATGAGCTCACTGGTGGCCAATGCATCAGCACTCGGCTTGAAGTTATCCTGATCCTCTCCCATGGCCAGTTCAGCGACGAACAGGTAACGCTTGAACATATCAACCATCGTGGTCGAACTGTTGTCGACGAGCTCGAACCCCGGCCAGTCCCACTGGCTACACAGCTGCACTTTGGGATGGTCCCGTTCACGCACCCAGCCTTGACGGGTTCCACCGTCTTTCGTGCCGACCGTCACGTTCCACCAGCGTTTCGTTTTTCCGCTCGCGTCCTTGTCTTCTCGTGCCAAGCTTTGCGGTCCCTGCTTGTCAAGATCGGCCACCCGAAACATGACCCGGAAGTCCGTTGGGGGCCCGTCTGCTTGGCTAACCTTTAGCGGAAAGTCTTTCCAGCCCTTGACAGGCGCCTTCGTCATTTGATTGACAAGACCTAGGGCGCTGTCGATCCAGAACGGGATACCGGTCGGCGTCTCGATCGGTTCAGGCTTTTTCGCTGGCTTTGCCTTGTGCTTCTTCCCCTTGTCAGCCGGAGCAGCAGGCTCCGGTTGCACGGCAGGAATTTTTACGGTCTTGGGCTGTACCTTGACCCATCGCGATTTCGGATCGCTGAGGGGTACGAGCTTCAAATCCGTCTGCTCAAGGGTGTAATCTGGATCAGGCGCTTTCGTTACGAGTTTTGCACCTGCAAGAACTTCCAGAAAAGGCTTCTCCATATTCGGATCTGCCGCCGACAATTCCTTCGCGCGCGCCTGACTCTTTGCGATGAACGCGGGAAGATCGGGGCCCGCAAAAACTTCGAGGTGCAGCAACGGTCGGGTGGGCAACGGCGGTGTGGGCTTCGCTTCCCTGTATCGCTGGTATTGTCCAATATGTGCAACAACGTCTCCCGCGTTGACGGGGTACGGCTTCTTGAGCACGACCACCTTATCGACGGGGCCGGACTGGGGAATCGGCTCGAGCTCCGAAACGAAAACGTAACCCCACTTCAGTTGCACGTCGGGCGGCTGACCAACGACTGGACCCACCGGATCACCTTTAATGATCTTCGTGATTTTTGCCCAGCCCTTGCGCCCACCGTTATCGGCCTCATTCACAGTGAGTTCCGTGCCCTCGGGTAGCAAACCGAGGAGCTTGGCGTTCGGAGTAATGCGAACCCGCACACCCGATACAGGCTCCGGCAGCGCATCATCTGGGCCTCGTTGCTGTGGCGACGAATCGTCATCGGGCGCACTCGGCTCGATCGGCTTCGGTTTCGGAAGGTCCTGTTTGTTCGGTTTCAATGCTCGATACGAGCGGTCAGCCTCCCAGTACGGAAGAGGCTTGAGTTGCGGCGCCTTGGTGTCCGCACTCTCCGTTTTGGGCTGATCGAGCGCGGCTTTATACGTTTTCCAGTCGAGCGTATGCATGTACAGACTGAAGAACGTCAGCGTTTCACCGGGTGGCGGACCGGAGGACGAGGGAGCTGGTGTCGGGACCGGTGTCGGAGGCGTTGCATTGCCGCCTGAGGCGGGTGATCCAGCTGGTGCATTTGCGGGGGCGGGGGCTGGTTCCGTCTTTTTCGGTGCGGGTGGCAATTGCAAAGTATGGCGGATCAGCACAAAGCCCCGCGAGTACAACGCATGACGCTGGTCCTGGTAGGTCAGCGTGGGGTATTCGTTGTCGAGTCGGTAAGCGACAACCTCGCCCGTGGCGATCGCGCGTACGCCTTCGTCCTGTTTCAGGGCCTCACCTGTTTTCTGCCCGAAGTGAATGCCGCCGTGCCAGATGCCGCTAGCTCCCAATGGATAAAATCCATCCTCCGCAGTCGCAAGCACCTTCATGTAGGTCATGGGGTCTGCGGCATCGGACGCTGCACCTTCCTTGGCAGCAGGCGAAAATGGATAGCTCCATGCAAGAGGCGTGTACGCGGGCTTGGCGTCCGGCTCAGGCGTCTTCGGAGGTTGTTTTTTTGGAGGGTGCTTATCCGTCATGGCAATTGAAATCGTAAGTCGTTATCGTGCTTCAGGAACGGGGCATCTCGATCAACCAGAGAAATCGTCCGCGTAACCACCATGCTTCGAAATCGGCGTGCCGTTCAGCGGATCACGCAACGTCATGGTCGACGCCCCGGGCTTGTCCCACGACGCGCATTTTTCGAGAATCTGGCCCGACGTCCCGTTCTCGATCATGTCAGGCGTGATCTTGATATACGATCCACCGACATTAAGAATCAGTTCCTTTTCTGCACGCAGAATCATCCGTCCCGATGCACTCTCAATCTTGACGTCCTGCTGCGCCAGCATCGTCAACGCATCGTTCTGAGCCTGAATTTCGATAGGGCCTTTGGTCGCGAAGATTTTGATCCCGAGGTTTTGAGCGTACAGGCTGATCTTGCTCATCACGCTCGCGAGCAGCGACTTCCCGGCTGCGAGATTGACATTTTTCCCCGCAACCAAGTTGACCTGTTGATTCGCCGACACGTGAATCGATTGCTGGCTGGATAGGCCAACACCTGCCGGGCTCGACAGCAGCAACGCCGGTTTCGCAAAGCCGCTGGCATTGCCCGTTCCGCCGCCAGCCGTGCGGCCACCTTTGGTGACGCCCGGAACGTTGCCCTGCGTCATCTCGGTAAAGGCCTTCATCGCATCGCTGCCGTCCTGCAGGCTTTCGGCCCGATTCGTTTCGCTCGCCTGCGAGACCGTCTCAAATACTGCCTCCGAAGCTGCGAGCTGATCGGTCGCGGCCGACACGTTCATTGGCTGTACCGCTGCCGGGTGAGTCGAGATCGACAGGCCTTGCACCGCCCGAATCGCTCCATGCGCCTCCGACTTGAGATCGAAGCCACTGCCAACGAACGAGCCGCGCGTGTTGTCGGACTGCTCAATCAGGTAACCCAAATGCAAGTGAGAGCTGTAGCTCGACGAGTAAAGTTGAGCTCGGTTTTGACCGCTCGAATCGTCCATGACAAGCTGGTTGAAGCCGTCGCCACCATACTCGCGGGAGCGGAAGCCAGACAGCAGGCCGTGTGTATGCCATACCGGCATCGTCGCGCCCCCGTGGAGTCGCGAGATAATCACCGGTCGGTCGCAATCGCCATTCACGAATCCTAGGAGCACTTGGTCATCTTTGCGCAACGGGAAATAGCCGCCGCGCCTAGCGCCGGCGTCCGGCATCGCCGCGCGAATCCACGACGTGGACTTCGTATTGCGATCCTTTCGACTGTTCGACGTCCGGACCCGCACACGATTGCCGTCGTCTGTGACGATTTCCTCGTCGCTGTCCGTCACGACGATCGCCGTCTGCAAGTGCATCTCGGGCTTCTCGTGCTCGAACGGGCTGCGGAATGGCGTCTTGCGGCGTTGCGCTTCGATCTCGACGTGAAAAAATCCGATACCGCCATCGCGATGGCTCACGGTCGTACCGACCCCGGTCGCGTGGACCTGCTCGATCTCACTGCGCAGGCTGCGCGGGAATCGCGTGAGGGCGTCCATGCCGGGCAAGTTATTCTGGATCAACCAGTCGCTCGCGATGATTGACAGTTCGCGCTCCTCCTCCGGCAACGCATCGAAGAGGGGATGTCCCGACACCTTGAACCAGTAGCCGGGCAATGCATAGCGGGGACTGCCGATCGCGAAATAGCGCTTTGCTCGCGAAGCCCATTCCTCGGTGCGGATGCGGGCCTGTTGTTGTCCAGCATCAGATTCGGCCCACGTCTGCGAGCCGGTATAGAGATACTCTTCGCCCTGACCAGGTAACTCCTCCAAGTCGGCCGCTGGCGTGCTCGCCTGTTTATCGAGGTCAGGTCGCTTGTAGTCGGCGGTCCCGAGCGTCAGCGTCGCACTTTGGGCGTCCTGCTGTTCGCTCAACTGGGTAAGTCCGTCGAAATCCTCGTCGGTACCCGCGTGGCTGAACTTCATCTCCGAATTCGGCAACGACGGCCCGAAATAGAGGTCGTCCATCATGACGACCTTGTGCGATTTGCCATCCTTCGCGAAATCGAATCGCGGAAACACGCCGATTTCCTCGAGGCTTCGGTGGACAAAATTCCAGTCGGTTTCCCACTGCACACGGTGCGAATACGAGCGCATCGCCGTGCGTAGCTCCTGACCATAGTTGCCGGAAGCCTGCGGATGTTTGTCGAAGACGTCGGTGAGAATCTGCCAGCCACTGGCTTCCTGCCAGTCGCGCCGATCGCTGCTGAGCTTGAGGAAGCTTAACCACGAGGAGAACTGAAGCTGAAAATACGAGACGGTTCCATCGTTTCCAAGGCGGCGAGCTCGCTGCACATAGCCATGGATCGGCAGATAGCCACCGTCAGTCTGGCGAATCCAGAGCGTGACGGGTTGCAGCATCAGGGCGTTGAGCTTGATCTTGTCGCCCATGACGGATGAGGCGTCAACGGTTACCTCGAAATTGCGCCCAAGCCGCGCGTTGATCTTGACGTACAGTGGCGTGAGCCAGTCGTCGCCGAGCGGCGTGTCAAGTTTCACGATGCGATCGAACTGCGCGTAGCCACCGCGCAACACCTTCAGCAAAACTTCCCCGCTCATGCAGTCACCCCGTTTCGTGCAGGACGCGTCCGATCGTTAGCTAAACATCTAAACGCCGGGACTGCGTATGTGGCACGACACAAAATTACAAATAAATAACAAATATATTAAATTAAGCCTTCGTCCAGATGCCGCAGCCGATTAAAGAGGCAGGTCGCGGAATGTAGTTCGATAGCGCAAAGATCATACCAAAGTAAGTTCGGCACAATAACAGATAGGTGACGATTTTTGACCTTCTCCTCGATGCTATCGGTTGGATCGCTCGTTCTCAGATTTTTGTGTGTTTCCAATATCATGTGGCCCCAAATATAGAGTGATTAACTCGCTCGATAAAGGTGGAGCACATCATTGATGTGGATGTTTTCGCTCAGGCACGATCGGCGACAGCGAGTCATTGACCACAAATTCACTGAGCCGCGCTTGGGCGTCGGCAATGATGTAGGCGGGGAGGTTCAGCAATTGTTCATCGCGGAAGATGAGCACCTTCTGGATCGCGGCCATGCCATCGGCCGTAGTCGTGAATTTGCCTTCAGCCTTGCCGCGGACGGCGCAATCATGAAGTGCCGCTTCAGCAAGCCGAAAAACATCCAGGTCGGTTCGCCCCACGGTCGCTTCGTGAACGTAGTACGCACCATAGACAGCGCCGAACAACTGGGCCACGGCCGAACCGCTGCCCTCGCCGTTCACGAGGGTATGGAATGCCATGTGATGTTCGATGGATTTCCGGCGAGCGACTGATGCCGCGAGAGGTAACAACATCTCTTTCGCCATCGGCCGCCGGGAGCGTGGTGGTCGCCGTTTGGTCATAGAGAGCAGATAAGGCGTTATCGGAGGGTCGTCGCGCAGCACTTCTACTATACAGAAGGCGAGAGGAGCCGCTATGGCCTTCGCGGCCCCCCTCTGGGTATCGAAAATTTTCACGGTCCGTCCCGCCAGCGAGCGGAAGCGGCGAACCAACTTCCGATACTTCAGACCATAATAACGGCACGTCGTATCACGAACATGACGACTGGTGGGGAACAGAGGTGTTCTCGAGCGAAGCCGGCATTAGTGATTGAGTTTCGTGCGCGATGCAGCGAGAGCGATGGGCTGAAGCAACCGGCGAAGGTGTCGCAGTACGGCCAATTTCTGCCTCTCGCCTGAGCTGTGCAGTGTCACTTGAACGGCTGATTCACTTCCAAACCCGCCCAATGCGCGATGCGCTTGTGGCCAAAGCCGACGTTGCCGAAGACCGGGTTCGCGTCAGCAATGCGGCAAGTCGCCGCCGGTGAGCTTCCCGCATGAGCAGACTCACGCGCGACCCATTGCGACCTTCGCCTTGTCGATCTCGTCGTCCGCAAGCAGTCACTCTCTGCAGATTCGGAGGGCCGGCTATCGGTGCAACATTCTTCCCACAGCGACTTGGCGTCGATTGTCTCGCAACAAGTCAAGAGTTTCCAGCCTGATTCGAACCGCACTACGAGATACACCGTACTTTTGCATCAATCGCCCCGTTATAAAATCGTAATTTTGTATGTTGCACGGCTGATCGTCCACGTACAGCGAGCCAAATCCTTTATCCGATAACCCGATTGTATGAAGGAGGTTGTTAAAATCAGCAATAACTTGGGCGCGCGGCAAGAGTATGCTTGAAGCCATGTAATTAGCTTGAAATTCGAGGCGTGAAATTGCCGCGTCATTCAGACCTGCACGGTGTAGAACGAAGTCGTCGTTATCACAAGATTCGCTTACCAGATATCGACCGTGATCAAGGAAGTAGTGCGCCATCTCGTGGGCCAATGTGAACCGCTCTCGGCCTCGGTTTGGCTCCTGTTGCGCGTAGACATCGATAATCGGTGGATCAAACGTGATGCGTCCTAGTGCATCCTGCCCTGCGCCCGAATTGACCGCTGGGTGGTTCAGCCGCAACTGGAGTCCAGTTCGTTCAGCCTCCAGCCTGCAGATTTCTTGAAGCGCGACTTCACCGTCGGCGTAGCCGATTCTCGATAGGACGGATGCACCCATCTCTTCAATTGCTCCTTTTCCAACGAAAGCGACTTCTTCCGAGTCGCGTCGTAGGTTCTTCAATTCTCCTATGGCTACGCCCGGTGCCGATGTAAGGTCAGAAAAAGCATCATCAATAAATTCCCACAGCGAATTAGTCAGCCGCCTAGGCGATTGAAAATAGAAATCGAACGATGAGCTCTTGAATGTTTCGTCGGAAAGTCCCAGTTCAACATTCTCACTGGAATCAGCGTTTCTTCGAACTGTCGTTGACGGTGAGCGCCTCAATTCCCATTTAAAAGTTTCTGGCCCGAAATAGCGTGCAAGGCCAATTCCCTTGGCCTTTGCAAACTCAAGAGCACCCCTTTGAAATGCCGCTGTGCTGACCACCACAGCCTTTGTGTTCGCGGCTCCGACTTGTTGAACCTTTGTGAAGAATTCTTCGATATCATCAACCGGTACAGCATGTGAGTATCGCTTACACTCAATGAGAAGCAGCATTGAATATTCCTGCGCCCCGGGAAAGTACAGTTCGATTGCAATATCAAAGACAATTTCCGAACAGCGATCGCGCGAATGGTAGCCTTTTTTTGAAAAAAGCTTGCAGCATTCTCTTTTAAACGGAAAGCGCTCAGCGTCTATTTCTGCTCGAAACAGATCAAAAACACGTCTCTCGAATTCGTCGCCAATCCGTGTTGTATTTTGCAGTGTGCTCATCTAACGAAATCCGAAGAGTGGGGCCGCCACACTCTGATTCGGCGCAGCGATTCGAAGTATAGATGCGACTTTAGCGATTCTCTCGCGCGTCGGCAAATCATACGTCTTTGGCCATGAACGTCGGTGATACACGAGGGAGCTCTTCGGCGCACGTGTATGAGATATCGGACATGCCGAGCTCTACGGTCACCACTATTTCTCGATGCGTGATCCCGATGGCAACGGCATCAGCTGGTTTGACAGTCAGCGGTTCACCCCGTGCAGCATCTGCCCGCATCGGCTATTGCCCCCGGAGTAACGCCACTTCGCGTTGGAACGGCCGCTTTCACGAAATCTGACGGACCGTAATGGGGTGCGGATTCAACCGGTCGAGCTAGATAGCAGAGAACGTCGATGCCAACCGCTGTCTAGCGCTTCTTGATCAAGCGTGCTGCACCGCCTTCAGTATGGTCGGGTGAGATACGGCATATTCTTTCGCCAACCCCCGCGCGGTAGCGCCTGCTGCCAGCTTTTGCCGAATCTCTTCCTTTTGATCTGGCGTGAGGGCATCCTTGCGACCCAACTTCTTGCCCTCGGCTTTCGCGCGCGCCAGCCCCGCATGTGTACGTTCTATGAGCAGGTCCCGTTCGAACTGGGAAACGGCCGCGAGCACCGTCATGTGCAGCTTTCCGGATGCGCTGGTCAGATCGACGCCCTTGAGCGCGAGGCAATGGACGTGAACGCCAATCTCGGCCAGCCGCTCGACCGTCGCGAGCACGTCGGTTGTGTTACGGCCCAGCCGGTCTAGCTTGGTGACGACGAGCGCATCGCCATCGTCTAGCCGCTCCAGCAGCTTCGAGAAGCCGGGGCGCTCGGCGGCTGGGACGCTGCCGGAAATGGTTTCCGTGATCGTATGGCGCGGCTGAATGGCGAAGCCCGCGCTACTGGCTTCTAGCAGTTGGTTGTCGGTAGTCTGCTCGGCCGTGGACACGCGAGCGTAGAGGAACGTGCGGGACATGATTTTCACCGGTAAACAAACGTGGAAATCATATTATACGGTAATCAATCCTCTGGGCTGGGATTGCTTACCACCACAGGGCCGCTTCCCGCAGCGGTCAGAAACCGGACGATTGTTTTCCACATACGATGCATCGCGTTGTCGATTGTTATGCTGGGGCGGTGCGATTGCCACGTCACCGAGCCATCCCGAATAGGTACAATGCGATCAGGTCAGCGATTCTGGCGTCGCATCCACAAAACTATCGTCTGCCGTCCGTGGTTTGCGACCTTACTATTTTCGGGGAATGCTAGTGAACGGTGAGAACAACGGCTCTCAAAGTGGAAACGGGAGTCTAAACGTCGGGGTCGGTGACTTTCGCGGTGCAACCGTCAACGTCGGAGCTAGCGGACGACCAATCTTTACCCCGGAACAAATGGCAATACGCAGACACCTCGCATTGGGAGGCGCATCGGTTAAGGCCGAAACGCTGAGCGTGTTCGGTGTCGTTACTGGTGTCGTAAGTATCGTAGGCCTGTATTTCACATTATTTCAGCCGTTCGCGCAGCCGCAGCACTCCTCGTGGTCTACGCTTTTCATGTTCTCGTTCGGGCTTGCCAGCTTTTCTCTCGTCGTCGCACTGGCGTTGCGCCGCAGACGGTTTGAGCCGTTTTTGTTCCGTAAATATTACTTGGAGGCAGGAACGAATGATGGCATTTATCTGAGTAGCTTCACTGCGACTTGTCCGTGGTGCGGCTCAAAGATGAACTTACGGAACATAGGGGCGAAAAATGGTCCGCGTTACGACCGCTTTGTATGTGAGCGAAATCCTCGACAACACACGATAAACCTTGATCCAACAGCACTTCCGGAAATTGAAGAGTAGCCGGAATCGCGATCGGCACGCATTGTGATTTATGGAGCCATCGTTCGCGCTCGAGGCGCGATCGAGAGCTTGCTCGGGACCGCACGTCAAAGCGAGCTCTTCAGGCACGCACTCTCGAACGTTCTTCGTAGTGCGTCTTAGATGCTCGCTATGGAATTGACGCGGCGATAATTCCGCACGACTATCCGAAGCATTGCCTGCCACTAGAAAACTTGCCCATCTGATGAGGTGCAATGTATGGCGGAAGCAGTCTCGATTGCGATATCAGTTCTTGCGTTGACAGTGTCAGTAACAACGGCGTGGTTGACTCTGATTCAACGCGGAACAGTGAGGATGACTCGTCCGACCCAGATTTTCTTTGGGGCGGACCGTTCACGATGGGAAAACGCCTCAGAATCACCCAAGATATATTTGCGCTCGTTGATGTTTTCTACTTCCAAACGAGGTCGAGTAGTAGAAAGCATGCATGTTCTCTTAACGCGCGACGAGGCACACCAGGCTTTTAATATCTGGGTCTATGGAGAGCGAGAAAAACTTGTCCGAGGTAGCGGTCTATTTGTCGGTGAAACCGGTGTTGAAGCCAACCATCATTTCTTGCTTGCCCCAAATGAGGGGGCGTTTAAATTCGCCGCTGGTCGGTACAGGATCGATGTATTGTTGCATATGGTCGGCGATAAACAACAGCGGCTGTTGTTCTCTGACAGACTCGAAGTAACTCCGGAAGCTGTCGCCGAAATGTATGCCTCCGGAGCCGGGCTCTACTTTGATTGGGCCCCCGATTTATCACGCTACATAAGCCATGTTGAACGGAATCCACGCCAACCTATACCCTGGAGCCTAGAGACGTTTGCGCAACGCGACCAATGATCAAACTTAGCCCCGATATGCTTCTAGCCAGAATTCAGCGAGACTTGTTCGATTTTACGGAACGCGATTCAGACGAGTTTGCCGGCCTAGTCGAATTTTGGTACCGGGAGAACAGCGAAGCCTTGTCTGCGGCGCTGACGGCACATCGCGGACTAAACCTTATACTGAACGTGAGGTCATTCAGGAATTTCGAGACGCTCGCAAAGCGCCTCTTCCTGCTCGCGGATACCCTGATACTTCGGGACACTCGAGATTGGGCTACGGATCAGGCGGGCTATCGCGACATGCCGGTACCGACCGGCGAATACCTGCCGGGATTTTTGCCGGACGTCCTGAATGAACTTCGTGAACTTCGACCGTCGCCGCTGACACTGCTTTACCGCCCGGACCTCTACTGGACCAGTACTACCAAGACCTTGAACAACGGACTGCATGTCGCCTATGCAGGTTCGAACTATCACCCGATTCCTTCGGAATTCTTGGACTGGATTGGTGGCCCCGGACGGGACTACATGAGAACTGGTAAGGTTGTCTATGCTCCGTTTATCCCTCCTCTAGCTATGGAACTCGAGTTCCTGAAGCGCGAAGTCGATCTTCCTCGGCATTTCGGTGCCGCGTCGCTTTTTCATCAGCGACACGACTGGCTATCAGATGGTCATCTCCAAGCTTTGCTTTCGCTGAACGTGCCTTTTTTGGACGGACTGGACATTGCAACTCTGTCGGCTGTCAAACAAGATAACTACGACGCCTTTAGTTCATTTAGTCGTAGCCTCATGGATTCAGTAAGCGGCATCAAGTCGGCGCTGGGCACGGAGGGCTTCGCACGCGAGGTCCGGAGCATTCAAAGGAATCAGATCGACGCAGCGCTTAGTGAAGTCGAAAAAACAGTCCACCGCATCAACCAATCGAGCGCTCTACGGAAGAAAGGCATCCTTACTGGCTTGATCGGGCTCAATGCCGCCGCCTTCATTGGAGTTCCGGACGCAACACTTGTCACCGGACTCGCGACGGGAGCGGCAGCCTTGATCGCGGAGCGCGTTGCACATCTCAAAGAGCAGGGGGAGCTTACCGACAAGAAGGGCTACTTCCTGTGGCGGCTGAAGAGCGCCAATATTTCTGGGAATTGATGCGATTCGCGGCGAACACCCTGACCTCATTTATGAACTGGCGCTCTCGCTGCGGCCCTCGTGATTACCGCCGCCGCCATCGCGAGAAGGAAGGTCGCGTCCGAGCGCCCGTATTGTTCTACTCCCCCCGCGCTATCAACGTGATGTGCGAGATGGGTATAGTTCCTTACGGCTTCTCGAATCATCTGTTCGCGCTGAAGTGTCGACATGCTCACACGGTGCTTCTGGTACAACAGCATCGCATCTCGCGTGGCAGCCTCATCGCCAAGAATTTTCTGCGCACTTTCGATGGCCAAACGGCATCGCGCGACGACTGCGTCGTACTCACCATTTGAAAGATGCCTATTGGCTTGATGCAAAAATTCGATGGCTGAGCGTAGCGGGACTGCCTCCTCTCCAGTAGGCAGGTGAACCCCGAGGACGATTACATCGCCGTGGCCGAACTCATTCAAAATTCGCGCCCAGTCGCTGAGATTCAGCTTACACTGAACGTCATCAGTGAGGGCTTGCTGCCCGTGTTGCGAAGAAAATCCCGATGCCACGAGATTCAACCCGAGTTCAACGTTTCCGCCTTTCCTCAATTCTTCGATGGCGAACAATTGAGCGTTACTCAGAGCAATGGAAAAGGTGTGGTGGACAACACCACCATCAGGGCTAGGAGTCAGATGAATCGGAAGATCGGGATGCACACGCCCCAACTCGCGGGCTATTCCGGAGTCGGTTCGCAAGTTCAAAACTCCCCAAAGCACGCTGGCACCAATCTGCGTTTCGTCAGCCCTCCATGGCGTCTTACGAAACTCTACATTTAGGCGAAGGATACCAACCCCCAATCCGCGCATTCCGTTGACGTTGCTGATTCGAGCATCTGCAAGAATGCGCGAATTGTAGTTCAGACTCATGCCGTTGCCCCATGATGTATTGATTGCAGCTTCGTCTTCAAGCTACGTTAGTCTTGCCTCAAAATACGTGGTGACCAGCCGATCACCGACGGATTCGCTCCTGATCTCGCTCGCCACGAACCCAACGTCGGGCGCGAAGCGGGCAATCAGTGATGGCAGGAGCCGAAGCGATCTCAATCCCCTCATCGGCACGACTAGATGCCTCATATTGCGCGATTCTGGCGCACGACGGGCGAGCGAGGAGTTCTTGCGACGCTCTTAGTACGTCGAGTAGTGTTTGATAGTCGGCTTGTGAGTCAAAAAACAAAAATCCCCGTAAGTCGTTGACTTTACGGGGATTTTTTGTGCATCTGGCGGAGAGAGGGGGATTCGAACCCCCGATAGGCGATTAACCTATACACGCTTTCCAGGCGTGCGACTTAAACCACTCATCCATCTCTCCGGAAGACCGAGAGTATAGCAAACTCTGGCGGCAGCCCGCCACTCCCTTCCGCGTCGGTCAGAAATCCGTCGTCATCGACAGCCACACCGAGCGCGGGTCGCCCTGCGTCAGGTATCCGCCGATCGTCGACGACCAGTACGACTTGTTCGCGACGTTGCGCACGGTCGCGCGCAACGTCGTCTTCTTGCCGAACACGTTTGTCGCGTAGCGCGCGCCGAGGTCGAAGCGATCCCACGCCTGGATCGACATCGTGTTCGCGACGTCCAGGTACTGCGGCCCCGTATGGAGCCAGCGCGCGGTCAGCGTGAGCCCGCGCAGCATCGGCACGTCGTATTCGGCGCCCGCGTTGAGCAGGAACGACGGCACGCCGATCGGCCGGTGGCCGTCGTTCGCGCCGCCCGCCGTGTTCTGCAGCGTCGCGTTGAGGTACGTCGCGCCGGCGATCAGCCGCACACCTTTCCACGGCTCGCCGTACACGGCCGTCTCGATGCCGCGGTGCCGCTGCGTGCCGTCGGCGCCGAACAGGTTCGTCGCCGGATCGGTGTACGCCATCGGCTTCTCGATCTGGAACAGCGCAAGCGACGCACCGTACTTGTCGGTGTCGTAGCGGATGCCGGCTTCATATTGCTTCGACCGGTACGGCGACAGCGCCTGGCCTGCGTTGCGCGCGGTGTTCGGCGCGATCTCGCCCTGGGCGAGCGCTTCGCTGCGGTTCGCGAAGATCGACACGTTGCGCCACGGCTTCACGACGAGACCGAACACGGGCGTCGTGATCGCGTCGCTGTAGACGCCCGTGACCGCGCCCGTGTAGCTGAAGTTGTCGACCGAAATCGACTGGCGGCGCGCGCCGATCGTGAACAGCACGCGGTCGTCGAGGAAGCCGAGCGTATCGGACACCGCGAGGCTGCGCAGCCAGGTCTTCGTGACCGTGCCCGGATCGTTCATGTCGCCGCCCGTGTAGGCCGTCGGCGGGGACGCGATCGGCGCGGGATCGTAGAGCGTCGTCGGGAACGCGTTCGACATCGTGTACGCGGACTGGCTATCGATGCGGATGAACGACGCGCCGGCCGTCACGAAGTGCGACACGGGGCCGGTCGTGAAGCGGCCGCGCACGCCGGCCTCGGCCGACTGTGCATCTTCCTTGTGCGGCACGCTCAGGCGCGAGCCGGTCGTGCCGGACGACGAGTAGGTCGGCGTGTAATAGTCGCCATGCTCGTTCGTATGGCGTGCGCCGGCCGATACGTAGGCCGTCCACGCAGGCAGGAAGTCGTACTCGGCGTGCACGATGCCGACCGTGTCCTCGAGTTCGCTGAAGCTCCACGGTTGCGCATAGTTGTGCGTCGCGGACGGCACGGCGGGCAACTGATCGCCGCTGACGAGCACGACCGGGCGGCCGTTGTCGATCCGCTGTCGCTGATACAGGAAGTCGCCGGACAGGCGCAGCTTGTCGCCGCGCCAGTCGAGCGACACCGCCGTCACGTTGCTGCGGCGGCGCTCGTCGTCGACGGCCGTGTCGCCGCCGCTGATCGACTGGTTCACGCGCACGCCGAACTGGCCTTCGCTGCCGAAGCGGCGGCCGATGTCGACATGCGTGCCGAGCGAACCGGACGTGGCGCCGTCGACGGTGACGCGNGTGAGCGGCTTGTCGTCCGCNCGCTTCAGTTGCAGGTTCACGCCNCCGCCGACCGCCGAGCCGTTCGGCGACGCNCCGTTCAGGAAGGCATTCGCGCCCTTGAACACGTCGACGCGCTCGACCGCATCGGTCTGGACGAGTTGCCGCGGCGTGACGCCGTACAGGCCGTTGAGCGACACGTCGTCACCGGCAAGCTCGAAACCGCGGATGACGAATACCTGCGAGAAGTTGCCGTAGCCGGAGGCGCTGCGCACGGCCGGGTCGTTGTCGAGTACGTCGGCGAGCGTGCGCGCCTGCTGGTCCTCGATCAGTTTCGACGTATAGGTGGTCATGCTGAACGGTACGTCGCTCGCCTTTTGCCGGCCGAGCACGCCGAAATCCGCGCCGCGCGCGACCTGGCCGCCGGCGTAGGTCGGTGCGAGGTCGCCGGGCAGCGGCTCGGCCGCACCGGTCACGTTGATCGACGGCAGCATGGCGGCATCGGACGCGGCATTGGCGTTGGCGGCAGCGGAAGTCGCCTGCTGGGCCCGTGCGGCGGCCGGGAAGGTGCAGGCGAGCGCAATGCCGAAGGCAATCGGCGTGAGACGCCGGACGGGTAACGAAAGTGTCGACATGGGACGCAAATCGGGTGTAGTCGGTGATCCATCCCAGGGCGGCAAGTCGGAATCCGGGCGGCGTGACGCGTCCGTACTGTCGCGGACGTTTTTTATCGAGCGGCGGAGTCTAACGTAAACGAGAATCATTGTCGTTTACGTTGGATTCAACCCACTATTTGAGATAACTGGGCGTTCGCGGGCGACGGTGTACGACCGCCGAGCGGCGTCGGAACGGACTCTACGGTTTCGCGCGGGCCCTCGCGAGTCTGCTATCTTCCCGGGCATCTCATCGCTTTCCCCGCCGATTCTCCATGACCGACCGCATCGTCGCCGCCTTCGATTTCGACGGCACCATCACGACCACCGACAGCTTTCGCCATTTCGTCCGCCAGGCGGTCGGCACGCCGCGTTTCGCGTGGGCCGGGCTGCGCGCGCTGCCGTGGATCGTCGCGATGAAGGTCGGGCTGCTGTCGCGCGGCGACGCGAAGGCGAAGTTCGCGTCGTTCGCGTTCGGGCCGATCCGCGAAGATGCACTCGATGCGCACGCGCGCACCTTCGTTGACGGTTATCTGCCGCGCCTCGTGCGTCCGGAAATGCTCGAGCGCATCCGCGAGCATCGCGCGCGTGGGCATGAAGTCGTGCTGGTCAGCGCATCGCCGTCGCTGTATCTGGAGAAGTGGGCGAAGACGGCCGGCTTCGACGCGGTGCTCGCGACGCGGCTCGCGTTCGAGCGCGGCGTCTTCATCGGGCGCCTCGACGGCGAGAACTGCTGGGGGCCGCAGAAGGTCGTGCGGCTGCGCGGATGGTGGGGCAACCGGCCGCCGCAGCAGTTGTTCGCGTATGGCGACAGTCGCGGCGACAAGGAAATGGCCGAGCTCGCGAACTGGTCGTGGATTCGCGGGCAGGGGCCGATGCCGCCGATCGACGCTTGATGCGGCGCTGATGCGGCGCGCCGCCGCCGTTACGCGTCGGCCTGCGCGTGGTGCGTGCGGCGAGACGGACGATAGCCGCCCCAGCGATTCGCACGGGCGAAGGTGCCGACGTCGTTGAAGCGCACGCCGACTTCGCGCAGCGCCGCATGCGCACGGCGCACGGTGAGTTGCCGGATGTAGAACGGATCGCGCACCACGAAGTGATGGATCGCGTGCGTGCTGCCGAAATTGAAGCAGAACAGCTGGAACGGCAGTATCCACCACGGGTTCAGCACCTGCGTCTGCTGGATCACGTTGCGCGAATCGATGTCGCCGAAATAGTGTATGTTCGAGCTGACGAAGTTGATGCAGAAGCTGCGTACGAAGTTCGGCCCGAGCCACACCACCGCCAGGAAATCGACGACGCTCATCACGCGCTCGACGGCGGCGGGCACCGTCACCGCGACATCAAGCGCATGCAGCGCGAACAGGCCGACGTGATAGACGATGAACGCGTGCCACAGCGTGTAGTACAGGTGACCGATCGGCATGTACGACGACAGCTGCTCGATGCGCAACTGCAGGCGTTCGGACGGGTCCTGCACCGGCTGAGCGGCCACGTACTGCTTCACCTTGCGGCGCATCGCGGCCGGCCGCAGCACGACGGCGAGCATGCCGTCCGCGATCATCAGCAGGCGCTTCACGCCCCAGCGCTCGCCGTTGGTGATGCCGAATTCCTCCAGATCCGATTCGCCGCCCGACACCTTGTGGTGATGCAGGTGCATGCGTCGCCGCGTCCACGGGTTGATCGTGCCGGGCCGCGTGAGCCAGCACAGCGCCATCATCAGGTGATACGCCCACGGCGTCTTCTTGAAGTACATCAGGTGGATCAGGTCGTGCTCGAGCTCGTGGATCAGCGACGTGATGAACGCGGCGAGCGGCAGCGCGACGTACCACGCGATCGCGCCACGCGCATACAGCCATGCGATCGCGAGCATCGCGCTCACCGACACGGCCATCACGGTCGCGCCGACGAGGTTCTGGCGGTCGAGCAGCGGAAAGCCTGCGCGGATCGCGTCGCTCGCGGCGTTCACTTCGCGGCGGACGTACGCGACCCTGTCGGCGTCGTGGCGAAAGGCGGTTCGTGCGGGTTGGCTCATCGACCGGAATCCGTGCGGAAAGAGTGGGGCGCAATGCCGATGTGACAAGCATAGGCGCGTGCCGGAACGCAGGCGAGGGCCGTCGGTGCCAAGGGTGGTGTCATTTCGGGCCACGTTGGCCGACGCGCGGGCGCCTGAGCGGAGGTCGGCCCGCTAGAGTGCCACCGTGGTGTTATGGCGGGCCAGCGACGCTACAATCCGCCGAAACCGCTCCGGAGTTCGCCGCATGGCCTTGTCCGTTCCGGATGCCGCGCGCCAGTTGAACAAGGCGACGGTGTCGTCCGCGTATGCGCTGTTCATGCTGATGCTGGCCGAGGAGCGCGGCATCGACGGNGGCCGCATTCTCGCCGGCTCGGGCGTCGCGCGCGACCGGCTCGCGCAGCCCGATGCGCGCATCACGCCGCTGCAGCAGGCGGCGATCGTGTTCAACCTGCTCGACGCGACCGACGATCCGTCGATCGCGATCGAGATCGGCCTGCGCAGCAGCCTGACGAAAGCGGGGCTGATCGGCTTCGGGCTGATGAGCTGCGCGACGCTCGGCGAGGCGATCGCGCTCGGCATCCGCTACCTGCCGACGCGCGTGCCTTTTTTCTCGGTGCGGCTCGCGCAGCTCGACGGCATCGTCGACATNGACGTGCTCGAAGCGTTTCCGCTCGGCCGGCTGCGCCAGTTCGCGGTGGAAAANTTTCTGGTNGAAACCGCGATCCTGTTCAATTCGCTGCTGTATCCGACGCCGGGNCGCACGCTGCAGTCGCGTGCCGAGCTCCATTTCGAATGGCCGGAGCCGCCGTGGTTCGAGCGTTATCGNGCGCGGCTGCCGCGCTGCCATTTCGACGCGAGCGCGAACCGCATCCGCTGCGACGCCGCGTTGCTCGACGAGCCGATCGGCACCGCGAACGCGCAGACCGCGCAGATGATCGTCCAGCAGTGCGAGGCCGAACTCGCGCGGCTCGGCTATGCGGAGAGCATCGTCGAGCGCGTGCGCAACCTGCTGATCTGCGGGGAGGGCGGCTATCCGTCGGTCGACGACGTCGCGCGCGAGTTGCATGTATCGGCGCGTACGCTGAAGCGCAAGCTCGCCGAATACGGCGCGACCTATTCGGCGCTGCTCGACGAGATCCGGCTGCGCGACGCGCTGCGGCTGCTCGAAGGCACGCGGCTGCCGGTCGACGAGATCGCCGCGCGCGTCGGCTATACCGACCGCGCGAATTTCACGCGCGCGTTCAAGCGCTGGACGGGCGTGGCGCCGAGCGCGCGGCGCTGAACGTCGCCCCCGCATCGGCTTGCCGGTCCTCGCGCAGGCGCGGATGCTTTTTCAAACCTTCAAGCTTTCAGACAATCGCGATCCAGTTCGCACCGCGGCCGCCCGGCACGCGCGTGTGCAGCGACAGCGTGCCGTCGTCCGGTGCGATCGCATACACGGCCACGTGCTCCGACTGCTCGCCGCAGGCGACGAGCCAGCGCCCCGACGGATCGATCGCGAAGCCGCGCGGCTGGGTCTCGGTGGGCGTCGCGTGGGTGGGCTCGAACGTGCCGTCTTCGTTGCGGCGGTAGCCGAGCAACCGGCTCGACGTGCGCTCGCTGACGTACGCGAAGCGCTCGTCGGGCGTCAGGTGCAGATCGGCGGCCCACACGGACGGCTGGGTCGGGGCGGGCGGGCGCGCATGGCCTTGCGCGAGTTCGGCGACGGCCGGATGGCGCGCGCTCACGTGCGGATCGCCGAGCCGGCCGGTGTCGGTGTCGCGGGCGAAGGTCGCGAGCGTTCCCTGGAATTCGCTGACGACGACGAGCGTGCGGCCGTCATCCGCGAACCACAGGTGACGCGGGCCGAAGCCGGCCGGCACGCGCGTGTCGCCGTGCTCGACCGCGCGCAGGCCAGCGGCGTCCTCGACGAGCGCGAAGCCGAACACGCGGTCCGAGCCGAGCGAGCTGACGTACGCGAAACGGTTGTCCGGCGACACGATCACCGCGTGCGCGTTCGCGATGCCGCTCGCGACTTGCAGCGGCGTGCCGTCGCCGTCGCGCACGCGGGCGGCGTCGTAGAGGCTCAGCGAATTCCCGCCGTACGACGCGCCGAGCAGCCAGCGGCCGCTGCGGTCGAGCGACAGGTACGCATGGCTCGCGTCGATCGCGGTCGTGCCGATGCGTGCGAGCGCGCCCGTGGCGGCGGCGACGCGGAACGCGACGATCGTCGGCTGCTCGCCGCGCGTCGCGACGTAGAGCCGCGCGCGGTCGGCCTGCACGGCGATCGGCATCGCGACGTCGGCGGCCGGATAGCGGGCGAGCGGCGCGAGCGTGCCGTCGCCGGCGAGGGAGAACGTGGCGAGGTCGCCGTCGACGGCATTCGAGACGACGACGGTCGGGCGGTCAGTGTTCGGCATGGCGGAGCATCGAGGCGTGCGAGAAAGTTTCGTCGGCCGGCTGGCCGCGCGGCGGATCGCTGCGCCGGTGCGTGCGCGCGAACAGCGCGACGACCGCGGCGACGAGCGAAGCGATCGCGAGCGCATACAGCCCGCCCGTGATCGAACCCGTATGTTGCTTCAGATAGCCGAAGGCCGTCGGCGCGACGAAACCGCCGAGGTTGCCGACCGAGTTGATCAGCGCGATTACGGCCGCGGCCACCCGTGTGTCGAGATAGCCCTGCGGAATCGGCCAGAACAGCGACGACGCGGCCTTGAAGCCGAGCGCGGCGAAGCAGATCGACGCGAACGACCAGACCGGATCATGCGACGTCGACGCGAACAGCCCGCACGCGGCCAGCACGAGCGCGCACGCCAGCCAGCGCTGCGGATGCTTCCACTTCGACGACAGCACCGCGAAGCCGTACATCGCGCCGATCGCGATCATCCACGGAATCGTGTTGTACAGGCCGACCTGGAAATCGGTGAGGCCACCCATCTTGCGGATGATGGTCGGCAGCCAGAACGTGGCCGCGTAGATCGTCAACTGGATCGAGAAGTACAGGAAGCAGAACAGCATGATCTGCGGATCGCGCAGCAGCGTGGTGGCGCGCACCGGCACGTTCGAGCGGACGTCGCGCGTCGCGCGCTCCTCGTCGAGCGCGTTCTGCAGCGCCGTGCGTTCTTCGGCGGTGAGCCACGTCGCATCGCGGATATGCGATTTCAGCAGCAGCCAGCTCGCGCCGCACAGCGCGACCGAGAATAGCCCTTCGATCAGGAACATCCATTGCCAGCCTTCGAGGCCGAAGCCGCGGATCGACAGCAGCGCGCCGGTGACGGGCCCGGACAGCACCGACGCGAACGCGGAGCCGCCGAGGAAGATCGCCATCGCCTTGCCGCGTTCCTGCGGCGGCAGCCATTGCGACAGGTACAGCACGACGCCGGGGAAGAAGCCGGCCTCTGCCGCGCCGAGCAGGAAGCGCAGCGCGTAGAACGACGTGTCGTTCCACACGAACGCCATCGCGGCCGCGACGATGCCCCACGTCGCCATGATCCGCGCGAGCCAGATGCGCGCGCCGTAGCGCTGCATCAGCAGGTTCGACGGCACTTCGAACAGCGCGTAGCCGACGAAGAACAGCCCGGCGCCGAGCCCGTACGCGGCCGCGCCGATGCCGATCGACGCTTCGAGATGGCGATCGACGAAGCCGACGTTCACGCGGTCGATGTAGTTCGCGATGAACATGATCAGCACGAGCGGCAGCACGTGCCATTTCACTTTCGAGACGGCGGACGCGAGCGGGTCGCGGCCGGGCAGGGCGGACGAGGGCGGGTTCAAGGATGTCTCCGGTCGGGCGACGGCGGACGGGGCGGCGGCCCGCGTTGGCGTCTGGATGCCGATTCAATGTAGTACGTCGTCGTATGACATGGTACGCCGATGGACCGAGGATGACGTCACGGGTTTACCCGGAAATATCCCGCATTCTGAATAAATCTCGGGAGAGGAAGCGAACGTTTTCACATCTGATGACGTATGACATGGAGCGATGCTGCGTCCGTCGGCGGTCCTTGGGGGCGGCGTGAAATCCGTGGTCGAGGCGCCGCATTCATTCGTGCGTGGTCGATTTCCGGAGCCGGTGGAGAAAACTGACCTCGACGGGGCGGCGCTCGATACCCGTGTGTTTCACACGCTGGTGCGCATGAAGGCGTGCCGCACATGGAGCGGCGGCACCGCGATCGTTATGAACGACACGGAGGCACCCCACAAGCCGTTTGCGGGGGAGGGCGGCTCCGCTCCATTGAGTTGAAGAACGCGCTCGCGGTTACGGCAAAATACCGGGCACGCGAACTCGCCGTGCACGCCACGCGATGCAAACGGCGGCGATTTCATGCCTTGACGATGGAGCAACGGATCATGCAGGACAACCAGTACGCGCGGCACGTCTTCGCGTTCAATGGCGACGCGGACGGCCTGTGCGCGCTTCAGCAACTGCGGCTCGCCGAACGCGTGCACGGCACGCTCGTGACCGGCGTGAAGCGCGACATCCGGCTGCTCGAGCGCATCGACGCGGGTGCGGGCGACATCGTCACCGTGCTCGACGTGTCGCACGACCAGAACCGCGACGCGTGCGCGCGGTTGCTGCGCGACGGCGCGACGGTTCGTTACTTCGACCATCACTTTGCCGGGGAACTGCCCGACCATCCGCACTTCGACGCGCATATCGACATGGCGGCCGACGTCTGTACGAGCGCGATCGTGAACGGCTATCTCGGCGGCCGGTACGTGCGCTGGGCGATCGTCGCCGCCTATGGCGACGAACTGCCGGCGCTCGGCGATGCGCTGGCGCGCGAGCATGGCGTCGACGAAGCCGAGCGCTGCATGCTCGCCGAACTCGGGCGCTATCTGAACTACAACGCATACGGCGAGTGCGTCGGCGATCTGCATTTCGATCCGGCGACGCTCGCGGACGCGATGCTGCCGTGCGTCGATCCGCTCGATTTCGTGCACGACACGGCGGTGTTCGCCGCATTGCGCGACGGTTACCGCGACGACATGGCGCGCGCGTGCGCGCTCGCGCCGCTGCGCGAGGTGCCGGGCGCGACGCTGGTCCGGATGCCCGATCATCCGTGGGCGCGGCGCGCGACCGGCATGCTCGCGAACGAGCGGATGCGCAACGCACCGCATGCAGCGCTCGCGGTGCTGTCGCCGCGCGCGGGCGGCGGGCTGGTCGTCAGCGTGCGCGTGCCCGACGGCCGGCCGATCGGCGCCGACGAGTTCTGCCGCGGCTTCGCGACCGGCGGCGGGCGCAAGCGCGCAGGCGGCATCAACCATCTGCCGGAAGACGAGTTCGACGCATTCGCCGAGCGCTTCGAGGCCGCGTTCCGGCTCGATTGACGCGACGCATCGTCGACCGGATCAGCCGGCCGCACCGGCGAGCACGGTCGGCCCGTCGAGCGGCCGTGGCGTGACTCGGTGCGTTCGGCGTTGCGTCGGCCGTGCGGTGTGCACGAGCCGGTCGCCGTATCCCGGACCGAGAAACCTTCCGTGCGTGCCGCCGGTCGGTAGCGCGACTTCTATCGGATTGAAGCGGATCGTGTGGTCGAGCGCGGTGTCGCTCGTGGCGTGCCGGCCATGACGGCCGGCGTCGACACCGCGCAGCGCAGCCGCGACAATACGCGTCTCCTTTTGCTTTCGCCATCGAGGTGCCTGCCCGTGTCTGCCAAGCCGTCCGTTGCTCCCGCGATCGTCTGGTTCCGCGATGATCTGCGCGTGACCGATCAGCCCGCGCTGATGCGCGCGGTCGAATCCGGCCGGCCGCTCGTCTGCGTGTTCGTCGACGACACGGGCGCCGGCGCCGGGCCCGCGCTCGGCGGCGCGGCGCGCTGGTGGCTGCACGGGTCGCTGGCCGGGCTCGACGCCGCGCTCACGCGTCATGGCGGGCGCCTGCTGCTGTTGCGCGGCGACGCGCAGCGGGAGATCGAGCGCGTCGTCGGTGACACGGGCGCGGCAGCCGTGTACTGGAACCGCCGCTATGCGCAGCCGCAGCGCGACGCGGACGCGGCGCTGAAGGCGTCGCTCAAGGCGCGCGGCGTGACGGTCGAGAGCAGCAACGGCAGCCTGCTGAACGAGCCGTGGGAGGTGCTGACGGGCAGCGGCGGTCCGTACCAGGTGTTCACCGCATACTGGCGCGCGGCGCGCCGCGATCGCACGGTCGCCGCGCCGTTGCCGGCACCCGAGCGGATCGCGTTTCATCCGTGGCCGCAAGCCGTGCGCGACCGCGCGCTGGCGCTCGACGCACTCGCGTTGCGTCCGCGTGCGCCGGACTGGGCCGGCGGCCTGCGCGATGCGTGGCCGGCGCCGGACGAAGCCGGCGCGCTCGCGCGACTCGACACGTTTCTGACGACCTCGCTCGCCGGCTATGCGGATGCGCGCGACCGTCCCGACCGCCCTGCAACGAGCCGGCTGTCGCCGTTCCTGCGTTTCGGCAACGTGTCGCCGCGACAGGTGTGGCATGCGGTGCAGGGCGCCGCGAGCGCAGGCGGCGCGGCATACGCGGCGCACGCCGACAAGTTCCTCAGCGAACTCGGCTGGCGCGAATTCAGCTACACGCTGCTGTATCACTTCCCGGCGCTCGCGACCGACAACTTCCGTGCGCAATTCGATGCAATGCCGTGGCGCGACGATCCCGCCGCGTTACGTGCGTGGCAGCGCGGCCGCACCGGCTATCCGCTCGTCGATGCGGGCCTGCGCGAGCTGTGGACGACCGGCTGGATGCACAACCGCGTGCGGATGGTCGTCGCGTCGTTCCTGATCAAGCATCTGCTGATCGACTGGCGCGCGGGCGAAGCGTGGTTCCGCGACACGCTGGTCGATGCCGATCCCGCGAACAACGCGGCGAGCTGGCAATGGGTGGCCGGCTGCGGCGCCGACGCCGCACCGTATTTCCGCATCTTCAATCCGGTCGCGCAGGGGCAGAAGTTCGACCCGGACGGCGCGTACGTGCGGCGCTGGGTGCCCGAGCTCGCCGGTCTCGACGACGCGTCGATCCATGCGCCGTGGGAAGCGTCGCCGCTGGCGCTCGAGGCGGCCGGCGTACGGCTCGGCGTCGACTATCCGGCGCCGCTGGTCGAGCATGCGGCCGCGCGCGCCCGTGCGCTCGATGCGCTGGCCGCGTTGCCGAAGCGCCGCTGAGCGCACGCGCCGGTTTGCCGCATCAATTGCAGAACGCGACGTGCTCGAGCAGCGCGTACGCGACGCCCGAATCGAAGTAGGCCGCGCCGCACCACGTGACGAACGCGAGCGTGCCGGCGGCCAGCGCCGCGCGGATCATGCCCATGCCGCGCGGCCCGATGCCGGGCGCGCGACGCGCGCGTCGTCGATCGGCAGATGCAGCAGCGCCGCGAGCACGCCGAGCGCGATCGAGCCGATCCACAGCGGCATATACGAGTGCGTCGCGTCGTACACGAGTGCGCCGAGCCACACGCCGAAGAAGCTGCCGAGCTGGTGCCCGAAGAACACGAAGCCGAACAGCGTCGCGATGTAGCGCACGCCGAACACCTGCGAGATCACGCCGTTCGTCAGCGGCACCGTGCCGAGCCACGTGAACCCCATCACGGCCGCGAACACGTAGACGCTCGCGGGCGACAGCGGCGCGGCGACGAACGCGGCCATCGCGAGCGCGCGCACGAGGTACAGCACCGACAGCACGTACTTGCGCCGCAGCAGCCCGCCGAGATGGCCGCACGCGTAAGTGCCGGCCACGTTGGTCAGCGCGATCAGCGCGAGCGCGACGCTCGCGTGGCGCGCCGGCAACCCGTGGTCGAGCAGGTACGCGGGCAGGTGCGTCGCGATGAACGCGAGCTGGAAGCCGCACGCGAAGAAGCCCGCGTTCAGCAGCCAGAAGCCGCGATGCGCGAATGCCTCGCGCACGGCTTCGCCGATCGACTGGTCGGTGCCGGCAGCGGCGCCGGCCGCCTGCGCGGGCCGGTCGCGCAGCAGCACGGCGAGCGGCGCGAGCAGCGCGGCGACGAGCGCCAGCGCGATGAACGCGTGCCGCCAGCCGATGCCGCCGATCAATTCCTGTGCGACGGGCACCATGCAGAACTGGCCGAGCCCACCGATCGCGCCGGCGACCCCGAGCGCCCAGCCGCGGCGGTCGGGCGGAAACAGGCGGCTCAGCGCGCCGTAGATCGACGCGAACGCGGAGCCCGACAGCGCGACGCCGATCACGAGCCCGGCGCCGACCGTGAACAGGCCGGTCGTGGCCGCCTGCGCCATCGTGACGAGCCCGGCCGCATACAGCAGCATGCCGGCGACGATTACGCGCACCGAGCCGAAGCGGTCGGCGACCATTCCGGTGAACGGCTGCGCGACGCCCCAGATCAGGTTCTGCAGCGCCAGCGCGAGCCCGAACGCTTCGCGCGACCAGCCGTGGTCGAGCGACACGGGCGCGAGGAACAGGCCCTGCACGTGGCGGATGCCGAGCGCGGCGCCCATGATCAGGCCGCCTGCCAGCACGGGCAGCCAGCGGCGCCGGACTTCCTGCTCGATCGGGGTCATGCGTGTCTCCGGATGAAGGTGCGACGAAACGGCCGCGCTCGATCCGATTAGACGAGCAGGGCGGCCGTCGCTCAAGCGATCATTCGGTCAGGTTGGCATGCGTCACGGGAATGTGAAGGGGCGATGGCGGTTGCCGGTGGTCACGCGCATCCGCCGCGCCGGCTCAGGCCGACGTCGTATCGTGCGCACGCATCGCCGCATCGCATTCGGCTGCTTCGGCGAGCATCCAGTCGCGCACGTCGGCGACTTCGCGGCGCGGGGCCGGATCGTGCTGGAACAGCCAGTAGCCGTACGTCTGCGACAGCGTCTGCGTGTGCGTGTGCGGCCCGAGCACCGCGAGCCGGCCGTCGGCGAGCATCGGCGCGACGAGCGCGAGCCGGCCGAGCGCGATGCCCTGGCCCGCGATCGCGGCCTGGATCACCTGGTCGTACTGGTTGAAGCGCAGCACGCCTTTCGGGCGCGCGTCGCCGAGCCCGGCCGCGTGCAGGTGCGCGTGCCACTGTAGCTGCGGTTGCGGTGGCCCGTCGAATTCGAGCAGCACGTGATCGGCGAGCGCGGCCGCGTTCGTGACCGGTCGCGCGGCGAGCGCCGGGTGCGCGACCGGCACGACGATCTCGTCGAACAGGCGCAGCGCGCCGGCCGGCGCGCGCTCGCGCGGGCAGTAGCGGATGCCGAGGTCGATGCCTTCGGCGCGCAAATCGAGTACCTTGTCGTTCGCGGCGACGCGCAGGTCGATCCCGGGCAGCCGCGCCTGCAGCCGCCCGAGCCGCGGCAGCAGCCACAGCGCGATCACGCCGATGCTGGCGGTGATCGTCACGGGCTGGCGCTCGCGCGCCACGGCGAGCGACGCGACGGTGTCCTGCAGGCCGAGCAGCGCCGCATCGGCGACGCGGAACAGCCGTTCGCCTTCCGGCGTGAACGCGATCTTCCGGTAGCCGCGCTGCAGCAACGTCACGCCGAGATGCGCTTCGAGCGCATGGACCTGGCGGCTGACCGCCGACTGCGTGACGCACAGATCCTGCGCGGCGAGCGTGATGCTCATGCGGCGGCCGACGGCGACGAAACCGCGGACGAGGTCGAGCGACGGGAGACGGACGAGTGGCGTTGACATGCGCGTGACTCATGCGAACGGAGCAGCAAGATTGGTTGAGAACGCGGCACGCGTCAAGTTCAATGGAGGCTGGGTGATCGCGGAGGACGGGGCCGAGTAGGCGCTGAAGCGCTAACTCCGACCGACAGCGATGCATGGGGTCCAAGTAAGCGCTAAAGCGCCAACTCGGACCGACAGCGATGCATGGGACCCCAGTAAGCGCTAAAGCGCTAACTGGGGATCGACAGGAGACACGATGACGATTTCGAACGAGGAAAGCGACGCGGCGCAGGGCAGTCGCGCGGCGGGCGCGTTGCCGCCCGAGCCCGTGACGCTGCACGCAGCCGACGGCTACGAACTGCGCGGCCATGTCTGGCGCCATCGCGGCGGCGGCGCCGTGCGGCCCGTGACGGTCGTCAATTGCGCGACGTCGGTGCGCTGCGACTACTACTTTCGTTTCGCGGCCTGGCTGTTCGCGCAGGGGCGCGACGTGCTCGTCTACGACTATCGCGGCATCGGCGGGTCGCGTCCGGCGCGGCTTGCGAAGCTCAGCGCGAACTGGCTCGACTGGGGGCGGCTCGATTGCGAGGCCGCGCTGCACTACGCGCGCGATGCGTTTCCGGGCCAGCCGCTCGATGTGGTCGCGCACAGCATCGGCGGCTGCGTGCTCGGCCTCGCCGCATCGAACGTGCACGTGCGGCATGCGGTGACCGTCGGCGCGCAGTACGCGTACTGGCGCGACTATCTGCCGGCCGAGCGGCGCCGCATGTGGTGGAAGTGGCATGTCGCGATGCCGGCGCTCGCGGCCGTGTTCGGCTACGTGCCCGCGAAGCGGCTCGGCTGGATGGAGGACACGCCGCGCGGTATCGCGCTGTCGTGGGCGCGTTCGCAGCCGCGTTTCGAGGAGGGCTACGTCGGTCGCGTGCTGGACGACAGCGGCGCGAGCCGCGCCGCGTTGCCGGCGCGCTTTGCGGGGCTGTCGGCGCCGATGCTCGCGGTCGGCATCGACGACGACGCGTTCGGCACGGTCGATGCGATCGAGCGGCTGGTCGGCTACTACACGGGCAGCAACGTCACGCATCTGCGGATCGCGCCGGCCGACATCGGCGTCGACGCGATCGGTCATTTCGCGTTTTTCCACAGCCGCTTCACCGACACGTTGTGGCCCGTCGCGCTGTACTGGCTGCAACACGGCGTGTTGCCGGCCGATGCGCCGGGCGTCGTGCACGCGCTGCATCCGGCGTCGCGCGGGCGGGTGACGGGGAGCGGCGTGCCGGGCATCGCCGCGAACGGGTGATCCAGCGTATGCGAGCATGACGCGCAGCCTCGTTCGTGTCACGAGCCTGCTGCAGTCGCCGGCCGCCGGCCGGCGCGATCGATTAACATCGGACGTTTCGTTCCAGAACACAGGCTGCCGCGCGCCGATGTCCATTCCGTCCGATTCCGCTTCTCCCGTTGAAACGCCGCGCGCATGGCGCGTGCACGCACTCGACGTGCCGCCTGCCGCGGCGCGGGCCGGCGTGCGGATCGCGCGCGTCGATTTCGACTGGCGCGTGCCGCTCGTGTCGCCCGCGTACGCGGCGCTGAACGACGACGAGCGCGCACGCGCCGCGCGCTTCCTGCGGCACGAGGATGCGGTACGCAGCGCCGCGACGCGCGCCGCGCTGCGCGACGTGCTCGGCGCGACGCTCGGCATCGCGCCGCACGCGGTCGAGATCGTCGTCGACGCGGCGGGGCGGCCGTCGCTGGACCGCGCGCATCGTGCGTCGCTCGACTTCAACGTGTCGCACGCGGGCGATCATGCATTGATCGCGTGGGCGCCGGCGGGCCGCGTCGGCGTCGATATCGAGGGCTGCCACCGCGCGGCTGACTGGCGCGCGCTGACACGCGAAGTGTGCGCGCCCACCGAGGTCGCGTATCTCGACGGTCTGCCGCCCGGCGCGCGCGAGCGCGAATTCATGCGGGTGTGGTCCGCGAAGGAGGCGCTGCTCAAGGCGCTCGGCACCGGCATCGTCGGCGGGTTGCGCGCGTTCGCGGTCGTGCCGCCGCGCGACGCGGCGACGCCCGCGACGACGATCGTCGAGCCCACCGCGCCCGCTGCCGGCGTCGCCGCGTTCGACGCGGCATGGCTCGACGCGGCGCCCGGCTACGCGGCGTGCGTCGCGTGGACGCGCGCATAAGCCGCAGTTGACGCGCGGCGCTTACTCGAGCGGCGCGTCGTTCGGCGCCGCGTAACGCGCCTTGATCACGTCGCTCATCGGAAAGTCGAACGACAGGCCCTTCGGCGGCACCGGCTTCATGAACCATTTGTCGTACAGCGCGTTGATCTCGCCGCTTTTCATCAGTTGCACGAGCACGCCGTCGACGAGCGCCTTGAACTGCGGATCGTCCTTGCGCAGCATGAACCCGTAGGCTTCCGACGATTGCGGCGTGCCGACGAGCTGCCAGTCGGCCGGCTTCGCGGCGAGCTGGCGCACGCCCGCGAGCAGCACGTCGTCCATCATGTATGCGGCCGCGCGGCCCGATTCGAGCGTGAGGCGTCCTTCGCCGTAGTCCTTCGCGCTGATGATCTGCATGTTCATCTTCTTTTCCTCGTTCATCTTGCGCAGCAGGCGTTCGGACGTCGTGCCCTGGTTCGTCACGACCGTCTTGCCGGCGAGATCGGGGAAGTCTCGGATGCCCGACGTGGTGCGCGTGAGCAGGCGCGTCGTCGCGACGAAGAAGGTGGTCGAGAACGCGACCTGCGCATGGCGCGCGGCGAGGTTGGTCGTCACGCCGCATTCGAGATCGACGGTGCCGTTCTGCACGAGCGGAATGCGGTTCTGCGACGTGACCGGAATGAAGCGCACCTGCAGGTCGGGCTTGCCGGTGCGCGCCTTCACCGCGGCGATCACGCGGTCGCACAGGTCCTGCGAGAAGCCGATGACCTTGCCGCCCGCGTCGACATAGGAGAACGGCACCGACGTTTCGCGATGACCGATCGAAATCAGGTTGGATTGCCGGATCTTCTCCAGCGTGCCGGACAGCGGCTCGGCGGCGACGGATACGCCGCACGCGAGCGCGCATGCGGCGACGAGCAGGGGGCGGCCGAGGCGGGCGGCGAATCGGGACGGGAAGGGCATGACGGTCTCCGTGGCGAGTGATGATTCGTATGTTGCCAAAGACAAAATAATTGCAACACATGTTAAGCGCCGGATCGCGCCGACCGGCCTGCCGGGCCGCGCCGGCATCAGGGAAACTCCTGAGGCCGGAATATTGAAAAACGGGTTGTCTAGACAAGTTCCGATGGCTACACTTCAATCCATTCCGAACTTGTCTAGACAGGATTGCTCACATGATTACGTTGACCCCCGGCCACCTGACTCTCCCGCAACTGCGCCGGATCGCCCGCGAACCCGTGCAACTGAAGCTCGACCCGGCCAGCTTCGCGAAGATCGACGCGGGCGCGAAGGCCGTCGCCGACATCGCNGCGAAGGGTGAGCCGGCCTACGGCATCAACACGGGTTTCGGCCGTCTGGCCAGCACCCACATNCCGCACGACCAGCTCGAACTGCTGCAGAAGAACCTCGTGCTGTCGCACGCGGTCGGCGTGGGCGAGCCGATGGCGCGTTCGTCGGTGCGCCTGCTGATGGCGCTGAAGCTGTCGAGCCTCGGCCGCGGCCACTCGGGCATCCGCCGTGAAGTGATGGATGCGCTGATCACGCTGTTCAACGCCGACGTGCTGCCGCTGATCCCGGTGAAGGGTTCGGTCGGCGCATCGGGCGACCTCGCGCCGCTCGCGCACATGTCGGCCGTGCTGCTCGGCGTCGGCGAAGTGTTCATCCGCGGCGAGCGCGCGAGTGCGCT
>Ga0058696_1000031_pt1 | contig 51424 bp, 49 predicted proteins | sample AgamicMgSfrz_FD_55077 | JGI IMG/M metagenome (GOLD analysis project Ga0058696, IMG submission 55077) | Agave microbial communities from Guanajuato, Mexico - Mg.Sf.rz | ecosystem: Host-associated > Plants > Phyllosphere > Phylloplane/Leaf | place: Guanajuato, Mexico | collected 2012-05-30 | reverse complement strand
GAAAATAAATCACGTTTTCTTGCCGTTTCCGTCATTTCATCAATTGTGCTTGTAAGCTTTTCTTTTCTACTTTCCGCCATATTGTTGGGAATAGAAGAGAATATCTCATTATTAACCGCATTTATCGGCTTGGCACCAGGAGGAATGGCTGAAATGGCTATATTAGGTCAAGCTGTTCAAGCCGATTTAACGATCATTACCACATACCAGTTGTTCCGATTATTATTTATTCTATTTATTGTACCAATTATCATGAAAAGAATATTCCTATATATGGAACGAAGGAAAGAGATAAAAGCAGTATTAAAATGAATGAACCTATGAAACTAGACATATTAACATTATGTCTAGTTTTTTTACATGAAAAGCGCTTACATAATAATGAAAAGTGAACTAGGAAAATGAATCTAAAAGTAATTAATTTATCGTGAAATCAATTAATAAAGACAGGATAAAGTATATTATTAATTAAGCAAACTAAATTTAATCTAAAGAACAAAATATTTGCTAGCAGATCAAGAAAAAGCAATCTAGAACCAAAACATCACATAAAAACAGTAATAAAAACAATATAAACAGATTTCATTAAATTTTTTATTCTGTCTCACTATCTAAAGTATACTTAAATTTGAGACAAGATTTTTCAATTTTAGCTTTGCTTGTGATAATATATATTATGTAAACTAGAAAAAAGGAAAATCCTGATAATCATACTTGCTGTTAGTTTTCTCTTCTTCTGCCATAATAACAATAATAAATATGTTTTAAGGAGCTTTGTTCATGTATTTTGATTTTCTTCCAGCATTAAATTCATTGCCTATACATACATCCGTTTCGAAAGAATTACTTTTAACGACAGAATTTCAAATTTATGCTGAGCAAGATCTTGTTATGTACTATTCACCACATAATGATTATGTTAACAAGAATGCAAAAATTGTCATTGTTGGTATAACTCCTGGCTGGCTGCAAATGAAAACGGCTTTTGAAGCTTATTTATCGTGCGAGCAGCAATCTTTAATAGATAAACTGCAATTTACAAAAGAAACAGCAAGCTACGCTGGAACAATGCGAGCAAATTTAATTGCCATGCTAGATGAAATTGGTCTCCATAAAGCGTTTGGTATATCTAGCTGTACTGAATTATTTGCAAACAAACGCTCGTTGCTGCATACTACCTCCCTTCTTAAATATCCTGTCTTTTATAAAGGGAAAAACTACACAGGTCATAATCCGTCTATGAAGCACAGCAAGCTTCTTACCTCCTTCGTTTTCTCGGTGTTTCCAGAGGAACTAAAGCTAATCGACAAGAATGCTTTAATCATTCCACTTGGAAAAATTGTCGATGAGATGATAAAGGAATTAGCTTCAGCAGGTAAAATTAATCAGCCCTTTCTTACTGGTTTTCCCCACCCATCTGGAGCAAATGGCCACCGCCTAAAACAGCTGGAACAGGAAAAAAACCAGCTAGCTAAGCTAGTATCTTCGTGGAAAAACGACTTGGCATAAGCATAAAACAGCCTTCTGCGATCAGAAGGCTGTTTGCGAGCTATTTATTGTTTCCATGAATCCTTCAGCAGCAGTGCATGCTTCGTTAAGTTTTTAGCTGCCTCAGGTGAAATGTTTTTACTTTTATCTTTACTGATCTGATCAATAAGTTTATCAAGTGCCTTTAATGCTTGCTTTGTTTTGCCTTTATGCTCATGTTTTAATGCCTGTTGAAAGCTGCTGTTTAATTGTGAATAGGATTTTTTTGACAGCTCTCCCTTCGCCTTATAATCGGTCAGTAGCTGCTCTAATATAACAGCTAATCCAGGAGTGTTAAATGTCGGAATCGGCACTTTTGACCAATCTGTATCACTTGCGAAATAAAAGCTTGTATACGAAGGCTGATTATAGGTAGTGCTTTGTCTTGCAACACCAGTGCGGTATTGAACATCATGCATAAGCGTGTAAAGCTTTCTGTTTGTCACTTCAGTGCTGAGATATATTCTGATTGCTGAGCTGTCTGTCGTGCGGACAAGCAGCTCCTCGCGCCAATCGCCAAAGATATCAGCTACAAGTGAAGGATTTCCCTTTGTGCCGTTATTTGTTCTTGTGCCGTCTAGGGTTAAAAGTCTTCCCTTCTGCCAATCTTCAATAGTAGGTGTTACATCAAGTGCACCATCGACTATTTGTGTTGTCATATCTGCTGCCCATTTAATATTCATATTTGTCCCTGGTGCTGTGTCACTGAGCTTTGTTCCTCCTGCTGTATATAAACCGACACCAGTGTTTGCCCANGTTTCAAGACCGCGCTTTGCTGGGTCAATATCACCGATAATCCCNCTTCCTGTATCNTTNCCTGTATATCCGCCATAAATTACCTCGCCGGTCTTAGCATCCCTTAAAGTGTAGCCATACGGGGCACCTGTTGCTCCTTCATGCACCATATATATCTCCAACCCGGGACGGTCTGGATCAATATCAGTCACATGGAGAGCATCACCATGGCCAATTCTTGCAGTTGTTCCTGGTGCAGAGCTTCCTTCAGGCAGAACACCTGTAGAACTGTATAAAAGCGAGCCGTCATCATCAATTGTCGCACCGCCATACACAATTTCCTGCTTACCATCACCATCTACATCAGCAGCCTCTAATGAATGCGCACCTTGTGTTGTCAAAGTGGCGAATTCTTTATTNGTGCCATCCTTGCCGTGTGGGCTATCATTGAATGGATTGGACATCGGTGTCCACCCGCTGTCGACATCCCATTTTTTCTGTAAATGCTTGCCGTCCCAGCTGTAAGACACAAGGGTTGTTCTTGTATAATAGCCTCTGGCAAACACAGCATACGGCTTTTGTCCGTCAAGATAAGCCACAGTGCCTAAAAAGCGGTCAACACGGTTACCAGGTTCAATTCGTGCCATCGCATAATCGCCCCACATAAGCCCATCATCATGTCTGTCTGTTTCATAATGGATGGTTTCTAGCTCCTTGCCTGTCGAGCCTTCAAACACAGATAAATACTCAGGACCATCTACGATAAAGCCCTCAAATGTCCTTAAATCGTTNCGCGTGCTTCTGCTTGGTGCATATACATCCATAAAATAATCGACAAGGCTTTCTGCATCCTGTTTCCCTAACGGGTAGCTGTATTTTTTCTCCGTTCCGAATGCCTCTTCCAGCGTTTTTGGCCAATTACCGTTAACGACCTCTTCTTGCTTATGCCAATTCATAAACATTTCCACCATATGATCATAATAATCATCAGCACTCATNCGATAGTCGTCTTTATTACTGTAACCAGCTTTAATATCTTCTTTTGGCATTGTGATGTACTTTTCAGACGTAATATTCCNTTTTTTGTCATAGTGGATGACCTTTGTACCTGGAGCCGTCTTAAACATCATTTCTGCTTTACCGTCCCCATCAAAATCATATACAGACATTTGCGTATAATGAGCACCTGCTCTGATATTCACACCAAGATCAATTCGATAAAGCAATGTGCCCTCCAGCGTATAACAGTCAATATAGACATTCCCCGTATAGCCCTTTTGTGATACATCCTTAGAGTTAGATGGGTCCCATTTCACGAAATACTCATATTTGCCATCGCCATCCACATCACCGACACTCATATCGTTCGCAGAATAAGTGTAAGCCTCCCCAGCAGGTGTGACACCATCAGCAGGCTTTTGGAGCGGTAGATCATAATACTGATTGGACCATGGGCGAACCTCGTCACTTTCATCGACCTCTTTGCCGTTCACTACTGCTCGTACCTCATAGGCAGACTTTGCGGTCCCTTTTTTATCAAGAAAATTGGTGCTGTCTGTAACAGCAGCAATTTTCTTATTATCTCGATAAACATGAAATGTGGCACCCTTCATTCCCGTTTTCGTATAGCCTGTCACCTCTGTACCTAAAAGCCGCCAGCTGAGGAATATTCCTTCAGACGTTTGTGCAGCAGTCAAGCCTCTGTCCAAATACTCAAGCTGAACCTNCTGTGTGGCATACTTGTCATTTGAACTTGCAGCAAAAGCTCCGCTTGTATCAACTAATAATAACGGCAGTGCTACAGCAGCACAAAGCGCTTTTCTTACATAGGTCGAACCTTTTTTCCACGACATTTGCAGTCACCTCAGTTTCTAATAATAGTAAAACGTTTTCATTTTATTNTTTTTAAGGAAGCCCATTTAAAAGGACTTCCTCATGGTAATCACTTTCACTGACAATCCTGCAGGAATTCTGCCAGACAGAGAACAGCAAGGGATTGCCCATATGGCATGGCGGTGATTCTGATATCTTTATAGAATTGACGCGAATCTCCCATCCCTGTGCCGACAGAGACCTTCTGCAGCACGCCATCTGTGTTTATCTCCGCCCTTATAGCCTCTATTGCCTTATAAGCGGTCTCTCGATACTTTTCTGCTACATAGCCCATATGCACAGCCTTTAAGATTCCATAGGCAAACCCAGCAGAAGCAGATGCTTCTAAATAGGAGGAACGGTCATCAAGCAATGTGTGCCATAACCCGCTGTCATGCTGCAGCTCGTAAAGTGCTTCTATTTGTCTGTTTAATGTATCAAGGAGGAAGCTGCGAAAGAAATCCCCTTCCTGTAATTCCAATATGTCAATCAGTTCAGGGATAGCAATTGTTATCCAGCAATTCCCCCTTCCCCACAGCGCCTCTGCATAATGATGATTTCCTTCAAATGTCCAGCCGTGGAACCATAGACCTGATNNTCTATCTGCCAAGTACTTGATATGAATCAGAAATTGCTTTTTCGCTTCCTCTACATACTCTTGTCTATGTGTCAGCATACCGATTTTTGCAAGTGGAAGAACGGTCATCATCAGCGTATCATCCCAGAGCTGATTTTTGTTTTCTGGACCGTATGTCATATGCTGAAGTCCGTCATCCTTTGTTCTAGGCATTTCCTTCATCACCCAGTTTGCCCACTCTTCCAAATAGGGCAACAGGTTAGGATCCTGTGTTTTTTCATAAAGAAATGCCAGTGTTAAAAGCGGGGCCATTGTATTGACGTTTTTAGGTGGNACACCTTCTGCAAATCTTGCAGTGAACCAGTCGTGAATTATCTGGATAGCACTCTCATCCTNAGTGAGCTTCCAGTACTGATAGATTCCATATAAACCAACACCTTGCGGCCAATTCCAAACATGCCAGCTTTTGTCATCCACAATTAAGCCATCAAAATTCAGTAAGTATTCTCCTGTGTCATCCTGTATTTTCGTCAAATTAGTCATTAACAGCTCAATTGTCTCGATTACCTGTTTTTTATCAGCTGCTGTTGTTTTTGTCATCTATATCTCTCCTTTCACTAGTTTTGCTGCCATACGTCCATTTCTTCAAATAAGGAAACTGCATTATCGTATGAAATAGCAGCGATAAGCGGATCATTAACAAAAGCATTGCGTGCCAGATTTTTATCTTCAGTTAGAACAGCTTGTATAACTGCTTCCTGATTAAGAATATGCCTGTTCACCATATTAGCGACATCAAGGGGGATATCGTTTGTTCTCACAGGCTGGACACTGTTTTTTCGGATTAAAGCATTTGTTTCCACGATAGCATCCTTGGGCAGATTTTGAATTTGTCCTTTATTCGGGAAGTTGACATTCGTCACAAGGTCTTCTATTCCAAGCAATGCTAAGAGAATTTCGACACCTTCCTCCCCAGAGGGCTCAAGGACAATCNTTGTATCATCTGTAAAGACCTNTTCATTTTCTGATATCTTTCGTTGCTGGTCCTTCACACGAAAATCAACCGTTGTTAAATGAAACTTCCAGTCATGTACGGTTTGCGGATTTTTCAAGTAAACAGGTGGCATGAATTCTGCNAGATGGCGATCTCCAGCGGCAGCGATTAACCGGTATTTTTGAAACAAATCAAATTTGACCCGATTGCTTGAGTGGAAGACACTTTCCTCCCATTTTCCTTGTTCCTTTTCAAAGCCTGTATGTGCGTACTTCTCGGCAAACTTGGCATACAGAGGGAATAAATCGATATTTTGATAGGTTGCTTCATTAATCCATGTAAAGTGATTGATACCTGTTACACTTACCTTAATGTCCTTACGGTTTTCGACCGTGACACCGAGCATTTCTTCTGCCATATTTGCCAACAAATGCTGTGTTTCAAAGACTTCATGACAGCAGCCAATTGCTTTTATTTGCGGAAAGGCTTTATATAATGTTCTTGTACAGACAGACATCGGGTTTGTATAGTTAATGACCCATGCATCTGGACAATGCAGTTTAATCTGTTCTCCAATTTCCATAAACAGTGGAATCGACCTGACAGCTCTCCTTATTCCGCCAGGTCCAACCGTATCCCCGACAGATTGATAGATTCCATACTTCTCGGGAAAATGAACATCCTTTGCCATGTCAGCAAATGTACCTGGGAGAATCGAGATAATCACAAAATCAGCATCTTTAAGAGCTTCCTCAATTGTTGGGATCGCTTCATACGTCCATTTTCCTGTTGCATCTGGATGGTTGGAAATGAGTGTCCCGATTCTTTGATTTGTTTTAGCTGCATCGTGATTAATGTCGTAAAGAGCAATAGTACCTGACAGGCGCGGCTCTAAAGCAAGGTCATACATTAACCTTCTTGCCCAGCCTTGAGACCCGCCGCCAATATAAGCAATTTTAATAGTATCCGTAGCCATGTTTATTCTCCTCTATATAGATTGTAAGATTCGATATTCATATTTCCCTAGCTTCCATTCTCCTGCAGGAATGTTCTCCTGTGTGATACAATCCCTAACAGCTTGCGGAACAGTAACACCTCCGCCTCTTCCATCCATATTGACAACAATCCAATATTTCCTTCCGTCNTGNTCTCTTGGTGCTGCAATTGTTCCTTCAGAAGTTNTGATGTCCTCTGATACTCCTGCCTCCCTTGCATAGGTATGGATCATTTCAGTGAGCATTTTGCTGCCCTCTTCACCTGTTGGCAGGGAACCAAGCATTACAAGCTTGCCTTTCCCAAGCTGTTTTTCTGTTAAAAATGCTTTCCCGCAAACAAGACCGCCTTTTATTGTGCCGATTACCTTGGCATCCTTCTCGTCAAAAACAGCACTCCATAACCCTAAAGGAGCTGTTAAGCCGTATGCTTCCCCAACAGAGCCAGTGTTTTCAATAGGNAAGGTAAAAGCTGTCTCCATTCCCGCAANCTCTTCTAATTTTCCTAAAGCAGCATCTGTATGAATCGTATGATGCGCTGTTCTGCCGCCAGTCATCGGTCCAACAATCCAAACTCCGCCCTGTTCTACAAATGCTTTCGCTCTGTTTATGTAATCATCTGANAAATAAGGAACAAAAGGGGTAAGCAGCAGCTTGTAGCCACTTAATTCTGCTCCTTCTGGCAACAGGTCACGATGTATTCCGGCAGCTAAAGTATGCTTATAAATGTCGGTTATCAATTCTTTATAATGCAAGCCTTTATGTGGCTCTGTGTTTAGAAATATTTTGGCTCTGTCCGAATAGGTAATCGCAACCTCTGCTTGAAGAGGACGGGTGCTTGTTATGAATGGCTCAATGGCAATCCGAGCTTTTTCTGTCTCTAATACCTCCTCATAACCGACAGTCGGTTTTCCCCATGCACTTATAACCGANCCATGTGGCTGTTCGCATCCAGCTCNTTGCTGGCGCCACAGCCAATAGCAAAACCCTGCTCCTCCGAGAGCGTAGCTTGCTACCGCTTCTGCTTTCAAGTAGCCCTTCGGATGCGGGGTCGCATAGCTTTCAAGGGAAGCGCTGTAGGACGGACTCGTTTCCATTATCCAAAAATCCTTGCCTTTTTTCAGGTTTCGCCATAAATCACAATTGAACAAGTAGGAAAAATAAGACGCTGCTGGAGCGTAAGTGTCAAAAGAAGCAAAATCAAGGTTTTGAAAGAGGCGCTCATTGTCGACAGCGAACATGATGGTGCTGTTATGAGTGATTGGTAATTGTGAATGCTCGCGGATAATTGCTGCTTGTTCTTCGGCAAATTCGGCTATTGCTTCTGTTGAAAAAAGTTGATACATCGTTTTTAAGGAGGAATTATGCAAAAACGGTACAGGGCCAGGCTGCGGCACCTGCTCGAAGTCATGGTAATATTCACTCCATATATCTGTGCCCCANGCATCGTTTAATTGCTCCACGTTGTCATAACGATGTTCAAGCCATTTATGCCATTGCTCTTTGCAAGTAACACACATGCATTCTGCAACATGGCATTTAAATTCATTGTCTAGCTGCCAGCCAATAACACCTGGCATATTGCCTAAAGCTTTAGCAAGCTCATTNGTGAGGATTGCTGCACGCTTTCTGAAATAGGGATTANTCGTACAAATATGCTGACGAGAGCCATGAATCATTGTTCTGCCGTCTGCATCCACATACATTCGCTCAGGATGATTGTCAGACATCCATATTGGCGGAGTTGCCGTTGGTGTGCACATAATGACCTCAATACCATTCTCGTTTAGTAAGGAAATGATCTGCCGGAAAAAGGTAAGATCTATCTCTCCTTCTATTGCTTCCATTTTTGACCAGGCGAACTCACCGATCCGAACGACATTTATCCCTGTTTCCTTCATAAGACGAATATCTGTAAGTATCGTCTTCTCATCCCATAGCTCTGGATAATAAGCCGCACCATGGTACAGTTTTTTTGCCATGTTTGTCATTCACTCCAATCTAATCTCTTGATATTAATCACGCTAACTAATGTTTAACCCAAGTTCTTTCATTCCTTCTAGAACGAGCCTGCAAATTTCAGAGGCGCCTAATGTGCAAAAATGGGTGTCATCCTGCAGACCCTCCGGATAATTTGGATGCTCCTTTGCACCAAGCCAAACAAACAGCTCCTTTGATTTTTCCGGACCATAGCCTTCGTACAGGTCTTTCGTTTTGACATGTAAATCAAGGAGCGGGACATCAAGCCTTGCTGCCAACTGACGCATAGCATTTGGATAATCGCCAAGCGTATTCACCAGCTTCCCATCCTCACCAAATTTCCGTCTGTTTACAGATGTTAAGAAAACAGGAAATGCTCCTTTNCTTTGTGCTGCCTCTGCATATTCCTTCAGGCACGCTTGATAGGTAGTATAAGGCACGGTGCCATAAGATTTTTGGTCATTATGCCCGAATTGAATAAACAGATAATCGCCTGCAGCGATTCTTTTTGTTATTGTTTCAAGTCTGCCTTCCTCTATAAAACTATTAGAGCTCCTTCCTCCCATCGCTTCATTACAGACTTCTACTTTTTCCAAAAAAGGCTGCAGCATTTGTCCCCAGCCTGCCATTGGCGCTTCATATGCAGGGCAGGCTGCAGCTGTTGAGTCACCAGCAATAAAAAGGCGGATTTTCTTCGTATTCACCCCTTTTNCCTCCTTTAAATTCAATCGATAAAACGTTANGCATACACACGCTTCGAGCTTTTCAAGAGCTGGGAGAGATAAACAAGAGAAAGGCCTTGTCCCCAGCCATGAATCCGTTTGAACGGTACTGCTTTATAGCCTGCCGTGTCATCCATAACAGCAGTACCTGCAGACACATTCATNACCTTTCCTTCTTCTGTGATACGCTCTAAAATACTTGGGATTGCCTTTTGTGTATACTTGTTGTANAAAGAGCCTCGTGTTAATAAAGCAGCTAATATCCCGCAGGAGCCGGATACTTCTAGATAGGAGCTAGAATCAGTCAGAACTGTGTGCCAAAGACCTGAGTTTTCATCCTGCAGTCTTGCTAATGCACTTAACTGGTCTCTTAGTGAGCCATCGATGATCATAAAGGATGGATGTGTTACTTCAATCAACTCAAGGGCCTTTGCCATCGTAAGTGCTGCCCAGCCATTTCCTCTTGCCCAAAATACCCCAGACATATGCGATCTTTCGATATTATCCCAGCCGTGGTAGTATAAATCCGTTAATGGGTCTTGAAGTACGTCTTCATGGCCATGATATTGGCGCAGTCCATCGTTGAAATAGTCAATATTCCCTGTAAGCTTGCCGATTCTTAGCAAAAAAAGGCCTGCCATCATCATCGTGTCCACCCATGCCTGTTCATGAAAGATATAAGTGGTTGAATTAACTGTATGCTGGAGAATGCCATCACCAAACCGCTCTGCATCCTGTTGTAAAAATTCGGCAAGCTGAAGGGCGGTATCTAAGTATTTTTGTTCATTTGTGGCCGTATAAAGGGAAAGAAGAGCATGCCCCATGGAAACACCGTTGACAGACAGCTTAGGCAGTCCATCCTCCAGTCTTTCATCCATCCAGCTTTTTAAGAGATCAAGATACTCTGCTTTTCCTGTCGCCTCATACGCTTCTGCCACCCCGTAAAAAGCGACACCTGCTGGCCAATCCCAATTAAAATCCATTTGAAATGTCTTACTAACAACAGCATCTATCGCTTCAAGGACACTGTTTTCATCAAAAACAAGTGCTGGCATAATTTCACTCCTCCTAATTATTTTAATCCGCTCGTGCTAATACCTTCGACAATATACTTTTGGAACAGGAAGAAGATAAGGACAACTGGCAACAGTGATACGACAGACATCGCGAACATCGCACCCCAGTTAGAGGCTGTTTCCGAATCAAGGAAAAGCTTTAAGGCAAGGGAAACCGGATATTTCTCTGGACTGTTTAAATAAAGGACAGGGTTGATTAAGTCTTCCCATTTCCAGTAAAAGGAGAAGATACCGGCAGTCGCGAGTGCTGGTGTAATCAACGGTAAAATGATTCGGTAAAAAATGCTGAATCTGCCACATCCGTCAATTCTGGCCGCTTCATCAAGCTCAAGCGGAATATTGCGAATGAATTGAACCATAAGGAAAATAAAGAACGCATGACCAAAATACTGTGGAATAACAATTGGCTTAATGGAATTGAGCCAGCCTAGCTTGGCAAAAATAATGTATTGAGGAATCATGATGATTTCATGTGGAAGCATCATCGTCACCATCATACAGGCGAACCAAAATGCTTTCCATTTAAACTGAATTCTCGCAAAACCATACGCAATCAGAGCGGATGAAGCGACGGCTCCAATTGTGGACAAGCCGACAATCACTAGGGAGTTTTTAATGAATACACCAAAGGACTGTCCTGCAATGCCCTCCCAGCCTGCTGCATAGTTGCTCCAAATAAACGGCTTTGGGATAAGGGAATGGGCTGTTATAAACACTTGTGAGCTTTCTTTAAAGGAGCTCATTAATAGCCAGATAATCGGATAGAGCATAATTAGTGCAAATCCGCCTGTAAGGATGTGATAAATCCACTTTTTAGCCTTAAAACGAGGAGTCTTATACGATATAACCGGATCAGTCATGATTGGGCCCGTATCTTTAGTGACTGTTTTCATGTGATTAATCCTCCTTCGATTCGTAATGAACCCAGAATTTAGACGTTTTGAACAAAATAAGTGTTAATATGCCAACAATGACGAGCAGCACCCATGCCATCGCAGATGCATAGCCCATTTGAAAGAAGTTGAACGCCTTTTGAAAGATATACAGGGAATACAGAAGTGTGCCATCAAGCGGTCCACCTTCCCCCTTTGTGATGATGTATGCTGGAGTGAAAGTCATAAAGGCAGAAATCGTCTGCATTACAAGGTTAAAGAAAATAATTGGGCTTAATAGTGGTAGCGTGATTTTAAAGAAAACTTGAAATCTGTTAGCACCATCTACATTTGCCGCTTCATGATAGGAAGGCGGAATGTTTTTCAAGCCTGCCAAAAAGATCAGCATCGAGGAACCAAATTGCCAAATAGCAAGGAAAATCAGCGTCCATAATGCTTTTGTTGGGTCTTGATACCAAAGGATTTTCTTATCAATACCAAAGAAAAACAGCAGGGCATTCAGTGTTCCTTCATTACCGAAAATGTTTCTCCACATGATCGCAACAGCAACACTTCCTCCGATAATGGAAGGCAGATAAAAAAGGGTGCGATAAAGTCCTACTGCTCTAGACGCCTTATTGAGAAGCATGGCGACAATCAGCGCAAAAATCAGCCTGAGNGGCACACCTGCAAACACGTACGTAAAGGTTACCTTTAATGATTGCCAAAACTTTTCATCACCTGTGAACATTTCCTTGAAATTATCCAAGCCAACCCACACTGGTGTTGAAAATAAATCGTAGCTTGTAAAGGATAAGTACAAGGAAACGGCCATTGGAATAATGGTAAATGCCATAAAACCGATAATGAACGGGGATATAAATGCATAGCCTGCCAGATTTTCACTTGCGAGCCGTTTTTTCATGCGGTTCAACTCCTCCATGGAACTTAGCAGGAAAGGAGGAACATGTTATTCCTCCCTTCTTGCCTTACTTGTTTCTTGCTAATATTTCTTCTGCTTTTGTGCGGAACGTTTTTGCACCTGCATCAGGAGTGATTTTCTTGAACAGAATTTGTTCTGATACATCTTTTAGTGCCTTCATCACTTCGGCACTGCCTAGTGGGTCAGGTGGATCAGCCTTGCTTGCGTTTTGAGAAGCCATTTCCACATATTCAAAGATTTTCGTCTCTTCTTCCGTCAATTCTGGCTTGATTGCTTCCATGACTTTAGAAGATACAGGTACACCTCTGTCGCCTTTGATTAATTTGTTTGCTTCCACATCGTTTACGAAGAAGTCGATAAATTTAGCTGCTTCTTCTTTATGCTCTGAGCTTTTTGGAACAGAGAAATACATGCTTGGCTTCAAGAATAAAGCTGTATTATCTGCTTGCTCTGGTGGAAGATTTAACGAAAGCGGTGAATCCGTTAATTGAGCAAATCCTAAATATTGGTTTGACCAATTCCAAGTCATTGCCGCATTGCCCTTGACGATAAAGTCATCTTCCAGTCCTTTAACCTGTGCTTGCACATCTGGTGTTGGGAATGCCTTTGCATCAACTAAATCGAGCTGCATGTTGAAATAGTCCACAAATAGCTGGTCATCTTTATATGCCAAACCATTGCCTGCTTCATTATAGAAGCGCTCGCCCTGTGTTCTTAAATAATAAGGGAAAAAGACATCTGCCGGGTTCATGCCATTTGTGCCGTACTTGTCTGTTGATTTTTGCACATCTGTTGCCATTTGCACGAATTGATCCCATGTCCAAGCTTCATCATTAAGCTCAACACCAGAGTCTGTTAACATATCATCATTTGTAATAACAGACAGTACGTTAGAGCCTAAGTTAAAGCCATATAGATTGTCGCCGATTTTTCCGCCAGAAATGGTATTCTCATCAATCGAGCTGACATCAATCGTTCCGTCCTCTGTATACTTTGTTAAGTCCTCAAGCTGTCCTTTTTCCCCGTATTGAGAAAGATAGGCTGTATCCATCTGAATGATGTCAGGAAGCTGGTTAGCTGCAGCCATTGGCGCCAGCTTTTTCCAATAATCATCAAAGTTGGCAAACTCCGCTTCTATCTCTATATTTGGATGCGCCTTTTCGTACATTTCAATTACCTTCATTGTGTAGTCATGCCTTGGCTGGCCGCCCCACCATGCTACACGCAAAGTGATTTTGTCGTCTTTTCCGCCTGAAGTTTCTTTACCGCTTGAGCTGCAGGCTGCCAAAGAAAAAAGCAAGATAAAACTTAACGCTATAATGCCAAACTTCTTCATAAATTGCCCTCCTTTATTGAAAGTGCTTACATTCTTAATTTAATGCATTTTCACCGGATTCGTAATGAAAAAAACAGACTTCGATGTGTAAATAACAGAGGTGATTAAAACGCTTTCATATTTTATTTAAGGTTTTTCTATATTCTGAAGGTGTGTAGCCTGTGTATTTCTTGAATACTTGGCTGAAATATTGTGGATTGTCACCAAAGCCAATCTGATCGGCCAAGGTCACCATTTTGACATCTTCCACATCTGTAATATAGGCAATAGCTTTTTCAATTCTCCATTTAGTCAAATAGGCAGAAAACCGTTCTCCAGTTTCTTGTTTAAATAACTTGCCTAAGTAGTCCGGATTCATATAAAGCATTTCATTTGCCACATTTTTAAGAGACAGCTCTGGATTAGCAAAATGTGTTTCGATAATATCGATTACTTTGCTAATAACAGATGATTGCTTTGATTGAAGGCGAGCTTTGTTTTTTTTCGCCAAAAGTGTAGCAACTGTATCCAAGTATTCCTTCATTTGCTGAACCGTCTTCATTGCCAGCAGCTCGGCAGTACCTGCATGCAAGTCCATCTGGTTTTCCCTATCAACCGTTTGAATAATCGTTTTGTAAAGCTGGATACAATAGGATTTAGTCTGATGAATGCCAAGCCGTTCCCGCCCCATTCGTTCAAATAGGTTATTTAGCTCTTTATGTGCTTCGTCCTCTATTCCAGCTTTAATCATGAGACAAACAGGCTGTTCGTCCATCACAAACTTTGGAGAACATTTTTGTGCTGTTTGCGGGTGAATATCTGTATTTGTAATAATTTTGCCTATTCCTACATAAAACTTGTGACCAATGTATTCAAGTGCGAGATTATATAAGGTTTTCACTGTCTCAACAGGACCTGGTCCGCTTAGTGCGACTGTCATTTCGACACAATGAATGAAAGTTAGCTCTTTTTGCATGGCTATAATCTTGTTTTTACATTCCTCTATCCCTGTCTCTGTATCCATTATGAAAATGGCATGCTTACCAATCACCGTATGGAGAACAAGATTTGGCAGAAAGTCTGCAGCAGTTTCGACTATTGATGATAATTGCTCATATGTTACGTCACCTTCCATTTCAATAAGCACAAGCATGACTTGGTGCATGCGGTCTGTAATGGCAAATAAATGCTCATAACGGGAGAAATCCTTTTTATCTCCTTTTCCTGTGAAGAGCTCTGACAATAGCTGCGCTTTCATAAATGGTTGGATTTTTTCTAAATTTTCCTCTAAAAGCAGAAATTTTTCTTGCTGTTGCTTCTTCTCTTCTAGCTCTTTAATGATGTCTTGAAGTGCAGCTGTTATTTTCTCTTCATTACATGGCTTTAACAAGTAGTTTTTAACACCATACAGCATCGCTTTCCTTGCATACTCAAACTCTCCAAAGCCTGACAGAAGAATGAAGCTAGTGGATGGGAACTCCTCATGAACTTTTTTGGCAAGTGCGATTCCATCCATTCCAGGCATCTTAATATCACTTATGACAATATCCGGTTTACAGGTCGATATTTTTTCGTATGCATCAATCCCATTCCTCGCTGTTGCCACAAGCTCTGTATTTAAAGAGCTCCAATTAATCACACTCGAAATNCCNTCTACAATAATTCTTTCATCATCTGCCAATAATACTTTNTAGGTCATCTCTAACACCCCTTTGTAATAGGTAAAATGACTGTTACAGCTGTCCCTTTCTCATCAAGATTCTCTATTTGTAACCCATACTGTTCACCGAATCCTAATTTAATGCGTGTATCAATATTATTTAGACCAATTCCTGTGCCTTTCGGTTTAATAATGCCTTTTTTTATGTATTGAAGTGTATTAGGATCAATCCCTGGGCCATTATCCTCAACGCGGATGTGCAGATTGTTATCTACAACAACTGCTTCAAGCTTTATAATCGACATTTCCAGCGAAGGCTCTACTGCGTGTTGAAAGGAATTCTCCAGAAGCGGCTGGAGAGTTAATTTCGGGATAGAAACACACATTACAGATGCTGGAATATCCATCTGGAATTCGAGGCGATCTCCAAAACGATAATGTTGAATAGTCAAATAGCTTTGGACGATTTCCAGCTCCTTTTCCACTGTTATGATATCTTCATTGAAGTTAATGGAATTACGCATTAGATGTCCAAGTGCCTCGACCATACTGGAAATTTGCTGCTGCTTGTTGGTTTTGGCAAGCCAGTTGACCGATTCCAAAGTATTATAAAGAAAATGCGGATTGATTTGTGCTTGTAATGCCTTGAACTCTGTTTCCTTTACTAGTAATTGCTTTGAGAAATTTTCCTTTATCAGTTCATCTATGCGCTGAACCATCGTTTTAAAGTTCCGATAAAGGGTTCCTACCTCATCAACAGGCATTTCATCTACTTTAAGTGCTTGCACTGCCATAAAGTCGCCTTTTTGTACCTGCTGCATCGTCGTCGCAAGCCCCTCAATTGGGTTAGTAATTCTTTTTAAAAACTCGAATCCAATCGAAATTAACAAAATAAATAACAAGCTGAAAATAAGAATCATCGAATATTTGACTACTGTTATTTTTGAAAACATAGCGTTAAAGGGAATGACGTTCCAATAGGTCCAGTCTTCAAAATTAGTGGCAATATGATTAACAAAATATCTTTCTCCATTTATTTTTTCGATGCCATAGCCTTGCCCTTTTTTAGACTGAAAATAATATTCTGTTAAACCAGCCCTTTCTTTTTGTGAATAAAAGACTTGATTACTATTGGAGATGATAATATTGCCTCCTGCTTCTCCTTGTGATAAAGGAAGGCCTGTGACAATTTTATCTAGGTTAACCCGAATCACTAATTTACCTAATTTTTCGAAATTTAAGTTCTCATAGGAGCGAAGAAGACGAACAGATGTTAAAAATTCATTTACACCGTCCATTTCCATCCAATAATTTTTGCCTTCATATTGATCTGCTTGATATAGGGCCAGACGCTTTTCCTTTTCACCAAGCGGTTTGGAGCTGGAGCCTGCCAGAAACTCGCGGCCGCTCGAATCGTATATATAGATAGAGTGAATATATTTCTCTGAACTGACATAACTGGCCAATTCTTCCTCTAACTTTTGTTCTAACCGGTATATATCATAGTGTGTTACATTGCCTTGCAGCTCTTGCAGAGCAGATTGTATTTGCGGATCTACCGCAATATTAAAGCTCGCCTCTTCTACTCGTTCGAGCTGTTCTTCAATGCTGTTAGACGACATCATTAACACCTGCGACGATTTAGCATATATTTGTTCATCATAAAGAGAAAAGGCATATTGCAAACCTATTAATACAAGTGCAAGGGTGACAATCATCAACAGCGTGATGCGGATAAAGAGCTTAACATTAAGCTTGGAATTTTGATAGGTTGCTACTAATTTGGACCAAGTTTTTTTCATGTGAAAGCTCCCTTACCTTAAAAATTATTGGCGGGCCTCTTGGTTGCCTGTTTGGCTGCTGATGCTTTGGAATGCTTTAAGAGCAAATGCGGTCGTTATTACTGCAAACAAACTGCCGCTAAAGAAAATAATGACGGTAACATGAAGCAAGCTGACAAAAATGGCCCCCATACCGCCCGCCACTAAGCCAAGTGTATGAAATGGCTTTGTAAAGCCGATAAGAAAAGCATATTTAAAGGTGCTGACCAATGGAATATCATAGTGTACGTACACGGGAAATACAAACAATAGCAGTACAGTGAACACAAGCAGCAAGCTTAATAAAATAATGGCCATTATGGACGTTTCTTCGTTCATAGATTCAATGATTTTGAAGTCAACATAAAAAATAGCCGCTAACCCAAGCAGGATAAATCCAAGCAAATTTGCTTTCCGAAATTCCTGTTTAAAAGCGGCAAAAAAGCTGGAGAAAATGCGGATATCTGTGTTACCAAGCAGCCATTGTCTCGAAACACTGTACATAGCAACAGTAGAAGGTCCTATCCCAAATACAACCAAACCACAAAGTGTAAACACTCCCCATAGCAGATTAAGATATGCAAGCCTTGTTACCCATTCACAAAAACGGTAAATCCCATTCGCGACAAAATGATACATTGTGCTACCTCCCATATTCCATTAGTTTTGAAGCGCTTTCAAAAATATGTAATTTTCTGCTTTCTTTAAGTGTAATGAAAAATGGTGGCATAAGTGTGCAAAATAACAGATATTAGTGTATAAAAAACAGTGATTTATAGATTACTTGCATCGCTTCCTCTCTATTGCTAGTTAGGTTTGTACGGTTATATTATATAGTAAATCTACCATTTTTTGAAAGCTGTTCAAAAGAATATAGGGAAATAAACCCATTTTTTTCGCGTTATTCTTCGGTTTTGCATGCTTATCTACCAATGCTTATAAAAAAAGATGCCCGCAATAATTTGCGCAAGCATCATCCCTACTCTGTTATTTAAACCAGCCCTTCCTTCTAAACCACAAGATCATCATTACTCCCATTGCTGCCATGAAGGCAAGAGAAATATAATAGCCATAATGCCAGGTTAATTCTGGCATATGCTTAAAGTTCATTCCATAAATACCCGCAATGAATGTTAATGGGGAAAATATCGAGGTGATGATGGTGAGCACCTTCATCACATTATTTGTTTGATGGGAGTTCAAAGACAAATAGCTGTCGCGCATATCTGCCGTCATTTCTCTATTTGACATCACCATCTCTGAGAGCTTTAACAAGTGATCATAAATATCGGAAAAATACTCTCTNCGTTCCTTAATTCCGCCTAAATGATGAGAGTTAAGCATCCGGTATAATAAATCACGCATTGGATGCACAGTATGCCTTAAATTCAGCAGCATATACCTTACATCAAAAAGCTCCTCCATTAAATCGTTCATCGAAATATTTTGCGTATTATCTTCAATCTTATCGAGTTCGTCCTCTAAACTNTAGATAAGCGGAAAATAATTATCAACAATTTTATCCAGTATGTGATAAAACACATAATAGGGATCCCATTTTTCTGCATGCTGATGGGATAATAAATTGCTCCACACCTGCGTTACTTCGATTGTCGGTGAAAAATGAAAGGTGACAATTCCAGCATCACCAACAAACATATCAAGCTCTTCTTTTACGATTTCTTTCTCCTCAATACGTAAAATATGTGTGACATAAAAGGCATGATTTTCATAATAATCAAGCTTTGGTCGCTGTAAACGGTGAATGCAATCCTCAACAGCAAGTGGATGAAAATGAAATGTTTCAGTAAGATGTCTGATTTCATCCTCTGTCGGTTCACTAAAGTCAACCCAGTACCATTTAAACTTACCGATATCGACATTATTTAAGGAACTACTTCCTTCTAATTTATTTTCATATGTAATGCCAATAATCTGAATCAAAAAAAACAGCTCCTTTGTCTGAACAGTTCCCGTTATGCTTATCGTTCCCGACAGGTCGAATTTTCATGAAAGTTAATATTCGTTTTAGCTGATTTGCTGATTATAGAAAAGTATGATAAAAGGCGTAATTATGACTAAAGAAAAATGAACCTATTATAGAGATTTCTATAATAGGTTCATTTTTCTTTTGGTTAATGTTATAAGCTTGCGTNCTACAAAAAGCGAGTTTGTTCAATAGAACTTTGTTTAGTTAATAATCAGCCTATTTCATTGAATAATATGGTTAACACTTAAATAGCTGAAAAACACTGCTTGACAAAAAAACAGGAGTCCCCAAATAAAAGCGGGGATGATTTTTGTCATTTCGGCAAGGCTTGTTGCATCTCCGGCCCTTTTCGGCCTTTTAATGCTCAAATAAAGGATTGTAAAAGCACTTTTAATGGATTCAGCAAACAAAATACATGTAAGGAGCTGGAGTATATGAACCTTTAGCATTGCGCTTCCATAAATCGAAAGCCATAGAAAAACGCTGCTTGCACAAACAATCCAAATAAAACCATAAAGATTTCTAATCCACAAAACTAATGCTGTTAAGCACAAACCTACATAAATAAATAACAGCATACCATAAGCTCCTATTGTTATCATCCAAATAGAAAAGAAGGAGAACGCAGATGCAAACACATACCCTGACAGTGTTGTGATGAATCTTGAAAACCAATTAGCATGCATAGTAAAGGCAAGGCCCTCTGTATTTGCAAACAAGTGAATTTTTTTGACTTTTCCTCCACAAATAATCGCCATTACTCCATGACCTATTTCATGGATCAATGTTTGAATGACCGCAACATATTTTCCTAGTATGGGGATATGCAGAAGAACGACTGCGGCAAGTAAATATATTAGAAAGCTAGTTAATGTCATGATTGCTCCTCCTATATTAATAATGTCTGTGTTTTCTGTAATAAGTTGTACTCCCTTTAGCATTATAGCCGCTGATTCTTAATAAATCCTAAAATCTTAATTATTTTTGTGATTTATAAGCACGATTCCTATTTTGATGCTTTGTCCAAGCAAACTAGCTTTAAGCCACATTTAATAATATGAATAGCATGCAGAAGCAAAGGAATGATGATATTGAATTTACAGGAACTAAAAGGGTCCTATGATTTACTGCTCGGAATTGGCAGCTGGTGTGGACCTTCCTTGAATTTAAGAAGGCATAATTTACGGAGATTTGCCTTTCCCCTTGATTGGATGGTTTCCAACTCAGTTTCAGATGTGACTCGGTTATTTAACAACAAGTTTCAAGGCTTTATGGAATTCTCGAATCTTGTCCAGACAGAAGGAAGTTCCAGCTCTCTTGATGATGGTGTTGCAGTTATGCCCGCACAAGGCGGAACAGAACCAGTTAATGCGCACTTTATTTACGATACCTTTTATAATATCACCTCTGTTCATGATTTCCCGATTGTCCCTAATCAAGATTGGTCTGTTCATTATCCGGCTTACAAGGAAAAGCTGCAAAAGCGTATCTCCAGCCTTTTTGAAAAGTTGGCAAGTAGCCCGAAAGTGTTGTTTGTAAGATGGGGATTTGCTACACAAGAAGAGGCAGAAGCACTTTATGATGCCATTTCACACTATCGTAATGGGCTTCCGTTTAATCTGTTAATTATGCAGCCGGTAAGCATACAAACTGTTAGCGATATGCATTGGTCACATCCAAGTATATGTGCTGTTCAAGTGCCTTTAGAGGAGCCTAATAATGACGCTATTTGGGACGAGGTATACAGCGGACTGTCTGTTACTAGTTACTGGTCATAAACAAAACAAAGCTTTATAGCGATACTGCTATAAGGCTTTGTTTTGTAATCCTTTTATTTTCTTCACTACTTCATTCCCTTTCTGTAACCATCCCTTTTTGAAACCAACACGCAACTATTCTCAGGATTACTAACATCATAAGACTGGAACAAAAGCCTAACAGCCAATTCCAATGCAAATATTCTACTAAGGAGGTTGTCCTTTCAACGACAACACTATATGTCGGAATGATGAGCCCAAATACCAAAAAGTGGACAATTACCCTTAATTTATTCGTTCCTTGCGGATAATGAAGGATAAATAGCATTCCTATAGTTGGAAAAATCATATAATGAAGCGAAAAACTTAAATCGGTGGCGAATGGAAATTCTCTATAGGGAAATTTGACGAGATGCAGTTTAATTTGAATGAATTCATAAACCCATGCAATGGACTGTGAGCACAGAAAAACCATTTGGGCTAGTCGTTTATTGCTTTTTCGGAAATAGCGAAATAATACTATAAGTGCAGCTGACCATAAAATGAGTAATATCCAAGCCTCTTTTTGCATGGTTTTCACCCTAATCCTTTTTTAAACCATTGATAATAAGTATGACTTAAAAATAATACAAATATAACACTTGAGTAGCTCCAATACCATTGCCATTGATGATATTCTACCAACTTTGTATAGCGTTCAAGCATAAATTCAATGGCAGTGAAAAAACCGGCAATCACAAGATAATATAATACTTGAAACAGAAGCTTTTTTGTTTCTGGGTAATGAAAATTAAAAAGTATGGCCGTTAATGGAAACAAAAAAAACTCAAAATATATACTCGACTTATAATCATGATTATCATCTGGGAGTAATTGAATGGGATATTCGATCCATTTCATTTCCACAACCAACAATCCTGTCGGCCATGTTATGAATTGGATAACCAGATATAAAATGAAGGCATCCCTCGCTTTTTCTTTCGGGATGAATCTCCATGCAATGATGATACTAATAACAAGTATGCTGGCTAAAATGAATCGATCCACCACCACCAAAAACAATCACCTCAAATGCTTTGCATACTGTTAGCTTACCCAATAAGTTAAAACCTAGTATCTTGTTTATCATAATACAAACCCCTGCATTAGCAGGGGTTCATAATTAACTTTTCTATTCTTTAAACAGCTGAGCCTATGATTCTCTAAATGCTTATTTAATCCGAATTGTTTGGCCAATACTAAGCTTTGTTGCGTTTACATTTGGATTAAGCTTCTCTAATGTTCCATGATCAATGTTCAATCTCTCTTCAATATCCCAAAGTGTATCTCCTGATTTAATTTTATAGGTTGAAACGGCTGCTTTTTTCTTTAAATTGAATGCTCTTTCAAGTCCTTTAACATGTCCTGCTGCAACGGCATTAAGAAATTCATCGTTTTTCAAAAGGGTTGCATCCTTGCGTGTGTCGATAAATAAGCTTTCTGTTAAAATGGCGTCCATATGAGACTCGCGTAATACATGCAGATCAGATGCTTTTGTACCTCTGTCTACGATGTTGTAAGCTGCTAACTCATCCATAATAGCATTATGAATGGTCGCATGAATTTTGCCTGTTCTGCTTGAAATAGCAAGTGTATTGTAGCGGTAGTCCTCATACCCTGTTCCGCCGCCTGCATTGATATGAACCGATAATAAAAAGTCTGCATTCCAATTATTAGCAGCATTTGTACGNTGAGTGAGCGATAATGTTTTATCTGTCGTGCGGCTCATCCGCACCTCAACATCTTCATAACCTTGAAGCAAGCTTTGAATCTTTTTGGCGATTGTTAAAGTCAAATCCTTTTCCAGTAATCCATTTCCAACAGCTCCAGAATCAGTTCCACCATGCCCTGGATCAATAAAAATTTTTGTCATACTAACCATCTCCTTTATAGAACTAGTGAGTATGAACCGTCTAAAAGGTAAATATAGTTATAAAGACTCTTTCCTTTCATCGGTCAACTAATATCAGTGTATGGAGACCAGATGATTTTCGTGACAAATGGTAGTACTGACTTCTTGTCGGGAGAAATACAGTTGCTTACGGCATATATTTAGTTGAGTTAGAAAGTTAATTTTTTTCGACATTTAAACTTAAATAATTAATAAATACAATTGAACTGGACTTCATTTATTGTTCATTTGCTTCACTTTTTTGTTCCTCTTTTTTTATGTATGCATACAGAAAAGCTGTCACTGTTTGAATCACTAAGAATACGGGGATGGAATGAATGAGCTTGTAGCCGTTTTGTAATGTGATGATATGCAGGATCGTAAACACAAATTGGGCACCGATCCCGATACCAACCCACCCTATAATGTAAAGCAAGCTCATTACACCTCTTATCTTCAATACCTCATAAAAGTAATTAAAGCAGTAACCGAATGGGACAAACAACAGATAATAAACCAAATCAAACAGTTCAAAATGATTTGTATCATTGACCTTGTAGTAATCAAGCAGACCGCCACCAATACTGAAATCAAACAGAACACCAATGGTAAACCCCCACACAATGCTTAATACAGTCAATTCTGTTGATAATCTCTTAGGCAATATTGCCATGATGGCATAGGAAACACCGATAAAAATAAGCAATGCTATTTCATTCGTATCAAAAGTTCCAATTAGTTTCATGTCATATTACCCTCTTTTTGTATAGTTGCTACATAAAAATAATGGATGACTAAAACTGCACAAAAATACAGGACGAAATATAGATAGTCAAAAATAAGATTCCAATGCTTCATCTCTATAATGTCCCCTGCTAATGCAAGTAAAATAAACGCAAATAAACAGAAAGCACCACCAAAGGTGACAATGATTGTTTTTAGCTTCGTAGTGTTTGTCTGAATGATGTTTATATAGATAATTGCAGCTAGGGGAACGATGACACTGCGAAAAATCAAAAAAGATAGATAGTCTCCCGTACTATTTGAGATGGATACTAAAATAAGCTCCTCGTAAATAATCCAATTCCAATGAATACTTATGACAAGCATAATTAGAAAAATAATCATATTTTCAGCTTTAGAAATTACTTTTGGTTGGATATAGAAGATGGCTGCAAACAGCCAAGCGAAACAGAAAAAAATAACAAAGAACATACTTCTCACCCACTAAGCATTTTTTTTAGCTTTTCCGCACCTTGCTTTTGCTATACAGCCACTAAGAAATTTCACCTATGCTTCCTCTCCTCCTATCAGACAAGCCCGAACAAATGGTTACAATTCAACATATTGTAATTAAGAGGACTAAGGAAGGTGTGATACGATGGATTGGAAAAAATATTTAATCATTGCAACTTCAGCTTTCTTTATTATTTTATTGGGAATCGGTGCATTCTTGTATTCAAATTCAAAGCCCGCAGCTGTCGCTGACAGTACTGATGCCACTGGCAATGTTTGCACAGAAAATCAGTCTGACCAACAAAACACAGAGCAAACCAGTGCAAACTTATCTGTTACGGATAACATTCAAAACAATGTAAGTGGTGAAGCGAAAGCAGACATTGAGAGTGCGATAAAAAACGAAGTAGACAATCAAGATGCAGAAATACAAAATAGTTTAACAAACTCTATCAGCAATCAAGCAGAAGTTACACTTACAAATAAACTAGAGAGTCTTTTAAATGGTACGCTGACTGGTTCTTTGAATAACAGCATTCATAATTTAGGTAACTGGCAACGGTCAAACTAAAAATTGAAAATAATCTAATTAATAACATCCAGCTTATGTTAATGTAGACGTGATAAATGATAATACAACAACTGGCAAGCCTTTACAAACGGAGGATTCTAGTGAGGAGCAAGCTACTGAAGAAGAAGCAACTAATGAAAACAATAATTCCTCGGAAGAAAAGCCTGTTTATATTTGGGGAATTGATTCAACTAGTGAAGCAACAAAAGAGTTTTATCAATGTGTTATCGAGAACTTAGGAAACCCAAAAGTTGTGGCACGCTATTTAGGTCATAATGTAGGCGTTTCAGCAGGCTTAACAAGTGGACAGATTGACTTATTTCATGAAAATGATGCAGATGTTTTGCTCATCCACAATGGCTTTAATGACGCTACAGGATATGACAATGGTGTAAATGAAGCAAAAGAGGCAATTGATCTGGCAAATGAACTAGGAGCACCCGATGGGGTTGCTATATTGGCAGATATAGAGCCAACATATCCTGTTGATGCTGCTTTTATTGAAGGCTGGTATGATGAAATAAAGGCGTATAATTTTGAGCCAGGCATCTATAGCGTTTTTGACAGTGGCAGTGACTTAGTGAATACGTTCTAACCAAGCGCTTAAAACAAACAGGAAATTAAGGATAACACATTTATTTGGTCAGCATCACCAAGTATTGGCGTATCAATGGAAGAAAATGCACCTGACTTTGATGTGGATGCACCAGAGGGCGCAATGGCATATGGCTGGCAGTATGGAATTGATGCAGAAACATGCAATATTGATACTAATTTGTTTGACAGCAAATTAACAGACGTGTTGTGGAGTGCATAAAATAAACTGGCACGAAATAAAATCGTACAAGTTTTTTCTGCGTATTCCTTGCTTCGTATGTAATTAAAATACTCTCAACATTTTGGCTATTTTTAAAAAATGAATAGACTAATGAACGGAATTAATATAAGCTACGAAAGGTGCGTCTTTTCTCATAAAAGGAACAAAGAAATAGCTATAGAAATAGGCACCGTCTTTTCACATTAATTATCAACAATGATGTATGTGAGAAATATGGTCATTAGTCTTTAGATGCATGTGAATCACCTCACTTCTGACTATAATAAAGAAGTGAAATCGAAAAATAAGGGGGGGGAATATGAGAGTTTATTTAATTATGACACAAATTGTTTATGTGCTTTGCCTTATACCTTGGCTGCCTATTTGGGGTCTTTCATTCATGAGCTTTGACGGTGGTTTCAGCTTTTATAATATTTTATTTGTTCTTATTATTAGTTTATATCCAGTTGCCGTTATTGCTTGTACGATTCTTTCCTGGATATTCAGGAAAAAAAGAAAAACAGCAGCAATTATCATTAACCTGATACCGATGCTGTGGGTAGTTGGCTTAACACTCGTTTTATTTACATTTAGGTTCTCCTAAAAGGGTCTTGCTTAAGACCCTTTTTTTATGTATTTCCAGTTGCTTCGATTTAGTACTTCCTTCCAAACAACCTTAGCCCTTCATAAGGATAGTTAACACATTATTGTACATACTATCATTACAAATAGTTAGGGGAGGAAGACAATGAATAATTTCTTAGGAGCTATGCTGGCAAAAGCAAAAAATACCTTTATGCAGACAGCAGAATCTGTTCAAATTCAGCAAGAACCCACTGTTTCTGTCATAGAGCTAGCAGAATTTATTGAAAAACATGCAGATTCAAAAATGGTTAGCCAGTTTTTATTAGAAGACTTTTATTATTTTTATGAGTTACAGGCAGAAGGAATCAATTATTACTTAGAGAAAAAACGTGATTATATCCTGCAGCTGGATGCTTCCAAAGAGGATCAAATCCTTGTTTCCTATCGATCTTATCGCGATAAGGAACATATACAGAAGCTGTTTTCGTTTCCTTCCGCCCATAAGCAATGACCTATTAACACTGTTATCTGCGACGATGAGACCTTTTTTGCTTCGGACAATTCATATCTGTCCGCAATTTCATAAAGCCAGAAATAAGTCTTGCTGTACTGCCTTCATGCGTCCTTTCGGTCCTTTTCCTTTGAACACATTCAATTAACTGCTTGTCACATCTGCAGCTAGAGCCGAATCGTGCTACACAGTCGTCATGCTGCTTGCAGCATGAATCCACATAGTTTATTGGTGCACCAGGACCACTGCAACCAGGTCCGCAATATCGATAGCCTCCTGGCAGGCAAAATCCTCTGTTTCGTTTCGTCCTTTTCATTTTTTCACCTTCCATAAAAGCTTCTATTAACATATTATGGATTTAGATAATAAAAGTATGGTTTAAAACCTAAAACAAAAAAAATCACTTACGATTTGTTTGTATAGCCGTTTAGCGTACAAACATCATAAGTGATTNTTTTTTTATTGTTTTTGGAAAATAGTAGATATAATTTTGTTTGTTGACATGGAGCTGTCAATTTTATATGAGCCTGGTTTCAAGTATTTTTCGACGCCTTTTTTCTCTACTTCTTTAGAGAATTCAAAGCCGCTCATTTTGATGATGTCAGCATCCTTCAATGCATTACCAACATCAATACTTGTCATTCCGTTTGATACGTAAATTGCAGTGCGGTACACTACATCACCATTGCTCTCTTTGCTTTCACTTGCTTTTTCTTCAGCAGCATCGACTTTTTTCTGCCAATCTGATTCTGCTTTCTCAGCAGCTTCCTTTGTTTGAACTACATATCCTGAGGATGAAAGTATATCTTGCATCTCTTCGACAGTCGGTGTTGTTTCAACACCTTCTGTGCTCTCCTCTGTTGCAGTCGTGTTTGTAGCTGTAGTTTCTGCTGCTTTTGGTGCATCTTCTTTTGTGACAAAATAAGCAACGCTGCTGACTGCTGCTGCTAATAGTAAACCTGCTGCAAAACTGCTGATGATACTAGGCTTCATTTACAACAGGTCTCCTTTCGTCCTTCTCCATAATAAAAGGAGCAAGCATTTTTTCCACTTGTTCTACTGGAAGCTTCTTTTGGCCAGCAATACTTTCAATAGAATATTTGCGACGATGCAAATCTAAAACTTCTCTTAATTTAACGCGATCAGCTGAAGATAAACGTACGCCAGTTTCTTTTTCAATAATCTCTATATCGAGCTCTAGATTGCGCACTTGTGTTTGCAGCTGTGTCAATTCTTCTGTCACAGAAAGGTGAATCATATCGATTTCTCTTTGTTCTGCTTTAGCTGTTCTTCGGCTTCTGATTGTTGAAGCAATCAACAGCAATAGTGCTGCACCAAATAAAATGGCTAATGTCCATTCCATTACTATCAGATCCTCCCTCTTGTTAGAATCTACTATTCTAAAAGTCTATTATACATGCTTTTCTGATATTTTTCGATTATATTCTACAAAATTCCTCCGTTAGTAAGATAAGATTATCCAATAAAAAGGAATTCAAGCTTGATATATAGGTATTTTCAACCTGTGCATATGGATAAAAAAGGATATTTATAGTCTAAACGCCTCTTTTATTTCCCCATACTAAAGCATGAAGCTGTGGAAGAACACGGACAGCATTCATTTCTTTTGTATTCATTGTTATATCGATAAGCCATTCATACTTTGCTAAAAGCTTTCGAAGCAATTCTTCATTATTGCCATTTGTAATATCATCATTTCCGACCTGCAAATAAAATGGTACTTGTGGGTAACGATTATGCACTTGTTTCGCATATTCGTAATCAGCCTCATTAAATACAACTACCTTTAAACTGAACACATTATTTTTTTCTGTTAGCCTCTCAATGATATCATCTAAAATGGCGAAGTTGGTATTCATCCCAGAGCTTGGCGGCTTAGGTGAAATCGTCAAATCATCAATTTGCCAGAACCAATCCTGCCATTTGCTTCCTTGTGTTTCCAATGCCAATTGGATCTTCTTCTTCTTAGCCAATTCAATAAAATGGATAAGATTTGTCAGAAGCGCTGGATTCCCTCCTGAAATGGTGACATGGTCAAAGCAATCTCCACCTATTTCATAAAGTCGGTCCCATATCTCCTCTGCTGTCATGAGGACGATGTCATCCTTGCCAGTGCCATCCCATGTAAAAGCAGAATCACACCATGAGCAGCGGTAATCGCACCCGGCAGTGCGGATAAACATTGTTTTTCGGCCGACAACCATTCCTTCTCCTTGTATTGTCGGTCCGAAAATTTCAAGCACCGGTATTTTGCTCATCCCATCCATTCCCTTCTTGCTTCTGCAAAACTCGTTGGTGTTTCATAAAGCTTTATATATTCTACTCTTAATTGCTGAATGTCATTGTTGTATTGCTTTAACTCAAGCTTCAATTTTTCATACATCCACACAACCATATTTTCTGCGGTTGTGTTCATGCTTGGAAGTGTTTCATTTAAGTAGCGATGGTCCAAATAAATTTCGATTTTATCCTTCCAAATGGTTTTTAAGTCACCAAAATCGATAACAAGCCCGATTTCATTCGTCAATCCGCTTACTGCTAAAATAACCTTATAAGTGTGCCCATGAAGGTTTTTGCATTTTCCTTCATAGCAATGAAGATGGTGTGCTGCATCAAAAGTAAATTCCTTTGAAATCAATACTCTTTTTTGATGGTAGTTAAGCTCTTCTTTTTTTATGTCTTTACCGAATTTCTGCAGGTTTTCCACGATTTTAAAGCCGAAGAAGTTTGTATCCATCATTCTTAGTTCGCTTCCTTTTCTTGAAGATATTTATCTAATCCAGCCTTTCTCAAAACACAAGACGGACATTGCCCGCAGCCATCCCCGATAACACCTTCATAGCATGTTAATGTTTTTTCTCTCACATAATCAAGTCTGCCTAATTCGTCAGCAAGCTTCCACGTTTCCGCTTTATCAAGCCACATTAATGGTGTATGAATAACAAATGAAGTATCCATTGCCAAATTAAGCGTCACATTAAGTGATTTTACAAAAGAATCACGGCAATCTGGATATCCACTGAAGTCTGTTTCACAAACGCCTGTAATAATATGCTTTGCACCAATTTGGCTTGCCAATATAGAAGCAAAGGATAAGAAAACAAGATTTCTTCCTGGAACAAACGTAGAAGGAAGCTCCCCGTTTTCTCCTTCTTTGACTTCAATATCACTTCTAGTTAGAGCATTTGGTGCCAATTGATTTAATAATTCCATATCTAAAAGGTGATGCTTTACACCAAGCTCATCAGCAATATCAATCGCACATTGAATTTCCGCCTTATGTCTTTGGTTATAATTAAAGGTAACAACCTCTACCTCTTTAAATGTTTCCAACGCCCAGAACAAACATGTCGTGCTGTCTTGACCGCCACTAAAAACTACAACTGCTTTTTCATCTCTTAACATACTAAATTACTCCCTTTCTACCAAACCGCAACAATGATATTTATAATCGTTGCACCAAAATTAAACGTATCTTAGCCTATTCATAAAAAAAAACAGCACTCCAAGAGAGAAGTGCTGCTTCTTCTTAGTTTTTTTAAAGAGGGGGGCTAGAACCTCTCAATCTTAAATTATCGGCATAAATGCCTAGGACTGTTAAAAACTCAACCATTATTATAACGTAAATACAAGAAAACACAAATAATTAAATTAATGGCAGTTTTTTTAAGCAGCAGGTGTTAGACAGTTTTTCTTTGTAATAGAAAATTATCTGCACAAAAGGCTACTAATATCCCAATTGTATACCGAACTAAATCGATCCATAAAAATCCTTTTCCTAAAATAAGTCCACCTATTATGGTGCTGCGCATATGCACTATCCAATTTGCTTGATACACTTGGCTAAATTCAATGAAGCAGCAAAACAAAAGAGCATAAAGGATTGCGGGCAGTTTTTTATCATTAGGTAAAATTAGCTTACATCCAAAGTAAATCATACTCGCCCACACGGCATCACCAAGATGAACCTGTAATATTTTTGGATAAATGCTTGTATATCTCGATGACAAACCAATAAGTATACAAACAATAACTGCTGCTATATAAATTGCTGCTCTTTTCATTCCCGCACCAGCCTTTTTGTTGTCGCTATCTATTTTACACAACAAAGCATGAATAACACAAAAATATTGCTATCCTTGACTTAAGCCACTCTGATTGCAGGCTGCTTGTGCATACACTTCCTCTAGCTCTGTTATCGTAAGTTCAAACAAATGAAGTGCTTCTTTCTTATATATACCAAGTGCTATTAGTTTTTCAATCAATTCATCCTTTTCATCCTGAAAAGATGATGTTTGTTCAAAGTCCATTATTTTGCCTCCTGTAAAACTCATCCTAGTCTNGTATAGGGAGGAAATAAAAAAATCCTCTTCTTAACAGAAGAGGATTTTTTATTACATATAATGCATTGTCGTATGCATTTCTTCCTCTTATCTGTAAGACCGAATAATTCGCGTCCTTGGAATTGGCACAGTTTTCATCAAAAATGATGAACCCGCTGCCGAGGTTTCAATGGGCCAGTTCCCTCCACCTCTCTGGATAAGTTTTTGAAATATAATATTTGGATTTATTTAAACATATAGATTGATAAATGTCAATACTTAAGACTTTTGCAGTAGTGAACTCTGCAATTCCAAGTCAGTCATTGGAACAGCTAAAGGCTTTGCAAACATATATCCTTGAAATAAGTCATATCCCATGTCCTTTAGGAAGTGATAATCATCGATATGCTCGACACCCTCTGCTAGGGCAAGTGCACCAATTGCATGACTTCTTTGTAATACAGCTAGAGCTACCTCTTGCTTCTGTTTGTCCTTGCTGACACCATTTACATAATCTATCGCAAGCTTTACTACATCTGGGTCGAGCAGCTCCAACTTATCAACGTGATTGTACCCAGTGCCAACATCATCAAGCGCATATTTAAAGCCATGCTTTCGATAGTACGAAAGAATTGACTTCAAATGATCAATATTTTGCACCTCGTCTGTTTCTACTACTTCAAACACTACTTGTGAAGGCTCTACTTCTAACTCCTTGATTAAAGCAAAGGTACTTGCAAGACAATGTTCCGGTACATAGATAGCAGTAGGTATAAAATTAATGAAAATTAACTTATCTTTAACAATGCCAGCATTTCTGACAGATTGGAGACGACAAGCGCGATCTAATGAAAAAACTCTATTTCTAACCCTGGCTGCCTCAAACAGTTTATATGGCGGTATGATAGATTCGTCTTTATTCAAGCCTCTTGAAAGGAATTCATGTCCATAAATTGTTGGGATATTTTCTTCCATACGAATAATTGGTTGATAATGAGTTATAATTCTGTTTTCTGAAATTAACTCATCTATCCATGCAGTTTCCCTTTCTTTTGCAAACTGATGAATCGGCTTTTTGTTGTTTTTATTTTTTGCTGGATTAAAAACCTCTGCTTCGACTGCTTCAATTCCATATTCACCTAAATGAACTGCTGCATAATCGACAAACGAAAAAAAAACAGGCTCTAACAGCCAAACGGTTGTATTGTTTATCAATTTATATTCATCTGCAGAGCTTTCCTTGAGATAGTCTAAAAGCAGTGTCATGGAATGTGCATCTTGAAAAAAAACACTATAGCCCTTTGCTCTCGGAACACATACATCGCAAACCAAATTTGTTTCCCCCACTTCGTTCTTTACGTCTAGATGTTTATCGTTCATTTTCCCTAGATTTTTAACGAGCAAACATAGTTTTAGTACTATTTTACTATAATTTATTTTAACAATGTAGGCAAGATTTGCGACTTTTTCCTATTATTTTTTGGATTAACTGTTTTTTATTTCCTCTGCTGGGGAACATAATGTTAAACAATAAGAGGAGATGAAATTGTATGAAGGAACATCAGTCATTATGGAGAGAGTCAGTAAAGCTACCATCCTTTTCAACGCTTTCTAAGGATGAAGTAACAGAGGTTTGTATTGTTGGTGGAGGAATTACTGGAATGACAGCAGCTTATTTGCTCGGCAGACAGGGTCATCAAGTTATATTGCTTGAAGCAGATACATTAATGAGTGGTACAACAGGCTACACAACAGCAAAAATTACCGCACAACATGGACTAATTTATGATGAGCTGATAGAAAATATGGGATTAGAAAAAGCCAAACTATATTATGAAGCAAATAAGAATGCGATGGAGTTTATAAAATTGTTGGCAGAGCAGCTAGATATAGACTGCGGACTGGAAAAGCATGATGCGGTTTTATATGCTGTTGCGGATGAATACGCAGAAAAAGTAAAGAAGGAGCATGTTGCATATCAAAAAATCGGCATTGATTGTGAGCTAGTAACCTCTATTCCATTGCCAATCCCAATTAAAGCAGCATTAATAATGAAAGATCAATATCAATTTCATCCATTACAGTTTTTCAAAAAGTTAATAGAGAAAATGGAAAATGTACAAATATTTGAAAATACAACAGCTACAGATGTTGAGGAAAATCAATCCGAAAAAGTGGCCGTAATTACAAGAGATGGCTTTAAGGTCCATGCAGACAAGGTTATCAGTGCATCCCATTTTCCATTTTACGATGCAAATGGTTTCTACTTTGCTCGGATGTATCCGGAAAGGTCGTATATAGTCGCAGTAGAAGAAACGAATGACTATCCTGGCGGAATGTACTATAGCGCTGATACTCCTACTAGATCCCTGCGTCCTGTTACACATAATGGCAAGAACCTCATCTTAATAAGTGGTGACAGTCATAAAACAGGACAAGATGAAGATACAGCAAGGCATTATGAAGCACTTAAGGAGTTTGGAAAAAATGCTTTGAAAACAGACAAGGTTTTATACGAATGGTCGGCACAGGACTTAATCACACTAGACAAAGTTCCGTATGTTGGCTGTATTAAAAAAGGTCATGATTCTGTATTCGTGGCAACAGGGTATCGAAAATGGGGTATGACTAACGGAGCAGCAGCAGCTCTTTTGCTTGCTGATTTGGTGTTAAACAAACAAAATCCATATGAAGAATTGTATACACCTTCTCGCTTTTATTCAGATCCGAGCTTACGCAAATTTATTAGTATTAACTTAGATGTAGCGAAGCATTTGATTGGCGGAAAGCTTAAGTCAGCTGATCAAGAAAAGGAATTATCCCTTGATGAAGCTTCCATACTCCGCNTAAACGGCAAAAAAGTCGGCTGTTACAAGGACAAGGAAGGAACTGTGCATATGGTGGATACAACCTGTACCCATCTTGGATGTGAGGTAGCTTGGAATAATGGGGAAAAAACCTGGGATTGCCCGTGCCACGGCTCCCGCTTCTCTTTTGATGGAGATGTTTTAGAAGGACCGGCGGACGAGCCTTTAAAGAAATACCAATAACCGAAAAGGGACAGGAATTTCTTTTGTGAAATTCCCTGTCCCTTTTCGGTTATTTTGCTATGATTGCTTTTAATTGTTTCTTGATAGTACCTGCAGCAATACCACCATGGTAGCAAATTACTGTATCAATATCATAGTGAAGAAATTTAGCTGCGGATTCTAACGCTTCTTCCATATTTAATGTATGCTGGGGAACAGGTCCGNCTAGTTTCCCGTCTATGCAAGTGAGAGCATCCCCAGCAATAAGTGTTTTCTTGTCTTTTATATAAAGACTGACATGGCCAGGTGTGTGACCTGGTGTAGTAATGACCTCAATGCCAGGATAACCTTCAAGCTCCGCTTTATCTGTGAGGAGATGCGTTACATCCGCACTTGGTGGATTCTCATAGAANGGTTTTAAACTATCAGGTATAGATGCCCATTTTTCTGCGGTTAAATTCTCTCCGCTCAATTTAAGAAGAAGCTTTGTTCCTTCTATATACGGTTTATCCAGTTCATGTGCAAATACAGCTAACCTTTTGTTTGATGCTTCCATTAATTCTGGCAGACTACCGATATGGTCCAAATCCTGATGTGTTAATATAATGGCGGAAAGTTTCTCAAAAGGTACATCATTTTCTGCAAATGCTTTCTGCAGTGCAGCAAGCGTGCCGGGCATGCCTGTATCCACTAGAAGAGCATTCGTTTTATTCCATAATAATGTAGGGAAAATCGTGAACGAACCAAGATCTATCTTTAATGCGCTAAAATTCCATTGAGACTCCATCTTATTCTCCTCCTTTTTCGGATATTTCACCATTTCTATTATCCTTATAAATCCAGATATTGTCAAAAATAAATCAAGCTCTGAACAAATGACAAAACAGCCTGCCAAGGCTGTTTCTGTCGTTTCTATNCCATAATTTTGCAGATATTATTCGTAAATTCTACTGGATCCTCAATTGGAAGTCCTTCAATAAGCAGCGCTTGATTGTATAATAGATTTGTATACAGTGTAAGCTTATCGTTATCCTGTGCAAATGCTGTTTTTAATGATTGAAATACTTCATGGCTTGTATTAATTTCGAGCACTTTATCGGCTGTCACACCCTGGCTGTCAGGCATCGCATTAAGGATTTTTTCCATTTCAATCGTTAATTCGCCTTCTGTCGAAAGACAAACTGGATGAGATTTTAATCTTGTTGAGATCTTCACATCCTTCACCTTNCCGTTAAGGGCCTCTTTCATAAACTGCAGTAATGGTTTAACTTCTTCCTCTGTTTCTGTCGTTTCCTTATCATTCACATTAATACCAAGATCGCTTGAAGATACAGATTTAAATTCTTTGTCTTTATAGACATGAAGCATCTTAATGGCGAACTCATCGATATCATCAGTGAAATAAAGAATTTCATAGCCTTCGTCAGCGACAAGCTCTGTTTGGGGAAGTTTATTGATTCTTTCAATAGACTCACCTGTTGCATAGTATATANACTTTTGCTCGTCTGCCATTTTTGAGATATATTCATCTAAAGAAACGAGCTTTTTCTCTTTTGAGGAATAAAACAGCAGTAAATCCTCTAGCATTTCTTTATTTGCTCCAAAATCATTATAGACTCCGAATTTCAATTGTCTGCCAAAAGATTGATAGAATGCTTCATATTTTTCCCGCTCATCCTTTAACAGTGTTTTCAATTGGCCTTTAATTTTTTTGGTGATATTTTTTTCGATTTTTTTCAGCTGTCTGTCATGCTGAAGCATCTCTCGGGAAATATTTAAGGAAAGATCCTCTGAATCAACAAGCCCTTTTACAAAGCTGAAATAATCAGGCAGAAGATCTGCGCATTTTTCCATAATCAGAACACCGTTAGAATACAGCTCTACGCCNTTTTCATATTCCTTCGAATAATAATCAAATGGTGCCTTTTCCGGTACATACAAAATGGCATTATAGCGGATTGCTCCATCCACGCTCACATGAATATGTGTTAACGGCTTATCAAATCCATAACGTTTATCCTCGTAAAAGCGCTCATAATCTTCATCCGTAAGTTCACTTTTGTTTTTTCTCCAAATTGGCACCATACTGTTAATTGTTTGTTCTTCCACAAACTCAGCAAATTCTCCATTCTCATCTTGCTCTGGAGCAGAAGTAGAAACATCCATTTTAATTGGGTAACGGATAAAATCTGAGTATTTTTTGATAATTTGTTTTAAACGATGCTCGTCTAAAAACTCATCATATTGGTCTTCCTCGCTGTTTTCCTTTAATGTTAGCACTATTTCCGTTCCGACTTGTTCCTTGGCAGCTTCTTCTATTGTGTAGCCGTCAGCACCCTTTGATTGCCATTTGTAGGCAATGCTGCTGTCCAGCGATTTTGAAGTAACAGTTACAACATCTGCGACCATAAAGGCAGCATAGAAACCTACACCAAATTGGCCGATAATATCATGCCCGTCCTTTAGCACTGTTTCATTCTTAAAGGCAAAAGAACCGCTTTTTGCAATTGTCCCTAAGTTATTCTCCAACTCTTCTTTTGTCATTCCGATGCCACTGTCTGTTATGGTCAACGTCCGCTTCTGTTTATCTGCTTTAATCTTTATATAGTAATCTTCTTTATGGAAGGTTATTGCATCATCTGATAATGCCCTGTAATAGATTTTATCAATGGCATCACTTGCATTAGAAATCAGTTCTCTTAAAAAAACCTCTCTTTGGGAGTAAATAGAGTTAATCATCATTTCGAGAAGCCTTTTGGATTCGGCTTTGAATTCCTTTGTTTCCATCATTAGCAAATAGCTCCTTTCAAAAGTAAGAATAAACGAATATGTAACGCCGTTAGCACTCATAGATTTCAAGTGCTAACGCTTATTTAATACCATATATNTGGAATTTTGTCAACATATCTGCAAAAAGAAACAGCCTGCTGTTATAAACACAGCAGGCTAAATCATTATTAATATGGATCAGAGGGATGGGACACATCCTCTGCTGTTTGCACAGCCTCTTCCATTTTATCGACTCTAGTTTCTGTAATCTTCTTAATTCCTTCGGCAATTCTTTTACCGTAATCTTCATCGCATTGTGTCAGCATATCGACCATTTTTGCTTGTATTTCCTCTCGACAAGCAGCAAGTGCGGATGATAGGTTACTGATGAGTTCATCTCGTTCAAAATCAGAAAAACGTCTGTATGTTTCTCCGGCCTGTCCGAAATTATTCTCACGAGAGATTTTTTCCCGTTTCACTTCGCCCTCCACATGCGGCTCATGCTCTTTTCCGGGATTTTCCGCTTCTTTTAAGCCGCCGATAACAGATGGCTCATAATTGATGTGCGGATTTTGGTGTTTGCCGAACTCAGTACGGAAATCCATTTGTCCGCCTTCCTGATTTGTTGCCACATGCTTTTTCGGCTTATTGATTGGCAATTGCAGGTAGTTTGTTCCGACTCTGTGTCGCTGTGTATCAGAGTATGAGAATGTTCTTCCTTGAAGAAGCTTGTCATCAGAAAAGTCCATTCCATCCACGATTACACCTGTACCAAATGCAACTTGCTCTACTTCTGTAAAGTAGTTTTCCGGATTCTTATTCAAAACCATCTTTCCGACTGGAAGCCAAGGGAAATCGTCTTTATACCAAAGCTTTGTCGGATCAAGTGGATCAAAATCCAATTCTGGATGCTCTCCATCCTCCATGATTTGAACATAAAGCTCCCATTCCGGATAATCGCCTTTTTCAATGGCTTCATATAAATCCTGTGTTGCATGGCTATAGTTCTTTCCTTGAATCTCATCTGCTTCTTTTTGTGTTAAGTTCTTGATGCCTTGTTTTGGCTCCCAATGGTATTTAACAAGAACGCCTTTTCCTTCCTCGTTCACCCATTTATAGGCATGAACACCAGATCCTTGCATCTGCCGGTAATTCGCAGGTATGCCCCATGGTGAAAACAAGAATGTGATCATATGCATGGATTCAGGAGTCAATGCAAGGAAGTCAAACATTCTTTCCGGGTCTGACAGGTTTGTAACAGGGTCTGGCTTAAAGGAATGAACCATATCTGGAAATTTCAGCGGATCACGGATAAAGAAAATCTTTATGTTGTTCCCCACTAAATCCCAGTTGCCATCCTCTGTATAAAACTTGATCGCAAATCCTCGTGGATCTCTTAATGATTCTGGTGAATGAACACCATGGACAACTGTTGAAAAACGCACGAAAAGCGGTGTTTGTTTGCCTTTTTCTTGAAAAATCTTTGCTCTTGTATATTTGGAAATAGGTTCATCACCAACAGTACCATATGACTCAAAATACCCATGTGCTCCAGCACCTCTTGCGTGAACAACCCTTTCCGGGATTTTTTCACGATCAAAGTGTGTGATTTTTTCTAAGAAATCGTAATTTTCCAGTGTTGTCGGGCCTCTGTTCCCAACCGTTCTTACATTTTGATTATCTGTTACAGGATGACCTTGGCGATTTGTTAACATGTCTTCGCCGGTAGGCTCATTCATTTTTTCTTCCATACATTCCAACTCCTTTATATGTATAACAGTATCGTTACCAAAATTAGGAGTGATATGCATATTTTAGTTGGATTTTACAATATTTTCATAGCTGATTTTTTATTTAAATTAAAATTGTCATGCCAGGAGCGTCTGTTTCTCTCTCTTGAAAGCCTAGCTTCTTATAGAAGGGATGCTTTCCCTTTGCTGAAAAAAGCTGGACTGTTTGAATGCCGCTATCTTTGCATTTTTGAATAAGCTCTTCAATCACCTTTTTGCCAAGACCTTGNCCTTGCATATCTGGGTTTACCATTACATCACAGATTAGGGACTGATAAACACCATCTGAAATCATTCTTCCAAATGCTGTTAATGTGTCATTATGGTAAATAGCTGTATAATACCAGCTGTTTTTGGCTGCTTCATATAATTGTTCTCGTGTATAATTTCCTTTTTTATTTTGCAGCANTCCACTTGCTTCATGCAGTGCTGCAAACTGTTCAAATGTAGGGAGTTCATTTGTTATTTGGTAGTCCATTGTTATTCTCCTCAGTACGATTGTTTATATAATATTTATACAATATTATTAATAAATATTCAATTATTAGTTTAAAAAAACACCTAATTGTAGGTGTCAAAGTAGAGGTAATCTTTAAAGAAGAGTTATTTTCAAGTTTAATTAGTTAGTTCTTACCGTTTTCAACAAAGTAAATCATGATTACTGCTGCTGTTCGTAAGCATTTAAGCTGTTTTCGCTTTTTCTTTTCTGCTTTTTATAAATATAACCAAAAAATAGATGATTCCAAACAAGGCGAAGAGGATGGCGGAATATATTGCTTTTTTCTCATTTGTAAGTGGTAAATATTGTACTGCTAATGTAGGTACATAAATCATTAATGGAATAAAAGGTAATAAGGATTTCGACCACCATGCAAACCATGCTAAGAAAACGAATGCAACTGCAGCAATACTCAGCTTTCCAGCAAAATCGTCAATTATAAGCACTGGTGTCCCTTTGTTTCCAAAGTATAAAAGCAGAACAAATGCTGAAGTACACAGGATATTGAGTATCATAACAACAATCATCATCTTTTTTGACAGCGCTTCTGTATTTGAAGCAAACTTTTTGAATGTAAGGACAAATAATAAAAGCATTACTGCAACAACTAAAGGCTGACCAATGATGACTGCTAATGAATAGCTTAACTCACCTAGAATGGTGTCACCGATTACTTTATAGGCAATAACACTTATAAACACAAGAGGAATATACTTTAACCATTCTCTATAGTCTGTTTTCATTTCGTTAGCTAAACTTTCCATATAGGATTTTGGGGAGTCGCCTGTAATTTCTGTAATGTTTTTGCCGTCCTTTTCCGCTTCTACTAGATGGTCTGTCAATTCTTCCACTATCTCATTAATTTCTGTTTCTTTTTTGCCGCTGGCCATTAAATACAATTGAAGATTATCGATAAATTCCTGCCCCTTCGCAGATAGCTCCATAACTTAGGTCCTCCTTTATTTCTTGTTTAATAATTCGTTGACACTGTTGGATAAATGCAGCCATCTTTCCTCGAATTGCGTTAATTCACTGTATCCTTCTGCTGTTAGTGTGTAATACTTTCTTTTCGGTCCAGATGGTGATGCTTTTGTTTCAACATGAACAAGCATTTCTTTTTTCATACGCAGCAGCACAGGATAGATGCTGCCTTCACTAATCATTGTAAATCCGTACGCTTCTAGCTTTTCAATCATTTCATACCCATACACTTCGCCTTTTGCGATGACTGCTAATAAACAGCCTTCGAGAACGCCTTTAAGCATTTGACTTGATGACATCTGCTTCTTCCCTTCAATCGACTAGCTATTTTGCAATGCAAGATAGCTTATGAATACAGATTATCATACACTATTTTGCTTTACAAGATAGTTCGAGTAATTATTTTCCTTTTTTAAAATAATTGGGCTTTTCTGCTATACATAGTGGACTTCCTCTCCTACATAAGTTGTGGTAAAGGAGGTTTTTTAGTGAAAAAAGTTATTTTTTTCTCCATTTTACCAATCATGCTTGTTTTATCTGCATGCTTCAACGATCCGATTCAGGATGATTTAATGGACTATGTTAATAAGGAAATGCTAACAGCCTTTGAGCTGGAGGCAACTGCTGTTTCTGCCTACGATCAAGTTTCAGGTTTAAACTATAGTGATGATATAACCATGTATGATGCTTTAGTATCAACCGTCATCCCAACCTACAATGAGTTTATTAAGGAATTGAATTCTGTTCCAATTGAAACAAGTGAGTTAAGGGAAATTCATGAGATTTATATAAAAGGCGCAGATCTTCAATATAATGCGTTTGTAAAAATTGTCAGGGCTCTTGAAACACAGGATCCGTTGTTGATAGAAGAGGCAAACGGTATGTTAGAAGAAGCCCGCTCTTTGCTTCGTGAATATCAAAATGAGATTGATAAGCTGGCAGAAGAGCATAATGTCGACTGGGAGGAAAAGGATAGTAGTACTTCCTCTATATAAAAAAAAGCGAAGCATTTTTTCTGCTTCGCTTTTTTTTATTTATTAGTTAGACTTTGGCTGCGGCGGACTTTTGGATAAAATAATATACCGCTTGCGAGTAGGATGACTCCGAACAGAAATGTCTTAATATCTGCTGTTCCTGCAATAATGACCCATATGGAGTAAATGGATGCAAGTACGCCGATTACCATGTCTAATTTCCGGCCTTTATTATGCACATATGTTTCTCCTGTGAAGGTAAGCTTCACTTGGAACAACGAGGCAATTAAGTATGGAACAAGATATGCCAATGTAGCAATGTAAATGACAAAATCAAATGCTTGTGAAATACTGTTTGACACAGTAGAGAAAATGAATAATTGTCCAAGTAGGTTTGTCAGCACTAAAGAAAATACTGGCATGCCATGCTTATTTTCTTTCTTAAAAGGATTTAAGAAAATCCCTTGCTTTGCAGCTTGATAAGGTATTTCAGCACTCAGCATTACCCAGCCGATTGTGGACCCAAATAAGCTGATCAGCCCGATACCAGCAAGAACTTTTCCGCCTATTGGACCAAGCACGACCTCAATGGCATCAATCAATGGTTTTTGTGAAGAAACCAGCGCTTCTTGACTTAACAGTCCCATAACCAATGTGCTTATGCCAATATAGATTGCTAGTGCAAGAAACAGTCCCAAAATCGTAGCACGTTTCACATCAATTTTCTTTTTGGCTCTGCCTGCAAACACAACGGCAGATTCAACACCAAGAAATGCCCACAGTGTCGTAACTGCTGCATTATTAACTTGTCCTAATAAACCAACTGAGTTGCCTGCTGCATCTATTTTTGCTTCAGCAAATGGCAGTATATTACTTGCTTCAAACGCAAACAGTGCAATGATTATAAACAGCAAAAATCCGACAACTTTAGCTGCAGTAGCAAGGAAGTTCAGTTTTCCTGCATTTTCAAGCCCGCGCAAAATAATAAAATGTGTCCCCCATAAAAGCAAGGTACAAACGGCGAATGTAAAGGCATTTCCGACTCTTAAAGTAAAGGAACCTGCTGTAAACAGGACAGCCTCACTAGTTAAAATAGGGAAAAACGTTGATAAATAACCGGCAAATGTTGTGATTATCGCAACATTTCCTGCAAGGTTCCCAATCCAGTATCCCCATGAGGACATAAAACCGGAAAGCAACGACAGGTTCGACCCTTCCTTAAACAACTGCTTTGCATATATTTGTGGACCACCAGTTAATTCAGGTTTTCTAATTGCTAAATTTCCAAAGACTAAAGCTGTAACTAATACTCCTAAACCAGTTAAAACCCATGCGAGTATGACACCTGCAGGGCTTGCTACCTCTGACAGAGAGCGAGGAAGCATAAAGATTCCCGAACCGACCATATTACCGACAACAAGTGATGTCAATATAGCCAGTCCAAGTTTATTACCATTGCTCATGATGTTTGTGTTCTCTCCTTTATTGTGTAATTGCTAGTTGTAAATTGGAGATTACTTGTAAATTGTTAAAAGCTATTACATATACTTCTACTATTTTTCCAAATTAAAATCAAAGAATACAAGCACATCCATTAGTAATTTCCATAAACGGCAATTTGGCTCTTTTTTTTGTGGGCCCTGCCTCCGTTCCAAATTAATCAAAATACGGTGAACGGTATATATATACCATACGGTAAGAAAACTAGTGCTGTCAATAATAACTTTTACCCTGCTAAAGTACTAAAATATTCTGAATAAAAAATCACAAAGTAAATAAAATAAAGCCAGCAGAAATGAATTCTGCTGGCTTTATTTTATAGTGTTGTAATAATAGGCTTATCTTTCGTAATGATTACGGTATGCTCATATTGTGCTACAAAGCTTTTGTTTTTCGTTGAGAATGTCCAGCCATCAGACTCTTCATACACCTCTTCAGCACTAGTCGAAATAAATGGCTCAAAGGCAATAACCATTCCTTCTTTTAGCAGGTCATTGTCCCATGAATCAAAATAATTAAGGATATGATCTGGCTCTTCGTGCAAGGATGTGCCGATACCATGGCCAGTCAGGTTTTTAATAACCGTAAATCCATGCTTTTTAGCCGTATTATAAACAAATTTTCCGATTCTGTTCTTTTTAGCACCTGGTTTAAAGCATTTAAGTCCTTCTTCAAACGCTTCTTTTGCTACTTCACATAATTTCACTAATTTAGGGTCTCCGTTGCCGACAACGAAAGACTTTCCAGTATCTGCGAAATAACCGTTTTTGCTTGCCGAAACGTCAATATTTACTAAGTCGCCTTCCTGGATAACGCGGCTTCCTGGAATTCCATGAGCCACCTCATCATTTACAGAAATACATGTATAGCCTGGAAAATCATACATGTCCTGAGGTGCTGACACAGCGCCATTCTCTGCAAATAATTTTCCTGCCAGTTCATCCAATTCCTTTGTCGTAATGCCAGGAACCGTTTTTCTATATAGTTCTTCCCTAATTAAGCTGACTATTTTCCCAATTTCCATTAATCCATTAATGTCTTGCTCATTTTTAACAATCATAAAATTCTCCTCTTTGTTTCATCTAACGTTGATTAATTCATCCACTAAAACGTTATTATTATAGTCTAACATCCTTTATTAGTAAAATATATCCCCTTCCTAACAATTGTATAAGGTGATTTCTTTATCTCTGTTATATTGTTCCTTATTCAGGATATGTTTCTCGCAGAAATTTGACAGAGGATGTAATTAGCTCCTTTAAAACATCTATATTAATATCTGCGACTTTATTTATGTATACACAAGCCTTTCCAGTGGTGTGTTTGCCAAAGTGCTTTAGTAATTCCTCTCTTTTTTGCTCCCCAGGAGCAAAATAAAGACTGATTTTTGCCTTTCTTGGTGAAAAGCCCACTAATGGTGCATCTCCCTCGTGTCCTGTCGCGTATTTATAATGATAAGCTCCAAACCCAATAATGCTTGGTCCCCACATTTTTGGAGAATAATTGGTTGTTTCCGCAAAAATATCCACTAATTTATAAGCGTCTTCTCTTTTTTTTACGCTATCGATTGCTTCAATAAATTCAATCACACTATTTTCTGTTTCCTTTGTCTTTAATTCATACATTAGCCCAGGTTCAGCTCCTTTTATTAGCTTTTGTCTGCCATTGTTACTTTCATTTGCCTTCTTGCTTCATCTAGTATTTCCATTGTTATTAAAGTCTTTGCCCATGTATTGCGAGGNGATTCAATGGTATTTGATTGAATNGTNTCTATAAANTCCTTGATTTCATAGTACATCGGTTCTAACTGCTCGAGTTNGCTGATATCCTCTGCTGTTCCGTTAGGAATTAGGATCTCTGNCTTTTTCGGGCTGGATATATGATGAATCAGCATCGTGCCGTCTTCTCCTTGGATTTCTGTCGGCAAAGTCGATTCAGATATGCAGGAGAACAATACATTCGCTCTAAATCCATCATATTCAAGCGTAATTTGGCCATTTCCATCAACACCAGTAGACAAAAGATTCCCAAANGCAGCGATAGATCTCGGTGCACCAAACAATTCAACTATCGGGTATACAGTGTAAACACCTAAATCCATTAACGCTCCGCCAGATAGCTTTGGATTGAAAAGGTTAGGCAGTTCACCATTTTTGTATTGCTCATAAAAGGGAGATAATCGGCAATTGGCAGAGAAATAGGATTGTATTTTTCCGATTTTATGGATATTTTCCTTCACAGCAAGGAAATTTGGCATGAGTGTTGATTTCATCGCTTCCATTAATGTCACACCGTTATTCTTTGCTGCGGCCATCATCTTTTCTGCTTCTTCACGATTGGAGGCAAATGGCTTCTCACATATAACATGCTTTTTATTATTCATAAACAGTATTGCCTGTTCACAATGCAGACTATTCGGTGTAGCAATATATACTGCATCTATTTCTGTAGATGCTGCCATTTCCTCCAGATTATGAAATGCATGCTTGATTTCCTGCTTTTTTGCAAACTCCCGCGCCTTTTTTTCGGAGCGTGAATAGACAGCGCTTACTAAAAATTGTTCATGCTGTCTTCCTGCTTTAATAAATCTCTCTGTTATCCAGTTGGAACCAACAATGCCAAAACGTATCATGTCTCCACCACTTTCAATTTGNTTATTACTAGAATAGCAGACTGTCAGATAAAAACATATGATGAGTACTTCATTTTACAAATTTGCTGTACGTGTCAATGGGAACTTTCTTAAATCATTGAAACATATTTGCTTTTTGCTAAACATAGACTTGGATGTACAAGCAGTTGTGATGGAGGGAGAAAAATGAGCCTAAGCATATTACTTGGCTATATTTTATTAGGTTTTACGTTAGCTGCGCCAATAGGTCCTGTTAATTCAGCCCGGCTCGATAAGGGCATCAAAAATGGCTTTTGGCATGCGTGGGTTGTCGGCATTGGCTCTATGGTCGCAGATGCAATCTTCATGCTGATGGTGTATCTTGGCATGGTGAATTTTTTAGAATTATCTTATGTGCAGGTTTTTCTTTGGCTTTTCGGAGGATTTATCTTTATTTATACAGGTGTTGAAAGCATTATTAGCGCAAATTCTATTAAACTGGATGATATAAGAGGGAAAGACTCCTTATTCAAATGCTTTATNACTGGGTTTATTTTATCTGCAACAAGTCCATTGTCCTTTCTGTTCTGGCTTGGAATTTATGGATCTGTTTTAGCAAAAACAGCAGCAGAAAATGGTACAGGCATGTTGCTTCTATACAGCAGTATGATCTTTATCGGACTTACAATTTGGGATGTTACCTTTGCGGCACTTACTTCTGGTTTTAGAAGATTTCTAAATAAAAATACATTAAGAATAATCTCCATAATCTCAGGCGTGACGCTCTTATTATTTGGTGTTTATTTTGCGTTCCAAGGACTTAATAAGCTATTTTACTAGAAAAAAAGGAACGGTTAAACCCGTTCCTTTTTTTCTGCTATATTAGTTAGGAAGTCCCCAAACGGATACACTCTGCCCATCAACTAGAAAATCGGCAAAGCCATCCTCTTCAATGACAATTTCTTCGTTTCTTGTGTTTGTTAGGTCAATCCACGTTTCGCCAGCGCGCTCCGTGCCTACAAACATGCGCTTACTGCCTTCCATATCATTTGAAATGACGACAGCACAGCCTGAATTTTCGATATTTTCATCACCATGTCTAACCCAGCCGATAACATTTTTGTCATCAAAATAATCATCCTGTTGTCCGTACGCTTTCTTTTTCCTTGCGTAAAGAAGAGGATCAATCGCCATTTGTTTGCCATCAACAGGAACAGGCCCTTTTATTCCATAATAATCTCCATAAAACACACAAGGGTAGCCGTCCTCTCGCAACAAAATTAAGCTATAAGCAATCTGCTTAAACCAATCCTCCACCCACGACTCTAACGATTCATTTGGCTGTGTGTCATGATTATCGACAAATGTGACACTATTCATCGGATGAAGTTTAACTAAGGTATCATCAAATATTGTTGATAAATCAAACTCACTGCCTTGTATGGATGCTGTATGTAGCTTATAGTGGAGCGGAACATCAAACAAGTCAATAGTGTAATCCATCTCCTCTAAAAATTGCTTGCATTCATCGATTTCGCCTTTCCAAAACTCGCCGACAAAGTAAAAATCATCGCCTTTTTCTTTCTTTAAGTTAACAGCAAAATCCTTAATGAATTCATGATTAATATGTTTGATAGCATCAAGGCGGAAGCCATTGCATGAAAGTGTNTCACTTATCCATGTTCCCCATTTGAACATCTCTTCCCTGACCGTTTCATTGTTAAAATCGATATTGGAGAACATTAAGAAGTCGTAGTTTCCTAACTCTTTATCGACATTATTGTTCCAATACTTGTTCTCACCAAGTATACGGAATACACCCTCCTTCTCTTCTTTAGCATCATAATCTGTGCCATTAAAGTGGTTGTAATTCCATTGGAAATCAGAATATTGCCCATTTCTGCCAGGGAAAGTGAATTTCGTCCATCCTTCAATATCGTAAGGTTCTGAAATATCTTCTTCCCGATTATCTGGATTCACTTCGACAACCTTAAAGGTTTCTAATTCATCTGCTCCAGCTTTATGGTTCATGACAATATCGACATAGACAGAAATGCCGACATTATGGCAAGCCTGTATCGCTTCAAGCAGCTCCTCCTTTGTTCCATATTTCGTACGGACTGTTCCTTTTTGATCGAATTCCCCTAAATCGTAAAGATCGTATATGCCATAGCCATTATCATCCTGTGTAATTCCTTTTGTCACAGGCGGAACCCATACAGCATCAATTCCTGCATCCTTCAGTTCACTTGCTCTTTCCTTCAATCTCTTCCAGTGGTTTCCATCTGCATCTAAATGCCATTCGAAAAATTGCATAATTGTCTTGTTTTCCATATAAACACTCCTTGTATTTTATGATTATGCCTAATAAGTACCCCAATTTCTTTTTTTTAAAGCATTTAGCCAGTTAATTAGAAAATTTTTTTCATNGGATTTTTTCGTATTGCGAAATATTAATAATGCATTTACAATAAAAAAACAGAATAATCAAAAATAATAGACGATAAAGGAGCAGCAATGAATAAGAAGATTTTTTTATACGTGAAGGCATTTTCAGATCTGGGAACATATATGGATTTAATTGCTATAAATGTTTTAATGTACGCTGCAACCGGGAGTACTGGCTTGCTTGCTGCTACAATGGCATTCCGCACAATTGGAGGCTTGATTTCAAGCGTTTTTTCAGGGGTTCTTGCAGACAGATTTGACAGACGAAAGATTATGATACTCGCTGATATACTACGAGCTGCCATCATATTGTTACTGTTGTTTTTTCCTAATCCTGTCATGATTATTGCAGTATGCTTTTTGATTGGTTTCACCACTAGCCTGTTTTCGGTTAGCTATAGTGCAGAAATTCCGCAAATATTTGGTGAGGATAAAGTAATCCAAACAAACGCACTTATAGCAAGGCTGACATCGGTAAGTCTAGTGTTCGGATTTATCGGTGCTGGAATAATAACGAATGTGGTTGGATATAAATGGACGTTGATTATAGATGCCGTTACCTATATTTTATCTGCATTGATTTTAATGAAAATGAAATGGCAAACATCCACTGCACAAAAAAACGCAACCTCTGCCGCTGGAAGTGTAAAAAAAATCCTATCAAGTCTCAGCAAGGATTTAAAGGAAGTTAACGCCTTTATCTTATTAGCTCCAATGCTGTTATTAGTTAATGCCGTTTTTTTAATAGGNTCCTTTGCCGGAGCATCCCACAACTTAGGGATTCCCCTTCTGGCTGAAATGATTAGCGAGGAGAAGCAAAGCTTATATTATGGTCTGATTTGGGGAGCATGGGGACTCGGCTCTGTTTTTTCCACCATGATTATTCCGAAAATCAAATTTAACGATGATAGAAGTCTTTATTATGCAGCCTTTTTTTCGGCAATGCTCATGTCAGCAGGCTTTATCACTTTCTTTTCAAACAGTAATAGTTGGCTTATTCTTGCATTTGCCTTTTTTACAGGGATTTTTGATGCAACCTTTACAACCCTGCATGCTGTCATTCTTCAAAAAACCAATAATCATATTAGAGGGAGAATATTTGGTGTTGGCATGCTGTTAAAATCGCTTGGATTTGCCCTCGGCTTTATTGTTGCACCAATTGTGCTTGAGGCAAGCTCTTTAAAAATAATGGTATGGATTTTCCATGGCACATTAATTTCAGCAACACTTTGCATTATTTTCTACGCAACACATTTACATAAAAAAGGAAAACAGTTGAAGAGTGTCTCTTAGCAAAAAACAATCCCCGGCAATTTGCAGGGGATTGTTTTTGTATTATTGCATACGATTAAATTCAGCTTTAATCTTTTGCAGTAATTCCGGGTTTGTTAATACTTCATACCCAGTTAACGCCATAGATTTAGCGCCGACAATCATTGCTTCTCTTGCCTGATCTGTCATCGCTGCCTCTCTGAATTCATGTGTATGGCATGCATACGCTTCGTTACAAATTTTAATATAAGGATGAATAGACGGCACTGCTTGGCTTACATTCCCCATATCAAGAGAACCAGAGCCATCTCTTTGTTCATAAATTTCCTCAACAGGTATGCCAAGAGACACTAGTTCGTTTGTGAAAGCTTCTGAAAGGGTGTCATTTGAAATCATATCATCATAAGAGAATTCATAGTTTGATGCTTTAAATGTTGTACCAGTTTGCAGGGCAGCACCTTCTGCACACTTCTTCACCTTTTCAACTAGTTCATTAACATACTCTCTTTTGGCAGCACGAACATAGAATTGAGCAACAGCATAATCAGGTACAACATTCGCTGCTTTTCCGCCTTCTGGGATAATACCATGAATACGAGCATCTGAGGTTACATGCTGGCGCAGTGCGTTAATGCTGTTGAATGTTTGGATAACGGCATCTAATGCATTAATGCCCATATGCGGACTTGCAGCTGCGTGTGCTGCTTTTCCGAAAAATTCAAATTGAATCGCATCCATTGCAAGAGATGCACCGCTTTTCATATTATTATCAAGTGGATGAACCATCATAGCCACATCAAGCTCTGAAAAGATGTCCTTCTCTGCCATTGTTACCTTGCCGCCCTTTGTTTCTTCTGCAGGCGTTCCATATACGATTACCTTTCCGCCAGTCTCAGCAAGCACCTTGCTAAGACCGATTCCTGCTGCAATTCCCATTGTTCCAATCAAGTTATGACCGCATGCATGTCCGACTTCTGGCAGCGCATCATATTCTGACATAAAGCCGATAACAGGACCTTCTTTTCCACTGTCAAATACGGCCCGAAAGGCAGTTGGCAGACCACAAAACTCTCTTTCGACCTCAAAGTCATGATCTAATAATGTTTTAATTAAAATAGCGCTCGCCTTGAATTCTTCATGTCCAAGTTCTGGATTTTCCCCAATATATATACTAATTTCCTCGAATGTTTTTTTATGTTGTTCAATTGTGTCAATGATTGTTTGTTTCAACTAAACCTTTCCCTTCTCCCTATAATGATACTATTTTACCAAAATTATTAGAGATTAACATTATAAAATGATTAAAAATTATATTTTAAGCATATTTATACAAAAACAAAAAATGAAAAAGACAGACCTTATCGCCTGTCTTCTTTATTAACCGCTTATATTTTTTCCGTAAAAAATTTCATTCATCTCTACAGTGAGCTTTTCGGTTATGTCTGCTTGCTCCTTTTCACTGAGCTCATCTGCCGTATAACCGAATAAATAATTATTTAAGTCAAATTGCTTTAGCTTGCATTTCGTATGAAAAATATTTTCTTGATAAATATTCACATCAATCATATCGAAAATTTTCTGCGCTTCTAATGGAATATAATTCTGNATGGAATTAATATCATGGTCAATAAACAATTTATGGCCATGAATATCACGTGTAAACCCTCTGACTCTGTAATCAATAATCATAATGTCAGTATCAAAGGAATGGATTAAGTAGTTAAGTGCCTTTAAGGGAGATATCTCTCCACATGTAGAAACATCTATATCTGCTCTAAATGTGCTGATTCCTTCATCTGGATGATATTCTGGATAAGTATGAACAGTTATATGACTTTTATCAAGGTGGATAACAACAGAATCAGGCAGGGGCCCAGGAGATTCTTCAAATACATCCTCNGGAGCCTCCGCCACAGGACCTTCAGAAACTAGCAGTGTCACACTTGCTCCCTGCGGTTCATAATCCTGTTTTGCCACATTTAAAACATGTGCTCCGATAATTTCCGCCACATTCTTTAAAATGCTTGTTAATCTATCAGCATTATATTGCTCATCAATGTATTGAAGATAGCTTTCTCGTTCTTCCTTTGTTCTTGTATAGCAAATATCATACATGTTGAAGCTCAGTGATTTTGTCAAATTATTAAATCCATGCAATTCAATGCGTTGTTCAGGTGTTAAGCTCATGTTCGTAATCCCCCTATTTGTGCTAAAAATAAGTGCACTTTCAAATAGTCTTATGTTACCCCTATCTGTTTGAAAATAACCACAAGTATAGAAGTGTAACAAAAGTAAGCTATAGAGGGATTAGTTGATCAGAACATACTCAGTGAATATTTTTTCGCCAGAATTTCAAGCAGTTTTAAGCCGGCAACACTATTTCCTTTATCATCAAGAGCAGGTCCAGAAATACCAATACCGAAACGATTAGGAACAGCTCCTAAAATGCCGCCAGAAACACCACTTTTAGCCGGGATGCCAACACGTACAGCAAACTCGCCTGATGCATTATACATGCCGCATGTAACCATAAAGGTCTTACAAATTCGNGCAACATGTGCTGGCATAATTCTGTTGTTTGTACCTGGCTCTACCCCGTCCATGGCGAAAATAATGCCAATTCGNGCTAAATCGAGACAATTTACTTCAATCGCACACTGTTTCGTATACAGATCTAGCAGCTCTTCAACATCCTCATTAATAATGCCATGCTGCTTCATGAAGTG
>Ga0058696_1000030_pt1 | contig 53093 bp, 46 predicted proteins | sample AgamicMgSfrz_FD_55077 | JGI IMG/M metagenome (GOLD analysis project Ga0058696, IMG submission 55077) | Agave microbial communities from Guanajuato, Mexico - Mg.Sf.rz | ecosystem: Host-associated > Plants > Phyllosphere > Phylloplane/Leaf | place: Guanajuato, Mexico | collected 2012-05-30 | reverse complement strand
ATGGTAAAATTCCAGTCCATATACCAAGGAGAAGCAAAGTAATCTCATAGGCTTTTAGCTTCACAGGAGCTTTGCAATGTGCATATCGAGTAAGCCGCTTCTATATAAAACTAAATTAAACATCGGTTGGTTTCACTCTAACAANGGTGATAAAGCCAACTGCATGCAACGCTTCATGCCGTATCATCCTGCTAATAACCTACATAGAATTTCCACAAAAAGTTAAATCCCCATGCATAAAAATATACACCAGCGCTTATAACCGGAATAAGCACAGAATAAACTATGGCCTGCTGGTCCATATAATTTGGAATCATTTTTAACATCTATCTTTTCATTTATTTGTTCTTCTTTTTCACGTTAGTCAATGTAAAGGTAAAGAAACCGAAAGCGGGGTGGCTTTCGGTTTCAGCTCTTAACCTAATGGATAAGGGGGGTCTTCACTAGTATTGTAGCAAACCCATGTAAATACTTTGCAAACCATATGTAAAAGTAATGTAAACTTGTACAATTAATATGGAAANTTTTTATGCAGTAAAATCGTGAAAGTCGTNCCTTTGCCAACTTCGCTTTCCACCTTGATTAATCCTTTATGGAGCTCGACAAGGTGCTTAACGATTGCTAGGCCAAGACCCGTCCCACCAGAATTCCTGCTTCTCGCCCTATCCACTCTGTAAAAGCGTTCAAAAATTCTTGGAATTTCACTTCTTTCAATACCTATGCCCGTATCAGCTATGGAAACCAAAACATCCTTTTCCTTGTTCTCTACAAAAACAGAAACCTTACCTCCACTTGGTGTATAAGAAATCGCATTTGATATCAAGTTCATAAACACTTGAATAAGACGGGCCCTGTCTCCCTCAATCCAAACTTCCTCACCAGGACGCTTGAAATCGAGTATTAAACTTTTGGCCTCCGCTTTATTCGCAAGAAGTTTGCTGACCTCTTCAAGGCTATCCACAATATTAATCGGCTCTTTTACTAATGAGAAGTTATGCTGTTCCAACTTAGTCAGGTCAAGCAAGTCCTGGATGAGTGATTGCAGCCTGTCGCTCTCTTTTAAAATAATTTGCAGGAACTCTACTAATGCTTCTCTATTATCCATAGCACCATCTAATAGAGTCTCCGAAAAACCTTTAATAGAGGTAATTGGCGTCTTTAGCTCATGAGAAACGTTTGCGACAAAGTCCTTTCTGATCTGTTCGAGTTTTTTCAACTCTGTGATATCGTGAAATACAAGCAATATCCCCATCCACATATCATTTGTACCTATTATTGGAACACCATACACTTGAAAGCTTTTCTTCTCAAAGTTAATGTTAAGCTGTAATTGCTTTACTACCTTATGCTCTGTCATGAAAATTTCTTCAACCAAGTCAGATATTTCCCTATGTTCAATAACATGATAATAAAGCTTATATAAATAATCAGATGAATTAACGGTGAATAAATCCTTGTAAGCTCTGTTTACGAGATTTATATACCCCCTGCTGTCAATTAACAACAGTCCGCTCCCGATGTTTTCAATAAGCGTACCTAAACGGTCCTGCTGTATTTCCTGAGCCTTCACCATTTCCTGCAGGTTTTTTGCCAGCTTATTTAAGGATGAACTAAGCATACCCGTTTCATCCATATTATCTTCATATGTACGTGCATGATAATTGCCTTTCGCCAAATCGACAGCAACCTTTGCAGCGGATTCAATCGGCCTCATATACCGGAATACAAGTGTTAAACCAATAACAAAAATCAATATAAAAGCAATAAGCAATGCAGCAAGGACATATGTATTCATTTGCTGATAAGCATCTTTTTGTGATGACAAATCAAGCCCTAAAAACAAGTAGCCTTGCTTTTCTCCATTAAGTTTTAGCTCTTTCCAATAATAATGGAAATTTGTGTCTCCGCCAGTGTATTCTTCCTGGGGCTGGCTTGATGCTTTGCTGACGACAGAACGAAGGGATTGAAGAAATTCATCATGAGACTTATCTCCCTCGTCTATGAGGATTTTCCCTTCTTTGTCTGTTATTGTGATTTGGATATCCAAAAGACTGCTGTATTCCTTGATTTGACTCGCATCTATTTCCTCAATGCTGTCTGCATCAGCCATTTGTGCCGCAAGTAAGCTGCTTTCCCTTTCAAGCCTGATATCAGACGAATTTATGTAAGAAGATTTATTTAACTGGTAAATAAACAAACCCAGCACCAAAAAGACGATGGCGACGACCAAAAGTAAACTGGCCAGCAGCCTGGATTTAAATGTTTTCATTTTATTTTGGTTCCTCTAATTTATATCCTAATCCTCGGATTGTTTTAATATATATTGGCTTCTTCGTGTTATGTTCCATCTTTTCACGCAAGTGACTTATATGAACGTCAACAATTCTTGTGTCTCCAACGAAATCGTAGTTCCAAACCGCACTTAACAGCTGATCTCTAGTAAGCACTCGACCTTTATTTCTAGCCAAATATAGAAGCAGCTCAAACTCTTTTGGCGTAAGCTCTAAAAGTTCTTCCTTGAAATACGCTTCGTAGTGATTTGGCATGACTTTAAGCTCTCCGATTTTAAGCGTATCTCTTTCTTCCTTTTCCTGCTCTGATGATTCCGATATTAGCTGGGACCGTCTTAATACGGCTTTAATACGGGCAATGACTTCCCTTGGACTAAATGGTTTTGTCATATAGTCGTCTGCTCCAAGCTCTAAGCCGAGCACTTTATCAAATTCGTCATCCTTTGCAGTCAGCATGAGAATCGGTGTAAATATTCTTTGCTGCCTCAAATTTTTGCAGACATCCATCCCGTCCATCTTGGGAAGCATCAAATCAAGGAGGATAACGTCAGGATTCGACGTAACAGCAAGATTCAGACCTTCCTCTCCATCCATTGCCGTTATAACATCATAGCCCGCCTGCTGCAGGTTATATTTCAGTAGTGTTACGATAGACTGCTCATCATCAACCACAAGAACTTTCTTCTTCATAAATGCCTCCAAGTTTAAAAAATTCCCCTAAGTCCCCCAGTTTTTACATGTCTATTATAGTATAAATCAGCAATTGATGAACAACAAGCTAAGCTTATCCTATCCTACCTACTTCCTGCTTTTTTTAAAGTTTAGGAATCTTCAATAAGGAAAAAAGACCCATCATCATCGATGGGTCTTTTCATCAAGCTTGTTATGTAAGAACATTAAGCACATTTTTCACAGAACTTACTGATTTGTCTAATGCGTCTTTCTCTTCTTTTGTCAATTCAAGTTCTATTACTTGTTCGATGCCATTCCCGCCTAATATTGTCGGCACTCCCAAGTATATATGTGAATATCCGTATTCTCCATCGAGATAGGCCACTGCTGGCAAAACCCTTCTTTGGTTCTTGATAATCGCTTCGCACATTTCGGCAAGTGATGCTGCTGGTGCATAATAAGCGCTTCCATTTCCAAGCAGGTTGACAATTTCTGCACCGCCGTTTCTTGTCCTGTCAATTATTTCATCTAAACGATGCTTTGGTATTAGTGTCTCAAGCGGAATGCCTCCAGCATAAGAATAACGGATTAACGGAACCATATCATCACCGTGGCCACCAAGAACAAAGCCTGTAATATCCTTAACAGATAGATTCAGCTCCATTGCTACAAAGCTTCTGAATCTTGCTGTATCGAGTACACCTGATTGTCCAATTACTCTGCTCCTCGTAAAGCCTGATTCCTTGTACACAGTGTATGTCATTGCATCAACTGGGTTTGAAAGGACAATGATGATGCAATCTGGCGAGTATTTAACCACTTCCTTAGTGACCGACTTCATGATACTTTGATTTGTTTGCACTAAATCATCTCTGCTCATACCAGGCTTTCTCGCAATGCCCGCAGTAATAACAACAATATCTGATCCTTCTGTATCCTTGTAATCTGATGTACCTTTAATATTGGCGTCAAAGCCTTGAATAGGACTTGCTTCAAACATATCAAGTGCTTTTCCTTTTGTTGGATTTTCCATTTTCGGGATATCAAGCAGCACGATATCCCCCAGCTCCTTTTGTGCCAGCAGAAATGCAGTTGTAGCACCAGTGAATCCGCCGCCAATTATGGATATCTTTTTGCGCAAACTCATGCCTTATTCCTCCTTAAATCTAATCTATTCTTTCAAAAAAAAGAGGGAAGAGGCCCCTCAACACTCTTCCCTCGCATAGACTAAGCCTCAGAAACAAGGGCCTAAATTTAACTGGCATTCTTTTGGAATACTAGTCAAATTCAAACAATCAGCAATCTTTAGTCCATATTTTTAATTAATTCATCCCCAAATTCAGAACATTTCACTTCAGTCGCACCGTCCATTAAGCGGGCGAAATCATATGTTACTACTTTTGAAGCAATTGTCTTTTCTACAGATGTAACAACTAATTGAGCTGCCTCATTCCAGCCTAAATGTTCAAGCAACAGAACACCTGATAGAAGGACGGAAGAAGGATTCACTTTATCCAATCCAGCATATTTAGGTGCAGTTCCATGTGTAGCTTCAAAAATAGCATGGCCTGTTTCGTAATTGATATTTGCTCCAGGAGCTATTCCAATTCCACCTACTTGTGCAGCAAGGGCATCAGAAATATAATCACCATTCAAGTTCATTGTTGCAACTACATCAAACTCTGTCGGACGAGTCAGGATTTGTTGCAAGAAAATATCGGCAATTGAATCTTTTACGATGATTTTTCCAGCCGCTTCCGCTTCTGCCTGTGCTTTGTTTGCTGCATCTGAGCCTTGCTCTTCTTTAATGCGGTCATATTGTGCCCAAGTAAACACTTTATCTCCGAACTCTTTCTCAGCTAATTCATAGCCCCAGTTCTTAAAGGCACCTTCCGTAAATTTCATGATATTACCTTTATGAACAAGAGTTACAGACTTTCTTCCTTCTTTAATTGCATAGTTGATTGCAGCACGCACTAAGCGACTTGTGCCTTCTTCAGAAACAGGCTTAATTCCTAAACCGGAAGTTTCAGGGAATCTGATTTTGCTGACACCCATTTCATCTTGAAGGAATTTTAATAGTTTTGCGACACCTTCAGAACCTTTTTCATACTCGATTCCTGCATAGATGTCCTCAGTATTTTCACGGAAAATGACCATATCTGTATCTTGTGGTCTTTTTATAGGGGAAGGAACTCCTTCAAACCATCTGACAGGTCGCAGGCATACGTAAAGATCAAGCTCTTGACGAAGCGCAACATTCAATGAACGAATACCTCCGCCAACAGGAGTTGTTAAAGGACCTTTTATAGCAATCAAGTATTCTCTTATTTCGTCCAATGTTTCAGAAGGCAGCCATTCACCTGTTTCATTAAATGCCTTCTCTCCAGCCAGCACTTCTTTCCAGACAATTTTACGATCGCCGCTGTATGCTTTTTCTACGGCAGCATCAAGCACTCTTGAAGCTGATGCCCAGATATCAGGACCGATTCCGTCACCTTCGATAAATGGTACGATTGGATTTGCAGGTACATTTAAAACACCATTAACTACTGAAATTTTTTCGCCTTTCATATGTATCCCTCCGTTAAAAAAGTATTTCCCGCAAAAGGAGGGTTACTCCCTTTGCAAGAATGGCTAAAGTAAGTTGCGCATATAGGCTTCGTCTAAGAAGGGCGCTTGGCAAGTATGCCGCTCATCCCATATTCCCCGCTAAAAGGAAACTCCTGACTTTGCTTGATCTATGCTGCAATTAGTATATCATAGACGCAAAAACTTAGCGTTCATGAACTGGAATGTAGACAGCTCTTTCAGGTCCAGTATAATCAGCTCTTGGCCTGATTAAGCGGTTGTTTTCATATTGCTCTAAAATATGGGCAAGCCATCCGGAAACTCTGCTCACTGCAAAAATCGGAGTGAACAAATCATGATCTATTTCCAGACTGTGATAGACAGACGCAGAAAAGAAATCCACATTCGGAACAAGATTCTTTTTCTCCTTCAGCAATTCCTCAATTCTTAAGCTCATCTCAAAAAGCTCAGATTGCCCCGTCATTTCTGTCAGCTTTCCTGCCATTTCCTTCAAGTGTTTAGCCCGCGGATCACCCTTGCGATAAACGCGGTGGCCGAAGCCCATGATTTTTTCCTTTTTTTCCATTTTGTCATAAATATAGGCATCTACATTTTCAATGCTTCCGATTTCCGTCAGCATTTTCATAACTGCCTCGTTAGCACCGCCATGCAGCGGTCCCTTCAATGCACCTATTGCTGAGGTAATACCAGAATATACATCTGATAATGTCGCCACACAAACCCGTGCTGTAAATGTAGATGCATTCAGCTCGTGATCTGCGTGCAATACTAATGCTTTATTAAATGCCTCGACTGCAATGCTCTCAGGCTCTTCCCCTGTCAGCATATATAAAAAATTTGCTGCAAAGTTCAAATCTTTTCTTGGTGCAATCGGATCAAGCCCTTTTCTTAATCTAGAAAAGGCTGTAACGATAGTAGGGATTTTGGCTTGTAATCGCAATGCCTTCTGATAATTTTTGCTTTCATCCATAAAGTCAGCATCCTTATCATACACACCAAGAAGGGATACAGCTGAGCGGAGTACAGCCATTGGGTGGACGTTTTTAAGCGGCAACAGCTTCAGCTGTTCAAGCAGCGGAGCAGGAAGCTCTGCATTATCAGCTAATTCTTGCATTAAATCATCCAATTCTGCTTTTGTCGGCAATCTTCTGTTCCACAGTAAAAAAACTACTTCTTCAAAACTGGAGTTTTCCGCCAACACATCAATATCATATCCTACATAGGATAATGAATCATCGATGATAGAGCTGATAGAAGAAGTGGTTGCAATTATTCCTTCTAGACCTCTTGTTACTGCCATAAACTATCTCTCCTTTTCTCCTTACTTCTCTCCAATACATCGCAAAAAATAAAGTCCCCATATTATTCATGAATGTAGTTACGTATATAATTACAGATTTTTTAATGAATCTTGCCTCTACATTGAATTTTTTGATTATTCAGACCAGAATTTAACTAAGTCTTATTTGGAGCCATTTAATAAAAAATTAGGTAGCAGCTGCAAAACAGCCTTTAAAAAAGTTCACTATTTTGTTAGATTAACTGATTATGTACCTAAAAATCAATAAAAAATATTATGCGGATTAATAAAAACCAGATATCGAGGGGCCTTTTCTAACATTCTCATTGTAAATCATTTCTCTATTCTGTTAAAAAAAGACATTGTAAATGCTTACATTTTTCGTCAAAAAAATAATGAAAAACATTTTTATAATACGGGTGTTTCGTAACTACATTTTTATTATACCTAAAAATTCTCAAAATGTCTCATATTTTACACCTATAAACTATCAATATAGTAAAAAATATTACCTACTTACCATGCCTTTAGTAAAATATATTCTTTTCACCCCGCTATTATTCCGGATTTTTAGGAAGTGAACCAAAGGCAACACCAACTTAAAAATTATTTTTCTGCTAAAACAGTGAGTGTAGAAACAAGTGAAAAGGAAGAACAGCTACTTTTAACTGTGTCTTCCCCTACTTCTTATCTTCCGACGGCAGCTCCATCACTTCTTGGATCGACACCACCGTAAAGAAAACCTTGACCATCAATAAGAATGGCGTTCGCATGTCCCATAATACCAGCATAGTCCTCCACTCTATTTACAGTATGCCCTAACTTTTGCAGCTTTTCTAATACGTCAATAGACACTCTGCCTTCGATTTTCAATTCCTGTGTTGTTTCTCCCCATGTTCTGCCCCACACAAATCTTGGTCCGCTGATTGCTTCTTGAGGGTCCATACCATAATCAAGCATTCTTGTAATCATAACCGTTTGTGTTTGCGGCTGCCCTTCACCACCTTGTGTGCCATATAGTACGTATGGCTTATCTTCTTTAAAAGCCATTGCCGGCATTAATGTGTGAAAAGTCCTTTTGTTCGGCTCTAGCGCATTTATATGGTTTGGATCAAGAGAAAAGAAAGAACCTCTATTTTGCATCGTAATGCCGGTATCTCCTGCAACAATTCCAGATCCAAACTCGAAATATAAGCTCTGAATAAAAGAGACAGCATTTCCCGCTTCGTCAACAACTGCAGCATGTGCTGTATCACTGCCAACAGGCTGTGTTGGTAAATCACAAGTACTGTCAAATGATATCGATGCAGCCAGTTCCTTTGCATATTCTTTGCTTAGAAGTCTTTCCAAAGGAATACTATGCCAAAAAGGATCTGTTAAGTGATTATTCCTATCTTGGAAGCTTCTCTTCACAGCCTCTACTAATAGGTGGTAATATTGGTATGATCCATGAGGAATTGCTGTTAAATCGAAATTCTCCAGAATATTTAGTATCATCAGTCCAACAAATCCTTGCGAGTTAGGAGGTACTTGGAATATCGTATAGTCACGGTATGTGGACGAAAGAGGTTCACTCCACTCGCCTTGATGTCCTGAAAAATCCTGTTCTGTCAAGAAACCGCCCTTATCTTGAATACTTGAAATAATTCTCCTTGCCAACTCTCCTTTATAAAAATCGTCTCTGCCTTTTTCCGACAACTGGCGAAGTGTTCTGCCAAGATTATGTTGCACAAACTTGCTGAAAGTATTGGGTATTCTCCCTGCAGGCAAGAATATTGCTGCCATATCCTTATCTGTCTTTAATAACTCGACACTCTTTACTGTGTTTTCGTATTGATCATTGGAAAGGGGAAAGCCGTTTTCCGCATATTCAATGGCGGGAGCAAGCACCTCTTTGAGGGACATACTTCCATATTTCTTTAAGATTGCATCCCAGCTGTCCACCATGCCAGGTACTGTAATTACACTCTCAATTCCACGAAAGGGAATTGATTCTTTGTGTTTATATTTGTCTCTTGTCATGTTGGATCCTGATCTGCCGCTGCCATTGTAAGAGCGGACCTTCTTTTCATCTGCATTATAAGCAAGCCAAAAGGAATCTCCGCCTAGACCAGTCATATGCGGATAGACAACTGCAAGACAAGCACTTACCGCAACAGCGGCATCAAAAGCGTTCCCTCCTTGTTCTAATATCCTTTCACCAGCCTGTGATGCTAAGTAATGGGGGCTGACCACCATAGTTTTTGTACCGACAATTACCTTCTTCAAATTAGCTTCTCCTCTCTTTTCAAGGTTCCGATTGATTGAACGGTATTGGCATCAGCCTGCTTTTTATCAGTCGTAAACAAAAACAATAATGCCCCGATAATCAATAGACCACCTGATAAATAGAAGCCAAATTCAAGACTACCCGTCTTGTCAGCAAAATAACCTGTTATATATGGTGCAAAAATGGAGGAAAGCATACCGCTGAAATTGAAAAATCCATAAACTCTTGAATACATGGACTGCGGTGTAATATCTGCCATATAGGAAATCAAAACTGGGTCAAGAGCTAATTTTCCAAGTAATCCATACAGACATAAACCAACAATTAAGAATGAATAATTTTCTGTGTAAGGAATGACAAACTGACATATTGCACCTGCTAGGGAAAGCCCTATAATAAGCGGTTTCCTGCTTTTAATTCGATCTGATAAATAGCCGAAAAGAATTGCTCCAGGAATGGAAGCCCATGGGACTAAGGAGGAAATGATTCCTGTTTGCGAAGCCTCTATATCTCTAGCTGTCTGTAAATAGTAAGGAAGCCATGTCAGCATTCCGAAGAAGCCATATAAAGAACAGAAAATCAGCACATAAACGAAGATATGATTTTTTGTAAAGATCGTCTTCAATTCTATCTTTTCTGCTCCTTGCACAGCCTGCTTTTTCTCTTTATGTGAGTTATCGCGGACAAATATACCAATTAAGATACCGACAATGATTGTTGGGATTGCAAACACATAAAAGGGAAATTGCCACCCTTTATTCAATGTATAGGTGAAGTAGCTTGATGACATAAACCCAAGCGAGATACCGAAGGCCATACCGCTGTTAATAATGGCAGAAACGAGACCGCGATATTTCTTCGGTGTAATAGTGGAGGAGATACCGTATTGAGAACCATAATATGTGCCCTCTCCTAATCCAGTTAGGGCACGCATCATTAAAAATATTCCAAATGTTGTAGATGCACCGCTTAAATATGTTCCGACACCGAATACGATAAACCCAATAACAAGCACCTTTACACGGCCAAATTTATCTGCCAGAAAACCTGTAGGGATCTGCATTAATGCATAAGCAGCAAAAAATACTGTAGCCATTAATCCTAACTGTGATTGGTTTAAACTCCATTCCTCGCCGATACTTCCCATAACAGGTGATAAGATATTCCTGTCAGCATACATAAATACCCAGCCTAAAAAGAATAAAAAGATAGTGAGTGCAGGACGTGTTTTTTTCATGTAATAGTCTCCCTTTACTAAAATATTGACACAATCGTACCATGATAAAAACAAAAGGAAATGAATTCTGTTAGATAATCTGACACGGTTTTTTCGTTTTGAAAATAACCATCTTATCAAAATTTCATTTTGTTTATAAACATGATCTTATAATTACGATTTGAAAGTTGGTAACATTTACATGAAAGAATTTCTTACAGTATGTAGAGGGATACAAAATTTAGAGGTAATTTACAATTTTTACAAATAAAATAAGGAATCGATAACGATTCCCTAACATATAAATCAGCTATTTAAACCACTCCATCGCTTTTATCGCCATGTATGCAATGCCTGCACCAATTAATGGACCAACGGCAACACCTTTAAACAGGGAAACGGCCAAAATGGTTCCTAATACAAGTGCAGTGGTGATTTGGGGGTCAGACGACAATAAATGAATACCGCCTTTTGCAAGTAGTGCAACTGCAATGCCAGAAATTAGGGCAATCCAGGCAACAGGAGACCTGAAAGCTGCAGAAAGATCACGAAAACCAATTTCACCAGTTGCGATTGGCGCCAGAACAGCAATTGTAATAATGGTAACTCCCCAATTAATCCCTTTTGACTGAATGATTGAGAATGACTTAGCATCTAGGCCGAACAGCTTCAATATCAATAAAGCTCCAACTGCGATAAGCAGGGATGTGTTTTTGGCAATAAGGGCAATAAGGATAAGTAAATATAAAAATAGGTATGATTGACTAAACATATTCTGTACTCCTTTCTAAACTAAATTACCATTTATTGACCCATCGTTTTCCTTTCCTCTATAATCAATGATATAGCATGGATGAGCCGTAATGATAACATGGTTGTACTTTGCAGGCTGTAATGTTCTATGTATACATAAAAACATCTACTAAGACAGACTGTTATGTATCTTTCTTGAGAATGGAGGGCGATCTATTGAACCTAACTTTGGTTCACCGTTCACTTCGTCTGCTGTTTGTAATTGTAGTGACGGTACTAGTATTTGTTGGTTTTTTTTATTTATCAAAAATAACCTATCCTTTTATTATAGGCTTTTTGATTGCATTCCTGATGAATCCGCTAGTCAATTTCCTGCAATTTAAATGCAGGCTGCCTAGGGCCTTTGCAGTAATTTTAAGCATCATTATCATCTTATCTGTTTTTGCAGGTCTAATTACACTGCTGATTGCAGAAATCGTCACAGGTGCCGCATATCTTGCTAATGTCGTACCACAGCATGTTAATACACTGATTGAATACGTGGAGGATTTTTTTACTGCACAAATCATCCCGCTGTACAATCAGCTTGCCAGCACATTCAACAGCTTAGGAACAAACCAGCAGGACACAATCATTTCAAATATCAAAAATGTCGGAGAGCAGATTGGGACAAGTGTCGGTGCGTTTATTCAATCATTTTTTCAGAATATCCCAATTATCTTATCCTGGTTTCCTAATGCTGCTACCGTAATTATTTTTTCATTATTGGCTACCTTCTTCATCAGCAAAGACTGGAATCGTCTAATACGGAAACTTTCAAGATTACTTCCTCCTCGTCTGAGCAGAAGCGGAAAATCAGTGTTTGTTGATTTAAAAAAAGCATTGCTTGGTTTTTTGAAGGCTCAGCTTACATTAGTTTCTATCACAACAGTCATCATTTTAATCGGCTTAATCATACTTAGAGTCGATTATGCGATAACTATAGCGTTAGTTACTGGGATTGTAGATATCATCCCTTACTTAGGTACAGGACTTGTTTTTGTTCCTTGGATTATATACGAAATGATCGCAGGACAAATGCCTTTAGCTATTGGATTGGCCGTTTTGTATATAGTGGTCCTTGTACAAAGGCAAATTATGGAGCCGAAGATTCTATCGTCTAACATCGGCCTTGATCCGCTCGCAACACTGATTGCCTTATTTGTCGGCTTTAAGCTAATCGGATTTTTAGGATTAATCATCGGTCCTGTCACACTGGTAATTATCAGCACGTTGAATAAAGCTGGGGTCTTCGCCGATTTATGGAACTTCATAAAAGGAGAAGAAAAAAAATTATAACAACAAACAAGCGGCTTGGACATAAATCCAAGCCGCTTGCTTTATTCAAGCTTTATTGTTGAATGATAATCCTGTTTTTTTGCAGCAGTTTTTTCTGCATATATTTAAGCAACAGTATTTTGCAAAGCTTCCTCGTCGGCGGAAGCAGCAGTAAAACACCTGCTATATCAGAAAGAAAGCCTGGCAGAAGCATGAGAATGCCTCCGAGCAATACACAAAAACCGTTCAATATGGCATCTCCTGGAAGTCTGCCAAGATTTAATTGCTCCTGAACATTTTTAATAGCTTTTACGCCTTCCTTTTTAAGAATAAAAGCTCCCAATACACTGGTCGCTACCACTAACAGCAAAGTCTCCGGAATGCCGATATACCGCCCCGACAACAGGAACGCTGCCAGTTCGACAAGCGGAAGAAACAATAATGCGATAAAAAAATTGCGCAAATGATGCTCCTCCTTTAAAACTACTTTTCTCTATTATAGCTTTTTCTTAGTGAATAGAAAAATATTTAAAGGCTGTATTTTCTTCCAGAAGAAAATAAAAACGCCAAAAGGCTGTCAGCTTAGGTAGTAAGCATGAGCCTTTGGCGTTTTTTATATCAGCTATTACAGCACACTTGCATGTCCGCTATAGATTGTTCCAATTCGGGAATCAACTGTTATTTCTTGTCCATCTTCGAAGATGCTAGTTGCATTTTCAACACCAACGATTACAGGGATACCAAGATTTATTCCAACTACTGCAGCATGGCTTGTTAAACCGCCTTCTTCAGTGATTAATGCGCTGCATTTTTCAAGAGCTGGCATCATGTCACGATCAGTACCTGTAGTTACTAATACTGAACCTTGTTTCACTTTATCAAGTGCGTCCTTAGCATTGTTGGCAATGATAACTTTACCGAAAGCTGTTTTACGGCCGATACCTTGACCTTTTGCCAAAACGTCTCCAACAACATGAATTTTCATGATATTCGTTGTTCCAGTTTCGCCAACTGGTAGACCAGCTGTAATTACAACCGTATCACCATGTGTCACAATAGAGCTGTTAACACTCTCTTGAACCGCTACATCCAGCATTTCGTCTGTAGATTCAGATCTAGTGCTTAGACGAGGATATACACCCCAAACTAAAGCAAGCTGTCTCAAAATATGTGCATCATACGTTACAGCTACAATTGGAGCTTCCGGACGGAATTTAGAAATCATCCTTGCTGTTTGTCCGCTTGCTGTTGGTGTAATTACTGCTTTAACATCAAGATTCAAAGCAGTGTGAGCAACAGATTGACCAATAGAATCAGTGATGTTGTGCTCAATCTCTCTGCTTCGTTTAGAAAGGATTTCTTTATGGTTTAAAGCTGTTTCTGCTCTTGATGCGATATTATTCATTGTTTGAACAGCTTCAACAGGGTATGTTCCAGCAGCTGTCTCTCCAGAAAGCATGATTGCATCTGAACCGTCAAAAATTGCATTTGCCACGTCACTTGCTTCCGCTCTTGTTGGACGCGGGTTGCGCTGCATGCTGTCAAGCATTTGCGTAGCAGTAATAACAGGTTTCCCTAAAATATTACATTTTTTAATTAATAATTTTTGAACCAATGGAACTTCCTCTGCAGGTATTTCCACCCCTAAGTCACCACGTGCTACCATTAAGCCGTCAGAAACTTCCAAGATTTCATCGATGTTATCAACACCTTCTTGGTTTTCAATTTTAGGAATGATATGAATATGAGAAGCGTTATTGTCTTTTAACAATTGCTTGATTTCAAGTACATCAGATGCACGGCGTACAAATGAAGCCGCGATGAAGTCAACTCCTTGCTCCACTCCGAAAAGAATGTCGTTAGCATCCTTTTCTGTGATTCCTGGAAGGTTAACAGAAACACCAGGCACGTTTACGCCTTTTTTATTTTTCAATGTGCCTGTATTTAGGATTTTTGTATGTATTTCTCCAGCTGCTTTATCAATGCTTGTAACTTCAAGGCCAATCAAGCCGTCATCCAAAAGGATCTTGCTTCCCGCTTCGACATCCTCGATAAGTCCTTCGTATGTTATAGAAAATTTCTCTGTAGTTCCTTCTACTTCTTTCATCGAAACAATGATGTTATTTCCTGCTACAAGCTCAATTGCACCGTCCTTCATATTGTTAGTACGAATTTCCGGACCTTTTGTATCAAGTAGGATAGCGATATTTTTACCGTTAATTTCAGATGCTTCACGAATGTTTTTAATACGTGCTCCGTGCTCATCAAAATCACCATGTGAGAAGTTTAAACGTGCAACGTTCATACCTGCTTCCATAAGTTGTGTCAGCTTTTCAACACTTTCACTTGCAGGACCGATTGTACATACTATTTTAGTCTTACGCATTATTTTTGCCTCCATTAATTATATAATTTTTTTTCATGGCAGAGACTCCAAGTAGAAATAATTCTAATTCGAGTCTCCTTTTCTATCATTAGATGGACAATTCTTTTGATAGGCGATATAAGTTCTTGTCGATTGTATGTTTTCGTGATAGTGCTTCAATTATATCATAATCTACCAATTGGTTCTTTTCGATACCAACTGCTCGTCCGCCTTTTCCTTCAACAAGAAGCTCGACTGCATATGCGCCAAGTCTGCTTGCTAGCACGCGGTCTGCTGCAGTAGGAGAACCTCCACGCTGCATATGTCCCAATACAGAGACGCGAGTGTCAAAACCAGTATGCTCTTCAATTTGTCTGCCGATTTCGACTCCTGAGCTGACTCCTTCAGCAACAATGATGATGCTGTGTTTTTTGCCGCGCTCACTGCCTTTTTTCAGACGGTCAACCACTTCTTCAATATGGAAACCTTCTTCTGGNATAAGGATTGTTTCCGCACCGCCAGCAAGACCTGCCCAAAGTGCAATGTCTCCAGCATTTCTTCCCATAACTTCCACAATAAATGTACGCTCATGGGATGTTGCTGTATCGCGGATTTTGTCAATTGCATCAATAACAGTGTTTAAAGCCGTATCAAATCCGATTGTCAACTCTGTTCCCGGAATATCATTGTCGATTGTTCCCGGCACGCCGACACATGGATAACCTTGTTCTGTAAGCGCCTTCGCTCCCATGTAGGATCCGTCTCCGCCAATAACTACAAGACCATCGATACCATGCTTTTTAAGCTGCTCGATACCTTTTTGTTGTCCTTCTTTTGTTTTAAATTCTTCACAACGTGCAGAGAATAAGAAGGTTCCTCCGCGGTGAATAATGTCTCCAACAGAACCAACTTCTAATTTCTTGAAGTTTCCATTAATAAGGCCGGCATAACCGCCAATTACTCCGTACACTTCCACGTTGTGGAAAATAGCTTTACGCACAACTGCTCTTACTGCTGCATTCATTCCTGGCGCATCTCCGCCGCTAGTTAGTACACCAATTCTTTTAACCATCACAATCACCTCATACAATTTAATCTACTGCTATGTAGATAAAAACATACATATACTAAATTATATAACATCTTTCTGCAATATCTGTCACAAATATTACAAATAAAAAGATAATCATCCCTAAAAAATGGTAATTTCTAAGACATTCTTTTCCTTATTATGATAATTTAGCTTTAATTTAATTACATTTGACTATAACAATTCTAACATATCATGAAGGCTCATCTATCTCAACTTTATCTAAAAAAAAAATTAAAGACGGAATTGTCAGCAAAATCCTATGACTCCCTCTTTTATCTTTTCCCGAATAAGAAAGCTTAAACCCCCTGGCATGCTATTTAAGGATAACTTCTATTATCCTTTTTTGCCGACATCTGCATTTTCTCATTTTCCGATGATAAATGCTATATATTAATACAATATTTTTATATAAAGCTTTACACAAAAAAATAAAGCTTAAACAAGAAGCTTATGCTTCCCATTTAAGCTTACGGTTAAGGATTACTCAGAAATATGTTCTCCGATGCTTTTGAACTTATTGTAGCGATGTTCAACAAGCTCGTCTTCAGTCATTGATTTCAATTCCTTCAACGAAGCAAACAACACCTGTTCAATCTCACCAGCTTGTGCTTCGACATCATGATGTGCTCCGCCTCTTACTTCTGGAATAATGGTATCAACAATCCCCAGCTCCTTCAAATCAGGTGCCGTGATTTTCATCTTTTCTGCAGCTTGCTTTGCCTGGTTAGAGTCTTTCCACAGGATGCTGGCTGCNCCTTCCGGAGATATAACCGAATAAGTGGAGTTCTCAAGCATATGCATGTGGTTTCCAACACCTAATGCCAAGGCTCCACCGCTTCCTCCTTCACCAATTACAATACAGATAACAGGCACTTTCAAAGAAGCCATCTCAAACAGGTTTTTAGCGATTGCTTCACTTTGCCCTCGCTCTTCTGCAGCTTTACCAGGGTAAGCACCTTTCGTATCAATAAAGCAAACGATCGGCCGTCTGAACTTATCTGCTTGTTGCATAAGTCTCAATGCTTTTCTGTATCCCTCAGGATGAGGCATTCCAAAGTTTCTGTGGATGTTTTCCTTTGTATCCTTCCCTCTTTGGTGGCCTATAACTGTAACGGGAAGACCTTTAAATTTGGCAATGCCGGCAACGATTGCCGCATCATCGCCAAATGTTCTATCACCATGCAGCTCCATAAAATCTGTGAAAAGATATGGAATATAGTCTAGAGTTGTCGGCCTGCTAGGATGTCTTGCGATTTGCACTCTGTCCCAAGGCTTCATATTCTCATATATATCCTTTTCTAATTTTTCCAGTCGCTTTTCGAGCTTTTCAATTTCAGTAGAAAGGTCTACATTTGCCTTTTTAGAGAAATCTTCGAGTTCTTTTATCTTATTTTTCAGCTCTACCACTGGCTTATCAAATTCTAGTTCTACCATTCTAAATCACCGCCTGCCTGATGCATTTCTAATACTAGGTGAAGTTTTTCTTTCATTTCCAGTCTCGGTATGACGGCATCGAGCTGACCATGCTTTAATAAAAACTCAGATGTCTGGAAGTCTTCCGGCAGCTTTTCCCCAATCGTCTGTTCAATTATTCTTCGGCCCGCGAATCCTATCAGGGCGCCTGGCTCAGCAAAGTTATAGTCTCCTAATGAAGCGAAACTTGCAGACACTCCTCCTGTTGTCGGGTGTGTCATTACCGTTATATATAACCCGCCATGGTCACTGAATTTTTTCAATGCTGTACTCGTTTTAGCCATTTGCATCAAACTCAGGACACCTTCTTGCATCCTTGCACCGCCTGAAGCTGTGAAAATAATGAAAGGCACAGATAGCTCATCAGCCTTTTCTATTGCCAAAGTAATCTTTTCTCCGACAACAGATCCCATGCTTCCCATTCTGAACGAAGAATCCATAACAGCGACTACTACTTGCAAACCATTTATTTCACCTGTTCCAGTTACGACCGCTTCATTCATATTAGTTTTTTTCTGATCGCCTAATATCTTTTCTTCGTATCCTGGAAAGTTTAATGGATTGCCTGTTTTCATTTCCTTGTTCATTTCTGAGAACGTGCCTTCATCCAGCAAGCTGTCAAGCCTCTCATAACCTGTCATTGGCAAATGGAAGCCGCAGTTCAGGCACACCTTAAGATTCTTTTGCAATTCCTTTGTATACATGATTTTTTTGCAGTTGCTGCATTTTGTCATGACACCTTCTGGAACATCGTTTTTAGATGATTCTGAAGGGATGGTTGCATATTTCTTTTTTTTCGATTTCGAAAATATATCCTTTATCATCAATGTGGAAGCCTCCCCATTTTTTTGCATTTGTGCATCGCCAAAGATAAATCTATTTAATTTTGGCAGTACACATCTAAAGTAAAAAGAGCATATAAAACTTACCTGACTAGCCTTACAAAAAAGTATCTGAAAATCAGGAAAATAAATAAAATAATATATAATTTCTTAAATCTGCTTCTTTTTCCTATAGTTCATAGTCAGTTCTAATTCATCTTTGCTTTTTATATTATCTAACAGCAGCAAATAGTCTTCTTTTGTCCAGTAGACATTAGGAAAACCTAAAGAATAATAATAGTCCTTTAGAATAGTCCATAAACGAAACAGCAAATAGTTGTCGGCTATTTGGACAACCCTGAAAAAGAAATCACTTTCGCTGACCTTTTCGGACTCAATCCATTCCGTGAGTTCAGCCAGCTCTCTTTCTGTCATTTTCCACATTGCAATTTGCAAACAATTCAATTGTATAAAGTTCTTGGTTTCTAATACATCCAATTTCGCCTTTTCATCCTGCAGTATAAATGTGCTGATTAACTGTACAAGACGATGTCCTTGAAAATTCCGAAGAAAAGTTCCTTCCCCTTTTTTCGTCTCGATAAGCCCCAAAAGCTCTAAAGCCCGCAGTGCTTCTCTCACAGATGACCTTCCTGCATTTAGCCTTTCAGAAAGGGAACGTTCAGAGGGAAGCCTGTCTCCCGGCTTTAAGCCATCCTTTTCAATCATGTCCCTTAATTGATTGACTATGTCCAAATATAGCTTGGAGGAGCTGTTGGAAGAAGACTCGTTCACCGTTCATCATCACCTGCTTCTTGTTAGCATGTCCTTAAACCTTCTGGCCATCTTTCCTTTTCCGCCAAAAAAACTTCCTATTTTTGCAAAAAAAGCAGTGAAAATAGTGGTCTGACCAGTTGACTTATTAAACAATATAACAAGATTGAAGAGTTGTAAAGTTAATCAGACAAGATTACATGATTTGCACCAAGCAATTCCTCAAGCCTTTGCAGGCATTCCATTGCAGGATTGATGAGAAACTCATCATTCAGCTGAATCGTTTTTCCAGATTGAACATAGTGGATAATAACAGGGGTAGACCCTTTATAATTTTTAATGATATCCAATAGCCTTCCTTTTATTTCATCTGTTTCTTTTTCCTGGACAATCTTAATAAATAATTTATGTTTGTTCGGTTTCTGTGATTGGACGATTTCTAAAACATTTGCCGCATCTTGAATAATAAATTGTTTATTTCCGTTCCGTTCATCAACCTTTCCTTCCATAAATACAATTTTTTCGGTTTGAATCAGGTTTTGCAGTTTTTTATAGGCTGCTGGAAAGGCGACTGCTTCCATTTCACCGCTCTGGTCACTAATGGAAAGAAACGCCATCGGTTCTCCTTTTTTTGTTCGGATTGCTTTCCAGTCCGTTATGTAGACAATAGTCCGGTATTTTCCTCCTGGTGCCATCTCGCCTAATTGATTGGAGCGAAGTGACTGCTTGTATTGCTCATATATGGATACTGGGTGGTCAGATAAATAGAGACCCAGCACACTTTTTTCTAATGTAAGCTTATCCTCCGCATTCATCGGGTCTACTTGTACATATTTCGGTTTAAAGAAGAAACCTTCTTCGCCAAACAGATCATCCTGTTCTAGCCCATCTGGATGAACAAGCTGCGCATGCTGGATAGCTACATCAATCGTCGCAAGCAATGTCGCTCTATCTTCTCCGAATTCGTCAAAGCAGCCTGCGTGTATAAAAGCTTCAATGATTTTCCTGTTTACTATTTTAGGAGAAGTCCGCAGACAGAAATCAAAAAGATCCTCAAACCTTTTCTGTCTTCTCGCCCGGAAAACCTCTTTCAGGACAGAAGCTCCTACCCCCTTAACAGCTGCTAAGCTGTATAAAATATCACTGTCTTCTACAGTAAAGGCAAAATGACTCTTATTTATGGAAGGCGGCATTACCTTCATATCCATTTGCTTTAATTCCTGGATATATTGCATTATTTTCCCTTCATTTCCAACTGCTGACGTAAGAAGTGACGCCATGAAGAACAGCGGATAATTCGCCTTCAAGTAAGCAAGCTGATAGGCTATCATACTGTATGCCACAGCATGGCTCCTATTAAAACCGTAATCGGCAAATCGGACAATCAGTTCATAAATCTCATCAGCAGCCTGTTGTGTATATCCTTTCGCCAATGCCCCATTTACAAAATGAACACGTTCTGCTGCCAAAACATCCCGCTGCTTTTTGCTTACTGCTCTTCTTAGCAAATCCGCCTCGCCGAGTGAAAAGCCCGCCATTTTGGAAGCAATCTGCATGATTTGTTCCTGGTAGACAATTACCCCATATGTTTTCTCTAGGATCAGCTTTAAATCCGGATGATAATAATCGATTTCTTCTTTGCCGTGCTTCCTGTTAATATATAACGGAATATTCTCCATTGGACCGGGACGGTAAAGTGCATTAACAGCCACTATGTCTTCGAATTCTGTTGGTTTCAGCCGTTTCAAGACATTTCTCATTCCATCTGATTCTAATTGAAATATCCCTGTAGTTTCCCCTTTGCTAAGAAGCTGGAAAACAGCCGGATCATCTAATGGAATTTCTTTAATTGCAATTCTTCTTTTCGTTTGGCGCTGGATTGTTTCAATGATTGACTGAAGCAAAGACAAGTTTCTTAACCCAAGGAAATCCATCTTTAATAATCCTAGTTCCTCGAGATGCTCCATACTGTATTGTGTTAAGTAAACCTCCTCATTGCCTCCCTGAATCGGAACTATTTGCACGAGCGGTTCTTCGCTTAATACGACGCCTGCGGCATGTGTAGAAGCATGACGTGGCAGCCCTTCTATTTTGCAAGCCGTTTCAAAGATTTGTTTATTTTTCGGAGATTCTGCAATTAATGTCTGAAGCTGCTTTGATTCTCTTAGAGACTGCTCCAGTGAAATTCCAAGCTTTGAGGGAATAGCTTTTGAGAGTTGTTCCAGCTCTTTCATTGACAATCCAAAAGCCCTGCCCACATCTCTTAAGGCAGCTTTAGCAGCAAGTGTTCCAAATGTAATAATTTGTGCTACATGCAGCTCTCCGTATTTATTTTTGACGTATTCAATAACCTGTTCCCGCTTGTCATCTGGAAAATCAATATCAATATCCGGCATCGTGATTCTTTCAGGATTCAAGAAGCGTTCAAACAGCAAGTCATATTTTATTGGATCCACGTCTGTAATGAACAGCACGTAAGCTACCATTGATCCGGCAGCAGAACCCCTTCCAGGCCCTGTAAGGATTCCATTGTCTCTAGCATATTTCATAAAATCCCAGACAATCAGGAAATAGTCGCTGTAACCCATCCGGTTGATTACATCCAGTTCATAATAGAGCCGTTCCATATGTATTTTTGAAGGAGTAGAATATCTTTGGCGCAGCCCTTGCTCGCATAGTTCCAATAAATGACGGACAGCTGTTTGTCCGTCAGGAAGAGGGTATTTAGGCAATGCTGCCACCTTCTCGCCAAGCTGAAATTCACATTTTGAAGCAATCTCCCAAGTATTTTCTAGCACCTCAGGTTCATCGCTGAAAAGCTCCACCATCTCCTGCTTGCTCTTCAAATAATGTTCCTCAGATTCCCATTCATCATGTTCTATCTCAGCTAAGGTGACTCCATTTTTTATTGCCGTCAGGCAAGTGTGGGCAAAACGGTCTTCCTTATTGGTATACTTGACATCATTCGCTGCCATAAGTCTTGTTTCTGATGTTCTAGCTAAATCTTTCAGTCTCTCATTTAATGACGTTTCAGCTTCCATTCCGTGCTTTTGGAGCGACAAATAAAAATGACCAGGAGCTAGTATGCTCTTAAATAAAGCAACGGTTTCCTTCGCATGCTCTATATCTTCTGCCAGCAAAGACTGCTCTATCTCTCCTTTATATCCGGGAGTGAAAGCAAACAGTCCATCGGCATAATGCTTTAGCCATCTGATCGGAATACCTTGTTTGTTTTTAGTCTGGACAGCGCTTGATAATTTTAGCAGGTTCTGGAATCCATTTCCGTTTTTCGCCAACAAGACAAGGGGAAAGGCGGTATCTGTGTGTTTTTCGCTGATAACATCAACAGTCAAACCGATAATTGGTTTGATGTTCTGTTTAATGCATTCCTTATAAAAGGCTGCCGTTCCATACATAACATTACGATCGGTCAAGGCAAGCGCACTATATCCCCTTTCCTTCGCAGAGGAAACGAGCTGTTTAACAGAAGCTGTACTCGACAGCAAACTGTATGCGCTAGATACTTGCAGATGAACAAAAGACATATCAATCACCACTCTTTTACACAAACTTTCTAAAGTTATTCTATATTGCCGCATTCATTTAATTGTTCGACTGCAGCAACTAATTATCCTTTTATTATAGTTCTATTGCCTAAAAAAAGAAAATATGTTCTCCTTCTTTCTCTCCAAACATGCTTCCTTTACTGTGGAGCGTTTGCAATCTATTTAAATAAAGATTTTTCTTGTTTCCCACAACCCGGGAACATAATTCCTCCAGTTTGTCCATATGTATGAATAAGAGAATAATAGGGACTGTGAGGTTGACAAGATGAACCAAGAACCATTTTTCCCAGCATTTATAGAAAGCTATTTTATCGCACTTGGAGTTGTCCTTGGAGGTGCCCTGTTGGGCGGTTTAGCTGCATTCATGACAGGCAAGCCTCTCTTGACAGAAATAACAAAATTGTCGGATATGATTAGGATTTGGGCAATTGTAACAGCAATAGGCGGCACATTCGATGCAATTAATACGATTGAGAAAGGTATTTATGACGCTGGAACAAAGGATCTTTTCAAACAGATTCTTTTAATTATTTCTGCATTCGGAGGCGCCCATTCAGGTGCGACAATTTTACGATGGATAACACAGGAGTATATTTAAAATGCGGATACCACCGTTTTATAAAAATGTTTCCCTTCAGCGTTTTTTTGCTGGAATGGTGATAGGAGGCTTTATAAGCTGGTGCGTCTTTCTGTTTATGTTTGGTGTTTGGCAAGAAAGGTACAGCACAGAAATAAAAAATCAAAAAAGCACGATTGAAGACTTGGAAAAGGATAAGGAAATATGGCAGCAGGAGTTTTCTGAGCTCAATAAAAGGGCAGAGGAAAAGCTGACAATACAAGGGTTAGTCGTAAAAATAAACAGCAAAGACAAGGAAAAATACAATATCAAGCCATTTAATGCATTAGAGATGGAAGATGCTATTAAGGAAGATCTCCGGACAATCGTTGCCAAAGATATGGAGCTTGTGTATAAAAGCAGGGCACTGCTAAAGAAATCAATTGAAAATAAAGTAGTCGAATCTGACCAGAAGCGCTACCGATTCAAGGTTTCTGAGCTTATCATTTATACGACCGTATATGTAGAGCTGAGTGTTACCTTTGCAGATTAGCATATAATAACCCCCAAGAAAAACCAACTTTTCTTGGGGGTTATTATAATTATCTTTTTTATTTGCAAAGTACGTCCAAATCACGGATGACTTCTTCTGCTACATCCCAGTTGAATATGCTTGCCCCTGATGCTAGCGGATGACCGCCCCCATTATACTTTTTCGCAAGCACATTAATTATAGGCCCTTTAGAGCGGAATCTGACCCTGATTTGATCGTCTTCTTCAATGAAGAACACCCAAGCCGTAATGCCTTTTACGCTTCCTAATTCTCCGACAAGTAAAGAAGCCTGTGAAGGAACAGCACCAAATCGGCTTAATACAGCCTTATCTAGCTTCATAAAAGCTGCACCGCTTGGAAGCATCGTAAAATTCTGCAGCACATATCCGTTTAACTTTACGATATTGGGCTCAAGCTCATACATTTGATTATACATGTCAGGTCTGGTGAAATTATAATTGATTAGTTCTCCTGCATAGCTGAATGTTTTCTCTGATGTGCTAGGATATAAAAACCTGCCTGTATCTCCGACAATGCCGGCATACAGCAGCCTTGCTCCTTCATCGTTCAGCTTTAAGCCTTGATCTTTACCAAACAAATAAAATTCATAGATCATTTCGCTTACAGAGCTTGCAGAAGTGTCGACCCAAACAATATCCCCGTATGGATCATCATTTGGATGATGGTCAATTTTAATAAGCATTTTTCCTGTTGTATATCTTGAATCACATACTCTTTCTTGATTGGCAGTATCACATACAATTACTAACGCTTCCTTATATGTACTGTCGTCAATAACATCAAGCCTGCGCAAAAAATGGAGTGACTCCTCTTCCTTCCCTACTGTATAGACTTTTTTGTCAGGAAAAGATGTTTTGATGATTTCAGCAAGACCTCCCTGAGAACCATATGCATCTGGATCGGGACGAACATGCCTGTGTAAAATAATGGTATTGAATTGTTTAATCGCTTCCAATATGCTTTGTTTCATCTCAAGTACCTCTCCTTCTTAATGTCTGTCAATTAACTGGCACATCATCATTGCCTTGCCGACAAGTACGCCTTTGTTGAACACTTCAACATCGACTTTACCAAACTTTCTGCCGACCTCAAGTATCTTCGGTACTATTTCAATGGTGCTGTCAATTTGAACTGGTTTGATAAAATAGATCGTTAAGTTTTCCACCACTAAGTCGCCTTTTTTATGCCCTCGCAGCACTCGGTTTGCCGCTTCTGCAACGATGGTTGTGAATACTCCGTATGAAATGGTTCCTAAATGATTTGTCATTTGCGGCGTAACTTCACAAGTAAAGGAATTTTCTGACTTCTGCTTCCCTTTTGAAACATTGATTTGCTTTGTAATAATGTCATCAATCGTTTCACCGATCTGCGGCTGCCTTTGGTTCATCTGAAGTGCTTTTAAGACATCCTGTCTGCTGATGATTCCCTGCAGTTTGTTCGCTTCGTCAACAACTGGAAGAAGCTCAATCCCTTCCCATACCATAATATGCGAACATGAAGCTACACTTGTTTTGCCCCCGACTGTTACAGGACTTTTCGTCATGATCTTTTCAACTGGTATTTCCTTCTGTTTACCAATGATATCCTTGGATGTTACCATACCTTGTACTTTCATGTTGGCATCGACAACAGGAAACCTGCCATGCATCGTCTCTTCATTATATTTCTCCCACATGGACACAGGATCATCTGTCTTTAAATAAATTGTCTCTTCCAATGGTGTCAAAACGTCCTCTACAAGGACAATTTCCTTTTTGATCAACTGATCGTAGATTGCCCTGTTTATCATTGTAGCAACAGTAAATGAATCATAGCTTGTCAAGATAATCGGAAGCTGCAGCTCATCAGCCAGCCGCTTCACATGTTCCTCTGTATCAAACCCACCCGTAATCAAAACAGCTGCACCTGCTCTTAATACATGTTCCTGAGCCTTTATCCTGTTCCCAATGATCATTAAATTACCTGCGCCGGTATAGCGCATCATTGCATCCAGTTTCATTGCTCCTATAACAAAACGGTTAAGGGTTTTATGAAGTCCATCCCTACCGCCGAGAACCTGTCCATCGACAATATTTACTACTTCTGCAAATGTCAGTTTTTCAATATTTTCTTTCTTTTTTCTTTCAATCCTTATCGTTCCAACTCTTTCGATTGTGCTAACATACCCTTTATTCTCTGCCTCCTTAATCGCACGATAAGCTGTTCCTTCACTTACACTTAGCGCTTTAGCTATTTGCCTGACGGATATTTTTTCACCGACAGGAAGCTCATCGATATAATTAAGAATTTGTTCATGTTTTGTTGCCAATGTTCACCCTCCTTTTGGCTTTCATTCTCTATGTATATATCTCTAAACTTTTGTAATAAAGGCAAGTTAAGAGAGTATTGCTTCTTCGTTTATCTTCTCTTTCATTATAGAATGTCCTATCGTACGATTCAATCCAATATGTATATAACAGCATAAATTTTTATCTCGTTGATTATTAGTACAGTTTTGACAAAAAAATGAACTAATACTTGTATGTCATAGAAATAATAAAGCAACTCACAAGATTGTTACAAATAAATCGTACATCTGTTATAGACTTGGACACAAAAAAAGAAGCCTGCCAAATCCCTTCCTCATTATCCACCATTGTCGCCCATTTATGCGAGATGATAGTAGAGAATGAAAAGATTTAACAAGCTTTAGTATTTTATTGATAGTAACGGATTTTTCTTTTTTTCTGCAGTTGCTGTAGTGTTTTTCTACTGTTCTGCTGCTTTGCTTTCGGTGCATAAAGCAGTGCAGTCAAATTACCAGCAAGAACAAATATGGCAAACGCGAGCCAAGTAACAGAAAAAACACCTGCTATTCCAGCATCATATGGAGCAAGACGTGGTACTCCATAATATAAAAGTACACCACATAACAGTATGCATAATAAATACCTATTCTTTTTCATGTTCTGCCTCCCTTTTTTCACTTATAACCATTCTATGCGGACAAGTTCAAAAAATGTCGTTCTTCTTAAATATGTCTAATGTGGTTTTATTTCGTGCTACTAAAGGTTTACAAGCAAATGAGTTGTTGATAATCTTATGTAAGACGATATATATTAAAATAATGTTATATCTATTAAAGGAGGAATTATTCCTTGGAAAGACAATTGAAGGAACTATCAACATGGATGGAACAAGAGGCAGTAGATTTCACCTTCTTGACATCAACAGATAATATTTTTTATTTTAGCGGATTTTACAGCGATCCCCACGAAAGACTTCTAGCGCTGATTCTTTTCCCAAAAGAAGAGCCAATTCTTGTATGTCCTGCGATGGAGCAAAATGATGCAAGAAACGCAGGCTGGAAGTATGACATTATCGGGTACAGTGATACGGATAATCCGTGGGAAACGATCCAAGAGAAAGTTAGCAAAAAGGCTGGAGCAAATCGTATTGCCGTTGAAAAAGAGCATATGAATATTTCTAGGTTTGAAGCATTGCAGCAGTATTTTCCTGCGATTAAAAAATATTTGCCTGCAGAGGAAAAACTAAATGAAATAAGAATGGTTAAGTCAGAGCAGGAGCTTTCTAAAATTCGCGAGGCTTGTAAGTGGGCAGATTATGCAATAGAGGTCGGTTGCAGTGAGATTGCAGAAGGCAAAACAGAAATGGAAATTTTAGCAGCAGTTGAATATGAACTGAAGAAAAAAGGTATTGGAAAAATGTCCTTTTCCACTATGGTGCTGACAGGCAAAAACGGGGCATCTCCACATGGTACACCAGGTGATACTCAAATCAAAAAGGGAGATTTAGTTCTGTTTGATTTAGGAGTAGTTGTTGATGGCTATTGTTCTGATATTACAAGAACTGTAGCTTTCGGAGATATAAACGAGGAACAAAAAAATATTTATGATACTGTGCTGAAAGCACAACTTGCTGCCATTGATGCTTCTAAACCAGGAGTTACATGTATGGAGGTCGATCTTGCAGCACGAAATGTAATTCAGGATGCTGGCTTTGGAGAGTATTTCCCGCACCGCCTTGGACATGGTCTTGGCATTAGTGTTCATGAGTTCCCATCCCTCACTTCAACCAATCCACTTTCTTTAAAAGAGGGTATGGTTTATACGATTGAGCCAGGAATTTATGTACCAAACGTGGCTGGTGTCAGAATTGAAGATGATGTGTATGTAACGAAAGATGGAGTAGAAATTTTAACTAAGTTTCCGAAAGACCTTCAAATTATTTCATAAGCAGAAGGGGCTGACTCAAATGACCGTTTGACGGAGTTTGAGTCAGTTTTTTATTTACTTTTCCTCTTGGCTGCGGATGATCACGCTGTCAATGGCGCCGTCATTATAGGCGTCCATCACTTGTGCTGTAACTTCCAAATGACCGTTTTCATCATAATCAAAGTTATGATTTCCCTTATTGTCCCTCATGATGGCTGTCCCCTCCTGTTTTGTAATGCCTTTTTATTTTTGCATATTAAAGTTAATGTTATGCAACTTGAGGGTATATAATTAAATAGAAGAAATAGGGAGGGTGTTAATATGGGGTTAACATATAAGAAAATCATTGTTGCTGTTGACGGTTCAGAGCAAGGTGAAAAGGCATTTGAAAAGGCTGTTTCAATAGCAGCAGAAAATAATGCTGAGCTTATTTTAGCACATGTTATTGACACACGTTCTTTCGCTACAGTTGCAGCTTTTGATCAGTCTGTTGCTTCGAAAGCAGATGAGTTTGCCAAGGAAATAATGGATAAGTATACAAAAAAGGCTGCACAGGGCGGTGTTGTAAAAGTTGAAAAAGCAATTGAATTTGGCTCACCAAGGGCAGTTATTCCAAGGGATATAGCAGAAAAGTATGACGCAGATCTGATAATCTGCGGCGCTACTGGTTTAAATACTGTCGAACGTTTTATTATCGGGAGCGTTTCTGAAGGTATTGCGCGCAATGCTCCATGTGATGTTCTTATCGTCCGAAACGGGATTTAAAAAAAGAGGCATCCGAATACTGGATGCCTCTTTTCTTATGCCTTTGCAAATGATTCTAGGCAAGTTTTTGCTTTTTTTATAGCTTGTTCGACCTGCTGAAATCCAGTTCCGCCTGCACTGTTTCTTCTTTGCACAGCAGTTCTCGGATTGAGCACTTCGTAAATATCTCCTTCAAACAGCTGGCTGGCTGCTTGTAATTCGTCCAGTGGTAAATCGGCTAAGAAGCATTGATTTTGTACACAATGAAGCACCAATTTCCCTACTACTTCATGTGCTTCTCTAAATGGCATGCCTTTATCTGATAAATAGTCAGCCAGTTCTGTCGCATTAGAGAAGTCATTTTTGGTTGCCTGCTCCATAGCATTTGTCTGAACCTTCATCGTTTGGATCATCCCGGCAAATATCTTCAAGGAACCTGCTACTGTTTTGACAGTATCAAACATCCCTTCTTTGTCCTCTTGCATATCTTTATTATAAGCAAGGGGAAGTCCCTTTAAGACCGTCAACAATCCCATAAGGTTTCCATAAACCCTGCCTGTTTTCCCTCTGATTAGTTCTGCCATATCAGGATTTTTCTTCTGCGGCATGATGCTGCTTCCTGTCGAGAAACTATCATCTAGCTCAATAAATTTAAACTCTTGGCTTGACCAAAGGATGATTTCTTCACTGAATCTAGAAAGATGCATCATCAAAATGCTGCTCGAAGATAAAAATTCCAAGATAAAATCACGGTCACTGACTGCATCCATACTATTCTCATAAATTGCACCAAATTCCAGAAGTTCAGCAGTTCTATAACGATCAATCGGGAAAGTTGTCCCTGCTAATGCTCCTGCACCAAGGGGTGATACGTTAATGCGGGTTAGGTTTTCCTTGTATCTCGCTTTATCCCGTTCAAACATCCAAAAATAAGCCATCAAATGATGCGCAAAGGAAATAGGCTGTGCTCTTTGTAAATGTGTATATCCAGGCATTATTGTCTCAATGTTAGCTTCAGCCTTCTCAAGCAATGCGCCTTGAAGCTCCTCTAACAGGGAGATGATATCTTTCACTTGCTTGCGCAAATACAAATGCATATCTGTTGCAACCTGGTCATTACGGCTTCTTCCTGTATGAAGCTTCCCGCCTACTGGACCAATCAGCTCTGTCAGCTGGCTTTCGAGATTCAAATGGATATCTTCCAATTTAACAGAGAACTCCAGCTCTTCTTTGTTTGCTTTTTCTTTTAAAAGAAGCAGTCCAGCTTTAATTTTCCCCGCATCCTCAAAACTCAGGATTCCTGTTTCAGAAAGCATTGCCACATGGGCAATGCTTCCGTCAATATCTTCTAGGACAAGCTCTTGATCAAAGGAGATGGATGCGCCGAATTCGTCTACCCATTCTTCTGCAGATTTTGTAAATCTGCCTCCCCATAATTTTTTCACACTGTCACCTTCTTGCTGTTTTCCACAATGCTTTGTACTTTAGTCGGCAGACCCCATAGTTTAATGAAGCCAACTGCAGCTGCATGATCAAACTCATCATCTGAAGTGTATGTTGCCAGCTTTTCATCATACAAGGAGTTAGGAGACTTTCTTCCTTCTACAATTGCATGACCTTTAAACAGCTTCACACGTACAGTTCCTGTTACATTCTTTTGGGTATCTTTCAGGAATGCTTGAAGAGCATTAGTTAATGGCGAAAACCATAATCCTTCATAAATAACTTCAGTGATTTTCTTTTCGATTACCGGTTTAAAATGAGCAACCTCTTTTACAAGAGTAATGTCTTCCAGTTCTTTATGTGCCTTAATAAGAGTAATGGCACCCGGGCATTCGTAAACTTCACGTGATTTAATACCAACAAGGCGGTTTTCTACATGGTCGATGCGTCCTACGCCATGTTTACCAGCTAATTTATTCAACTCAAGAATCAAATCAGATAATTTGTACGAAATGCCATCGATGCTTACTGGAACACCTTCTTTAAAATCTATTTCAATAATGTCCGCTGTATCTGGTGCATTTTCAAGGCTTACTGTTAAATCATAAGCTTCTTCTGGCGGTGCTGCCCATGGGTCTTCCAAAATTCCACATTCATTGCTGCGTCCCCATAAGTTTTGGTCAATAGAGAACGGACTGTCTAAGTTAATCGGAATCGGAATATTTTTCTCTTTTGCATATTCGATTTCTTCTTCACGAGACCAGCCCCATTCACGTACTGGCGCCAACACTTTTAAGTTCGGGTTAAGAGCTTGGATGGAAACCTCAAAACGCACTTGGTCGTTTCCTTTTCCTGTGCATCCGTGTGCAACAGCTACTGCATTTTCTTTTTCTGCCACTTCAACAAGTTTTTTTGCAATCAACGGTCTGGATAAAGCAGAAACAAGCGGATATTTTCCTTCATATAATGTATGTGCCTGCATTGCTGTCAAAGCAAAATCCTGTGCAAATTCTTCTTTTGCATCAATTACATATGATTGAACTGCTCCAACTGTTATTGCCTTTTCTTGAATAAATTTCAAGTCCTTGCCTTCCCCTACGTCAAGACAGCAAGCAACTACATCATATCCTTGATCTTGAAGCCATTTGATTGCTACGGATGTATCTAAACCACCTGAATATGCTAATACTATTTTTGGATTCGCCATGAGCGTTTTCCTCCTATATATACGAATAATTATTCATTTATTTATATTTTTATTCAAAAACTATACTAAACACTTTAGCAACTTTTTAAAAGAATATCAAGCTTTTATTCTATAAAAATACAAAAATATTTATATTTATAATTACCTCTTTCCCCATGCCCTCAAGACGTCTAACTGCTATTCCCTCCTTTTCACTGTAACAACAGCATATTTAATGCCAGTTAATATAAAAAAGACGTAAAAAAAAGGAGGCTCTCCTCCCTTTTATGCAATATCTTATTCAAATGTTCTGCTTTTTTTTATTTAATTCACTTATGACGTGGGTAAGCTCTGGAAGGATAAGTTTGTTCATACCAAGTACTACTGCTCCAGTAGAACCCGGCATTGCAAAGACAGCACAATCTCCAACCGTCCCTGCAATTGCTCTTGACAGCATGGCTGCTGGTCCAATATCCTCTGTGTAGCTCAACATCCTAAAAAGCTCTCCAAACCCGCTTATTTCCTTCGTTAGCAGTGGTTTGACTGCTTCAATAGTGACATCTCTTGGAGAAATCCCAGTTCCTCCATTCAAAATGATCGCTTCTGCCTCTGTCGATTTAAGTATTTCTGTTTGGATATCCATTAAATCATCTTTTACAATGACATAATTAGCTGTATAATGACCAGCTGCTTCTAACAGTTGCATTATCATCTTTCCGCTCTTATCATCAGCCTCTGTTCGTGTATCGCTGACTGTAATAACTTTGCACTTTATATGTGTATAACTTTTATTAGTATGATTATTGATGCTCAAATACTATTCCTCCCTTTTATTTTCGCTCACCCTTGCAGCTTTTCATACAGATACCGTCGCTGATAAAACTTATAAGTAAACTCTGTTATTTTCTTCGTATACTGATAATTTGCTCCCGCCCCGATCAGCATGCTGACAAACGGCATTTTCTTATACGTTTTTTTGCCAAACAGAAAGATAAAAAACATTTTCATTGTCTGCAGCAATATAACCTCTGCCGTTTCATTACTGGCTATGTTTTCTGTTCCTTCATAAAAGTAATTGTTCGGTCTTTCCAACTCTTCCATTAAGTCTGCCCAAGCCTTCCCTTGAAGCCTTTTAGGCAGGCATGCACCATGAAGGACTTTTAATGCGGTCATTATTTCGGTAGGAGTGTTCCCTGGATAACCAAACAATGAAGATATTTGCTGGCAGAATCTTATATTGATTGCCATCAGTGCTAAAAAGTCAGAAGCGGCAGCTGTAGCCCCTCCTGTTCCGGATATCCCTCCCTGAAAACAGGCATACAAGCGATGTTTACCAATTTGCTGCTGCCCGATAAAGTGGAGTTGATCAATCGTCAAATCCTTCATATCTTTTATTTCCGTGATATTCTCATTAAATATTCTTGCTGTCGACAGCATCCGCTCATTTGAGATTTCATGAAGGGAGGAACTTAGAAGCAGAGTATATGCGTGAAACAAAGAATTATCAATAACTGCATAAATTTCATGCCATTTGCTATCTTCTATAAGTGTCATGCTTTTTTTCACATACTTTTCATATAAACTCTCCACATCATTCTTTTCATATGAAAGCAGCTCTCTTTCCCACTCAGACAGTTCTTTAAGGACTTCTTCTTCTCTATATGTCAGCATAAAAACGTCCCCTTTCTATGTAACCCTTATTTCATGAATATTTAGTATTTATAGTATACCATTTGCCCAAGCACCAACAGTATTTCCAGGCATAAAAAAAGACAAACTTTTGCCTAAACAAAAGTTTGTCTTTTCATTTTAATTCAGCTTATACACTTGCAATTCTTGCAACATCGCGTGCAATCATTACTTCTTCGTTTGTTGGGATGACCATTACTTTAACTGGTGAGTGAGGATAGTTAATGAATGATTCCTCACCTGAAATTTTATTGAGTGATTGATCCCAATATACTCCCATAAATTCAAGGCCTTTTAATACTCTTGCACGAACAACTTCACTGTTTTCACCGATACCAGCTGTGAAGATGATTGCATCTACACCGTTCATACCAGAAGCATAAGAACCAATATATTTATGAATGTGCTCAGCGAATACTGTCAATGCCAACTCTGCACGGTCGTTTCCAGCTTGAGCTTGTTCTGTAATATCACGAAGGTCGCTTGAGAATCCGGAAATTCCAAGTAATCCGCTTTTTTTGTTCAATACTTGCAACACTTCATCTGCAGATTGATCTGTTTTTTCCATGATATATGGAATCAAGGCAGGGTCGATGTTACCTGAACGAGTACCCATTGTTACACCAGCAAGCGGTGTAAAGCCCATGGAAGTATCCATTGATTTACCGCCATCAATTGCAGCGATACTTGCTCCGTTTCCTAAGTGACAAGAAATAAGACGAAGCTGATCAATTGGACGGCCAAGCATTTCTGCTGCACGCTGTGAAACATATTTATGAGATGTTCCATGGAAACCGTACTTACGAATGCCGTATTTTTCATAATATTCGTAAGGAAGGCTGTACAAATAGGAGCTTTCAGGCATTGTTTGGTGGAAAGCAGTATCAAATACAGCGACAGCCGGCACATTTGGAAGAACGTTTTGGAATGCACGAATTCCAGTCAAGTTAGCCGGGTTGTGTAACGGAGCCAATTCAGACAGCTTGTCGATTTTCTCCATAACGTCATCTGTAATTAACGCAGAATCAGCAAATTCTTCGCCACCGTGTACAACGCGATGTCCGATACCTTCGATNTCATCCAAAGATTTAATGATTTTAAGTTCAGTCAACTTATTCAAGAGAATAGTAACTGCTACTTCGTGATCAGGAATCTCTGTCACTTCTTTGATTTTTTCGCCATTAACGGAAATGTTGAATACAGCTTCATTTAAACCAATTCGTTCAATAAGACCTTTTGTAATTACTTCCTCACTTGGCATTTCAAACAGCTGGAACTTAAGTGAAGAACTTCCTGCATTGATTGCAATAATTTTTGCCATAAAGTATTTTACTCCCCTTTTATATAACAACATTTTATTGTGCTAATCTGACATTGAACAGCTTCATATAATAACTATACTGGACAAATATCCCTCAATTTCTCATTTAAACATTGTGTCACAAACATTTCAAGTTATATTGATACAGTTCTTTGTTTTTTTCTTGTTTTTTTGATTTTTTCATGAATTTGTCAAAAAATAAGCAAAAACTTTTATATAATAGTGTCAGCCTGTATTAGTACAAATGATGTTTTTTTATAGAACAGGTACGGTCTACTTTTTGGCGTTAAGATCTTTTTTTTAACTTTACTGCTTGCTTTCTTTCAGCCATTGTTCAACCTGGCCGAGTATTTTTTCCATCGCCTGCATATTGGAGAATCCTGGAATACTGGCAAGGAGCACTTGCTTCGGTGCCTTTATAGTATCCCCCTTTTTCTGCAATATCAAAATGCTTTTTCCTGCCTGTTTATTTTTAAATAATGTCAATGGAAGCTGCATGATTGCTTGAATATGAACTGCTTCATTTAAATAAGCATGAAGTTTAGGGGATTGCTCACTTTCAAATAATCCATTTGGCACCATAAAGAATCCATATCCTCCTGGTTTTAAATGGTTGATGGACTGCTCAATAAAAAGATGATGTGCATACGAATGACCGCTGTCTGCTTTAAGCTCATATTCACTTGCACCAACATCATTCGGATAATAGCCTACTGGCAGATCACTTATAACAATATCCACTGGGTCAATGAACAGTTTCTCTAAGCTGTCCTGGTTAAAGAATTCTATTGGTTGTTCCTGAAGGTTAGCATTAACATAGGCAAGCTGAAGAAGTAAATCATCAATATCTACTCCAATAGCCTCTGCTTGTTTGTCACCTTGTTGGTTTATAACAGATGTCAAAAGATTGCCAGTTCCAACTGCTAAGTCCAAAAGGCGCATCTCATTCTTTGTATAAAACTTTTGTACAAGATAACCAATGAACATCCCGATGGAATCTGGCGTCATCTGATGATTTGGCTGTGTGTTTTCTTTCATGCCTTTTAAGATTGCTAACTGAAAGCTTTTGCGAATATCCTCTTTGCTGTAAGAATTAAGTGAAATGGACTCATAACTCTTTCTCAGTCTTTTTTTTGCAAGCTCCGAAATTTCTTCCTGCAAGATTGCTTCTTGAAAGATATTCTCCCCAGTTTCAGCTAATGCTTCTAAATAGGTACAGTGCAGTTCCTCTTGGAGCACAGCTGCTGATTCATTAAAAATGGTAAATAATTGTTCGACAGGACTTATTTTCATGCCTCTCACCTAACTTTCCTTTTTGTTATTTATAGATTTGACTTGTCCCGCACAGAAAAAGCCTCGAAACCGTTTCGAGACTTTCTCTTGTTTTCCCGATTACCTTAAAGTACTTATTATTTTGCAGCCTTTACTGCTTCAATAGCTGCGTCATAATTAGGATGATTGCTCGCTTCTTCCACATATTCGGCATATGTAATGATGTCGTTTGAATCTACAACAAAAGTAGCACGTGCAAGCAAACGCAGTTCTTCCATCACTACACCGTACGCTTTACCGAAGGAAAGATCTTTATGATCTGATACTGTAATGACGTTTTCCAATCCAGCAGCAGCGCACCATCTTCTCTGAGCAAAGGGAAGGTCTGCACTTACTGTAATAACTTCCACATTTTCAAGTTTCGCTGCTTCTTCATTAAAGCGTCTTGTTTGAGCATCACATACACCTGTGTCAATGGATGGGATGACACTGAACAAGCGCACCTTACCTTTTGAGCTATCCAGCGTAATTTCAGTCATGTCGTTTGCCAGAACCTTGAAGTCAGGAGCCTTGTCCCCTACTTTTACTTCATTGCCAACTAAAGTGACTGGGTTGTTTTTAAATGTTACTGCAGGCATAACGTTCACCCTTCCCGTAAATTAAAATATGTATATGATTTTATCATATAGATACACAGGTCTATTTGCAAAGAAAATGTCTGTAAAAAAAATAATAGTCTGATCCCACAGGCATTAAAAGACTGCCTTGTTTGTGGTTTCAGACCTATTACAAAGATTTAAAATTCAATATCTTCCTTCTTGCTGTTAGTCTGGCCGGAAGATTGCTGCTGACCGGAAGATTGGCTGTCTCCATTTTTAGAGAACATTTGTTGAATTTTATCAACAGCTTGTGGTGCAAAATCCAATAGTTTCTCATATAAATGTGTGCTTTCATCAAGATGGACCATTTTAACACCTTGCCCGTTAACAATTAAGAAGGCAATTGGCGTAATGGAAACACCGCCGCCGCTACCGCCGCCAAATGGATGCTTGCTAACACCATTGTCCTGCAAGGAATGATCTTCTAGAGTAAATTCACTTCCGCCTGCAGCAAAACCAAAGCCAACCTTTGAAACAGTAAGGATAACACTGCCATCAGGAGTTTCAACAGGGTCACCAATAATCGTATTGACATCGATCATTTCCTTTAAGTTTTCCATTGCAGTTGTCATTAAGCCTTGTATTGGATGATCAGACATGTTTATTTCCTCCATTTTCGTTATACATAATTATTTTTGGATGGCTGGCGCTTCATTATTTGTTTTTAAATGAGGCATACCGCCCTTCCAATATTTCACTATTTTAATTCCTGCAATCATAGCATGCCCTAAGCGAAAACGAATCATACACTTAAATAAAGTTTCTGAAGCATTGCGCTGAAATTGCGGATATATATGTATATGTGGCATATTTTGCATTTTCATATAATTGCTTATGATACCGATAATTGCACCTTTAACTGCCCAAACTGCCCCAGCTATAGCCCCTGTATGTGCTGCATCTCCAAGGCCGATGATAGAACTCCATTCGATATCCTTTATACGGACTTTCGAAAGAATGTAGCGAATTATGCGATGAAAGCCAACAACATGTTGAAGCAATTCCTTTGTGTTAGAAAAGGTATTTAGTAAATCGTCTCCTGTGAATTGGTTTGTCTTCTTGTTGCCTTTCTGTTCAGGGCCATCTTCTCCAACCTTCACTTTTGTTTCTTCCTCCACGACAAGGGAAGGAGAATTATCATCCACTTTTATCAGCGGGAATTTCTTCTTGATTCTTATAAGGCCAAACAATATTCTTATTTCAACAGAAAGATCATCATTATCTTTTGCATGGTAATATCGTATCTTTACAGTAATTTTCATAAATAAAAGCATTAAAAACAAAAGAAAAAGGCATAAAATAATGATGCCGATGATGAATAAAACTCTCACACTGTGCACATCCTTTCAGCCTTATTATTATTGGTTATTGGGTAAAAAAATAAACCTGCCATATAGGCAGGTTTCACTTTAACTTATATTCAGCGTCTTTCGTGCACGACAGCAGTATCTGCGAATAAGTCATGCAAGCCTTGTTTCTTTGGCAGAAAGGCGACAATTGCATAGAGAATCCAAATGCTTGCAGATATAAATCTGCCGATCCATTCACGGAAAATAATAGTATCCCATGTTAAGGTTTCTTTATTTAAGGGAATTACTTTTAATCCAAAAATCATTTTTCCTAATGTCTGCTTAAAGTATTTCGTCAGTAAAACAAAATACAGGTAAAAAACGACTGCTGTCAGAATATTAATGGCAGAGAACAGACCTGTATTTTCAGTAGGCAGGTCCAGAAAGCGGAATATAGGATAAATCACAATGCGGTTTAGGCTTGTAATAATAACGATATCGGCAAGGTATGCCCAAAATCGCATCCAAAAACCGGCATATTGGTAGATATCTCTTTTCATACTTGCCTGTTCTTCAACAGGTCGATTAAGCTGATCGGTTCCTGTGTTTGTTACATCCATATCCATTTATCCCACCTCCTATTCTGCATACAAATACATAAGTCGTGGTGAATTTGCATTAGTAGCGATTTTTAGGATATTTGCCAATTCCTTTTCTTCTCCGCTAAGCATACTTTTCGCAGTCATGCCGAACATGGAAGCGAAACTTCCAGAATCGGTATAGCTTATTACCGTTGCATCATCCAACTTAAAGTCTGCTTTCATCGCAGAAATGACATCATCTAGGTAACCGAAATCGTCAATTAAATTCAGATCCTTTGCTTGCCTGCCATCATAAATTCGGCCATCTGCAATCTCTCTGACTTTGTCCTCTTGCAAGCCTCTTCCTTCTGCAATCACCTTCACAAAACCGTCATAGGAATTGTTAATCATTGTCTGCAAAATTTCTCTTTCTTCATCTGTCATTTCTCTTGTGGAACTCATAATATCCTTATATGGTCCACTTTTAATTGTCACAAACTCAACCCCGTACTTCTCAGCAAGCCCCTCAAAATTATAACCAGACATAATAACACCCAAAGATCCTGTCAAAGTTTCCTGGCTGGCATAGATTTTGTCAGCAGGAGCTGAAATGTAATAACCTCCGGAAGCAGCCATCGATCCCATAGAAATATATACAGGCTTTTTCGTTTCTTCTTGAATCTCGATGATTTTGTCATGGATTTCTGCACTCTCCACAACACCTCCGCCAGGGGAGTTCACCTTTAGGATAATACCTTTAACATTCGGATCATCCTTTACTTTATCCAGTTTTTTCATGAACGCCTTGTGATTGTACCCTGCAGATGACAGAATTGATTGCGCATCCCCAGTATCCTGTATAGTTCCATCCACTTCAAGCACGGCTATTTTATTAAACTCATCGCCANTTTCTAACACCTGTTCCTCAAATCCATCTTCGTTTGTTGCAAGCAAATCAGAAAATACACTGCTGAAATCAGTTGTCAACGCTGTTGACACAAAGCTTGTAATTATTGAAAATACAAAAATGAATCCAGCGATCCCAAGTGCTGCCCATCTTTTTTTATTCATTTCTTATGTATCCCTCCTTCTCAGTTATCTTCTACGATTGACTATAATAAATGTTTCATAATTCTATTTAGAGTCTGCTTAGAAGAGTGAGTTCATTCTTAATAAGGAAAGAGAAGGAACATAAAAACACTTAAATTTCCGCGCTTTTTTTACCCTTAGAGCTTGTCTGAGTAAACAGCTTTGTCTTTGATAAAGAATAAATCGTTAATGCAGCCCAAATAAACAGAAAGGATAATAAATGAGTTGTTGTAAATGGTTCATGATAAACAAATACACCTAAAATCAGTGTTAGGGTAGGTGTCATATACTGGATAAACCCAAGCATAGACAGCGGGATTCTTTGAGCGCCCTTTGCAAAGAAAAGCAGAGGGACTGCTGTTAATACACCTGATAGAATTACTAAAAAATCTAATCCTGGTGTAACCGCAAGAAAAGCATGGTCTCCCTTTACAAATAAATAAGCAATATACATTAATGCAATAGGTGTTATAAACAGAGTTTCTAAGGTGAGGCCTATTTCTGAATCAATAAAGATAAGTTTTTTTGCCAATCCATATAATCCAAAGGTAAATGCCAGTGATAAGGCGATCCACGGAAAGCTTCCATGAGAAAAGGTCAAAATAAGGACACCGACAGCTGCCAATCCTACCGAAAAATACTGCGTTTTCGTTAATTTTTCCTTCAGTACAAGCATGCCGAGTAATACGCTGACTAATGGATTGATATAATAACCAAGACTTGTTTCAATAATTTGATTAGCATTTACAGCCCAAATGTAGATAAACCAATTGCAGCTTACTAACAGCGAAGCAATAAACAGCATAAAACCTTGTTTTTTATTTGTCTTGAAGCCAGAAAGCACCTCGCCAAGCTTTCTCCATTTTTTTGTGACCGTTATTAGCAATGCCATAAACACAAAAGACCATAACACTCGATTTGCGAGAATTTCATCTGCTCCCACTCCTTGCAGATGCTTCCAATAAATTGGAAACATCCCCCAGATTAAATAAGCAAAAGCAGCATAAAGCACCCCTGTTTTGATTTCGTTTTCCTTCATCTTTATCTCTTCTTTCTATTTTCGAAATATTTCATATTATAATTCTATTCTAGATATTTCACAACCCGAACTTTTTTATAAAAGAAAGAGATTAGGAATTTTTCCTAATCTCAATCCTGCTTTTCATATACCACTTCACTGGCAATGATAGTTTGTGCGACCTTCACTTTTTGGATATCTCGTTTATCTATTATAAATATATCGTGATCTAGCACTGTAAAATCTGCTAGATAGCCTTTTTCGATTATACCTCTGTCTGTCTCATGGCAAATAGCATATGCACTGCCTTTTGTATATAAACTTACAGCTTCATATACAGACAATGCTTCGTTCGGCATATAGCCAGCTCCGCTCAAATCCTCTTTATTCGTCCTTGTAACGGCAGCATAAATACCTGCAAGAGGGTCAGCGGATTCTATCGGTGCATCAGAACCGCCTGCACAATGAAGTCCTTCTTCAAGCAAGGTTTTCCATGCATAACAATATTTCATATTGTCCTTGCCAATGCGGTCGTACACCCACGGGAAGTCAGATGTGACGAAACTTGGCTGAATATCCAGTATGAGAGGAAGTCCTTGCATTCTATTAATTAGGTCTTCATTAAGCATTGTCGCATGAATAAGCCTGTCCCTGCCAAATCCCTTTAACGGATGATTTTCAATCGCTTTTAGAACCATATCAAAAGCTGCATCACCAATTGCATGTACAGCTACAGGCATTTCATTTTCCCTTGCCTTCTTCACTAGCTCGTCTAACTGCTCCATTGTAAAGATACTGACACCTTGTGTGGACGGATCATCGGCATATGGCTTGCTCAAAAAAGCTGTCCTTCCGCCAAAGGCACCATCAGCAAATATTTTCATGGCACCCAACTCAACCCACTCTCCACCGGAAAGATAAGTATTTCCTGATTTCACCATATCATCAAACACTCGATGATGAACAAGCAAATGAGCACGGAACGTAAGACCTTCTTCTTCTATGACTTGCTTAAATGCCAAATGAGTTCCTTCATAACCGTGATAATAAAACAAGTCCTCTGTATGAGCTCCCGTCAAACCTAGTCTATATGCATCCTTAATTCCTTCGCGCAATGCGTTTTTAACATATTCATGGCTTTTCTCAGGTATAGCATTTGTAATAAGCTCCTGCGCTTTATCTTTCAATACTCCCGTAAGGGTGCCTGTTTCATCCCTTTCTAACACACCGCCAAACGGCTCTTCTGTCTCATTTGTCACTTTTGCTAATTCTAATGCCCTCGTATTAACAGCAATCGCATGTTTGCATATCCTGTCCAAAACGACTGGATTAGTTGGTACCGCTTCGTCCAGTTCATCTATTGTCAAAGGAGACTTATCTTCCCAATTGTTTTCATTCCAGCCTCCCCCCAAAATCCATTCTCCTTGTTCTGCCTTATCTCCAGCAGCCTTTATAAGCAGTAATGCTTCCTTCTTAGAGATACATTCAGATAAATCTAAACGCAGCAGCCTTTCACCGTGTCCGATAAGGTGCATATGACTGTCAACAAAACCTGGCAGCATAACAGCTCCTTTTAAATGAATGCGATTTGTTATTTTGCTTCGATATTTTCTTTCAAGATCCCAGACATTGCCATAATCAACTATAAACTGTTCCTCTGTATAAACGGCCTCTGCTATTTCGCCCTCGTGCTTCATTGTGTATATAGTTCCACCATGAAATAAAGTCCCCATTTTTTCCTCCTAAACAAATAAGCAGCTATGTATATATTTTGCATACATGCTGCTTATTCCTTCTTTGCTTAAAGGAAAGATTCGTAAACCGGAATAACTGCAATCTTTACCTTAAGTCATCCTTTGTTTTTCAGTTCATTGTCTCTAAGCTCTACTCTTCTTGTTTTTCCAGAAGCAGTCTTAGGAAGCTCTTTTATAAATTCAATCTTACGAGGATATTTATAAGGTGCAGTCATAGTCTTTACATGTGTCTGCAATTCCTTAATTAACTCTTCTGTTCCTTCGATTCCATCACGAAGAACAATAAATGCTTTCACTATATTTCCTCTGATAGGATCCGGACTTGCGACAACTGCACATTCCTTTACAGCCGAATGCTTAACAAGTGCATCTTCAACTTCGAAAGGTCCGATAGTATAGCCAGAGCTAATGATGATGTCATCACTTCTACCTTCAAACCAGAAGTAGCCGTCCGCATCCTTTTTCGCCCTGTCACCTGTAATATAATAATCGCCTCTAAACTGCTGCTTAGTCCGTTCAGGCTCTTTAAAGTACTCTTTGAATAAAGCTGGCGTGTCTTTATGGACAGCAATATCGCCAACTTCTCCGGCTGCACATGGTGCACCATTTTCGTCGACAACTTCAACAATGTTCCCTGGTGTCGGTTTGCCCATCGAACCTGGTCGAAGCGGCACTCCTTTTGTGATACCTAACAGCAGAGTATTTTCTGTTTGGCCATATCCGTCCCGCACATCGAGATTGAAATGCTCTTTAAATACGTCAATAACTTCCCTGTTCAGCGGTTCTCCTGCTGATACGGCACTTCTTAAGCTAGGAAGCTTGAATATGCCGATATCGTCTACTTTAGCCATCAGGCGGTATTCTGTAGGAGTGCAGCATAATACATTGATTTCATAATTTTCGAGCAGCTGCAAATATTTACGAGGATCAAACTTGCCATGATAAACAAAGCCGACTGCCCCAGAACCTAATACGGAAAGAAGTGGACTCCACACCCATTTCTGCCAGCCAGGCCCTGCTGTAGCCCAGACTAAGTCCCCTTCTTCAATGCACAGCCAGTTTGGTGCTGCTGTTCTTAGGTGAGCATATGCCCATGCATGGGTATGTACAACACCTTTTGGATTACCTGTAGTTCCAGAAGTATAGGAAATAAAAGCTGTATCTGATTTTTTCGTTACCGTCAATTCCAACTCATCAGAAGCTTCTGCTGCTGCTTCATCTAAGTAATTCCATCCATCTGCTTCCTTCCCAATAACAAATCTCTTCAGACTGCTAACCTCTTCTACCTTATTAATCTCGTCCAAAAATGGATAATAGCTGATGACACCTTTCACTTCACCATGTGTTATTCTGTATTGCAAGTCTTTCGCCCGAAGCATTTCTGAACTTGGAAGGATTGTTAGTCCCAGTTTCAATGCAGCTATGTATACTTGGTATGCCTCGATCAGTCTTGGTACAATAACCAATACGACATCACCTTTAACAAGGCCAGCATCCTTGAAAACATTACCTAGCTTGTTTGCTTGTTGCATAAGCTGGCTGTATGTAATTTCCTTTTTATCTCCGTTTTCGTTTTCCCAGCGCAATGCAAGCTTTTCCTTGTTTTGCGCAAATTTCTCAATCTCGGAAACGAAGTTATACATTTCCGGAGCCAATAGTTCTTCCCGACTCATTTCATTTCCCCCTAGTGATTAGGTTTAAAAAATACTTATGTCATTATACTACTAACTGTTTAATTTTAAAAATATTTCATTTTTAATAAAAAAAGAGATGAGGCAAAAGCCTCATCTCTTATAGCCATATTATTTATTATTTTTGGAAACCACCAAGTTGTTGTTCAGCCATTTGAACTAAACGTTTAGTGATCTCACCACCAACAGAACCGTTAGCACGAGAAGTTGTTTCTGCACCTAAGTTAACGCCGAATTCTGTAGCGATTTCGTATTTCATTTGTTGTAGAGCTTGGTCTGCACCAGGTACTACTAAGTTGTTGCTGCTGTTGTTGTTTGCCATGTGTATCACCTCCTTGTTGATAATAGAATGTGTAATACACATGGACTTCATTCACTTTTAAACTTGGTAATTGTTCACAATTTACCACCGCTGAAATTCTTTACTTATTTTTAGAACAAGTTTTCTAACAGACTGTTTTCTTCCTGTTTGCCAGTAAGAATAAGTGTCTCTATTTTGTCGACAGCTTCCTTAATCATCGGTTCAAAGTCAACAAAACTCTCATAAAACTCAACCTTCTCTTTTTTCGGTTTTGTTTTTGGAGATGCAGGAACAAATACTGTACAACAGTCCTCATATGGTCTAATAGAAATATCATATGTTCCAATAGACTTGGCAATCTCTACAATGTCTGACTTGTCGGATGTGATTAACGGCCTAATAATAGGAGTAGTTGTAACCGCATTTATCGCAAACATACTTTCAATAGTTTGGCTGGCAACTTGGCCTAAACTTTCCCCTGTGATGATTGCTAATGCTTCTTGTCGTCTTCTAACTTCATCTGTTATTCGCAGCATTAGTCTTCTTGTCGCAGTCATTGTATAATTTTCTGGTATTTGTTTATGAATTAATTGCTGTATTTCCGTAAAAGGAACTATGTGCAGGACAAAACGCCCATTCATTGAAGCAAGAACATTTCCGATGTCTATTACCTTTTGCTTTGCTCTTTCACTAGTGAATGGAGGACTAAAGAAGTGAACCCCTTCGAGTTCAAGCCCCCTCTTTGCGGACAGGTAACCAGCAACAGGACTGTCTAACCCGCCTGACAGCATGAGAACAGCTTTTCCGCTTGCACCCGAAGGCAGTCCGCCTGCTCCAGCAAAGTTTTCGCTCGACAAATAAACTGCCTCACTTCTCACTTCAACCTGCAGTGTAATATCTGGATTTTTGACATCTACTTTAATACCAGGAATATTCTTCAGAATATGAGAACCGAAGAAATGGTTTAGTTCATTTGTATCAAGGGAAAATGTCTTATCTGATCTTCGCGCACTCACTTTAAACGTATTTCCATCTCTATAAATAGAAGTTACAAGTTCTAATGCTGCGTCTTTTAATAACTCTAAATCTCTGTCCACCTTAATCGCAGGACTAAACGACTGAATTCCAAAAATATTACGTAAAGAATTAACAACAGCCTCTGCGTCTGTCCCATTTAAAATGACATACATACGGTCCCGCTGCCCATCGATTTTGATGCCTGGAAAACGGCTTAAAGCATCTACAATGGAGCTTCTTAATTTATCAACGAATTTTTTTCTGTTTTTTCCTTTAGTAGAAAGCTCTCCATAACGGATTAAAATACGATCATACTTCATCTGTTCATTACCCCTCTTAGCCACTTAATCGTTTCGTTTAATACTGCCATTGCTTCTTGAATTTCCTTTAACTCATTTTCATAAGCCAAACTGATTCGAAAAGAACTCTCTGCTATATTTTCAGGAACACCCATAGCCAATAATGTTTTGCTTACTTTGTTTGTCTTTGATGAACATGCACTAGTTGTAGAAAGGAAAATGCCCTTTTCCTCAAGAGCATGTATCAATACCTCTGCCTTGACACCTTCTGCCGAAAAATTAATAATATGCGGCACACTGTTAACAGGAGTGTGTACAATAACACCATCCATGCTTTCTAGCTGACTGCGGATAAACTTGTTCAGTTCGAGCATTTTCCCAAATTGATTTTTGTAGTTTTCCATCTGCATCCTTAAAGCTTTTGCTGTTGCTACTGCTCCTGCGACATTCTCTGTTCCGCTGCGGATATCGCGCTCCTGGCCTCCACCAGCAAGCAGAGGAGAAATTTTTATTCCTTCCTTTGCATACAGGATGCCAGTACCTTTTAGTCCATGAAATTTGTGAGCGGACATAGTATATAAATCTATATGATATTCTCTTAGTGAAAGGAGCGTTTTTCCTATCGCCTGAACACCATCCACATGAAAATAAACTTTTGGATATTGTGTCAAAAGCTTTCCTATTTCCTTAATCGGTTGGATTGCACCTGTTTCATTATTGACATGCATGATAGATACTAAGATAGTATCATTCTGTATAAGTTTTTTTATATCATCGACAGACACAAAGCCTTCCTCATTAACAGGCAGGTATGATATGGAGTAACCGTCTTGTTCCAGCTGTTCCATTACCCTCTTTATTGAATCATGCTCAATGCTTGTTGTGATAATATGTTTACCTCTTGACCTAAAATGACGTGAGATTCCTTTTAACGCCATATTGTTTCCTTCTGTCCCGCCAGAAGTGAAGTAGATCTCGCTCGAATTAACATCTAGTAGCGATGCTATTTGAGCCCTTGCTTGAATCAAAAGTTTCTCTGCTTCCATCCCGATTCGATGCAAGGAAGAGGGATTCCCAAAATAGTTTGCTGCAACTGCTGCATATGATTCAATCACTTCCGGAAACGGCTTTGTTGTTGCACTATTATCCAAATATATCATAAGCCCCTCCTAACTAAGAACTCCAGCACTTTATGGTATCATAGTAAACATTATTTGAAAATATAATAGAGCTATGCGAATAACTATAAAAAAGTCTAGAGACACCTTGCAAAAAAAAGATAGCCTATAAAAGGCTATCTCCATTACTATTTCAATTGCTTTTCCTTTAAATCGTCAACCCAGGCTTCCATCCGTTTCATACTGCCTGGTTCAATCTCCTCGACTGCTGACGCCGCCTGCTCTAATGCTTCCTTATAGCGATACTTGCGGAAAAGCATTTCTGCTTCAGCAAGCGATTTTTCAGCCTGTGGATATTTACGGCGGTATCTATTACCGTATTGGATAACCCTCTCCGCCAACAGCACCGTCTCAACTAATTCTTCCGTTGAATTCACTAGTGCCATTGTGACATGTTCTGCATTATCAACCATGCTTTGAACTGTTGGCAAATCAAGCGGCGCTTCCTGCAATACTGCTTTAAGCTTAGCAATAGCTTCCTTTGTCTCTTCGGCAAGTTGATTGTATTCTGCTGTAACACCTGGCAGATTACTGTTTGCGACCATTCGAAGTGCATTGGTCATTTGCTTTGCAAGCTCTGTCATTTTTTCATGTGCAGCAACTTCATCTTTTCTTAAAGCATGGAGCTTATCAAAGAGTTCTTCCTGTTCCTTAGAAGCACTTTCAAGCTGCTCTTTAAGAACCTTTAGTTCCTCACTCAAAATCGTATGTGCAGCAGACTCGGTCAACAGCTTATGCTCAAGCACCTCATATTGTTTATATAATAATTTCAGGCGCTTTTCGAGTTTGAATTGCAGCTCCAAATCTTCATCATTCAGGTTATAGCTTCTCTGTAGCAAGGATACTTCCACTTGCAGTCTGGAATTCCCTTCCTTAATTTCCTCGAGAATACTTTTAGCAGGATCTAAATTCTTATTCCAGTAATTTCTTGCTATCACTTCTTTTTCAAGTAAATCATACAAAAGGTCCAATTTCTCTTGCACTTCTGCTATGATAGTCTGAACCTGCTCTATTTTGCCTTCAACAAGAAGTTTGTTGCTTTCTTCCAACTCTGCTTCGATTTCCTTCACTTCTGCTTCAAGCTGGATATGTTCAAGAATGAAGCCTTGCTCAACCATATCTGCATAGCCATCCTTCAAATCGTTCAGCTGTTCAGGAAGCTTCGTTTGACACTCGATTATCAGAGGAGGCACATTTTCAATTAAATAACGGATATCACCCGTAAGCTTTTCAATAGCATGGATAATTTCCCGCGCTTCTAAATAATCGCCATTATTTGTCTTTTCATCGTATTCTTTTAGCTTTATTGCCGTTTCCTGCAGCATTTCCTCTATTTTGCTCTCAGTTTCTCCAAAAGTGTGCCTATGTGCAAGCAATGTCTTTTTGCTCTCCCGATAGGATTCTTTCAAGACATCAATTTCAGTTCTGTTCTTTTCTTCGCTTCCAATTAAATTATTAAGTTCCTCAAGCATCGTCTCGATGCTCTTCTCCATCTTCTCCAATTTAATACGGATACTTTTCTGCAGCTCTTTTGCTTTTCTGAACTTATACTTATCAATCGCCTCTTCTGTATCAAATAAAAGCTCTTCGAGTTCCGGTAGCTGATCTGTCACAATACCATCCCAATCAGCCCGCCATTTTTCAAAGAGTTCCTCGGTTTGCCCAATCATATTGAGCTTTTTCACTTTGGAAAGCTCATTTAATACAGGCCGATTCATTATATCGATTTTCCAGCTCTCCAGTTCATCCACTGTTCCATAATATTTTCTTCTAATAAAATAGCCTGCTGCAAATAGGCAAATTAAAATGCCTACTCCTCCAATTATGTAGTTCATTTGAAGCCCCCTGTTCTTACACCGACCAAATTTATTTCAACATTCATTATATGTAAAGGTTATATATTTGTATTTATGATACCATGTAAACGACAATTTTTGACTAATATTTTATTATTTTTTTAAAGAAAATTGTTATTTTCTAAGCAGTTCTTTTTTTATGTGAATTTACGTAAGGCAAACAATGGTTCTCCCTTCATACTGCTGGCACTTACTCTTTCATAAAAATCAGCCTGTTTCTCACGTAAAAAGTAAGCTCCACTTACTAAAATTCTGGAGCATTAAATGTATAATATATGTAGCCGTAACGGAAAGGGTGATAGATATGTACAAAAGAGATGGTCATATTCATACTCCATATTGTCCACACGGGACAAAAGACGGATTAAAGGAATACATACAAAGAGCAATAGACCTAGGTTTTACTGAAATTACGTTCACTGAGCATGCACCGTTGCCGAAAGGATTTGAAGATGCAGCTCCAACAAAAGACAGCAGCATGACAATGGAACAGCTGCCCTCTTATGTGGACAAAGTGTTAGAAGTTAAGGAGCAATTCAGGAGAGAATTGAAAATTAATCTTGGGCTGGAGATTGATTATATCGAGGGGTTTGAGGATGGAACGAGGGAGTTCTTGCATGAGTGGGGTAAATTCTTAGATGATAGTTTATTGAGCGTGCATTTTCTAAAGAATCCCCTCGGCAATTATGATTGCCTTGATTACAGTCCAGAAATATTCGCTGAAATGATTCAGACATATGGTCATGTCGACCGCATCTATGAATGCTATTTCAAAACACTCAGCAAATCAATTTCTGCCGATTTAGGTGCATTTAAACCGAAAAGAATTGGACATATGACGCTCGTTCAGAAGTTTCAAAAGCAATTCCCCGCAGGTCAGGATTTTTCTTTTACCATAAACGAAATTCTTGGCCAGGTTAAACAATATGATTTGGAATTGGACTATAATGCAGCTGGCTTGTTTAAGCCATTATGCGAGGAGACATATCCTCCACAATGGGCAATAAAAGAAGCAATGAATCTGCAAATCCCGCTTGTTTATGGCTCAGATGCCCATCAAGCAAAAGATTTGGGACAAGGGAGACATCTATTATTAACTAGGAACAGTTAAGCGCTGGGGAAAGCAAATCACTTCATCAATCCATTTATCTATTTCCTCTAAGTATTTTTTAATGAAATATGATTCATTTAAATAAATATGGAGGACCTCTTGTATATACGACGCATTTAGAAAAGGCATTGATAAAAAGCTTTTTAATTGAATAATGCTGTATTGGACAGATTGTTTTTTAAATTCCTTATTTTCTATGCCTTCTTCTAATATGCTTGTGAGATAGTAGCGTTCCTTTACATAGTAGGTAGACAATATTTCCCTTACAACTTGTGAGTCAATAGATACTTCCCGGAGCACAAACCTAGTGAGCTGCAAATTCCTCCATTGAAATTCAATAATTTCTTTGACGACTGTTTTCAGCTTTTCAGACATACTGCTAAATTCACTGTGGCAAACTTCCTCAAGCACTTCCATATAGTTCTCAAAGTAATTGGTAAAGCAATACTCCAGCAATCCATGCTTGCCATTGAAATAATAGGAAATATTAGCGATATTAACATTTGCGAGTCCAGCAATGTCCCTAATAGATGTCCCATTGTAGCCTTTTCTGTTGAATAATGTAATCGCAGATTCAACGATCGCTTCCTTCGGATTTCTTTTCACTTCTATCGCCTCTTTTCTCTTGCTATTCATGATAAAATATGTTTGAATAATAATTATTTTTGTGCAGCATAAATGATAAAAGAAAAGCCTCTATATAAATTTCTTGATAATATTGGCCATTCCTTTAAAAGAAAGTCGACAAAACTTTTTCATATTCGCTCTATTCTGCTAAAATAATGAGAATAAAAGAAGGAAAGTTAGGTGATTTACTTGTTTAACGTCGAAACATATAAAGGCAATCGGGAACAGCAATACGAATTGGTAATTAAACAATTAAAAGCTCTTCTGGAGGGCGAATCAAATACAATTGCAAACTTATCAAATGCATCAGCACTTTTGAATCAATTTTTGGATCGCGTCAATTGGGTAGGCTTTTATTTGACGGAAGACACAGAGTTGGTACTTGGACCGTTCCAAGGGTTGCCAGCATGTGTGCGTATTCCTTTCGGCAGAGGAGTTTGCGGAACTTCCGCTGAGCAAAAAGTGACAGTATTAGTGGAGGATGTTCACCAATTCCCAGGACATATTGCTTGTGACGCTGCTTCTCAATCAGAAATAGTTGTGCCAATGGTGAAAAAAGACGGCACATTACTAGGTGTTCTCGATATTGATTCACCTGAAAAATCTCGTTTTGATGAAACAGATCAGAAATATTTGGAATTATTTATTTCTGCACTAATGGATTATGTGAATTAATTTGTAACTTATGCTAATTAAAAAGAAAACACACCCCGAATAAATTCGGGGTGTTTTCTTAACATTAATTCTGCAAGAAGGCGTCCTGCACGACCACTCTGTCCTTCCCTGTCTCTTTAGCAATATACAGTGCACTGTCTGCACGCTTGAAGAGCGAATGGTAATTCTCCTTATTATTTCTAATCCAATAGGAAACACCACAGGAAATGGTGACAGGTGGAGCAGAGCTTTCCCTAACTTTTTCAACTAATCTTTCAGCAATAGCGACACCAATTGGAAGCGGTACCCTCGGCAAATAAATTGCGAGCTCCTCCCCGCCCCATCTTGCTCCAATATCTGTTGTCCTAATGTTTTCCATAATGATATTGGCAACCTGAATAATAATCTCATCACCGACTTGATGCCCATACGTATCATTAACTGCCTTAAAGTTATCAATATCAATTAAAATAAACGTACCTTCTGCATCCTCCACAAGCGACCTTTCCAGCTTTTCATCCAAGAAGCTTCTGGAATAAAGTTTTGTTAAATGGTCTGTTACTACCATCCTTTCCAGTTCTTCTCTTAACATAGAATTGGTAAGCGCTAATGTAGAATGATGGATAAGTGATTGCAAAAGCTTGAAAGTATCAAACGAGAAATGATACGGTTTTTGATGCATGACAATAGAAAAACCTTTCAAAATTCCTGTTTGCATCATCGGTACAGCCATAATAGATTTGTAAACAGCGTCCACTTCAGCTGGCATGCTGAAATCTCCTAAAAACAAGGAGTCTTTTTCTTGTTTAATCTTTTCTTTAAAATAAAGGATGTAGCTATCAGCAGCTGTTGAGCGAAAAAAGTCCGTGCTCCCATTTAAGACAGTCACTGAATTTGTTTCAGCGGAAAACAAAATGAATCCTACCTCTTCTGCCTCGAAACTTGTCGATATCCGATTTGACATATATGTCATCATTTCATTGAGTCTTAAATTAGCGTTCAATCGATGGGACGCTTCATTAATGAGCTGGAGATCAGAAACCAGCTTTTTCGACTGCTGATAAAGCTGCGCATTTTCAAGGGCACCTCCCGCCGTGTTAGCGAGCAATGTAATGAACTCCACTTCTTTTTTAGGGAATTTAACTGTGTTAACAGCAATCACCTGCAAAACACCGTACACCCCTTGTTTTCCTTTTAACGGAGCATATAAAATCGACTTTCTATCTTTCTGAATATACTCAAACTGTATTTCTCCAGTTACATATGCTTCCATTGCAGCAAGGTTTGAGCTGTCATATTCCAGATCCTTAATCGGCAAATCTCCATGTGTGTTATTATCATGAGACAATAACAGATAATAACCAAGAGATGGATATATATCCTTTAAGGTATTGATGATTTCTCGCAACACCCCTTCTGTGTTCATGGAGGAGTGAAATTTTTCGGTCACCTTAAATAGCTTTTTATATCTTTTCTCTTCCGCAACCACTTCCAGTAAATTTTGAACCTTAATAATATAGTAACTAAATTCTTCACTTATCAGCTTATAAAGGCAGTCATCACCAAGAGATTTACTTTGAGTGGATGCATTCAATTTCACAACAAAAAAATTATAAAAGCCGTCTTTGTTTTTTAAGGGTATTAGCAAGTCATACTCTTCCAATTTATCAATACCAATTGGCTTTCTGCTGAGTGCTTTTGTTTGCAGTTTGTTTTTTATATCCATATTATATGGAAGAATGGATGCTGCAACTGTTGTGTTTGTTGATGCCTCCACAGCCCATTCATCGTTCCACTCATTGGCACTGTAGTAAGTCACTTCCTCTGCATACAGGAAGTTTTTAATAATATACAGCATTTCACGCAGTATTATTTCATAATTAAAGCTTTTGCTTTCTATATCAAAGAGATCAAAGAACCGACTTTTTAGCTTTACTAATGATTGGTGGTCAAGCTTATCCATCTAATTATCACCTATTCATCTAACTATTCATTCTATTTTTCCGAAATATTCCAAGGATATTGCCGCAGTCTTTTAATAAAAGACATAATGCTAGAGTAAAGGCTGTTTCCAACATCTATCCTAAACAAACAACAATACTTTTTACCTAATACAAAAGTAGTAATTTTATACACATAAATTATCAGATAATTCTTATAGTAAAGTAAAACAATTATATCACAAGGCGCTGGAATAAGAATACAGCCGTAAGAAATTTTCCATATTACATAAAGGTAAATTTCTACTAGAATAAAATTGTTAAATCTTTGCTTGACTTTTATACTAATGAAATCATATAATATTCTTTGTGTAAAATATTGCAGCATATGCAAACCACTTTGTTGTTTTATTTTGTTCCTCAAAATGATTTTTGATGGTGTATTGTGTAACCCTTAGCTGCTAGGGCGAAGGTACATGAAGACAAAATAAACATAAAGGCTAGTTGCATCTGTTTTTATTTTACCAAAAT
>Ga0058696_1000026_pt1 | contig 55729 bp, 44 predicted proteins | sample AgamicMgSfrz_FD_55077 | JGI IMG/M metagenome (GOLD analysis project Ga0058696, IMG submission 55077) | Agave microbial communities from Guanajuato, Mexico - Mg.Sf.rz | ecosystem: Host-associated > Plants > Phyllosphere > Phylloplane/Leaf | place: Guanajuato, Mexico | collected 2012-05-30 | reverse complement strand
TGGTCCCCTTGAGGGGAATATTTAGAAACTAATTCGAATTCTTGGCTCACTGTAATCCTCCTGTTTCATTTATCTGTAAGGTAAGTATCTTAAGGTTCACCCGATGGAAATTTTAGCTTTATATGTAAATGTTAATGTAACTTCCTATAAATGGCGCACCGTTTTTCCTAGTTGAAATTATAGAAATTGATATATCACCATTCTACCACAAAGTTCCCTATTCAAACCAACAATATGCGAACGAACATTCCCCTTTTTTGTATTTTCTTTCCTTTTTTCGTAAAAGGTCTTGTAAATTTCTTGTCTATAAAAAAAATGACTTCCTCCAGGTGATTCTCCATGGAGGAAGCAATCACCTAGTTTTAGAAGTCATTCTTTTCATCATTTATTCAGCTGGCTCAGCGCTCTGTTTTTTCATTCTGCCGCTAAGCCAAAACCCTGCCGTCAGGGAGAATGCATCAATCACAATCAGCAAAAAGGAATTCGTATATCCCTTATACGCAGAGGCAGCGATCAACGCAACAGTCAGCACTAAAGCAACTACTCGATTGTATGCTACCCTTGTAAAAAGCAATACTAATAATCCTGGAAAAATAAGTGCAGCTAAATAGATCATCTTATAATGATACACCTCTTTTTTGCTTGAGCGTTATTATCCTTCAATAACCGTAATGCCAAGTCTGGATAAAGCACTAGCTAGATTGTTGAAGATAGGAATCTTACTGAAATCCACACCCAGCTGGATGGCTGTCTGTGCCACTTCTGGACGCAGACCTGAAAGGTAAGCAGTGACACCAATCAGGTTTAAAGCATGAATAACATGGAAAATTTGCTGCGCTACCATTGTATCAATAATTGGTACTCCAGATAAGTCAATGAACAGCTTTTCCATATTGTTATTATTACATTGCTTCAAAGTAGTTTCCATAATAATATTCGCTCTTTGCGTATCGATATCTCCTAACAAAGGGAGAACGCCTATCCCCTTTGTAATCGGAATAACAGGGCTGCTCAGTTCATATATGGTCTCTTGCTGAGCAGACAGTTGCTGAAGCTTGAATTTATCATAGTATTCTATAAATATATTTGTAAAAATATCAAAGGCATAGTTTGTAAGTCGCAGCCAGTTGAACATATTGCTGACATTGAATTTCTCTCCAGATTCCTCTGCGAATTTCTGAATATATTTAATTAAGATAGATTTGACGCATGTTAGCTGTTCAATCGACTCTAAAATGGGTACGAGGTCTTTTGATCTTTGTTTAGCAACCTTTACAGCCCACTCCGAAATGCTTGCTCTATAAACAGCTTCCTCCGAAATAAAAACATGCAGAACATTCTTTACAAGCGTGTGAAAGCTGTTGATCAATTCTTCCTTAATCGGCTCTCCCTCTTCAATCCTGTAAAAAGCAGATTTATTTGTATTTAAAGTCTTCAGCCATTCCTCGGCCATACTTTCTATCTGTTCATTTAAATAGTTATATAATTCTTTTTTGCAATCTGACACGTAATTCTCCTCCTAAAAGTTTGCGACAGTCCAACCCTTAAATATATCAGCTTTTTATCCGCCAGTTTCTCAGCAGCCTGTGCATTCACTTTGTGGAAGATTATAGCCAATAGTAATAGTACTACTAGCAGAATCTAACAGAAAAGCAGCTCGTTCCAAAGAATCAAAGGCAGATTTCTAAGCTAATGACCAAACTATTAGAAAGGAATTCCCGAGAATGCAGCTTGCAGCTTTAATTTTAGACAGGTTATTTTTCCAAAGATACCTCTGTCATTAGTTTTTTATCAGTCCAGTGGCAATTATTTGAAAAAGAGGCTTCACGGATGAAGATCTTTTTTTGGCATTACTCACCATGACAATAATTTCATTTAATTCTTGCGGGGTAAGCTCTTCAATGATCCAATCTGCTAATTCATGATGGCTTATAGATATATTCTTATATGGAATTTTAATTGTCCGACATTGCATTAACTCTTTCCTCAGAATATTTACATGGTATTCATATCTTGATAATCCACTTTGACCAGTATCCATCCCTTGTGTCCAATCCTCTTTATACATAGTTGCACCTCACTTTAGTTACAAACACTTGTAGACTTTCAAAATTAGAAACTTTTATTAAGTGTAAATATATCTACTTGATTAGTAGAGGTCAATCACGAAAGGCATTATCCTCCTATTATGGAAGGAAATTAGGAACAATGTCGTATACATGCTAGGGAAATAGTCTATTCCACTTCCCCGTAATGTAAGGTAAAATTTACTACATAATGTATATACAAATATTTACCCCATTTCCCATTTCATACACCACTGAAAGCTTCGTGATTTACTATGAGGAGGAATCAATATGGATATTGAAAAAATAAAAACACAATTTATCGGAACCCAATTAAAAGAAGATATCTTTTCAAATTCCATTGAAGGTCTTTTGCTGCTAAAAAAAGGCGCTGTTTTGGATGATACCCATATTGAACTTCTTTTAAACCACAAAGTTGAAATTTCTAGTTTGACGTTTATTTCTGAAGCTACTGAGGCTTTATCAGCTGACAAGGCTTATCTTTCCATCTTTAAAAAGGTAGAAGAAACATTCGCCTCTTTAATCGACAAAAGTGAAGAGGGTCTTGAAGATTTGCTCTCTGATTATAAGACACTAATAGATCTGGCCCTAAGCGACATAACAATGCTTGACATTATTCTCAATGACACTCATCCCATCACCAGCAACCCTATTTACAAGCACAGCATAAATGTCGGCATTATTTCCGCCCTCATTGGCCAAGTATTAGGCTATTCTAGTAAAAACTGTCACTTATTGAGCCAAATGGGTTTATTCCACGATATCGGAATGCTCTTAATCAAGGAGGAAATTCTTAACAAGAAGACAAAACTAACCCATTCTGAATATAAAGAAATCCAAAAACATACGACACTGGGAAAGAGTATCCTCTTCTCTATTAACTCATTAGATATTATCATCTCAAGAACTGCCCTGCTTCACCATGAAAAAATAAACGGCAATGGCTATCCTTTTAATCGACAGGAAAAGGATATACCATTCATGATTCAAATCATATCAGTTGCCGATATCTTCAACAGTATGTGCTCGGCAGTCTGGCATCAAAAGAAAAAGACATACTTTGAAACCATCAACGAGTTGATTGATGAAGCGCATGGTAATGCTCTCAACCCAGCCATCGTTATTCCTTTCGTGTCGTATCTTATGCGAAAGCAGCTCTTTAATAAGGTGAAATTAAGTACAGAGCAAACTGCTGAAATCATTTTTATTCATCCAAACGAGCCCAACTTGCCTCTCGTACGGATTGATGATGACTACTTGGATTTACGAAAAACAGCTTCTATTAAAATAGTTGCACCTACATAAATAAAGACCACAGACAAGCTGTGGTCTTTACTTTTATACTCCCTTATATGCTTTACGGTAAATTTCAGCCAAGTCTGTGACTAGCGGGAGCTTAGGATTCGCTGTTGTACATTGATCTTCAAAGGCGCGATCTGCCAAATAGTCGACCTTTTCCTCAAATGCTTTCGCATCGACACCATTTTCAGCAATGCTCATAGGAATATTGAGCTCTTTCGCCAAACGGATGACTGCTTTAACAAAACTGTCGACTCCCTGTTCTGTCGTGTTAGCCGGCAGGCCTAGTATTCTTGCCAATTCGGCATAACGCTCATCTGCCTTGAAATGCTCATATTTAGGGAAAGCTGTGAATTTTTTTGGTTTTTCCGCATTAAAGCGGATAACATGCGGTAATAGTATAGCATTTGAACGGCCATGGGCAATATGGAACTCTGCCCCTAATTTGTGAGCCAAGCTGTGATTTATGCCTAAAAACGCATTTGCAAACGCCATGCCGGCAATTGTGGACGCATTATGGACCTTCTCCCGTGCTTCTTCGTCAGATCCGTTGCGATAGGCTCTTGGCAAGTATTCAAAAATCAACTGCACTGCTTTAACAGCCAACCCATCTGTGTAATCATTAGCCATATTGGAAACAAAAGCCTCTACTGCATGTGTCAGAACATCCATGCCAGTATCTGCTGTAATAGCAGGAGGAACTGTCATCACGAACTGCGGGTCAACGATAGCAACATCTGGTGTTAACTCATAATCTGCCAGCGGATATTTAATATTATTTTCCTTATCTGTAATAACGGCGAAGGATGTAACCTCAGACCCTGTTCCAGATGTAGTCGGAATCGCTACAAATTTCGATTTACCTTCAAGACTTGGATATTTGTAAACTCGTTTTCTTATATCGAGGAACTTTTGCTTCAGTCCAAAGAAATCTTCATCCGGGTGTTCGTAAAACAGCCACATTCCTTTTGCCGCATCCATCGGTGATCCCCCGCCTAATGCGATGATGCAGTCAGGCTGGAATTTAGCCATCATTTCAGTCCCTCTAACAACAGTGTCCAAAGACGGATCTGGCTCTACATCTGAGAAAACTTCTACTTGAACTAAGTCTGATCTTTGTCTTAAATGATGAAGGACCTTATCCACATAGCCGAATTTGACCATATAGGGGTCTGTTACGATAAAGACTCGTGAAATATCCTTCATCTTCTGCAAATACTGGACGGCGTTTTTTTCAAAGTATATTCTTGGCGGGATCTTAAACCACTGCATATTCACATTCCTTTTTGCGAGTTTTTTTATATTCAATAAATGCACATCTGTTACATTAGTGGCAACAGAGTTTTTTCCATATGATCCGCATCCTAGTGTTAATGACGGCATAAATGCGTTATATATGTCTCCGATTGCTCCTTGGGAAGAAGGTGCATTGCTGATGATACGGCATGCCTTCATTCTTAAAGCAAATTCCTTCGTAACTTGCTCATTCTCTGAATGAATGACGGCGGAATGACCCAATCCTCCGAATTCAAGCATTTCCTCAGCACGCTTCAGTCCCTCTTCTGTTGATTCAGCTTTATAACAAGCAAGCACAGGACTTAGTTTTTCCCGGGAAAGAGGATATGCCGGTCCCACTCCCTCCAGCTCTGCTATTAAGATTTTTGTATCTTTATGAACCTGCACTCCAGCCATTGCGGCAATTTCATAAGCAGGCTTGCCGACAATATCCGGATTGACTGCACATGTATTAACATTGATTACTAAATCTTCTATCTTCTTTTTCTCTTCTTCATTTAAGAAATAGCAGCTGTTTTGGATAAGCAGGCCTTTCACTTCCTCATAAATTTCCTTATCGATTATGACCGCCTGCTCGGATGCACAGATCATCCCGTTATCGAATGTTTTGGATAAGATTAAATCATTTACTGCACGTTTTACTTTTGCTGTTTTTTCAATATAGCAAGGTACATTCCCAGCACCAACTCCCAAAGCTGGCTTTCCGCAGCTGTAAGCCGATTTGACCATTCCTGGTCCACCTGTTGCCAGTATTAAGGAAATTCCCGGATGATTCATTAATGCCTTTGTCGTTTCAATGGATGGTTTCTCAATCCATTGGATGCAATTTTCGGGAGCGCCTGCCTTAACAGCTGCATCCCTTAAAATCCTTGCAGCTTCACTGCTGCAGCGCTGTGCAGATGGATGAAATGCAAATACAATCGGGTTGCGTGTCTTGATGGCAATAATTGCTTTAAACATCGTTGTAGAAGTAGGGTTTGTCACAGGTGTAACACCTGCAATTACTCCGATTGGATCAGCTATTTCAATGATTCCGGACACTTCATCTTCCTTGATAATTCCAACCGTTTTATCATACTTTAAACTGTGATAAATATATTCCGTCGAAAAAATATTCTTCGTTATTTTATCTTCATATATGCCCCGCCCAGTTTCTTCAACTGCAAGCTTCGCCAAGTACATATGCTTATCAAGTCCGGCCAGCGCCATCTCCTTAACAATATGATCAATTTTGGCCTGGTCAAGCTTATAAAACTCCTCCAGTGCCTGTTTGCCTNTCCCAGCAATTTCATCAATAATCGCATGAACATCTGCAGCTTCCCGTTTAAGTTTTACATCCTTTTCGACAGTCGACATGATTTAATCCCTCCAGAATTATTCTTTTTTCTTAATGAAAGTTTGTGAATANTTTCACATATTAACTTTAAAAGAAAAACCGTTTTTATGCGGTTTTCATTTAAAGGGTAACCACAAAACTAACTGGATNTTANCACCTTTAAAACCAATTTTTTTCTTACNTACAAGCATATCTTAATCTCTTTTCATATAATCTGCAATAGGTTCAGACTATTTTGTTCAANATTTCACAATCTTGTTCACCTATCATTCACAATTGCATATTTTTTTAATTTCTCTTATACTTATCGAGTGATAAATCATTTTATTGGGTATTAGAAAGGAAACAGAATGAAAAGGGATCACAAAGAGCTGCAGTCACAGGATACACATCATCTGATTATTAAGGCAGCGACTACCTTATTTATGGAGCTTGGTTATCGTGCTGTCAGCACAAGGAAAATTGCGGCNGCATGCGGCATAACTCAGCCTGCTTTATACCATCACTTCCAAAATAAACAAGAGATTTACATTGAGGTCCTTAAAGCTTCCATACTTCAGACGGAAAACTATCTTAATAAAATAGCTNCCGATTATCCAGATATAAAGCAGCGCATNTATCATCTTTCCTATTATTTCATGCAGAATTATGAAGAAGATTTGATGCAAATGTTTCATGATCTTCATCATGAAATGCCGGAAGATGTCAAAAAGATCATTAACTCTCATTGGCAAAAAGGCTTTCTTGCACCAATTATTAGAATGTTCGAGGATGCGGTCGCTAACAAGGAAATCGGATCATTTGAAAAGATAGACAGCAGCAGCTTTGAAGTATCTTATCTATTGCTGAATATGATAAAGTCTGCTCTTTTGCCTGAATATATGAAACGCTTCACAGAAACAGAGCAAAAAGCTATTATTGAAAAGAAAGCTAAGCTCATCGTCCAATTATTTTTAAACGGTATCGCTTAAAAAGGACAAATAATTTCTCACCTCAAAATTTTAGCTGTTTCTATTCCAAGGGGCAGCAATTTATTTTCTGATTCACTTATCATTTGATAAGCTATTATTTTTTTATTTCAGCTTATCAGTTGATAAGTTCATCATAAAAACACTATAAAGGAGTTAAGAAAAGTGAAAAATTTTATCCCTACCGTTTTCCGTTTTGTTTCAGGAAAAACAGGGAGATGGATCACACTGTTTGCATGGATCTGTCTTGTCCTTGTCCTAAGCTTGACACTGCCGCAAGCAAGCTCACAAAAAAATGAGTCAGCGGCAAACCTGTCTGAAGATTCCCCTTCCCAAGAGGCAGAATCTATTATAAATAAAGAATTTCCAAGTGAACAAGGAACACCAGCACTAATTACTTTTCATAGAGATACTGGCCTCTCTAATGAAGATTTAACGCAAATACAGAAGCTAGCTGGAGAGTTATCAGAAGAGCCGATTCTCCATCAGCAAAGTGTTGTGCCCCTTCACCAGTTGCCTGTAGAAGCACTGCAGCAGCAGGTATCGGAGGATGGAACAACCTTTGTCCTTGCCGTATTGTTCGAGAAGTCAACAACAACAGCAGAGCTGGAAGAAAGTCTTGAGGAGCTTCAATCTGCAGCTTCTGGCATTTTCAGCACAGATCCTTTCAAAGCGAATATTGATGATGAGGATACACTGTCTGCAAGAACTACAGGACCTGTTGGGATTGCGGTTGATGCAGCCGCACTATTCAGCCAAGGCGACTTGTCCTTGCTGATTGGTACTGTCGTTATTGTTCTTATTTGTCTATTAGTTATCTACCGTTCTCCGATATTAGCAATCATCCCGCTGATTGGAGTTGGTATTGCTTATTTAGTAATAAGTCCTGTATTAGGAGGAATGAGTGAAGCTGGCTGGATTGAATTTGATTCACAAAGCATCGCTATCATGACTGTTCTGCTCTTTGGTGCTGGAACTGATTATTGCTTGTTCCTTATAAGCAAATATCGAAGCTTGTTAAAAGTAGAAACGAAAAAGGAAATCGCAATGGCAAATGCCTTGCGCCGCTCAGGCGGAGCAGTTGCAATGAGCGGATTGACCGTTGTATTCTCCTTGATTATTCTTTTGCTCGCAGAATATGGTTCGATTCAGCGATTTGCTGTGCCTTTCAGTCTTTCCATCTTAATCATGATGGTCGCAAGCTTAACACTTGTGCCAGCTATCTTGGCTATTTTTGGAAGAGTTTCTTTCTTCCCATTCATGCCAAAAACTCCAGAGATGGAAAAAGCAAAACCAGCAAAAAAACAGAAAAAGTCTCGCTCCCTTGGCCAATTCATCGGCAAAATCGCTGTGAATCATCCATGGAAAGTAACGATTATCACAACAGTATTTTTAGGTGTTTTTGCTTTACTGTCATTAAAGATGGAATCCACATATGACACATTATCTTCATTCCCTGAGGATATGCCCTCAAGGGAAGGATTCACCATTATTTCCGAGCATTTCTCAGCAGGTGAGCTAGCTCCTGCAGAAGTTGTTGTCCAAACAGAAGGAAAGGATATTCCTGTTGAAGATGTATTGAATGACCTTCCATTTGTAGCAAATGTTTCGGAAGGAGAACAAGGAAAAGATGATTCGGGCTTGTTTAAATTTTCTGTTGAATTAAATACAAACCCTTATTCTAATGAAGCTATGGAAGAGCTCCCTGATTTGCGTGCAGCCGTTGAAAAAACACTTGCCGACAATGGGATCACGGAAAGCAGCGAGAAAGTCTGGATAGGAGGCATAACAGCAGAACAGCTTGATACAAAGGAAACCACTGACAGTGATGCACGTCTTGTCATTCCAGTAATCATCGCCATGATTGCCGTACTTCTCCTTGCCTACTTGCGTTCAATTACAGCTACAATCTATTTAATTGCAACAGTACTGCTGTCTTATTTCAGCGCATTAGGTTTAGGCTGGGTTATTCTCCACTATGGTTTTGGAGTAGAGGCAATCCAAGGACTTATTCCGCTTTACGCCTTTGTCTTTATTGTGGCACTAGGGGAAGATTATAACATCTTCATGATTTCAAGCATTTGGAAGAAAAGCAAAGAAATGCCTCTTAACCAGGCTATTAAAGAAGGGGTTGCAGAATCCGGCGGAGTCATCACTTCAGCAGGTATTATCTTAGCCGCAACCTTTATGGTTTTAACAACATTACCAATTCAAATATTGGTGCATTTCGGAACAATTACAGCTATTGGAGTACTTCTCGACACATTTGTAGTACGTCCATTTTTAGTTCCAAGTATCACTGCTTTATGTAAAAAAGCTGCCTTCTGGCCAGCAACAAAACATTTGCATGAAAGTAATGAAAAAGACACAGAAAAGCTAAAACATAATCACACAATTTAATGTAATCTAACAGAAGAGACCTAGTAGAATCTATCTACCAGGTCTCTTCTTGTTATATTATTATGCGCGCCTTACTCTTCTATAAATTAGAACTCCAAAACCAACCACAAACAGAAGTCCACCGACTAAAAGCATTGTATAATTGTTTGTAGCCGTATTTGGCAAGGAATTTCCGGCAGTATTTCCAGACGTCACTTTATCGCCAGTTGTTTTGTCTGGATTAGCATTTTGATTTTTATTGTTGTCAGAGCTTGGAGCATTTCCATTGTCAGAGCTGTCATCATCCTTACTGTCATCTGTTGCTGGATTGTCATCACCATTATCATTATTGTCATCTGTAACTGGTGTCTCTGTTCCATTATCATCATCTGGAGTTTCTTCACCATCATCAATCGGTGTCTCAGATCCATTGTCACCGTCTTGATTATCGTCTTCGTCATCCTCAACCGGTGTTTCTGGTTCCTGTTCTTTTCCTAGAGTATCAATAATGCGTCCTTCAATTTGAGGATCAACATCTCCACTTAGGTTTTCTACCATATAATCACGAAGCTGCTCCCAATCGATCGCACCCATATCTTGTACACGGCCTTCTTGATAGGCTTTAGCAAATACTTCATAACCATCTCCGCCTTTTGCGGTAAAGTTGTTCGTAGTTACTAAGTAAGTTTGATCTGCCTTAATATCTTCATACTGATCATTTACTTTTACTTGCATAGAAACAACACGAGAACCCTCTTCTTTTGTGCTGTCATAAGTAAATTTCATTCCGGAAACATGTAAGAATCCGCCGCTTTCTGCTGGCGCTAAACGTACACTGTACTCGAGAATTTGTTTGATTTCTTCACCTGTCAGTTGGACAAATGCTGGATCATTACCAAATGGCAATACTGCAATAACTTCACCTGTAGTAATTGGTCCTTCATCAATTGCAGCCCGGATTCCGCCCCCGTTTTGCATGGCAATGACAACATTGCCATTTTTTTCTTTCGCCTTTGCTAGCATCGCATCTGTTACAAGATTTCCTAACTCGGTTTCGTTTGCACGCACACTGACATTGCTATCTGTTAAACGTGGATTTAATAATGGTTTTTTAGCAACTGCCCCTGTTTCTTGGTTTGTTAAACTATCAATTTCAGCTTTATATGGCGCTAGTACTGCAACAGCTTCAGGATCTGCCGCTTTGGAAGCTACATCAATTAATTGACCAGCTTGACCAACAACTACTCCATTTTCATCAAACTCAACTTTCAATTCTCCTAGCAATTGAGTATACTGGTATGCTTGTACGATCACAGTTGGATCCTTTGCAGCACCTGCTTCATCTGCTGTAATAACTACAGGCTCATTCAGTTGTGTATGAGAATGTCCGCCAACAATGACGTCAATACCATCCACATATTTAGCTAATTGTAAGTCATTGCCCATTTCTGGATTACTGTCATAACCAATATGTGTTACAGCAATAATTTTATTAATTCCCTTACTTTCAAATGCTGCAACAGCTTCATTCGCTTTCTCAATATAGTTTTGGAATTTTACATTTACTGGACTGGAAATGTTCGCTGTATCTTCTGTAGTTAAACCAAAGATACCTACTTTTTCTCCATTTACTTCTTTAACCATGCCATTATAAACAATGCCATCTTCTGGAGATTCAGTATAAGAATTATTTGCAATGTTTGNCATGTACGCATCACCAGAGAAGTCTACGTTAGCACTTAAAAAAGGAAAGTTTGCTTGTGAGACGAATTCTGATAAGGACTTATGACCATTTTCACCGGAACCTAAATCAAATTCATGATTTCCAAAAATCATTGCATCAATATCCATCATATTTAAAAGAGCTAAGTCTGCTTTGCCTTTAAACTGATTGAAATATAATGTTCCTGAGAAAACATCTCCTGCATTAAATAATAGTGCATTAGGATCTGCAGCACGAACCTCTTTTATTGCCGTAACCATATTTGGCATAAGGTCCGCATGTGCATGTGTATCATTCATATGCATGATGGTTAAGGAATAATTTCCGTTTGATTCAGCAGCATATGTACTTGTTGGTAATATAATAGATACCAATAATGCTAATGTTGAAAAAATGCTTGCTAGAAAAGCAATTTGTTTCCTATCTTTCATTCTAATATTTCCTCCCTTTTTTTATCGTTGACACGACAATAATCGCCTATTTTGTCAACAATTCTCCTTTATTGTAGATATTATGTATTAAGCTATTGTTAAAACTTTGTAAAACTACTTAAATCTACAATATCCTTTCAAATATTCTCTATAATACGACCTTTTTCCTCCCTTATATTCTATTAATTAAATATGTTAATATAAATGAATGACTTAAATATGTTTACCAGAATAGTCAATCGTGATAGCTTAGGAGTGTATAATAATCATGAACAAGAAAGACGTAGGAAACATACGAAAACAATTTAAAATAAACAATGATAAGTTGAAAATCTCTGATATTTTTAATGTCTATATTATGAAAGAATCAAGTGAAATTTTTCATTCCGAAAGCCAGCCGTTTGCTATGCTTGATCAAGATCAGCAAGAGCTGTTTTTAAATAATTTTAAAAAAATGCTAGCAGGTCAACTGGATGAAAAGCTCTTTGAACTGAAGTTTAAAAGAGACGCTGAGAACAGCAGCCAGCTAATTCTTCACCAGGGGCTGCTTAGCAGTGAGGTCGAGGATTGGAAAGATCAAATGTTAAAGATTGTAGAAAAAATGCTCGCAATCAGACAGTACGAAAAGGATATTGTAGTGACGTTCATTCGCGGAGAGTATATAAAGCCGATGAAGCGCCGTAGTGAAGAGTCAGAGGAAAATGAAAGGGATACTGTTTTCTCCCATTCTTTTAATTTATGTAGCATCAATAACACACAAGATCCCAAAAAAGAGCTATTATTTGACTATGTTGATAGAGAGTTTAAATACAATATCGTATTAGATCCAATAATTAATCTTCACGCTCCTATGGGAGGCTTCCTTTTCCCATGCTTTACAGACAATGCAGCTGACGTTAACCACATTCTATATGCAGCAGGCAAGGTTCATGAGCCTGACTATACATTTATTGAAGAGGTTTTAAACGGAGAGGAGATAATGACAGCACAAGATGACAAAATTGTGTTCGAAGAAATAATTAAAGATGTAACAGGTGACCAATTAAATACATCTACCCTCTCGAACGTTTATGAAGAGATAAACCGTATGATAACAGAAAATGAAGAAGAAGAACCGCCTAAATTAGATTCAAAAGACGTAGAACAAGTCTTAAAAATGAGCGGAGTAGAAGATATAAGCACAGAAAAAGTCGAATTTGCCTTTAAAAAGATTATCGATGATGATAAATACGAGCTCAAAGCAAGCAATATCTTGCCTAAATTCACATCTAAATCTATTAAAATCAGCACGAAAATAGCTAATATCGCCATCAGTCCGCCAGATTTACGCTATGTAAAACAAGTAGAATTCAGCGGAAAACGCTACTTAATGATAGAAGTAGAAGAGGATACGGTGATTGAAGGATTTACGATGATCCCAGAGGCTTTTGTTGGAAACCCTAAGGATGAATGAATGAACATAGTTTGAGGTTCTGACGGCATAAAGTTGTTGTCAGAACCTCATCTTAAAAGAAGGACAGGCTGCAGTTGCAGCCTGTCCTTCTTGGCTATTTAATTGTATTAGCTTCTGCAGCCACCAAATATTTGTCCAGCAGGGTATCTAAATTTTTATCCACTCTGCCCTCTTCTGCAAGATGGCTTGCTTTTGATAACGCGTCTTGCCAGTTTCCATTATCAATGGCGGATTTTATATCCATTAAACCAGCCACTCTTTTATGTAGGTCTTGTGCCGTTTTATCCTTTGGCTTTTGTTCGAGTGCGAGTTCTAGTGACAGCAGGGCTTTTTTTAAGTCGCCGCTCTCTATCGCTGTTTTTGCCGCTTTCATGTCATTTTCATATGTTTCCGTGCTACAGCCAGCCAGAAACAGGGCCATCATGGCGATTACAGCCCATCTTATCATCCAATATCCCTCCACTGCCTGATGTCCTTTCATCAACCAGCAAGGACTTAAGGCAATCTATTTTCCCGTAATGGCACATCACTTTTTCGACAGAAAATATGCCAAAATAACGCTTTATTTCTCCTACCATTAATGTTAACAAATAATACATGGTGGTCAATACTTGAGGTATACTACTTTCTTACTATCTATATGGTAAAAATAGCGAATAATGAAAACGTTTGTAATTTTATAAAGAACAGCTTAAGCCAAAGGATGTTATCCTTCGGCTTTTTCTTTATTAATAAGCTTTTGCCCAATACACAAGTGTCTTTGCTTCTTTGCTGCAGCAGACACATTTTTCATTGATTTTTTCTTGCTCGAACGGCATGCACCTTGAAGTTGCACCAGTTTCTTCCTTAATCAAATCTTCGCACGCTCTGTCACCGCACCACATCGCTTTGATGAAGCCAGTTTTTTGTTGATTAGCTAGGTTCTTAAATGTATCAAAATCAGAAGCTTGATGTGTGTTAGCTTCACGATGCTCCCTTGCTTTTGCGAGCAGGTTTTTCTGAATGTCTGCCAGGAGATTTTCCAATGTCTGCTCCAGGCCATCTAAAGGTACCGCCAGCTTTTCGCCTGTGTCTCTCCTGACAAGCACAACCTGCTTTTGCTCCATATCCTTTGGTCCTACTTCCAGGCGGACAGGAATTCCTTTCATTTCATACTCATTGAATTTCCAGCCAGGCTTCTTATCACTTGCATCCAAGCCTGTTCGGAAACTGCCTGATAGCTGTTCCTTGAGTTGGTAGGTAAAATCAAGCACCCCCTCTTTATGCTGGGCAATCGGGATTATCATCACTTGTGTTGGCGCAATCTTAGGAGGGACAACTAATCCTCTGTCATCACCGTGTACCATGATCATAGCCCCGATGATTCTCGTTGTGAATCCCCAAGATGTTTGCTGTACATAACTTTGTTCACCATTGCGGTCAGTAAATTGGATGCCGAAGGCTTTTGCAAAATGGTCGCCTAAATTATGTGACGTTCCTGATTGTAANGCCTTGCCGTCATGCATAAGACTTTCAATCGTATATGTGTATTTAGCACCAGCGAATTTTTCCTTTTCTGTTTTCTTTCCTTTGATGACCGGGATGGCCAAGATATCTTCACAGATCGCACCATAAACATGTAGCATCTGAATCGTTTCTTGATCTGCGTCTTCTTCCGTCTCATGACAGGTGTGTCCTTCCTGCCAAAGGAATTCTAAAGTACGTAAGAATGGTCTTGTTGTTTTTTCCCACCTTACAACATTCGCCCATTGATTATACAGCTTTGGCAAATCTCGATAAGAATGAATAATGTCTTTATAATGCTCTCCGAAAAGCACTTCAGAAGTAGGACGGACACATAATCTTTCCGCAAGCTTTTCTTCCCCTCCATGTGTCACCCAAGCCACTTCAGGAGCAAAGCCTTCAATATGGTCCTTCTCTTTTTGCAGCAGGCTTTCTGGTATAAAAAGAGGCATATACACGTTTTCATGGCCTGTTTCCTTAATGCGTTTATCGAGTTCATTTTTAATATTTTCCCAAATTGCAAAGCCGTATGGCCTGATTATCATCGATCCACGTACACTTGAATAATCAACAAGTTCCGCTTTTGTCACTACATCTGTATACCATTTAGCAAAATCATCTTCCATATTCGTAATTTTTTCTACAAAATTACCCTTCATATTATCACTCCCCTTTTTAAAACACAAAAAGCCCTGCTTTATTAGGGACCGGAGATCGGCGGTACCACCCTAATTCAAAGCAAGGCTTTACACTCATACATGATAACGGTTTAACACCGCTGCAGATTATGCAGAACGAAAAAGGCAGGTTCAACGGCTGTACTATAGGTCCCTTTCAGCTAGTTAAGACCCTCTCTTCTGATAGCTACACCGTTTACTATTCCTTTTTATTGTTTCCTTATTTTTCAAAATAATAATCAATAGACTCATTATAGTCAATTTTTTAGAAAAGTATTACGAATTAATGAATGATTTTTCTTTTTCATACACATTCAATGAAGCTTGAATTCCCTCTCCAGCTGGAATTTTTGCACCATGCCTGATTAATGCAGCCTCAAGGCTTGCTAATGCAAACAGGACATTTTCTTTTCGGGAGCTGTAGCCCATTGTTCCAATTCGCCAAATTTTGCCGTGCAGAGGACCGAAGGAGCTTGCTATTTCTACTCCGAAATCGTTAAGCATCATACTTCTGACCGATTCTGCCTCCATGCCGTCAGGAATCTTGATACAAGTTACTGTGGGCAGCTTCGACCCTGCATCCCCAAACAGTTCCAGCCCCATTCCTTTAATTCCGGCGATTAACGCTTTCTCATGAAGCTGGTGGCGCTTGAATCTTTGCTCCAATCCTTCTTCAAGGACGATTCGCAAGCCTTCATGTAGGGCATACAGCATGGATGTTGCCTCTGTATGGTGGTTAAGTCTTCTTGGCCCCCAATAGTCTTGAAGCTGAGCCAAGTCGAAATAATTGGTGCGAATGGGAGAAAAAGCTTTTCTTTCCGCTAATTCTTGTTCTGTCGCAATACCTCTTTCGACTATTTTGCGTTGATTAAGGATGCGTTCAATCCGGTCATTATATGTGATGGGGGCATTCCCAGATGGAACGGATAAACATTTTTGGTTTCCTCCGATAACAGCGTCAATATGCCAGTTATCTGTCTGAACATCCGTACCGCCAATCGTCGCTACCGCATCGACTATAAACAGGACATCCTCTTCCCTGCATGCCTTCCCTATTTCTTCTAACGGCTGCATACAGCCAGTAGATGTTTCACCATGGACCATCGCAACGATTTTTGGCTTCACTTTCTTCATTTCCGCAATTACTTCTTCTGGATCAAAAACCGTTCCCCATTCACGATGAAGCAAATGGATTTCAGCGCCATACCTTTCAGCGATTTCTGTCAGCAGATGACCAAATCTGCCGTAGATTGGGATAAGCACTTTATCTCCAGGTTCAATCACACTTGCAAGCACAGCTTCTAATCCAGATCGAGACGTTCCGTCAATTGGAAAAGCCCATTCATTATTCGTCTTAAAAAGTTGTTGGAGCATCTTCATTACATTATTCATAATGTCCGTGAAGGCAGGGTCAAATTGTCCTAGAATCGGCGTCGACATTGCCCGGAGCACCCTTGGGTCAACCTCGACTGGACCTGGGGTCATAATCGTTCTTAAAGGTGTATTTAGTTCGCGAAACATTATCATCTCTCCCTTTCTTTAGTAAGCTAGCCTATGCAGCAACTCTATTAATACGGTAACGCCATTTTTCAAATCTTTAAGGTTTGTATACTCATCTGGAGAATGGCTGATTCCATTAACACTCGGCACAAACAGCAAGGCTGTCGGGCAATAGGTACCAAACACCTGTGCATCATGACCTGCACCGCTTGTCATTGATTTGTATGAAAGCCCAGTTTTTCGCAGCACTTCTTCTGCTTGCAGCTGTAATTCGCTGTTCATTGCTACCGGCTTCACATCTAGCCATTGGTCTATCTCTATTAAAACCCCTTTTTCTTCACATTTTCCTCTGAAAAAGGCGAACAGATTTTCACAATATTGTTGAATAGTTTCTTCTTCATGATGACGCACATCCAATGTAAACACTACTTCTTTTGGGATAACATTCGGGACATTTGGAGTTGCCGTAATGCTTCCGACAGTTGCTACTAAACTGTCAACAGCACCAGCCTTGTCCATTGCCCATAAAATTAACTGTGAAGCGATATGAAGACTGTCTTTTCTATACATCATCGGTGTTGTGCCGGCATGATTACTTTCACCCGTAATCTTGATCGTAAAGCGGCGCTGGCCGACAATATGGGAAACAACGCCGATTGATTTTTCTTCTTTTTCCAATACTGCGCCCTGTTCAATATGCAGCTCTATAAAACAGCCTATATCACTTCGCTTAAGACTATCAGAATTCGGGATGAACGAAAATTGATTCAGTGCTTGAGCCATAGAAATATCAGCATTATCAAACAGTGTCAAACTTTGTTCTTTTTGATACCTTCCGGTGATTGATCCTGAACCCCAAAACGCCAGTGGGAAACGGCTCCCTTCCTCCTCGCATAAAGACACCACTTCTATCGTTTTCAACGGATGTCCGTATTTGCTAGAAAGATAGCTGACCGCCAAGCAACTTGCGATAATTCCATATCCACCATCATATTTACCGCCATTAACGACTGTGTCTATATGGGAACCAGTTAAGATCGGTTTTGCTGTTTTATCCGTTCCTTCCAGCTTGCCGAATAAGTTTCCTACACCATCAAATTGGGCAGACAATCCGATTTGTTCCATCCTTACCTTTAAGGCAGACTGTGCTTCCGCCCATTTTTCGTCATAAAGGAGGCGTGTTACTCCTCCGTCTTCCGATTGACCATATTCAGACAGCCATTTAATCCAGTTTTCTATTTCTTGTTCGTTCACTTGAATGGATGTTTTCATCATTATGCCTCACTTCCTCCTAGCAAACTACCTTAATTTAAGCCGTTTATGCCAACAAGCAGTTTTTATTAATTAATGATAAAGACGATATTTCCTGAATTCATTAGAGACAATGTTAGAATTATCAAAATTTTTTGTGCAAATTAACTAAGTTGCCGTTATAATATAAAGAAAATATAACGGCATTTTTAGAAGGAGGCTAATATGAAACTGATTGATCTTCTTAATAAACCAGCTTTTCATGATGTGGAAGTCCTGGCAGGGCAAAATGGATTAGACAGGGAAATTAAAAACGTCACAATGATGGATGCCCCAGATATCATTGACTTCCTGTTTGAAAATGATTTTCTCGTAACGACCGCCTACCACTTGAAGGATGATCCAGCACAGCTTCTGGAGCTGGTCCAATCCATGCATAAACAAGAATGTGCCGGATTGGGTATTAAAACACACCGCTTCTTAGAAAATATTCCGGCAGAAGTTATTCAATATGCCAACACCCATCAATTTCCGGTCATGCATATTCCACTTGAGAAATCTCTAGGAGAAATTGTCAATACAACATTGCAATATATGTTAAATGAGCGGACGTCCGATTTACTGACCGCTTTTGAAACCCACAGGAAATTTACACAGCATATATTAAAAGGAAAAGGGATAAAAAAATTGCTCGACGATTTATCCAATATGATTGGGCAAAGAGTGATTCTGCTCGATCAGCATTTTCAAGTCCATGCTTCTTCCCATTCAAAGCATCCAATCAGTGAAATTATTATGAATTTATATTCGGATGATTTCCGCTTGTTTCTAAACAGTACTGCCTGTACATTCTTCTCATCTAGATATACAGAAGAAGTATTTGGGGCATTTCCAATCCACACACCAATCGGAAAACCAGCATTTTTAATATCATTGGGCAGCCTGCCTATTCATGATAAAAACTTACTTTTGACAATTGAACAAGCTACAAATGTCCTCACCTTTGAACTGATGCGGGAAAATACGGAAAGACAGTACGCAAGAAGGGCACGCAATGAGTTCTTTTTGAACATGGTAGAAGGAAGAATAACTTCAAAAGAGGAGATTTCCAGCAGAGCTAAGGAATTTTCCTTAACAAATGAACTGCCTTGCCTAATGATTCTAGGCAAGGTAGATCAAAATGATGTCCATAAAACTTTTGCCCAGCATCAGCTAGAAACTGACTATCTGTACGAATTTCTTGAGACCGAAATTATAAAGGCTCCGTTTCTAGCACAACTGTTTGTTAAAGGCGATCATTGTATCCTTATAATGGAAGCTGGAGATTCTAATGTGGAATTTCGTTCACAGGCAATTGACTACTTGAAGGAACTTCAAGGAAATATCGAGAAAATCTTCAAAAAAACGATGTCATTTGGGATCAGTAACATCAGCCATCAGCTAATTAATATGCAGAACGCTTATAAAGAGGCATTAAGCGCCTATCATACAGGTTTGCTGTCTGCAAAAGCACAGTTTATTCAAGTGCATCGTCCTAAGGATGTTTCAGAAATGCTGCGGATAATTCCCGAGAAGGATCTTCAAGAGTTTTGTGATCATATTTTCCAAGGGCTGTCGACCAAGCAACAAGAAGAAGATGCACAAATTCTCCTTCACACCTTGTCTGTTTATTTAGAAACGCATTGTCAAATATCAGAGACAGCCAAAAGATTATTTGTTCATCGAAATACAGTCATTTATCGTTTAGAAAAATGCGAAGAACTTTTAGGAAGAAGCCTGAAAGATGCAGATACAACCTTTCATTTAAGATTGGCATTTCGGATTAAATCCATAATACAGTCACAACACTCGACTGCAGGTGTAAATTAAACTATATTTTCTAAATATTTTGTACATTATAACCAATGACTTATTCCACTCCACTCTTTAGTATGTTAATTAACCTAACCTGATATGTTAGATTAGTTTACATTAAGTATGAAAGAGTGATAATGATGACAAAAACAAAATTGAACAACGGAAAAATATTTTCTTTAGGTCTTCAGCATGTGCTCGCGATGTATGCAGGAGCTATCCTTGTGCCATTACTGGTGGGGAGAGCCTTAGAGCTAACAGCAGAACAACTCGCTTACTTGGTAGCAATTGATTTGCTAACATGCGGCATCGCGACATTATTACAAGCTTGGAAGAACAAATATTTAGGAATTGGATTGCCAGTCGTGTTAGGAAGCTCCTTCGTCGCAGTTACACCGATGATATCTATCGGAACTAGCTATGGCATCACCGCCATATATGGAGCCATTATCGTAACAGGTTTGTTCATCATCATCTGTGCACCTCTCTTCAGCAAGATTGCAAAGCTTTTCCCACCTGTTGTCATCGGTACAGTCGTGACAATCATCGGCTTATCGCTCATACCATCAGGAATTAAAAACATGGGAGGCGGAGCAGCAAGCCCTGATTTTGGCTCCATTGAAAACCTCGCCTTGTCGTTTAGTGTCTTGCTTTTCATTCTTATTTTAAGCCGTTTTTCAAAGGGATTTATCCAGTCTTTATCCGTATTAGCCGGGATTATTGTAGGTACCGCAGCCGCTTCACTGATGGGAAAAGTCGACTTTTCTCCAGTTGCAGAGGCCAGCTGGTTCCGCTTGCCGAGCGTTTTCTACTTCGGCACTCCTACTTTTGAAATTGGCCCGATTTTAACCATGATGGTAGTCGGCATTGTTATTGTCATTGAATCAACTGGTGTATTCTTTGCACTCAGCAAAATATGCGAAAAGCCGCTGTCTGATAAAGACCTAACTCGCGGCTATCGGGCCGAGGGCGTGGCCATCACACTTGGAGGTATTCTGAACGCTTTTCCATATAATACCTTCGCGCAAAATGTCGGTCTTGTCCAGCTGTCAAAGGTGAAAACAAAAAATGTTGTAGTTGCCGCGGGTGGAATACTAGTGTTTCTCGGATTGATTCCAAAAATAGCGGCATTCGCAACCGTCATTCCGACACCAGTCCTCGGCGGAGCTACAGTTGTTATGTTCGGGATGGTCGTATCATCAGGTATTAAGATGCTTAGCACTGTCGACTTTAGTAAACAAGCGAATCTTCTCATAATGGCCTGCTCTGTTTCTATCGGTCTTGGCGCTACAGCTGTTCCGGATTTGTTTGCACAGCTTCCATCAGCACTGCGAATTATCGTCAGTGATGGCATTATCTCAGGAAGTCTTGTTGCCATCCTTTTAAACCTGCTTTTTAGCATTAAACCGAAAAAGGGAAAATCCCTTCAAGAGGCAAACCCTGTTTTGGAAGGTCAATCTTCCTAATTAAAGAGGCTGCAGCTCATGCTGCAGCCTCTTTTATTCAGTTGCCTATGCTTGTCAGTTCAGCAGTTCTATTAAGCACTTGCTGAGGATCAACTGTAATTCTCGCAACCTTTGTTTCCATCGCGGCAACAGCAACCGCTGCCGCAACCGCAGGGGCAACACGAGGATCAAACGGGCTTGGAATTACATAATCAGGATTTAATTCTGATTCGTCAATCAAATTGGCAATAGCACCAACTGCCGCTTGTTTCATCTCTTCATTAATGTCTGTTGCACGCACATCTAGCGCTCCACGGAAAATCCCTGGGAATGCAAGAACATTGTTAACTTGGTTCGGGAAGTCAGATCTGCCTGTTCCAACAACAGCCGCTCCTGCAGCCTTTGCATCATCTGGCGTGATTTCTGGAACTGGGTTTGCCATTGCAAAGATGATAGCATCTTTATTCATCGTAGCTACCATTTCACTAGTCAGAGCACCTGCAACAGATACACCGATAAATACATCGGCATCTTTAATCACGTCACTTAAAGAGCCAGATTCTTTGTTTACATTTGTATAAGCAGCAACAGATTCCTTTACTTTGTTCATACCTTCAGGACGTCCCGCATAGATAGCCCCTTTTGTATCGCACATAATCATGTTTGTGACACCGTATGCGTAAAGAAGCTTCGTGATAGCAATACCTGCAGCTCCTGCCCCATTTAAGACAATCTTAATATCTTTCCAAGTTTTTTTAACAATTTTCAAGGCATTCAGCAGTCCTGCAACCGTTACAATCGCTGTTCCATGCTGATCATCATGAAATACCGGGATATCCAATTGCTTCTTTAGACGCTCCTCGATTTCAAAGCAATGTGGTGCTGCAATATCCTCCAAGTTAATTCCGCCGAACCCCGCAGCCAGTAATTGGACTGTCTCGACAACTTTGTCTGGATCAGTTGTGTCTAGAACAATCGGAAATGCATCTACTCCAGCAAAGCTCTTAAAAAGAATGGCTTTCCCTTCCATAACAGGCAAAGAAGCAGCTGCTCCGATATTGCCCAAACCAAGAACTGCCGTACCGTTTGTAACAACACCAACCATATTTCCTTTCATGGTATACTCATAAACCGTCTCAGGATGCTCATGAATTACCTTGCAAGGCTCTGCCACACCAGGTGAATAGGCTAAACTTAAGTCTTTAGCATTCTTCACCTCCACCTTTGTGTTTACTTCCAGTTTCCCTTGCTTTTCTTGATGCATTTGTAAAGCATCTTCTCGTAATGACATAGACTTATCTCCCTTTCATTTATCGCATCAGAAGCTATTACCAGACTTCCCCTGTCTCTTCCGACAATTTTTCTTATTATAAAAGATCCATGTAACGATGATATAACTTCCAAAATAAAATAGAAACTTTAATAAAGTAAAAAAAATGGAGATATTGTGAGGAATTTATGAACATTTTTAGATAGGAGGAAAAAAACCTCTAACAAAGTTAAAGGTTTTTGTTTAGACGCCAGCATTTCTCACTTCTTTTATGCTATTTTATTCAAGCTCGAGGAAGGAGGATTGCGTGTTTATCCTCGTCAATTGTAATAACATGCTTGACTATGTCAACAAACAAGCCGTTCTCGACAACACCTGTAATGTTATTCAGCTCTTTCTCCAGCTGTTTCGGATCATCAATCTCACCAAAATGACAATCAATGATATAGTTGCCGTTATCTGTAATGTACGGACTGTCTCCTTGCATTCTTAAAACCGTTCGACAGCCAAATTTTTGGATATACCCCTCCGTTTTTCCCGCTCCAAATGGGACAACTTCGACAGGAAGAGGAAAATTGCCTAATCGTTGTACCACTTTTTTGGAATCAGCCACTACAACAAATTCTTTGGAAGCCTTTGCAATTATTTTCTCTCTCAGCAAAGCTCCGCCTCCGCCTTTGATTGCATAAAAATGATGGTCTATTTCGTCCGCTCCATCAATTGCTACATCAATCGTCTGTGCTTCATCAATGGACAGCAGCGGTATTCCTTGCTCTGCTGCAAGTTTTTCTGTTTGAACCGAGGTTGCAACCCCTTTAATCTTCATCCCTTGGCGAACCATTTCGCCTATTTTTAATATCGTATAGTAGACTGTTGATCCTGTACCTAACCCTACAATCATTCCATCTTTCACAAAATCAACTGCCGCCTTTTCTCCTACTGCCGCTTTTTCATTCATTGCTTTCACCCCGTTAATTGGTAAGAATGCTTGTCTACATCGTAATACAAAAAAAGAGGAATTTCCATTAACTCCTCTTTTTTAATTAGATTGTCATACAATTATCGAATCTTCTGAAACATACTCAAGGGGTTTATCGTATAATCAATGATAAGACAATTATTAGAAGGAGGATAATAATGACAGGATTAGTCGCAGTAATCATGATATTTGCCATTCCTATAATCGCCATTGTTACAGAGAGCTCTAAAGATAAGCTAAAATTGAAACGGAAGATACTTCAAGACGAAATTGCCCTTGAAAAATTAAAACATGAAAATTTTTTGTTAGAGACAGATAAAATGAAGCTTGAGGTAGAAAAAATGGAAATCGAAAATAAAAAGCTTTTAAAATAAGGGTCACCCTGCTGCTATTAATTTAAATAAATAGCAGCAAGCTGACTGCCATAACAGCCATTCCAGCTATTAGACCGTAAATCGACATGTGGCCTTCGTCGTATTTTTTTGCAGCAGGCAATAATTCATCTAAAGAAATGAAAACCATGATTCCTGCAACTGCAGCAAATATAAGACCAAACATAAGATCATTTAAAAACGGCATTAAAATCAAGAATGCCACAACGGCGCCTACCGGCTCCGCTAGACCAGATAAAAAGGATAGTTTGAATGCCTTTTTCCTATCTCCTGTTGCAAAATAGATGGGAACGGAAACAGCAATACCCTCTGGAATATTATGAATCGCAATTGCGACAGTGATGGCTACCCCCAGTGCAGGATCCTGCAGTGCAGCAGTAAATGTGGCAATGCCCTCCGGAAAGTTATGAATGGCGATGGCAAGTGCTGTAAAAGTACCCATTTTCAACAATGCGGGATCTGCTAATTTCTTTGGAGATGACAAATCCTCAACCTTTTTCAATTCATGTGGATTGCCCTGTTCCGGCACAAACTTATCGATTAAAGCTATTAACATAATCCCTGCAAAGAAACCACCTACAGTCGCCCAATTCCCCTGCTGTTCCCCTAAATACCCTACAAGTGAGTCCTTTGCTTTTACAAAAATTTCGACCATCGACACATAAATCATTACACCTGCAGAAAATCCAAGCATCCATGACAAGAATTTCGTATTTGTTGTGGAAGTAAGCAACGCAAGTAGACTTCCGATACCTGTTGCAAGCCCAGCTAATAAGGTTAACCCAAAAGCTAGAAGTAAATTATCCGGCATTTTCATTCCCCTTTTGTTAAATTTTTTCAATCATTCAGCTAATTCATAATCCATTGTTTGTTTACCTAATTTAAAAAAGTTTCCCTTAGGAAAGATTTTAAATGTAAATCAACAATACGTCAATTATATATATGCATTTTTTAGGCAAATGTTCTCTCGAATCATAAAAAGGACGGGTACCATACAAAAATATTTGTTTTTCATACTAAAAAGACAAGTCTTTTAGAAAATAGTACCAGCTAAAACATTTCCTTATTCTGTGGGAATAACCTATATTTTCGTTTATAATGAGACAAAATACCCAATTATTATTTTGTTATTGAGGAAAAAGGATGAGCATGTTGAAGAATACATACAAGGTTGGAATCGGTGTTTTTATTATTATCAGCTATATATTAATCTATTATGCTGTTTTGCTGTTTGCTACGGATAAATACTTAACTGCAGTAAGCAATAATATTTTATCTGCTGCAGGTGCACTCATCGCCTCAGGCGTGTTGTTTTATTCTTATAGAAGAAGTGTCACGCCTGAAAAAACCCTTTGGTTTTGGCTTGCTGGCGGAACCTTTACCTACTTTATCGCAGAACTGATTTGGTTGTACCGTGAGAGTATATTGCGTCAAACTATTCCTTTTCCAGATTACAGCGACATCTTCTACATGCTGCAGATTTTCTTTTATTTAACTGGATTTATCCGTTATTTCAGCAAGCAAAGGACCTTGCTCCGCAGTGTTCAGCTGGTATTTGAATTAATGCTCGTAATGATTGTTGCATTTTGTTTGAGCTACTATTTTCTGCTTGAGCCATTAATGAAGAATGTAAGTTATACAGGATTATTTTGGGGGATGGCAATCGCATATCCATTAGGTGACCTTGCCTTGCTAATTGGGATACTACTTATTCTTTTTTCTATTAAAGAGCTGTCCCTTCGAATAAATTTAACGATAATTTTAATAGGAATGCTCGTGCAGATTGCTGCAGATACTGGATATATGTATTTGCTGTTTGTCACCCATTACAATACTGGAAGCTATTTTGATCCTTTATTTATATTATCTTTGCTGATTATCGCTTTAGCCAGCATCGTACCAAGGAGAAATCCAGCATATTCTATGCCAAACAGACGGAGATATGATTTTTTACAAATTTTCCTTCCGTATTCTGCATTCTTATTTTTGATATCCTTTATTATTCTAGTAGATCATCATCATCCTGTTCTGGCTGTCGGGGGCTTCTTGTCAGTACTCCTTATTATGGCAAGACAAATCACTATTCTGGCAAATTATAAAAGTCTGCTTAAAACCGCCAGCGCAGATAATCAAAAGTTTATGTCCTTGTTCAAATTTCATCCAGATGCAGCAATGACTCTTGATTTGCAAGGGAATATTATTGAAATAAACAACTCTTTTGTCAGAATGGCTTATGAACCAGTAGAATCCTTTTTAGGTACCTCTTTTTTTCATATATTTAAAGACAAACGACAATTTGTTGAAAATTCCTTTCAAATTGCTCTAAAAGGTTTGCACCAAAGCTTTGAAGTGGATTATTGTGATTCAAACGGCAAGAGATATTTCTATTATATAACCTTCATTCCGATGTATATAAACATGGAGGTTGCCGGTGTATTCGTTATCTCTAAAGATATTACAAATACAATTGCAAGTAATGAAAGAATACAATTCTTAGCTTATCATGATTCACTGACAGGGTTAGCGAACAGAGCTTACTTTGAGGAGTCACTGCGAAAAGAGCTAAAATCAGCTAAATCAGGCCTATTGGCTGTTATTTTCATTGATTTTGATCGTTTTAAAGTTATTAACGACTCATTAGGACATGATGCCGGTGATGAATTGCTTGTTGCCATCTCCACAAGGCTGGCTTCTGTAATCCGTCCTGATGACACACTTGCCAGACTGGGCGGAGACGAATTTACGATTCTGTTAAAGAATGTTATGACAGAGGCAGAAATTATGGAGATGCTCGAGCAAATGATGAAGGTATTAACACCTGCTTACTTTATTAAGAATAATTATGTAATCACAACACCAAGCATGGGGATTTCTGTATCTGAAGGTAAAGAAAAAAGTGCTGTCACCATGATGAAACAAGCTGATATTGCGATGTACTATTCCAAAAAGAGCGGGAAGAATCAGTATAATTTCTATAAGTCTGGCATGGAAGGTGTCTCGGAAAATCATTTAAGACTAGAACAAGATTTGCATCATGCTATCCTTAATGATGAGTTTATCCTGTATTATCAGCCGCAAGTTGATACACAAGAAGACCTCATATATGGTGTAGAGGCATTAATTAGATGGGAGCACCCAAAATTAGGGTTGCTATCACCATTTCACTTTATCGATCTTGCAGAGGAAACTAACTTGATTATTCCAATTGGCGAATGGATTATAAAGGAAGCGTGCAGACAAGGAAAAGAGTGGCACGACAGTGGTAATATGATTCAGGTATCAATTAATATTTCACCTAAACAATTTCAATCAAAACAGCTGGTCGATTTCATTGCTGCTTCATTGGCTGAGTCAGGCTTTGATCCAAGCTATTTAATCATTGAAATTACAGAAGCGATTGCCATGAACCAAATTGAAAGAACAGTAGATACGATGCACAGGCTGAAAGAACTTGGTGTCCGAATTTCCATTGATGACTTCGGAACAGGTCATTCCTCTTTGTCCTATTTAACAAAGCTGCCGATTGATGCACTCAAAATCCCAAGAGAATTTGTCCAAGATCTTGGAACAGAAACAAATAATGCAATCGTCCATACAATTATTACTTTAGCTAACAATTTAAATCTAAATCTTGTTGCAGAAGGTGTTGAACTAAAAGAACAGCTCCATTTATTACAGGAAATGGGCTGCTATAGTATCCAAGGTTTCTTATTCTCAAAGCCTGTTAAAGCAGAGGACATAATAACCTTAACTGACAGCAGACAACTATACTAAATAAAAAGGAAAATCCATCGGGAATGATGGATTTTCCTTTTTTTAATGAGCTAACGGCTTTGCAGACATTGCAGGATTTACTGCTTTTTCTTTTTGTGCTGCCAACCTGATAACTGTAATAGCAAATGTAACAAGCAGTATAAGCACGAGGTGCACTGCAAATGATGACACTGATTCTCCTGTATAGATCAGCTTCGTAAATCCTTGCACCCCATTAGAAGCAGGCAAGAAGGAACCAAAGTGCTGATAAAAAGGAGCAAGCATATTTGCTGGAATAATATTTCCAGCTGTCATTAACTGCAACGGAACCATTGCTACGTTAAAGAGCGGTCCAGCATTGCCAAATAAGCCGAAACTCATTTGTGTGAAGCTGATGCATGCTGCTGCCACTAACACATGGAACAGCCATAACTTCCAGTATGGCGCTGCCACATCTTGAAAGCTGACGGCAAGACTGACAATGATTGTCGGAACTACAAGCGCTACGATTACGAGCAACAGCTGTCTGCTCCAGAAAATTTGCCATTTTGAATTATGTTTTTTCATTATTTGCGAAACTAGATTAAACTGGATATTCATAGTCATAACGGCTATATACGTAATGAAGCCAAAAATCATCGGAAGCATGGATGCTGCGAAATTATTAAGCTCATTCGTTTTCACAATATCTGCTGTCACACCGCTGTGCACACCTATATTATCACTAATTTCTGATGCTGCTTTTTCCATCATCGACACAGCTACTTGTGAGTTCGCTTCATTTACATAGAAGGTAAGCTCGGCATTGCCATTCCCAATTTTCTCAGCGAATTTTTCAGGGATAACAATAAGCATGGCATAATTACCTTTATCAAGCTGCTGCTTTGCTTCTTCGTATGCTGAAACTGATTCAACATGGAAAGGACTGCTTTTGGCAATACTTTCTTCAATCGCCTTACTTCCTGCCCCATCTTCGTTAACAATTCCAACATCAAGCTTATCGAGCCTATCTGTTGCGTGATTGTATCCGGTCATCCAGACAATCATAAAAAACACAGGTACAAAAATGGCAAACACCAAACCAATCTTTGTCTGCGGAATTTTCATCATATTTTTAAAGCCTTGTAGAATCTTCATTCATACTCCCCTTTACTACTATTCGCAAAAAAAGTTGCACATGCATGTATATACTCAAAAAAAATTATGAAATATTATCATACATTTTATTTAATATGTGGATGAAGCTCTCTATTTCCGATTCCCCTAATCCTTTATACGCCTGCTTTTCAAGCAGCTCGAGTTCTGGCCATATTTGTCCATGCAACTCTAACCCCTTGCTAGTGATATTCAAGCGAACTGCCCTTCTGTCAGACGGATCTGCAGAACGACTTACAAGTTCTTTTTTTATAAGCTTATCAAGAATCTTCCCGACCGTTGTTTGATCTCTTTCTGTCAGCTCTGCAAGCCGCTTTTGGGAAACTCCTTCTGTCTTGCTTAATTCACTCAGCACCGAGAACTGTTCTGGTGTCAGTCCAAAGCTGCTCATCTGACGTGTAGCTGCCCGTTTAAAAGCTAAATAAGTTCTCGAAAGTATCAAGCCTAACTCTTTATTATTCATGTACTTATCTGACATATCAGTACCCTTTCCACAAAAAATAGTTGCACTACCTATAATTGCACATGCATGTAATTTTATATTATAACGGACCTGCATGTCAATTACTTTTTATATAAACCCTATCTAAACATTAAAAAAGAAACTGCCATAAGCAATTTGGCAGTTTCAAACTGTATATCCCTTAAAGAATATAGGATTTACAGATTTTTATAAATTTCTTTGTAATAAGGGGAAATTGTTTTCCACGGGGGAGCACCGTGCCGCTCCGCTACAAATCAATCTCCACTTTTTGAATGAAACGCTTATTACTTTTTTCTTTATTGACTAACTGAACCTTCCCAAATATAGAAGTTTCCTTTAGGTCTATTATTTTTCAGGAATTTCGCAGTTATCATCCGTGCAGGCTGCTGCTGCATTTCCTCCTGATAGGTCTTGCAGTTTAGGTGCGTTGCCTTCTTCTTCCCAAACTTGTTGAAGAGCTCGTTTAAAGGTTTCAGTCGGCTGTGCACCTGAAATTGAATACTTTTGATTAATAACAAAAAACGGTACTCCAGTAACTCCCATTTGCTGAGCTAGAGCCTCATCAATTCTGACATCGTTCGCAAACTTTGTTGCATCGTTCAGTACAGCTAAAGTTTCTTCTCTTTCCAAACCTGCAGATTGAGCGATTTCTACTAGAACGTCATGATCGCTTATCAGCTTCGATTCTGTAAAGTAAGAAGCCAGCAGCTTTTCTGTCATTTTCTTTTCTTTGCCGACAGTTGCAGCAAACTTCGCCAGACGATGTGCATCAAGTGTATTCGTTGGCTTCATATCGTCAAAGTTAAATTCCAAACCAACCCCTGCAGCCTGGCTGCCAATGCCTTCATTGGCTCTTTTAGCTTCCTCTATGCTCATGCCATATTTTTTAGCCAGCGCTTCATTGATTCCTGTACCTGAGTATAGTTTCGCGTTTGGATCCAACTCAAAGCTTTTGAACTCAACCTCTACCTGGTCCTTACCAGGAAACGTTGCAATTGCTTCCTCTAAACGGCGTTTACCTATATAACAAAATGGACATACGAAATCTGACCATACTTCAATTTTCATATTGTAACCTCTTTTCATCGAGTACTTTTGGAATTCCTTCCTAGTCTTTCTGTTCTATTATAAAATAATCACTTTAAATAAAAAATTAATACGCTCAAAATAGAGGACAATATCCAGATGAAACAGGAAAGGAGCTGCCTGAAGTGCACCCGGTGACGACTCCTTCGGGAAAAGTGGGTCTTGAAACCCTGAAGGGAAGTTGGCTCGGACCCGCCCGCGGAAAGCGGCCAATCGGAGTGGAAATCTATCATTTAAAAGAAAAAAGACTGTAGACAAACTCGAAATTCTTCGAGTTTGTCTACAGTCTTAAAGGAGCACCAACAGGCGCTCCTTTCCTTTACTTCGCGTTCGTCAGATTATTCGCCTTTAAAACTACCTTTTGCATTTTTCCTTTTGCAGTTACATAGTTATTCTTAAACCATGCAATTGCAGCAGCAATAACAGTAAACGCATTTGTCAGGTAGTTTGTCCAATCCTCGCTTGTCCCAGGGATTTCGTATAAACCAAAGGAAACTAGGACTTGGTTGACCAATGCAATCGCCAACACTAATGTACGAATGAGTGTACCTCTGTCCATTAACATTCACTCCTTGTTATTTTTTTGCAAGTCACCATATAATATGTTAGCTTGTACTATTCTGGTAACGGCTTTTGTATTAGGAGGGATAAAGCTTTGCAAAAAAAGATTCCTGCTTTCGCAGGAATCTCTGTAAAGCAACTATTCAACGTTGATTTATTTTCAGTAAAAAAGCTTGCCATCAAGGCAAGCTCTTTTTTAGATTGTTTACACCGCTTCATTGCCTTTCGCCTTTTCATCCTGAATCATCAGAATGCCAAGCTTGTGATAATCCCCTTCGTATAATGCCCTCTGTTCAAAGCGGACCTCATTGTTTATATCGAAGACTTCAATTTTGCAATGTGCTGAGTTTTTTTGCAGTGCTGTATAGAGCTGGATTTCGTCCTGCACTGGAATGCTGTTGACCTTCGTGATAATTTCCCCTACTTTAAGACCCATCTTATCTGCTGGAGAATCAGGAACAACACCTAAAATCATAATGCCGTTATTCTTTTTAGTGAAATAAAAGCCTTTATTTTTTTCCTGCGCTTTTTGACCTGCTGCAATCCACTCACGACCAATAATCGCCACAAGAATACTGCCAACAGCTGCTAGAGGGAAGTAAAATGCTGCAATAGCACTTAGTGTAATGAAGACACCAAGCCAAAGCACCTTTTTGCCGACTGCTCGTACTGCGACCGTTGGATGCACTGCCTGTACCGCTTGTCTGAATCCAAGTAAAAATGGCACAAGGATGATGGAGTATGTTTGATCTCCAACAGTAAAGACCGGCCACCCTTCAACAGGAATAGACAGCACACCTTCCGGAATAAACAGAAATAATGGCACAAGCCAAGCTCTTTCTGATAAATGAATGCCGATTGATTGTCCTCTGCTGCTTTTTGTCAGACGAGGAGACGTCCCTTTGCTGCCATTCTTTTGAATCAGCAAACCTTCTGCTGCAATCAGTAAGCCTAACACTGCGACAGCAGTTGGGAAGATATATGTATCTCCGCCAATTACACTCTCAGAAAAGAGGAAGAAATCCCACCCCATATACAAAGAAACACTGCTTGCTAATATTCCAAGACCAACCGTATACACAGGAGAAAGCAAACGCGTCTTCCAAATTAAGCCAAGAAGCAGAGTAATGATTCCTGTATAGATGATCATTTCCATCGGCACTACTAAAACAAGTCCAATCGAGATAATCGACAGGCACAGCCCAGTAATGACGCCTACAGGCAGAAGCTGTTTCAGCTCAAAATAAGCATTCTTTGACCTGACTGTAAAATTCTTTCTTTCCTTCTTCACCCTCGAGACACCTAAATAGGCAGCTAGCAAAAAGGAAAGGTAAAACAAAGGATGAAGGAACAGTTTCCCAAACCCCTTTAAAAATTCAATTAGCCAATCTTGCCACATGAAGAGTCCCACCTTTTTTTAAAACTAGTTAAAATTACTATATACACAAGAACGTGATATTCCTCATTATATAAATCTATTATATTCTACTAGGAAACTAATAGAAAGAGCAGGAAGGATAATTTCATCGGAGAATAACTAAAATCAATAAATAAAGCCTGCCAGAATGAACGGCAGGCTTCTATTCATATTACTTCGTTGCTTCTATAACTGTTTTTATTTTCGCTTTTACATTCTCTACTGTAAAGCCGTACTCTTGGAAAAGCTTATCAGCTGGAGCAGATGCACCAAAATGATCAATTGTGATATGCTCTCCTTTAGCCCCGACATACTCTCTCCATCCTAATGAAGCACCTGCTTCAATTGCCAGACGAGCAGGAATGCTGTCTGGAAGGACGCTTTCTTTATAAGCTTGTGGTTGTTTCTCGAACAAATCCCAGCTCGGCATGCTGACTACACTTACAGAAATGCCTTCCTCTTCAAGTTCTGCCTGTGCTTTTATCGCTAGAGACACTTCCGATCCGCTGGCAAGCAGCAAACCTTGTGCTTCGCCTTTTGCTGCGGAAACAGTATAAGCACCTTTGCTTACTCCATCAAATGCTTCTGCTTTTGACAAGTCCAATGTCGGCAAGTTTTGGCGAGTCAGTACTAGTGCAGTTGGAGTATCCTTGCTTTCTAAAGCAATTTGCCATGCTGCTGCCGTTTCCTTTGCATCAGCAGGACGGATAACAGATAGACCAGGCATTGCCCGCAGGGAAGCAAGCTGCTCGACTGGCTCATGCGTTGGTCCATCTTCCCCAACAGCAATACTGTCATGTGTGAAGACATATGTGACAGGAAGGTTCATTAATGCTGCCAGACGAATAGCTGGACGGAGATAGTCAGAGAAAACAAAAAATGTCGCACCAAACACCTTCACTCCGCCGTGAAGCGCCATACCGTTAATAGCCGCACCCATAGCAAATTCACGTACGCCAAACCAGATATTTTTTGCTGCATAGCCATCAAGACCAAAGTTCTTCTCATGGCCGATCAGCGTTTTATTAGATCCTGCCAAGTCAGCTGAACCGCCAATAAATGCAGGAATTGCTTTCGCTGCTGCTTGAATGCTCTTTCCAGACGAATCTCTTGTAGCAATTGCAGTTCCTGCTTCAAAATCAGGCAGACTTTCCTGAAGATTCGCTGGAACTTCACCTTTAATAGCTGTCTCCAGCTGAATTGCAAGCTCTGGATATTCAGCTTTATAGGCTTCATACATTTCATTCCATGCATTTTCCTTTTCCTGTCCGCCAGCAGCCAATCCTGCATAATGATCAGCAACCTCTGTTGGCACATGGAACGCTTCCTCGTGTTCCCAGCTGTAAGCTTGCTTTGCAAGCAATGTTTCAGCAGCTCCTAGCGGTGCACCGTGAGAAGCTGATTTTCCGCCTTTATTTGGAGAGCCGAAGCCAATAACTGTCTTAACTTCAATCAATGTTGGCACATCTGATTTCTTTGCTTGTGCGATAGCCCCTTGAATTGCCGCAATATCATTGCCATCTTCCACACGAAGGACTTCCCAGCCGTATGCTTCAAAACGCTTTTGCACACTTTCTGAGAAGGAAAGATGAAGATCTCCGTCAAGAGAGATATCATTGGAATCATAAAGGACAACCAATCTTCCAAGCTTTAGATGAGCTGCAAGAGACGCTGCTTCTGCAGAAACTCCCTCCATCAAGTCACCATCACCGCAGATGCTGTATGTATAATGGTCGACTACTTGATAGTCTTCTTTATTGTAAGTTTCAGCAAGATGTCTTTCTGCCATTGCCATACCTACTGCCATCGCAATTCCTTGTCCAAGAGGTCCTGTTGTTGCTTCCACTCCAGGAGTGTGGCCGAATTCCGGATGTCCAGGTGTTTTGCTTCCCCACTGGCGGAAGTTTTTTAAGTCGTCAATACTCACTCCATAATTGAACAAGTGAAGCAGGCTGTACAGCAACATGGAGCCGTGTCCTGCGGACAAGACGAAGCGGTCACGGTTAAACCATTCTGGATTGGCAGGATTATGGTTCATTTCCTTTGCCCAAAGTGCATACGCCATCGGTGCTGCACCCATTGGCATTCCCGGATGGCCTGAATTAGATTTCTCTATTGCATCAATGGAAAGCGTTCTAATTGTATTGACTGCCATTTGTTCCACATTTACTTTTGTTATTTCGCTCATCTATACCAGTCCTTTATTTGGTTTTTTATTATCTGTTTCTAAATGCAATCCCGTCTGTTTGAACAGCCAGTTGGCCTGTTACTTGCTCCAGCTTTACCCAAGAAAGAATTTCGTCAGTCAGGTCATTGGCAAGAATGCGGTCAATTGCAGTCGGGTTTGTCCCCATGCAAAGCGCTTCATCAACTTCTGTGTATTTAAAATCGACATTTAGATTGTCGATTACTTTTTCTTTTACCAACCCTGCAGAAGATGCACTATAAACGAGTACGGAGGAAGTGTTCCATTCCGTAAAGCTTGATTCAATGCGCCCTTTTAATGCCTCAATTTCATCATCAGCAAAATGAGGCGAAAAGAAATGACCGTCTCCTGCATTTGAAATGTCCTCCAGCATTTTTGTGGAGGGGCTTCCATCAATTGAAAAACCGAATAAGCGCGGTTTATCATATTTTAATGAGTTAATTGTATCCTTAACCCTAAGAATATTATCAACGATGCTGTTCACCGCTGTATCATAGCCCAGTGATGAGACAGACCCTTCAATATCATTAAAAATCGACACCGGAACAAACAAAGAGCGTATGGAAGAATGGCCAGCCAAATAGGTTTCCCATTTTTCTTTCGCCTCTGCATTTCCAATGACAACAGCAGTATCCACTGCAGAGAAAGCTTCTTCCCACTTATCATCCCCGGGATATGCAGACATCACCAGCATAGAATCGCTCAAATAAGGAGAGTCGCTGTTTATATTAAGCTCCTTATATCTTGCTGTACCCGTTCCCTTTTCTATCTCCATTCCAACCAATTCGTGCTTAGGAGTTAAATGAAACTGCAACTTATTCACTATTTGTTTGACCCCTGCAGGCAAACTCCCAAAGACAATTACTCCAACTTTCAAAGCATTTTACCCCCTAAATTTATGCATGCGTTTTTTTACTTTCATATAATGGTATTATATAGGATTATTAGAGCAATGGAAAAAAACTTGTCTTTTAGAGGATTTTTTCTGGCAGACTTTTCAGACTTATCCCTTAACTTAGCAAAGCCCTGCTTCCAGTTCACCGATAGCATTGACCCTTTTGGCATGCCTGCCTCCTAAAAACTCAGCGCTAAGCCATGCTTCCACAATAGTCAGTGCCAATCCTTCTCCAGTTACACGCTCGCCAAGACAGAGAATATTGCTGTCATTATGCTCTCTTGTCGCTTTTGCTGAGTANACATCCCCAACAGCAGCAGCACGGATACCCTTAATTTTATTCGCAGCAATGCTCATGCCAATCCCAGTTCCGCAACACAGAATCCCTAAGTCAGCNTGACTAGAATTAACGGCATCTCCTACTGCTTTCGCATATCCGGGAAAATCAACACTGTCCGTGCTCGTACAGCCAAAATCGAGGACTAGCATGCCTTTCTCCTCCAAATATGCCTTGACCGCCTCTTTTAAATGAAACCCGCCATGGTCACTTGCGATCGCCAGCTTCACTCTCCTATCCCCTTTCAAACTAGTTTATTTTTTTCATGGAAAATATTTCGACACGTACATTCTATCATATATTCGTACGTACATGTATAGGGAAATTGACGATTTANTATAAAATTCATACTTACAACCACAATGGTACGTACATGTAAAATAGTGTACGGCAAATTCTTTTAGTAAAACCCANTTATCNATTAAAGCTGCCATACAATTAATCATCAGGAATTTCCTGCGGGATACAGTATTGTACAATATCCTCATCGAAATAATTAAATTGCTCGAAATAGACAAAAGGTCTGCTCCGTTTGGAGTCAGACCTTTTTGTCATGCTAATTAAAAATCAAAATTATCTGGATCTGGACCTACGCGCAGATTTTCGTTTATTCCGGAGATTTGTTCCATCTCATTGTCTGTCAATGTGAAGTCAAACACATCTGCGTTTTGTATAATACGATGTTCTTTAATAGATTTAGGTATTGTAATAATGCCATTTTGTAAATCCCAGCGAATGATGATTTGGGCAACAGATTTATTGTACTTTTCCCCAATGCCTTTTAGCAGTTCATGATCCAACAACTGACCTTGCATTAATGGAGACCAAGCTTCTACTTGTATTCCATGCCTTTGGCAAAATGATCTTAATTCTGTTTGTGTAAGTTTCGGGTGAAGCTCCACTTGGTTAATCATCGGTACTATTTCTGCATCCNCCATTAAATCCTCAAGATGGTGAATTTGAAAATTACTTACACCGATAGCCTTTACTTTTCCATTCTTATAAATTGTTTCTAGCGCTCTCCACGCTTCCTTGTATTTACCAGCCTTTGGCCAATGAATTAAATAAAGGTCCAAGTAGTCAAGTCCAAGCTTTTCTAAGCTTGTCTCAAATGCTGCTAATGTTTCTTCATACCCAAGATCATCGTTCCAAACTTTTGAAGTAATGAAGAGATCTTCACGATTGATTCCAGCAATTGCGATTCCTTCCCTGATTCCTTGGCCGACACCTGATTCATTTTGATATATAGCTGCCGTATCGATACTNCGGTATCCGTTTTTAATTGCAGCGCAGACTGATTCTACAACTGTCGTACCATCCTCGACTTGAAAAACTCCTAATCCTAGCCATGGCATTTGTACTCCATTTGATAATGCAACTGTATCTTGAAAATTATTCATGTTATTTACCCCATTCTTTTTTATTTGCTTTTTTCTCTAATAATAAACTCCAGCCTGTTAGCAGGACTGCGGCTGTGACCATCGCGCCGCCGACCCAGGCTGTATGAATCAGTCCTAATGAGTTAGTAACAACTCCGCCTAAATAAGAACCAATTGCGATTCCTGCATTAAATGCAGCAATATTCAGCGCAGAAGCAACATCNACTGCACCAGGGACATAGCGCTCTGCNAGCATGACTACATATACTTGCAGTCCAGGTACATTCATAAACGCCAACAGACCCATCATAATAATCATCGCAAGGCCAACACCTTTATACGGCAAGGCAAAAATCAGCAAAAATAGTATGATAGCTTGGGCGATGAACATATAAAACAGTGCTGTAAGAGGCTTTTTATTAGAAAGCCTGCCTCCAATCATATTCCCTATTGCTATAGCAACCCCATATAAAAGCAGGATACCAGCAACGGTACTTTCCTTAAAACCAGTGATTTCATGGAGAAGCGGAGAAAGATACGTAAAGACAACAAATGTCCCTCCATAACCTAATGCTGTGATAATGAACAGTAGCAGTAATCTGCCGTTTGTCACTAATGAAATCTGATCTTTAAACGTAGAGGGCTTGGCCTTTGTAAGATTCTTCGGCACAAGAATACTGTTAGCTATAAATGCAATAACACCAACTAGCACAATTGCTACAAATGCTAGACGCCAGCCAAATTGCTGACCAATGAATGTTCCAATCGGAACACCTGTAATTGTTGCTACTGTTAGTCCTGTGAACATGATCGAGATAGCACTCGCTCTTTTATCCTTGCTGACAAGGTCTGCTGCAATTGTGGAACCGATCGACATGAAGATACCATGTGATAATGCAGAGATAATTCTTGCGATTAATAGTACAGTAAGACTGCTTGCTGCAGCAGCAATACTGTTACCAATAATAAACACGACCATAATCCATAATAATAATGTCTTTCTGGAAATACTTGACGTGATAGATGTCAAAACCGGCGCTCCGATTGTGACACCAAGGGCGTAAATAGATACTGTCAATCCTGCTGCTGTGATGCTGACATTAAGATCTGCTGAAATCAGCGGCAGAAGACCGACACTTATAAATTCTGTTGTACCAATTGCGAAAGCACTGACTGCCAATGCAAGCAAGGCATACACGCTTCCATTCTTTCGATTGCTCATATGTCCTCCTTCTTTATGCTCGATATATGATTATCCACTAGTGGAAAGAATTAGTTATCAGCTTGATTTTCGGCCGGCAAATGTTATTATGAATCATATGAATATCTTTGAGAAGTACGCACTTTTTTGTGACATAGGAACCTAGAAGTACTATAGGTACTTTTTAGTACCTATAAATTCACCTGGAGGTAAAAGTATGGAAAAGAAGAAATACAATATTTCTGTTGAGGCAACACTTGAGGTAATCGGCGGCAAGTGGAAGTGTGTAATCCTTTGCCATCTTACACATGGAAAAAAACGGACAAGCGAATTAAAGCGATTAATGCCAAATATTACCCAAAAAATGCTGACACAGCAGCTGCGTGAATTAGAAGAGGACGGCATTATAAACCGCATTATCTATCAACAAATTCCTCCTAAAGTGGAATATGAGCTAAGTGAGTATGGAAGAAGCTTGCAGAGCATCCTTGATGCGCTATGTAATTGGGGCGAAAGACATATTACGAAGGTATACGGCGATAAAACACTTATGCTTGAAGACAGCATCTTAAATAAGTAAAAAGAAAACACACCTTTTCAAAAAGGTGTGTTCCTTCCTAATTGACGATATAACGCAGAGCTGTTTGCAGCTGCAGATCGTTTTCATCTTTTTGCATTTCTGTTCTGACAGCTTGCTGCATCTTTTCCGCTGTGTTTGCATCAATCGTTCCAGTCTCTGTTAGACTATTGCTTCCTTGAAATGCCTTTACGGCAATTTCAGTTTGATTACTGTAATAACCATCTTGTCTGTCTGTCCGATAACCAAGGCTTGTTAGAATTTCCTGGGCATATTTAACTTGCTCGTTGTTCATTTCTCGCTTTAGCGTATTGTCTATCTGGAGTGGATGAGTATTATACAAAGCTGATTTCTCCACTTCCAAATTTGGTTCTATCCCTTTTTTATGAATCCAGTTTCCATCGGGTGTAAGCCATTTAAACAAAGTCAGTTTTATTTTGCTGCCATCTTCCATTGGCACCGCCTGCTGAACCGTTCCCTTACCGAAAGTCCTTTCTCCGATAAGTGTGTAGTTTGCTGCTTCTTTCAGTGCTCCTGCCATTATTTCAGAGGCTGATGCACTGCCATTATCCACAAGCACCACTACCGGATATTCCTTCTTTTGCTTTAATTCAGAGTAGAACTGCTCTGTTTCTCCATCTCTATGTTCAATCTGCACGAAAGGCTTATCCGATGTGACAAACTCTTCTAAAATATCATTTACACTTGTAAGCAAGCCGCCAGGGTTACCTCTGACATCGAGAATCAAACCTGCAATTCCTTGCTTTTCCTGCTCTTGTAATGCCTTATGAAATTCAGCAGCTGTATCCTGTGAAAAGGAAGTAATTTCAATATANCCAATGTTTTCTCCCCCCTCCCTCTTTATCGAAGGGTGAACAGTTATTTGTGGCACTTCATCNCGGACAACTGCTATTTGCAGCGGCTTTTCAAGCCCTTGTCTAACAATCTCTATTTCTACCTTTGTGCCTTTTTCTCCCCTGATTTTTTTGGTCACATCATACAAATCATAGCCCTGCACACTTTCTCCATCCACCTTAACAATTTCATCATTTGCTTTAATGCCCGCCTTTTCTGCTGGTGAATTCTTTATTGGTGATACGATGATGACTTTATCATCCTCCGCGCTTATTTCAGCACCTATACCTTCAAAAGAGGAATCAAGGGCTTGTTCAAACTGTTTTGCACTGTCCTTATCCATATAAACCGAATAGGGATCTTCAAGGGTAGAGAGCATGCCCTTTATAGCCCCCTCTTCTAATGAAGACTTGTCTACTTTTTCAACATAATTGTTTAAGATCAGATTATATGCCTTGTCTACTTTCGATAAGACTGTTGCATTGCTGCTTGCTGCTGAATCAGACTTTGTTTTATTATCTTCCCATAAATTCATCCCGATATAAGTGCCGCCGGCTCCAACTATGAGGGAGCTTGTCATGCAAATCACCAGCAATTTTCGATTCATCTATGATCGTCCTTTCTTCCTTCTTCATGAGGATAGCCTTATTCATCTATATGCAGGATGGGGACATGTTATGATGACAGCTTGCTGATGTACTCAAATTAAAGCGAACCTATTCCCCTTAGTTGAATAACCTATACTGACGAAAAAAGGAGGAATACCTAACATGTTTTATCATATTAAAGAACTAGCATACCAAGCAAAGCCAGAAAGACCAGATCCGCTTTTCGCCAGAAGAATTCAAGAACTAATCGGCGGTCAATTCGGTGAAATGTCGGTTATGAATCAATATTTATTTCAAGCATGGGGCACGAGGGATCATGCTAAGTATAGAGATTTACTGTTAGATACAGGAACGGAGGAAATTGGTCATATTGAGCTATTGTCTACAATGGTAGCCCGTCTCTTGGATGATGCTCCTGTTACTGAACTAGAGGCAGCCGCAGCTTCTAATCCTGCGTTAGCCGCGATTATCGGCGGGATGGATCCGCAGCATGCCATCGTGTCCGGCTTAGCAGCAACTCCTAAAGACAGCAATGGAGTTCCTTGGAACAGCGGCTATATTATTGCGAGCGGCAACCTGCTTGCAGATATGCGCTCTAACCTCCATGCAGAATCACAAGGAAGATTGCAAGCTGTAAGAATCTATGAACAGACAGATGACAGGGGTATTAAAGATATGCTTTCATACCTTATCGCAAGGGATACTATGCATCAAAACCAATGGCTTGCTGCCATCTATGAACTAGAGCAGCAAGAAGGGGTTGTCGTTCCAAACACATTCCCGAAGGAATTGGAAAAAAGGGAAGTTTCCTACCTTTTCCTTAACCATTCAATGGGTGACGAAAGCAGTAAAGGAAGATGGGCATCTGGCCCAAGTATGGATGGCTTGGGGCAATTCCAGTATGTAAAAGATGTACCGCCATTCGGTCCTGCTCCAAAACTAAAGCCTGCACCACCTGCTGAACATACTACACCTCCGAATGTCATGTAATTTAAGAACACAAAAAGCTCCACTGTCCTCTTTAAGACAGTGGAGCTTTTGCGTTTATTAAAGATCTTTAATAGATAGGACTCTCATTGCATTCAACACAGCGATTAAGGTAACACCAACATCAGAAAATACCGCTTCCCACATTGTTGCTACTCCGAATGCTCCAAGCAGGAGAAATAACGCCTTAATCCCTAGAGCAAATACAATGTTTTGCCAAACAATTCTGCGTGTTTTTTTCGCAATAGATATTGCTGTGGCAATTTTGGAGGGTTCATCTGTCATGATGACAATATCCGCCGCTTCAATTGCTGCATCTGAACCTAAGCCTCCCATCGCCATTCCCACATCGGCCCGTGCAAGCACAGGAGTGTCGTTAATACCGTCTCCTACAAATAAAATCTTCTCTTTTGCATGCTTTCTTTTATCGAGCTTTTCTATCTCCTCGACTTTATCCTGTGGAAGAAGCTCCGCATGCATTTCATCTATATTTAAAGCCTCGGCAACACTTGCTCCAACTGTTGCAGCATCTCCTGTGAGCATGACGGTTTTTTTTATGCCAGCTTGTTTCAATGCTTTAATAGCCCGTGCAGCATCCTCCTTCAGTTGATCGGCAATGACGAGGGAGCCGATTAATTCTTTGTTTGCTGCTACATAAACTATTGTTCCAATCTCTTCTCTTACTTCGAAATCTATTTCTTCTTTCACCATCAGCTTTTGATTGCCTGCTACTACCTTAACTCCATTTACAGTTGCAAAAATCCCGTATCCTGGAATTTCTTCATAATCATTTACTTCTGCTTCTGAAACTGTTCCACTGTAAGCATTTCTGATTGATTCGGCAATTGGATGGTTAGAGTGAACCTCAGCTATGGCAGCAGTTTTAAGCACATCTTGTTCTGCATATCCGTTTGCCGGATGAACAGACACTACTTCAAATACACCCTTTGTTAGGGTACCTGTCTTATCAAACACAGCATACTTAACATCATTCAATGCCTCAAGATAATTGCTGCCCTTAACTAGAATTCCTGCTTTAGATGCAGCTCCTATACCTCCGAAAAATCCAAGGGGAATGGAAACAACTAGTGCACATGGGCAAGAAATAACCAGAAAAATTAATGCTCGATACAGCCACTCAGAAAATACTGCACCCTCTAAAAGGATAGGAGGTACTACGGCTAATAAAGCAGCTATTATTACAACAACCGGTGTATAATAGCGGGCAAATTTTGTGATAAAGTTTTCTGTCGGGGCTTTTCTGCTGCTTGCATTTTGAACTAGTTCCAAAATTTTCGCTACAGTAGACTGGCTGTATTCCTTCGTTACCTTCACTGTAAGCACACCATTTTTATTGATGAAGCCACTGAGAATATCATGTCCAGGTTCCACATCTCTTGGCATCGACTCTCCTGTTAAGGCAGAAGTATCAACACTCGAATTGCCCTCCACTACTATTCCATCAAGTGGTATCTTCTCACCAGGCTTAATGACGATAATATCACCAATTGCCACATCCTCTGGGGACAATTTTTCAAGGGATTCTCCCTTTTTCACATTCGCATAATCTGGTCTTATATTCATTAAACTGCTGATTGACTTACGTGATCGGTTTACCGCTGCTCCCTGGAACAACTCGCCGACTTGGTAAAACAGCATGACTGCAACGCCTTCCGGATATTCTTGAATCGCAAAAGCACCTATTGTGGCAATTGCCATTAAGAAGTGTTCGTCAAATAATTGGCCGCGAACGATATTCGTGCAAGCCCGCCAAACAATATCTCCGCCAATTATAAGATAGGCAACCAAAAAAGCAGACAATTTCACAACGCCTTCAAGTGGAAGAAAGTAGGAGAATATAGCAATGATTGTCCCGATAACAAGCCTTGTTATCATTCTTTTCATCCCCATATTTCCATGGTCATGTGAATGCCCATGGCTATGCTGATGGTGATGGTGAGCATGCTGATGCTGGTGTTTATTTGTGTGCCGATCTTCCCCTGCTGCTTTCTCTCTTAGTTTCACATGTGGCTCTAATCGTTTAATCGTCTTTTCCGCTCTTGCAATTATTGACCCTTCTTCTTCACTGAACTGTAAGGACAATGTTTGTGTCGCAAAATTAACACTGCATTCATCCACCCCTTCAATTGTGGAAACACCTCGCTCAATTTTCATAGCACAGTTCGCACAGTCCAGTCCATCTAATATGAAATCTTTCCTTTGCAGCTGTCTTCCTTCCTCCACGGTTTTTCCCCTCTTTCATTAATGGTCTTAAATGAAATTCTTCCCTGTCTGGTTGGATTGTTTTATCTATATCACTATATAAATTATTATATGAACAGTTACTCATATATTCATATTATATGTAAGCAGGCTCTAAAGTGTCAACGTTATTTCCAATATAGATATAAAACAACAGCAGCAGCCAAAAGTCTGGCTGCTGCTGTTAAATATCAATGATGTCTTGCATGGTCAATCATCTGCTTTAAAACACTCATTACATGTTCATCATCACAAGAATAAATCATGGTAGTCCCTTCCCTGCGATATTTAACAAGGCGGAGGTTTTTTAGAAAGCGCAGCTGATGAGATACTGTCGACTGGAGCATTTGCAGTCTTTCCGCAATTTCATTAACAGAATGCTGCTTTTCTGACAATAAATGAAGTATTTTAATTCTTGTCGGATCAGATAAAGCTTTAAATGTTTGGGAAACAATAAATAATGTCTCCTCATCAAGGATTGCACTAGCACCGCTTAATGGGTTCAACTCTTCATTATTTTTATTATCACTGCCACTCATTTTCATTGCTCCTCTTTTTAAATCAACTCATGATTTTATTATAGCATAGTCACTAAAGAGATAAATTGAACGACTGCTTATAGAAAAACAAAAAAACTTGTCCACGGAGTGAACAAGTTTTTTAATCTATTAGATTGGAACAATACCAATTGGGTTGATTGCATTAGATTTAGCTGCATTCCATTCGCCTTTATGCAATTCAAAATGCAAATGCTGACCTTGAGAATCACCAGTATTCCCCATAGTACCGATACGTTGACCTTTTGAAACAACCTGTCCTGCACTTACTTTTCTGCTTCCAGATTTCATATGAGCATAAACTGTTGTGTACTGCTGGCCATTAATAGAGTGTGCAACAAATATTGCTTCACCATAACTGCTTGATGTGTAAGAACGTATAACAACACCATCTGCCGCTGCAACAATTGCAACATTATCACCGGTTGCCGCTAAGTCAATACCGGCATGGAAAGTTCCCCAGCGTTGACCTAAACCAGAAGTAAGAACTCCATTAGCTGGTTTTGTCCAGTTTCCTGAGGATACCCCAGGCGTTGAAGCTGCAGAAGATGAACTTGAACTGCTTGAGCTTGAACTTGAGCTTGAACTTGGTTTCGAGCTGGAACTAGAACTTGAGTTAGAGCTAGATTTAGAACTTGAGCTGCTTGACTGTGCTGCTTTTGCTTTAGCCGCTGCTTCTGCTGCTGCCGCTTCTGCCGCTGCTTGTTTCTTTCTTTCTTCCTCAGCTTTTCTTGCAGCTTCAGCTTGACGCTGTTTTTCCAGCTCAATTGCTTTTTCCATTGCTACCTTTTGGTCTGCCAAGATTGCTTCTTCTTCTTCAAGTGACAGCATCTCTGCATGGACATGACCCTCTTCCTCTTCAAGCTGTTCCATCACTTTATTTTTTTCTTTCTTTTTGGAATCTAAATCAGCCTTCATGTCTTCCAAGTCACTTAACATTGTTTCAAGAGAGCTTAGTTTTTCTTTTAACTCAGCCTTTGAATCTTCCAGAAGCTTCTTATCTGCTTCCTGTTCCTTTAAGATTGCGCGGTCTGCTTCTACAATTGTTGCTACAGCACCGACACGGTCAATGAAGTCACTGATGCTTTGAGCGCCCATTAGAACATCCATATAGCTGACAGCTCCGCCAGTTTCCTGCATAGCTCTTGCTCTGTCCTTCAACACTTCGTTTCTTTCGTCAATTCGTTTTTGTGTTTCTTTAATTTGTTTTTCAAGCTTTGCCACATCATCTTTTGTTGTTTCAATCTGTTCTTTCTTTTCGATGATGTTGACTTGAGTAGTAGAAATAGCTGTATTTAATCTCTCCAGCTCTGCTTCAATTGATTCTTGCTCATCATGTATGCTGTCTAACTCTTCATTTTTATTGTTCTTTTCACTTTCTACATCTTGCTGCTTGCTTTCGATCTCCTCTTTTTGCTTGTTAAGATCGCTTACGCTTGCTGCATTTGCCGTAGTAGAAAATGGTCCTTGAGCAACTATACCACCAATGCCTAAAGTAGTAACGACTGTCCATTTAACTATTGTATTTTTCAAGCTCTCATGCCTTCCCCTCTAAAAAAGTAGATACGTAGATTTAACTACTTTAAAACTAGTAATTTAGTACTATACCGTCAGAAATAACGCCAATTTAATAGCCTGGGCTTTTATCCAGACTATTAAAATAAACAGCATATTGTGATTTACAGGAAGAAGGGACTACTTCTTCCTATTTTCACCTTACACCTTCAAGAACTTGCGAATACTCATGACACTGCCCCATATACCGATAACTGCACCCATGAGCAACAGTAATGCTCCCACTTGATAAACAAATGGTGTGTAATCGAGGATTTGGATGTAATTCCCTGCCAGTCTCGGATTCAAGTACTCGTATGCATAATAATAAATGACCGAAACAATACCAATCGGTATGATAGATCCGATTACACCAAGCCACATACCTTCTAAGAAGAACGGCCAGCGAATGAACCAGTTTGTTGCACCGACGAGTCTCATTATTTCTATCTCTTTACGTCTTGCAACAATCGTGATTTTAATTGTGTTAGAGATGAGGAACATTGCTGTAAACAGAAGCCCTGCAATCAGGACAATCCCGACGTTCCTGCTTATATTAATGACATTGAACAGCCTGTCGACCGTACCTTGTCCGTATTTTACATTTGCGGCATTTTCAAACTTCTCAATTTGCTGTGCGACTTTTTTCGTATCATTTGGATCTTTTGTCTTAACAACAAACACATCACTTAATGGGTTATCCTGCTGAAACAGTTCGTACGCATCTCCATCGTCACCAAAGCTGTCAATTAAGTTGTCCAATTCCTGCTGTTTTGTAGAGAATTTTACACTTGCGACATCTGATATGCCCTTAATCTTATCCTCAAGGGCTGCCTGGTCTTCTTTTGATGCTGTCTGATCAATATGAACACGAATTTCNACGTTCTCTTCTATTGTTGAGGCAACCTCGTTCAAATTCATCATTATGACGAAGAATACACCAACTAGAATAAGTGTTATCGCCACAGAACTTATCGAAGCGAATGTCATCCATCCATTTCTCCATAAACTTTTAAAACTCTCTCTAGCATGCCTTTTAACTGTTCTAGCCTTCATATCCGTAATCACCTCTCTGCTCGTCACGAACAATTCTTCCACCTTCGATGGCGATTACACGATGTCTAATTGTATTTACAATTTCCTTATTGTGGGTAGCCATCACAATGGTAGTTCCCCGATTGTTAATTTCCTCAAAAATATTCATAATTTCCCAAGAAGTTTCCGGGTCAAGATTTCCTGTTGGCTCATCGGCAATGACAAGCTTCGGCTCATATACAATGGAGCGGGCAATCGATACACGCTGCTGCTCTCCGCCTGATAGTTCAGTAGGAAGCATTCTTGCTTTATGCTTTAAGCCTACAAGCCCTAAAGTGTCCATCACTCGTTTTTTGATCGATTTTGGATTTTCCTCAATTACTTCCAATGCGAATGCCACATTTTCATATACAGTCAACGTCGGCAAAAGTTTGAAATCCTGGAAGACAACCCCCATATTTCTGCGCATCAACGGAACCTTGCTGTTTTTCAGCTTTGCCAAATTAATACCGTTAATCATTATTGTTCCTTGTGTTGGTTTTTCTTCGCGATGCATTAATTTAATAAAAGTTGATTTCCCCGCACCACTCGGCCCAACTACATATACAAACTCGCCTTGAGCTATTTTCACATCAATGCCATTGGCTGCTATAACACCATTGGCGTATTTCTTTATTACATTTTTCATTTCTATCATCTATTATCACACCTGAATTTTATTTGTAAGAACATGAGAAAAGTGCAATGCGTCTAAAGCAAACATGTTAGACGAATCACATCTGCGAATTGCTATTTATATTTATGCCATCAACCAGAACTTTTCTGACTTTCGTTAACCACCAAAATTCGACATTTACAAACCGACTGAAAGAGACAACTTTTTTAACAACAAAAGCTTTCCTTCTAATTACTTACATTATTATATCATCATAGGACAGTAAATTAACGGATAAAATTATTACATTTTCTTTTCAAACATCGCACAAAGTACTATTATTAGCTTCTCTTACCTATATTTACTATTATAATAGTACTACAATTCGACCATATTCCCCTTTTTTTTTTATTTTTTTCATTAAATTAGGCTTTTATACCTAAACTCTTTTACGTTTTATGGAAGTATTTGCATAAAAATTTCCATTCATTTCACATTAGTCTCTTTTTATAAAACGGTTACATTTTAATCTCTGTTACAAATCTTACAAACACCAACACTTTTACATAAAAAAAGCCGTCCGTTTAAAGCGGGACGGCTTTCATTAATTATGCTTTTTTCGCACTGAATCCTCTTCCATGCACCTCGGATGCATCCATTACGATCACAAATGCGGAAGGGTCAATTGTTTGGACAAGCAGCTTCAGTTTTGTAAATTGTGCTTGATCAACAACGCACATTAAAATAGGACGTTCAAAATCGGTATAGCCTCCATGTGCCGTTAGTTTTGTGACACCTCTGTCAATTTTCGTCAAAATTCCTTCTCTTACTTCCTCTTGCTTGTCTGTTATAATTAACGCCATTTTGCTGCTACCGAACCCAACTTGAACGATATCAATCGTTTTACTAGTTACAAACAGAGCAAGCAATGCATATAATCCCTGTTCAATACTGAATACAGCAGCAGCTGTAATAACAATAACTCCGTCAATCAATGCAACACTTTTTCCTAAGGACATCCCCGTGTATTTCGTTATGATTTGGGCTGCAAGATCTGTTCCGCCTGTTGAAGCTTTCCCTTTAAAAACGATCCCGATGCCAAGACCAATTCCGATACCGCCATATAAGGCTGCAAGCAGCGGCTGAGTTGTCCAAGGCTCCATATCTTTTGACAAAAAAACGACAAATGGCAAAAACACAGTGCCTACAAGTGTTTTTATGCCGAAATTTTTCCCAAGAAAGATCACTCCTGCAATAAACAAGGGAATATTAAACGCCCATTGTACAAATGCCGGCTCCCAATGAAACAAGTTTGCAGTGATAGTGCTTATGCCGCTTACTCCGCCTGAAGCTATATTATTAGGCAATAAAAATAAGTTGAATGATAATGCTACAATAGCAGACCCAATTAATACATAAATATATTCCCGCAAAATGCGACACCTCTTTTATAATGTTGTCGAATAATGTATTTCTTTTTTTCTGTTAAAAATGACAATATTTTTAGTGAGCATGAACAATTGAAAGCTGCTTCCGTAAAATTCTATGAAAAATGCATCACTATATCTTTTCCCAAGCAGAGAGTATATCATTCAATCAAAGGGGTGTAAATGGTGACAAATTAGCGTGGTAAAGGGATAAAAAGGAGTTTTCACACTTATATAAAGGCGGGATTGCAGAAGCAAAAAAGCTATCCCTGTTTGAAAAGGATAGCTGTGTAATCTAGTTATCTTATAAAATGAAAATCCAAAATACAATAGCCAGTCCAAAACGATAAAAGGCAAAAGGCACCAATTTAATTTTATTAATCAGGCGCAGGAAAAACTTAATTGCAATCAGTGCTACGATAAATGCAGTCAAAAAGCCTGCTGCGAACACGGGAATGTCCTGTACTCCTAAACTGCTCCAGCTTTCAAGCAAATCCTTTGCCGATGCTGCAAACATAATAGGAATTGCCATAATAAATGTAAATTCTGATGCAGTTTTATGATTCATACCTGCAAGCAGTCCGCCTGAAAGGGTTGCTCCGGAACGGGAAAATCCCGGCACTAATGCAAAGCACTGAAAAAAACCAACAGTCAATGCTTGTCTGTATGTAACTTGGTCAAGTGATTCGGCAGAAGCTGTCGGTTTGAACTTTTCAGCTGCAAGCATCAGCAATCCCCCTATAACTAAGGTAATCACCACTGTTGCAGGACTAAATAGTACATTTTTAATCACATCATAGAACANCACACCGCCAACACCGAAAGGAATAATTCCTACTGCAATATGGAAAANGCTAAGCGATCCTAAGCTTTCTGATTCCTGAAATTTCTTCANTCCTAANATGCTTAAAATCCTTCTCCAAAACACAAAAACAACCGCAAGAATNCTGCCAAGCTGAATGATAATTTCAAANGTTTTAGCACTACTTCCNGTAAAGTCCAGCAGGTGACCTACTAAAATCAAATGCCCTGTTGACGAAACAGGAGCAAATTCCGTCAATCCTTCTACTATTCCCATAATAATAGCCGTTAATATATCCATAAACACCTCCAAATTATATATATTGGAGTGTCGAACTAATTATACTAAAAAGTGAATGGATGCTTATCCATTCACTTCATAAAGGTATACTTTCCAATAACCATTTTCGGTTTCAAATGATTTTTCAAAGGTTAAATTATTATCCTTCGCATTTTCAATCGGCAGTGCAGACAGGATATATTGACCACCCATTTTTTTCAACTGGTTTGTATTTAAGCTCAAATTCTTAATTGTTTGTTTGGAATGCTTAGAAAACTGGTATTTCTTGCCGAGTTCATCAACAAATATGTAACAGCGGCCACCCCAATAATCATAATATTCCCTTAANGCCTTATTTTTGTTAAGTTCAGGTTCAATGATCTTCCTGAATTCATTCTTATAGCTTAACGGATAAATATTGCTGTATGAATCCAGTGTATAAAAACCATTATACTGAGCAACATTAGGATGCATCCCAATACTAACAACTCGGAACTCATCCAATGGCCTGTCTATGTATTCCTTTATTTCATTAAACTCATCCTCAGCAAAATATTGCGCATAACTGGGCTGATTTTTGTATTTTATTTCTTCATTATTCGGGATTAATACAAGCAGCTGTGCAGCGATTAATGCATACACCAAATATTTTAAGCGCCCTCCTTGATCCCAGATCATTTTCAGTGACAAAGCAAATAGCACATAAATAATCATTGGCCGCAAGTAATGGAATCGCCCGAAATTAAAGCTTGTCAACAGGCTGACACGCTCCTTCAGAGGCTGCCAACCTTCAAAAAACCAGAATGCATACCAAGTCGACAGAACTAGGTTAAGGATATGCAAAAAAATGAATAACCGGTTGTCTTTTGCCTTCTTTTTCACGAGTACCCATATTAAACAAATAATAGTGAGTGGCAAAATAACGAATTGGGAGATTGTCCGGTCTTGGTTATGGCTTATAACATAGTTTTTTACAATAAGACGCAATGTCTGGAAAATATCAAGCTTTGACTGGTAAAAGACATCTCTGTTTGTTAATTCACTGGAAACAGGTGCTATCATCGATATAACTAATCGGTAATCAATTAATAAATAGACTACTAGCATATATACAATCGAAAGTAAGAAAACTAGATTCCATTTTTTTGTTTTAATGAGATCATACACCCATAACAACCCGATAAATGTAAGAAAATAAAAAAAGCCGATTACAAATGTAGAGAAAAACGGCAACAGTGTTAGAACCACATAGTTTTTCCAATTCCGTTCGCCATTTCTAATATTAAGAAAGCTCCATAATGCTAACGGCATCCCAAGGATACTAAGCATGCCAGATGGCCAGTAAGGCGTGAGAGCGAATGTTAAGGCTACCCCAATTGTGATTAAATAGGGGTTTGAATTTTTAAATACATGTTTTTTCAAGAGAAGGTACATTCCTAAAAAGGCAAAAAATCGCGTAATTGCCTGACACAGTCCATATGCGACAACAGGCGGCAATATGTTGAAAAGAAACACCATCCCATAGTATTCGGAATAATAAGTGTCACGCGAAAACTCACCATTCATTATCTGCTCCATCGGTGTATTGACAGGAGCAAACATATTGCCGCTATTTTTTAGTATTTCATACCAACCTAGATTAGAATCGAGATTATCATGCATACGCATATGCGCCTGTCCATTGAGAACAAAATAGGGTAATACCCATAAAAAAACAATTAATAATGCCACTGCAAGAAAGGTTTTTTCTTGTTTGCTTTTTTCTGTTACGTTAATCATTTAACACTCCCTGAAACCTGTTGATATTTAGGTGAAAACACAAGATACTTTTGCCCGAAATAATTTAAAACCGTGTACATCCCGCTTCCAAAAAGGACAGCAATAACTTCTATATAGCCAGCAAGCAGCGGTGATTTTCCAACTGCTTCCTCCACAAGCACTAACCCCAGCTTATAGGCAATAAAATACGATGCCAGGATAACAATAACAAACCGAATGCTGCTTCCTACGAATCTAGCATTGCTTTGAAAAGTGATATTTTTATTGAGCATATAGCTAACCACTGCTCCTACCAAATTACCGATAAAGGTCGAGTTCCAATAGCTGAAATGGAACAACAGCAGGCAGACATACATGATGGATAGCCCGACTGCTGTGTTTATCAGACCTACAAGCAGAAAACGTATAAACGAAGAGCGCAGCATTACACATGCACCTTCGATTTAACGGCATTAGCTTGTTTGTTTCTACACAAATTATCCTCGATAATATAGCGCGGACGCTGTTTTACTTCTTCATATATTTTTCCGATATATTCGCCAATCAGACCAATACTCATCAGTAAGAGCCCACCAATCAGCCATAAAGAAATCATTAAGGATGCCCAGCCAGATTCTGTTTCACCGATGAATTTCTGCACAAGCACGTAGCCACCTGCAATAAGGCTGATGATGGCAGACAAAAAACCAATTAATGTGATGAAGCGTATTGGTTTAACGCTGAACGAAGTAATACCGTCTAAAGCAAATGCAAGCATTTTCGCAATCGGGTATTTAGATTCCCCTGCCTCACGGGCTTTGCGCTCATAATAAACCTTTGCTGTTTTGAAACCAAGCAATGGGACAACCCCTCTTAAGAACAGGTTTGATTCCTTAAACTTAAGCATCTCTGTCAACGCCCTTTTGCTTAACAGACGATAATCAGCATGGTTATATACTAGTGACAATCCCATTTTTTCCATCAAGCGGTAAAAGCCTTGTGCCGTACTTCGCTTGAAAAAGGTATCTGTTTCCCTTTTGCTTCTTACACCATATACGATTTCACAGCCGCTTAAGTATTTCAGCACGAATTCCTTAATCACATTAGTATCATCTTGCAGATCCGCATCAATGCTGATCACACAATCAGAAAATTGAACAGCTTCCTCGAGTCCCGCAAGCAATGCTCTCTGGTGACCAAAGTTTCTCGACAGCTTTAACCCGCTTACGAGCTTATCAAAATGTGTCGCACTCTCAATTTTTTCCCAAGTTGAATCCTTGCTTCCATCATCGATGAAGAGCAACTGGCTCCTAGGACTGACTAGACCTTCTGAAATTAGGGAAGTAAGTACTTTTTTTAGTTGAAAATATGTATGCTCGAATACTTCCTCTTCGTTATAGCAAGGAACAGCAATCGTTAAAACAGCCTCTTTCATTTTATAACCTCTTTTCTTAAAATAACCAATTACTATAAGAATCTCTAAATAATTCCATTAATATACCTATAAACGAAATATACAGCAAAAAGTTTCATTTTTTCCTTAAATAGTAAAATGTTTAAGAATTTGGAATATTTTAACGGTGAATTTTAGGCCCTCCTTACCAAAATATTGGTTTAGAAAAATTATACGTTACAATTCCGTTCTCAAATGCATGGATGACAAAACTTTACCAAAAATAAATAATCACTTCATAATTAATTACCTATTAAGGCTTTTCTTAAACACAAAAAAGCCATCACTTGTTGTGATGGCTCCATGTTTATTCTGCAATGCTTAGCTTTGAACGCAAGTATGCATTTATGAAGAGGTCGATGTCTCCGTCCATAACGGATTGTGTGTTACCTACCTCTGTGTTTGTACGGTGATCTTTGACAAGAGAGTACGGATGGAATACGTAGGAACGAATTTGGCTGCCCCAACCGATATCTTTTTGCTCGCCGCGGATTTCTGCAAGCTTCTCTTCCTGTTCCTCAATCTTTTTTTGATATAGCTTCGCTTTTAGCATTTTCATCGCTGTTTCTCTGTTTTTAATCTGAGAGCGCTCTGTTTGACAGGACACAACTACTCCTGACGGGATATGAGTAATACGAACAGCTGAATCTGTTGTATTGATATGCTGTCCGCCGGCACCGCTTGCTCGGTACGTATCAACTTTCAAATCCTCTGTGCGAATTTCAATTTCAATCTCATCATTGAATTCCGGCATAACTTCACAAGATACGAAGCTTGTATGACGGCGGCCAGATGAGTCAAATGGCGAAATTCGGACAAGTCTGTGTACACCTTTTTCAGCTTTTAAGTAGCCAAAAGCATTATGTCCTTTAATAGCTAATGTTACGCTTTTGATTCCCGCTTCATCACCAGGCAGATAATCCAATGTTTCCACCTTGAAGCCCCTTTTCTCTGCCCAGCGTGTGTACATGCGCAAAAGCATACTTCCCCAGTCTTGTGATTCCGTTCCGCCAGCACCTGGATGAAGCTCTAAAATAGCATTGTTTTTATCATAAGGCTCACTTAACAGCAAGTTCAGCTCAAACTGGCTTAAGCTTTTAACTAAATCACCCAGTTCTTCTTCCAATTCACTGCGCAATTCAGCATCATCTTCTTCTTTTACCAATTCATAAGTGAGTTCAAGATTTTCAAAGGTTTCTGTAAGCTTATAAAATTCATTGACTTGGTCTTTTAAACCATTGCTTTCAGAGATGACTGTCTGTGCTGCCTGCTGGTCATTCCAGAAATCAGGATGCAGCATTTCATCCTCCAAATGAGCGATTCGTGCCTCTTTGTTATCTAAGTCAAAGAGACCCCCTAAAGTTTTCTAGTGTTACATTTATCTTCTCTAACTCATTGCGAATATCTGCTAATTCCATTTATATGTCACCCTTTTTAAAAAATATAGTTCAAAACAGCATACACTAGCTGCTTCCTTCTAGTATTATATGGCTTTTCAAGAAAAAATGCATGCTTTCCTTTCTGAAAGGTATATTACACAAAAGTTTTCTGTATTAAAGCATGTCCATTCTTCATGAAGATATACTGATTCTTTGACTTTAAAAGACCTGCCCTCCACCAACAGGAGAGGCAGGTCCAAACATTCTATTATAGATTAGCTCCGTGGCAGTTTTTATACTTTTTGCCGCTTCCGCAGAAGCAAGGAGCATTTCGGCCAACATCAAGCTTTTTCATAACCGGCTTTTTCTTTGGCTTCTTTTCGCCCTCTTCTTTCGGGTTAACTGCTTGTCCCTTCATTACTTCTTCCCTTTGAAGGTTTTCACGGATTTCCGCTTTCATGATGTACTTAGCAACATCCTCTTCAATGGATAGAACCATTTGCTCAAACATCGCAAATCCTTCTGATTGGTACTCGCGAAGCGGATCAATCTGGCCATATGCACGAAGATGGATACCTTGACGCAGCTGATCCATTTGATCGATATGGTCAATCCATTTGCTGTCAACTGCACGAAGCACGATAACTTTTTCGAATTCGCGCATTTGTTCAGGTGTAAGCTTCTCCTCTTTCTCGTCATAGTGGCGCAATACCTTTTCCATGATCGTTTCGACGATTTCATCGCCCTCTTTGCCGCGAATATCATTTAGCTCCAATTCACCTTCTTGAAGCAGATTTCCGTTGGCATAATCAAGGATTGCCTGCAGATCCCATTTTTCCTGATCTTCGTTGTCCGGTGTATGTGCAGCAACATGGCGCTCCAAGGATGATTTAATCATAGCTTCCACGATAGTACGCAGATTTTCTGATGTCAGCACTTCATTACGCTGTGCATAGATAATCTCCCTTTGCTGACGAAGTACGTCATCATATTGAAGAAGCTGTTTCCGTGAGTCGAAGTTGTTTCCTTCCACTCGTTTTTGAGCAGATTCTACAGCTCTTGAAACCATCTTGCTCTGGATAGGCTGAGAATCATCCATACCTAATTTTGACATCATTGCTTTCATGCCGTCAGATCCGAAGCGGCGCATAAGTTCATCTTCCATGGAAAGATAGAATTGAGTAACACCAGGATCCCCTTGACGCCCGGAACGTCCGCGCAGCT